>WNGN01000225.1_pt1 | contig 61035 bp, 62 predicted proteins | sample 5400561 | NCBI WGS metagenome assembly WNGN01 (sample SAMN13153379, study PRJNA577476) | soil metagenome | isolation source: 115 cm soil or saprolite under Garry oak tree replicate 2 | place: USA:California | collected 2016-06-15 | reverse complement strand
GAAGCGGAAGCCGACGCGTGGGTGAAGGGCGATCGCAAGCAGAATCGCCGGCCACCCGAGCTCCTCACCCGCGACGTGGTGGCGAAGGCGATCGTGCGCGAGATCGCCGAGGGACGTGGGACGGAGCATGGAGGCGTCCTGCTCGATATCGCGTCGAAGCAGAGCCCCGACTACATCAAGCAGAAGTTGCCGAGCATGTATCACCAGTTCAAAGAGCTGGCGCATGTCGACATCACCAAGGACGCGATGGAGATCGGCCCGACCACGCACTATATGATGGGGGGGGTGAAGGTGGATGCCGAAACGCAGGAGTCGACCGTCTCCGGGCTATTCGCGGTCGGCGAGGTCGGGGGCGGCATGCACGGGGCCAACCGGCTGGGCGGGAACTCGCTGAGCGACCTGCTGGTCTTCGGGCGTCGGGCCGGGCTGCACGCCGCGGCGAAGCAGGGGGCACCCCCGTCCATCCCGGACGCCGAAGTCGAAGCGACGATGCGCGAGGCGCTCCAACCCTTCGAGCGCGACGGCGAGAATCCGTTCGCGGTGCAGTCGGCGCTGCAAGCGGTGATGCAGCGGCATGCCAGCATCATTCGCGACAAGAGCGGCCTCGAAACCGCGCTCACCGAGCTCGAGAAGTTGAAACGACGTGCTCGGAACGTCGGGATCACCGGGAGCCGCGAGTACAATCCCGGCTGGCACACCGCGATCGACCTGGGGTCCCTCCTCGTGGTTTCGGAGGCGACCGCGCGCGCCGCACTGGAGCGGACCGAGAGCCGCGGCGCTCATACCCGCAGCGACTACCCGGACTCCGACGAGCGCCAGGCACGTGAGCAGATCGTCATCAAAAAAGAAGGGGACCGCATGGTGGTACGACGCGAGGCGCAGCCTCCGCTGCCGGCGGACTTGATGAAGCTCATTAAGGAAGGAGCCTGACCGTGGTGGAACAGCGCCGCTTCCGGGTGTTCCGCGGCACGCGGCAGCAGGGCGAGCTGAAGGAGTATCAGGTCGCCGCGGGGGAGGGGATGGTGGTGCTGGACGCGGTGCACGCCATTCAAGCCGAGCAGGCGCCCGACCTCGCCGTCCGCTGGAACTGCAAGGCGGGGAAATGCGGGTCCTGCTCCGCCGAGATCAACGGCAAGCCGCGGCTGATGTGCATGACGCGGATATCGGACTATCAGGCCGGCGAGACGATCACCGTGACGCCGATGAAAGCGTTCCCCGTGATCAAGGACCTCGTGACCGACGTGTCCTGGAACTACGAAGTCAACAAGCGGATCCCCGCGTTCCAGCCCCGCGCCCCCGACGCGCCGGATGGTACCTGGCGGATGTATCAGTACGAGGTCGAGCGGCCCCAGGAATTCCGCAAGTGCATCGAGTGCTTCCTCTGCCAGGACGTATGTCACGTGCTGCGCGCGCACGGCAAGCACGCCGAGTTCATGGGCCCCGCGTTTCTGGTGCGCGCCGCGGTGTACGAAATGCACCCGCTCGACGAGGCGGACCGCCGGTCGTATCTCCGCGAGGCAGGAGGGATCGGGTACTGCAACATCACGAAGTGTTGTACCGAGGTCTGTCCCGAGTCGATCACGATCACGGACAACGCCATCATCCCGCTCAAGGAGCGGGTGGTGGACGCGAACTACGATCCCCTCGCGGCGCTGTGGCGGAAACTCACCAGCTAGTCGCTCCGTTTCCCTATCGGGCACGGATGCGTCCACCCAGAACCAGGGGGAGTCCATGGCCAGCGCGCAAACCATGATCGTCTCCACGACGTTCGACGTGCAGGGTCGGAGGGTTCGGGAATACAAGGGCGTCGTCCGCGGCATCACCGTACGGGCCCCCACGATCTCGCAAGGCATCCTCGGCGGCCTCAAGAGCATCATCGGGGGGCAGATCGGGGCCTACACCGAGATGTGCGAGCAGGCGCGGCAGGCCGCCTACGACCTGATGGTGGCGCACGCCCGCCAGGTCGGGGCGAACGCCGTCCTCGGCGTCAGCTTTGACGCGTCCGAAGTGGCGGCGCGGGCGTCGGCCACGGAGGTGCTGTGCTACGGGACGGCGGTCGTACTCGAGTGAGCGCGCGCGCCAGCGCACCCGCTGCGACCGTGCCGGCCGAGCCAGCGCTGGCCGCGCCCGCCACGACCATCGCCGCCGCGTCCGCCGCTCCGACGCGACCGACCGTGGTGATCGTGGGCGCGGGGTTCGGCGGGCTGCGGGCGGCGCGCTCGCTGGGCGACGCGCCCGTCGACGTGGTGCTGGTGGATCGTCACAACTACCACTTGTTCCAGCCGCTCCTGTACCAGGTCGCCACCGCGGGCCTCGAGCCCGAGCAGATCGCCCGGCCCGTGCGGGCGGTGCTCCGCCGCCAGCGCAACTTCGAGTTCCGTATGACCGAGGTGACGGGGCTCGACCCGGACGGGAAGCGCCTCGTCACCACCGACGGCCCGATCGCCTACGACTACCTCATCCTCGCCGTGGGCGGCGAAACGAACTACTTCGGGCTCGAGGGCGTCGTGCGACACGGCTTCGGCCTGAAGGATATTCCCGAAGCGATTCGCATCCGCAACCACGTGCTGCACGCCTTCGAGCGGGCGATGCTCGAGTCCGACGCCGAGCGCCGCCGTGCCTGGCTGACCTTCGTCGTGGTGGGCGGAGGCCCGACGGGCGTCGAGATGGCGGGCGCGCTGTCGGAACTGATCCGCCTGGTGCTGGTGAAAGATTATCCGCGCCTCAACGTGAAAGACGTGCGCGTGCTGCTGCTCGAGGCGACGGACCGTCTGCTCGGGCCCATGCCGGCGCGCCTGCGGGAGGCCGCGGCCGAGACGCTATGGCGCAAGAAGCACGTCGAGGTGCGCTTCGGGGCGACGGTCGCCGATTACGACGGCGCGCGGGTGAGCTTGAAGAGCGGGGAAGTGATCCCGGCACGCACGCTCATCTGGGCGGCGGGCGTCCAGGCCGTGTCCCTCACCGCCCGGCTCGGGCTCCCGACGGTGCGGCAAGGACGGGTGGCGGTTACGCCGACGCTCGCGGTTCCGGAGCATCCCGACATCTACGTCATCGGGGACGCCGCCTACCTCGAGGTCGACGGGGCGCCGCTGCCGATGATGGCCCCGGTCGCCATCCAGATGGCCCGGACGGCCGCCGCCAACATCCGGCGACGGCTCGCCGGCCAGCCGCCCGTGCCGTTCGACTATCGCGACCCGGGCTCGCTCGCCACCATCGGCCGCAACGCGGCCGTGGCCTACATCCGCGGCATCGCGTTCACCGGCTTTCCGGCCTGGGTGGTGTGGCTGGTAGTGCACATCATTCAGCTGATCGGGTTCCGCAACAAGCTGTTCGTGCTCTTGAACTGGGCGTGGGACTACTTCTTCTACGAGCGCGCGGCCCGGCTGATCACGTCGATGGACTGAGGCGTGCGCCCGCGACGTGCACCGGTTGCCCGCGCCCTGAGAGGGCGCGCTCGGCCGGGGTGCGCCCTTACAGGGCGCACATGGCGCCGAGCCCGGGCTCTCAGCCCGGGACACCGATACGTGACTGGTTGCAAAGATCGGCGGGGCTAGCGGGGGGTGGGGCGAGGGACCGGCGACGGCTTGGAAGTCCGGCGGTGTGCGCTCCGCACCCGCCGCACCACCCCGTTCCAGCCGCACTCGAGGCACCAGCGCCGCTGCAGCACCGGGACCAACCGATCGAGCACGCGATTCCGGACGGCGACCATCTCGACATTGCAGTGTGGGCAGAGCGCGCCCTGCGGCAGCAGCAGATAGACGACTGCGGTCACGATCGCGACTCGCAACAGCACGGTCGCGAGCAGCACGACCACCACCAGCATGCTCTATGATAGCGCGCGGCTGGCGCTCCGGCCATCCTAACCGCCCGACCCCCCCAGCTCCTGCACGAACGTCGCGATGCGACGTTCCAGCTCCGCCAGCTCGACCGGTTTGACGAGCACGCGCTCCCGGGGCACGGGCGTGTTCCCCGGCTCGGCGAGCTGCGACACGTCCCCCGACAGAAACAGCACGCGCCGCACGAGCTCGGGTCGCTCCTGCTCGAGCCGCGCATACAGCTCGATCCCGCCCATGCGAGGCATGCGCAGGTCGACCAGGATCACGTCCGGGGCCCGCGCGCTCAGCCGCGCGAGCCCATCCACTCCATCCGCCGCTTCCTCCACCTCGGCCCCACGGCGCGCGAGAAAGCGCGCCATCGGTCGCCGTACACCCTCCTCGTCCTCGATGATCAACACGCGCACACCCGCCAGACTGGCTCCCGCTCCGGGAGGGCGCCCGCCCCCCGGCGTGCCCGTGGGAGGAGCGCTTCCCGCCGCCCCGGCCTGCACCGCCACCGGAGCGGACGTCGCCGACGCCCGCGGCAGCGACAGCGAGAAGCGGGCCCCGCCTCCGGGCGCAGACACGAGCGCGAGATCGCCTCCCGCTTCCCGCGCGATTTGCCGTGAGATGTAGAGCCCCAGCCCGGTGCCGCGATGGCCCTTGGTGGTGGCGAACGGTCGAAACAGCCGGGTGGCGATTTCGGGCGCGACGCCCTCCCCGTTGTCCGCGACGGCCACGAACACCCTCGCATCCGCCGCCCAGGTGTCCACGGTGAGCTGGCGCGGCGGCTTGACGCGACGCAGGGCGTCGATCGCGTTGGCCAGGAGATTGACGAGGACCTGCTCGAGCTTGATGGCGTCGCCCTCCACCGCCGGCAGATCGGGGTCGAGACGCCCGGCGACCGTGATCTCGTCGACGCCGAACCGGTACGACACGAGATCGAGCGCGCCGCGCACGACGTCGTTCAGGTTGACGCGCGTCACCTCGCGTTCGGTGGCGCGCACGAACCGCAGCAGGCCGCGCAGCAGCTTGGCGGCCCGCCGGGCCTGGCGCAGGATCTGCGACATCTCGTTGCGCGGCTCGTCCGTGAGGCTCGGATCGGCGAGGCGGTTCTCGGCATGCGCGGCGATCGCCATGAGCGGGTTGTTCACCTCATGGGCCACGCCGGCGAGCAGCTCGCCCGCAGCCGCGAACCTGCCCTGCTCTTCAGCGCGGTCCCCCAGCACTTGAGTCATGGCGTTGAAATGCTGCGCGAGCCGGCCCAGCTCGTCAGTGGCCTGTACGGGCACGCGGATGGTGAGGTCGCCGTCGGCCACCCGCGCCAGTCCGGTCTCGAGCTCACGCAGGGGACGCCACACGCGACGCCGTACCACCCACACCAGGGCGGGCACGAGCAGGGTCCCGATCACGAGCCACACGATCGTGTCGCGGCGGACTTCGCCGGCCGCCTCCCGCAACGCGCGCTGCCGCGCCAGCAGGTCGCCCCGCGCGACGAGGCCCGCCGCCACCCGCTCGGCGTCGGCGATCCTGTCGAGGGCTTCGACCTCCGCCAGCTGCCCCGGCGACAGCCGGTGTCCCGCCTCGAGCCGGGCGATCACGCCCGCGAGCGCGGTCGCCACCCGCGACATCGCCGCGTCGGTGCGCTCCAGGGCGCGGCGCAGCGCTGGTGCGATCGCCGCGCCGGCCGGCACTCCCAACGGCGCTCGTCCCAGCTCGAGGAGTGGACGCGCGGCGCCCAGCGAGGCACTCGAGACGGTGGGGCGAGCTTCGAGCTCGCGCAGCATCGCGACGGCATGATCGAGCGCGCTGTCCCGGCGGGCCACGTCGACCCCCAGGGCCGCGATGGCTTCCGTGGCCTGGCCGAGGGCCAGGGCCGGGCGGCTCACCTTGAAGAAGAGGTAGAGGGGCAGGGTACCCGCGTACACGCCGGCCCCGAGGACGACCACGAGCAGCGTCATCCGCAGATTGAGCGTTCGCCCCGGAGCCGGTGGCGCCAGCCGGCGAGGCGTCACGGAGCGAGTCGCAGGAGGAGGGGTCCCGTAGGCGCTAAGTTAACGCCCCGACTGGCGGGGCCGCGCGGAGGCCGCCACATTTGCCCATCATGGTGACCGACACGGGCGACCGGATGAAGATCGTGATCGGATACGCGCTGTGGGCGACGGTGTGCGCCGCGGTCGCGGGGGCCGCATTGTCGCTCGTGCACACGTGGTTCTTCAGCTATCACGAGGGTCGCCCCGGCTTCTGGAGCACGTTGATCGAGGACTTCGCCACCACCCTGGGCATCGCGGCGGGGCAGGGCGCGGTCGCGCTCGTCGGCGGCAGCATCCTGGCGCGGTTGGGGCGCGCCCTCCATGCCACCGTGTTGCTCGGCCTGCTCGTCGGCGTATTCGATTTCGTGATCGACTTCCTGCAGATGACGGTCCCACGAACCGAGCTCGGCTGGGTGCCCGATCTGGTCATTCTCGCAGTGGCGGTCGCCGTGATCACGGTGCTGGGATCGCGCGCCGCGGCCCGGACGCCCCTATAGCTTCGGCAGGGTTATCCCGCGCTGCGCCTGATACTTTCCTTTCTTGTCCTTGTAGCTGACTTCACACTCGTCGCCCTCGTCGGCCGTGAAGAACAGCACTTGGGCAATGCCCTCGTTGGCGTAAATCCGGGCGGGCAGGGGCGTGGTGTTCGAGATCTCGAGCGTCACGAAGCCTTCCCACTCCGGCTCGAACGGCGTGACGTTCGTGATGATGCCGCAGCGGGCGTACGTGCTCTTGCCCACGCAGATCGTCAGCACGTTGCGGGGGATGCGGAAGTACTCAACCGAGCGCGCCAGGGCGAACGAGTTGGGCGGCACGATGCACACATCGCCCGTGAACTCGACGAACGATTTGGGATCGAAGCGCTTGGGATCGACGACCGCCGAGAGCGCGTTGGTGAAGATCTTGAACTCGGGCGCCACCCGCATGTCGTAGCCGTAGGAGGAGACGCCGTACGAGATGACGCCGGCACGCGCCTGGTTCTCGGCGAACGGCTCGATCATGGCGTGCTCGGTCGCCATGCGCCGGATCCAGCGGTCGGACTTGATGGACATGGGCCGCCAATATATCGGTGGCACCGACACTTACGCCACTCGATTCGGTTGACAACCTCGCCGCGCCCGAATACGTTTCGGCGGATCAAGTGAATTTTTTCACGAACTCATGAACCAGCCCTATCTCTCCTTCCTGCTGCTGCTCGGCTTCGTCGCGTTCAACGCCGTCCTGTTGATCGGGCTGTCGCACCTGCTCGCCCCCCGCAAGCCCACGGTCCTGAAGGACAGCCCGTACGAGAGCGGCATGCCGCCGCTCGGCAACGCGCACGAGCGCTTCTCGGTGAAGTTCTACCTGGTCGCGATGCTGTTCATCATCTTCGACATCGAGACCGTGTTCCTCATTCCCTGGGGCACGATCTACTTCAACGGCGGCGGAGCCCCGGGAGGCCCGAGCACGGGTTTCCTCCTGGCCGAGATGCTGGTGTTTATGCTGATTCTCGCCGTCGGGTACGTGTACGTGTGGAAACGCGGGGCGCTGCAATGGGACTGACGTTATGAAGCGGGTGATCGAGACCAAGCAGGTCGCCGGGCAGAGCCCGAACTATCTCCTGGCCAAGTTCCAGGACCTGGTCGACTGGGCCGTGAACTCGTCGCGGGCGAACTCGCTCTGGCCCATGCCCTTCGGGACGGCGTGCTGCGCCATCGAGTTCATGGCCACCGCCGCCAGCCGCTACGACTTCGCCCGCTTCGGCATGGAGCGCCAGGCGTTCTCGCCGCGTCAGGCGGACGTGCTGATCTGCGCCGGCCGACTGCCGTTCAAGCTCGCGCCCGTGATCCGCCGCATTTACGACCAGATGCCGCAGCCCAAGTGGGTCATCTCGATGGGCGCCTGCGCCTCGACCGGGGGCATCTTCGACAACTATGCGATGGTGCAGGGGATCGATACCATCGTCCCGGTGGACGTCTACGTCCCCGGCTGCCCGCCGCGCCCGGAGGGCCTGCTGTACGGCGTGCTGCTGCTACACAAGAAGATCAAGGGTGAGTCGCTGTTCGACCGCGTGCCGCGCCGCGACGAGCAGCCGCTCGACGACCGCGGCTTGCGCCTTCCCCCCGAGCAGATCGACGAGATCTCGGAGCCGTTCGGGAACTCCATCCACCAGTTCCGCTCGGCGTGAATCCGTCCGTCGACGCGCTGCGCGCGACCTTCGGCCCCGCGATCGGCCGCGCGCTCGAGTCGTGCGGCGACACCATCGTCTACGTGGGGCGCGAGGCGCTGCTCGACGTGATGGCCTGGCTGCGCGACACGCCCCAGCAGACCTACGATTACCTGGTGGACATCACCGCGGTCGAGTATCGCGACCGGGAGCGACCGCTGGAGGTGGTCTACATCCTGCGCTCCCTGACGCGCCGGACCGACCTGCGCGTCAAAGTCGAGCTCGATCCCCAGGGCGACCTCACCATCGACTCGGTCGTGTCGCTGTGGCGCGGCGCCGACTGGCTCGAGCGTGAGGTGTACGACATGTTCGGCATCACCTTCCGCGGCCACCCCGACCTGCGCCGCATCCTCATGTGGGAGACGTACGCCGAGGGGTACCCGCTGCGGAAGGGTTTCCCGCTGCGCGGACGGTTCAGTCGCGCCGAGCAGGTGCGCCAGGCGCTGGCCGCCCAGCCCGAGGCGCACTACTCGCTGGAAGAGCTGTCCATCGCCGCAGCGTACGAGGAGCTGCCCGCGGACATGAAGGAGCGGCTGCGCCGCGGCGAGAGCGGCAGGCTCCCCGACTCGGAATGAGCAAGCGCACCGTCGAGCTCGAGCTCGCCACCCCCGGTGTGGATGCCCGCGGTGAGCCGCTGCGGGTGCCGCTCGGCGTGGCGGAGCAGCCCGACCTCGCCGCCGAGCACATGCTCATCAACATCGGGCCGCAGCACCCCGCCACGCACGGCGTGCTGCGACTGGTGGTCGAGCTGGACGGTGAGACCGTGGTCCGGGTGATCCCCCACCTCGGGTACCTCCACTCCGGCTTCGAGAAGCTCGGGGAGTACCGGCACTACAACCAGATCATCCCGCTCACCGACCGCACGGATTACCTGTCTCCGATGGCGAACAACGTCGGGTTCGCCCTCGCCGCCGAGCGGCTCATGGGCATCGCGATCACGCCACGCTGCACGGTGTTGCGCGTGATCGCGTGCGAAATGAGCCGCATCATCTCACACATGGTGTGGCTCGGCACGACGTCGATCGACCTCGGCGCGTTCACGCCGTTCCTGTGGGCGTTCCAGGAGCGCGAGCGCATCTACAATCTCCAGGAGATGTGGACGGGCGCCCGGCTGACCACCAGCGTGACGCGGGTGGGCGGCATGATGGCGGACGTGCCCGACGACTTCGTCGCGGGATTGCGCCACTTTACCCAAACCTTCCCGAAGACCCTGAGCGAGATCGACCGCGTCCTGACACGCAACGCCGTATGGGTGGGCCGCACCCAGGGGGTGGGCGTGCTCACGGCCGCCGAGGCGACCAACCATTCGCTGTCCGGCCCGATGCTGCGCGCCAGCGGCGTCGCGTACGACGTGCGTAAGGACAAGCCGTATCTGGACTACGAGACGTACGACTTCGACGTCGTGGTGGGCGAGCACGGTGACGTGTACGACCGCTACCTCGTGCGCCTCGAGGAATGCTCCCAGTCGAACCGCATCCTCCAGCAGGCGCTCGATCGGCTGCCCGACGGCCCCATCAACATCGCGGATCCGCGCGTGATCCTCCCACCCAAGTCGCGCGCGATGAACGACATGGAGGCGATGATCTACCACTTCAAGCAAGTGATGGAAGGCGTGAAGGCGCCGGTGGGGGAAGCCTACGTCGGTATCGAAAACCCCAAGGGCGAGCTCGGCACGTATCTGGTGTCGGACGGCACTGCGAAACCGGTGCGGTGGCGCATTCGACCCCCCTCGTTCATCAACCTCTCGGTCCTGCCGAAGATGGCGGTGGGGCACCTGTTGAGCGACCTGATCGCCATCAACGCCTCGGTCGACATCGTCATGGGCGAGGTGGATCGATGAGTGCCGACGCGCATACGTCGCAGCCGGCGGGCACGGAGGAGTACCAGCCCGTCTTCACCGAGCAAATGCTGGAACAGCTCCAGGAAATCCTGGCGCGCTACCCCACCAAGCAGGCGGCGCTCTTACCGGCGCTGTGGCTGGTGCAGCGGTCGCGCGGTTGGATCTCCGACCGCAACATGGCGGAAGTCGCCGAGGTGCTGGGACTCACGCCCGCGTACGTGAAGGGTGTGGTCACGTTCTACACGATGTACCACCAGCACCCCGTGGGGAAGCATTTCGTGCAGGTGTGCACCACGTCGCCCTGCAACATCTGCGGCGCCGAGGCGGTGGTCCAGGCGCTGCTCGCGGCCACCGGGGCCAAGGAGCTGGGCGCGACGAGCCCGGACGGCAAGTGGACGGTGATCGAGGTGGAGTGCCTCGGCGCCTGCGGCTTCGCGACGCCCATCCTGGTCGACGACGACTTCATCGAGAGCGTGACCCCGGAGAAGGTTCCGGAGCTCGTGCGGAAGTACAAGTAATGGGCTACCCCCACAAACCCCATCCCAAGGAGACCGTCCTCCTCTCCCGCTACTTCGGCGAGGCCGACGCCCGCACCTACAAGGGGTGGGTCAAGCGGGGCGGGTACGCCGCGCTCGAGCAGGCGCGCGCCATGGAGCCCGCGCGGGTCATCGACATCGTGAAAGAGTCGGGATTGCGGGGCCGCGGGGGCGCCGGCTTCCCCACCGGGCTCAAGTGGTCGTTCATGCCCAAAGAGAAGAAAAAGCCCCACTATCTGTGCGTGAACGCGGACGAATCCGAGCCGGGGACGTTCAAGGACCGCGAGATCATGCGCTGGACCCCGCACGCCCTGCTCGAGGGCACGGCCATCGCGGCGCATGCGATCCAGGCCGAGGTGGCCTACATCTACATCCGCGGCGAGTTCACCGAGCCGCTGGCGATCATGGAGAAGGCCCTCGCCGACGCCCGGTCCGCCGGCGTGTTCGGCGACCTCAAGATCTACCTGCACCGGGGCGCGGGCGCCTACATCTGCGGCGAAGAGACGGCGCTCATGAACTCGATCGAGGGCAAGCGCGGGAACCCGCGCATCAAGCCGCCGTTCCCCGCGGCGTCCGGCGTGTTCGGCATGCCCACCACGATCAACAACGTCGAGACCCTGGCCGCCGTGCCGCCCATCCTCACCAAGGGCGCCGCCTGGTACAAGGGCCTGTCGCTCTCGTCGCCCAAGAGCACCGGCACGAAGCTCTTCTCGGTGTGCGGCCACGTGCAGCAGCCGGGAAACTACGAGGTGACCTTGGGCTTTCCGCTGAAGGACCTGCTGTACGAGCTGTGCGGCGGCATGCGTCCCGGCCGCACGCTCAAGGCCTGCATCCCCGGCGGCTCGTCGGTCCCGATCCTCGACCGGGCGGAGACCGAGAGCTGCCTGCTCGACTACGAAGGCGTGGTGGAGCGCGGCTCGATGCTCGGCTCGGGCGGCGTCATCGTGTTCGACGACTCGGCGGACATGGTGTACCAGATCATGCGGCTGGCCCGCTTCTACGCCCACGAGTCGTGCGCCCAATGCACGCAGTGCCGCGAAGGCACGGCGTGGACCACCAAGATCCTCGAGCGCATTCTCGCCGGGCAGGGCAAGCCGGCCGACCTGGACCTGCTGCTCGACCTTTCGGAGAACATGACGGGCAAGACGATCTGCGTGCTGTCGGACTCGTGCGCGGCGCCGGTCGTCTCCGGAATCAAGAAGTTTCGGAGCGAGTTCGAGGACTACCTCACGGGGCGCCGCAAACCGGTGATGGTGGCGTGAGCGACGAGCTGATCAACCTCACCGTCGACGGCGTCCCCGTCGGCGTGCCGAAGGGCACGCTGGTCATCGAGGCCGCGAAGCAGGCGGGGGTGCTCGTCCCGCACTACTGCTACCACCCGGGCCTCCCGGTCGCGGGCGTGTGCCGCATGTGTCTCGTCGAGATCGAGAAGCAGCCCAAGCTCGCGATCGCGTGCGCCACGCAAGCCGCCGAGGGCATGGTGGTGAAGACGCAGTCGGCCGCGGCCAAGAGCGCGCGCACCGGCGTCCTCGAGCTGCTGCTCATCAACCATCCGCTCGATTGTCCGATTTGCGATCAGGCCGGCGAGTGCGAGCTGCAGGACTTCACGTTCCAGGAGGGCCGCGCGGCGACACGCTACAGCCCCGATTTTCCCAAGCGCTTCAACCCGGTCGAAGACTTCGGCCCCGACGTGCTGTACGTGCCGAACCGGTGCATCCTGTGCACGCGCTGCGTGCGCTTCATGGAGGACGTCGCCCAGGAGCCGGTGTTGAACGTATCGGAGCGCGGCGACCGGGCCTACATCGGCGTGCACCCGGAGACACGGCTCGACCATCCGTGGGCGGGCAATGTCGTCGATCTCTGCCCGGTGGGCTCGCTCCTGTCGAAGGACTTTCTCCACAAGGCGCGCGCCTGGGAGCTCGACAAGACGGCCTCCATCTGCACCGGCTGCTCGCAGGGATGCAACGTCACGCTCGACACGCGCGACGACGTCGTCGTGCGCGTGCGGCCGCGGCCGAACCTCGAGGTGAACCGCTACTTCATCTGCGACCACGGCCGCATGAACTACCGCTGGATGAACCGCGGCGACCGGATCGAGGCCCCGCTCGTGAAGCGCGGCGGCGAGCTCCATGCCACCGACTGGGAGGACGCGTTCGAGCGCGTGACGACCGTGCTGCGGGGGGCGGGGCCGCGGGTCGTGGCGCTGATGTCTCCCCGGGCGTCCCTGGAAACGCTGTTTTTCGCGCGCGAGCTGTTCCGGGGCAGCGAGTGGACCGGCGCGTTTCAGGTGGTGATGGGTGAGGAGGCGCCGCTCGCGGGCGTGCCCGACCTGGCACTGCGCGCCGAGCGGGCTCCCAACGGCCGGGGGGCGGAGCTGCTCGGCTACGGTCGCGAGTACGCCGCCGCGCTCGCAGCGGCGGAATCGGCCGCCGTCGTGCTGGTGCTCGACGAGCCGGATATCCCGGTGCGCACCGCGGGGACGCTCATCTACGTGGGAACGGTGCTCCCCGAGCAGGCACGGGACGCCGAGGTCGTGCTCCCGATCGCCAACGTCGCAGAGGAGGACGGCAGCTTCGTGAACCGCGACGGCCGGGTGCAACGCTACGCCCAGGCCAAGCCGGCGCCCGGCATGGCGCGGCCCGGCTGGTGGGTGTTCTCCGAGCTGGGCGCGGCGCTGGGCCGGGGCGAGCCGGTCGGCAGTGCCGCCGAGGCATTCGAGCGCGCCGCGCAGGCGATCGAGCCGCTCCGCGGCCTGTCCTACCAGCAGCTGGGCTTCGCCGGGAAGCGCGCGGCGGTGGCGGTGCCGGCATGAGCGTCTTCCTGGTGGCGTCCGTCATCAAGATCGTCGTGGTGTTCACGGTGATCATGGTGGGCGTGGCGCTGCTCACGCTCGCCGAGCGGCGCATCTGCGCGTGGATGCAGGACCGCCTCGGCCCGAACCGGGTGGGCCCCCAGGGGTTGCTCCAGCCGGCCGCCGACGGCCTCAAGAACCTCGTGAAAGAGGAAACGCTGCCGGCCCAGGCGGACAAGGTGCTCTTCCTGCTCGCCCCCACGATGTCGTTCATCCCGGCGCTGCTCACGTTCGCGGTGATCCCGTTTGCGGCTCCGCTCCCCACCCCGTGGGGCGACGTGGACATGGTCGTAGCCAACCTGCCCGTCGGCTTCCTGTACATCCTCGCCTTCGGGTCGCTCGGCGTGTACGGCATCGTGCTGGCCGGCTGGTCGTCGAACAACAAGTACTCGCTGCTGGGCGGCCTGCGCGCCAGCGCCCAGATGATCTCCTACGAGATCGCGATGGGCATGAGCACCGTCGCCGTGCTGCTCATCGCCGGCAACGTGACGCTCACCGACGTGATCGCGAGGCAGTCCCAGTCGTTGTTCACGTGGAACGTGTTCCCGCTGTCGCTCGCGTTCTTCATTTTCATCGTGGCGGCGTTCGCCGAGACCAACCGCCTGCCGTTCGACCTGCCGGAGGCGGAGGGCGAGCTGATCGCGGGTTATCACACCGAGTACAGCGCCATGAAGTTCTCGATGTTCTACATCGCCGAGTACTCGAACATGGTCACCGCGTCGGCCCTCATGACCACGCTGTTCTTCGGCGGCTGGGACATCCCGTTCACGACCTGGGACAACACGCCTCCCTGGACGACGCTCAAGACGCTCGCCACGCTCGCGATGTTTTCCGCGAAGGTGATCTTCTTCCTGTTCCTGTACATCTGGGTGCGCTGGACTCTGCCGCGCTTTCGCTACGACCAGCTGATGGCACTCGGGTGGAAGGTGATGCTGCCGCTCGCGCTCGGGTACGTGACGGTGATCGCGACCGCGATCTGGTTCCTGCACGACGGGCTCGGCTGGACGTACGACACGCGGTTCGCCCTGGCGCTGTTCGCCCTGAACCTGGTGCTGGCGGTGCCGCTGTTCTTCGTGCTCGACCGCGGCCGCATCGTCGCGGGCTCCATGGCGGAGGGGGAGGCCTGATGGCGATCGGCGTGAAGGTGATGAAACGGCCCGGGTCTCAGACCTCCTATCTGCGGGCGACGCTCAAGGGCATGGCCCTCACGTTCAGCCACCTGTGGCGGCCGAAAGTGACCATGCAGTACCCCGAGGAGAAGAGCAGCCAGGACTGGACGCTGTCCCCGCGGTGGCGCGGCACGCACCGCATGCTCACCGACGAGCAGGGACGCGCCAAGTGCGTCGCGTGCGGGCTCTGCCCCCAGATTTGCCCCGCGAACTGCATCAAGCTCGTGCCCGGGGAGGACGAGGCGGGCAACCGTTACCCACTCATTTACGAAATCGACGAGTTCCGCTGCGTGTTCTGCGGCTACTGCCAGGAAGTGTGCCCCGAGGAGGCGATCCACGTGGGCGTGCACTACGAGAACTCGGAGTACTCGCGCGACCGCTTCGTGTACGACCTGGAGCGGTTGTGCGCGCAGACGCACCCCGTGTCGACGCTGTGGGACCCCTCCGACCCGAAGGGGGAATGAGCGGTGGACGGGACGCTGGTCATCTTCTGGGCATTCGCGGCGCTGGCCGTGGGTAGCGGCCTGGCCTGCATCACGCGTCGCAGCCCCGTGGCCAGCGCGCTATGGCTGGTCGTCACCTTGTTCTCGCTGGCCGCCCTGTTCGTGCTGCTCGACGCCCAGTTCATCGCCGTGCTGCAAGTGCTGGTGTACGCCGGCGCGATCATGGTGCTGTTCCTGTTCGTGATCATGCTCCTCAATCTGGGGCGGGCCGGGCCCACCGACCTGAAGGGTCCGGCCGGGCTCGGCGTGGGCGTCTTCCTGGCCGGTCTGCTCCTCGTGCAACTGCTGGTGCTGCGCCAGACAGGCCCCGCCGCCGGCGGAACGGCGCATCCGGCCCTGGAGCAAGGGATGATCCCGTCGGTGGCGCGGCCGCTGTTTACCGCCTACCTCGTCCCGTTCGAGATCACCAGCATTCTCCTGCTGGCGGCGATCGTCGGCGCGGTCGTGCTCGCCAAGCGGAAACTGTGATGCTGCTGGGACCCGCACTCGCCGTCTCGGGCACCCTGTTCGCCGTGGGGGTGCTGGGCGTGCTGCTGCGCCGTAACGCGATCGTCATCTTCATGTGCGTCGAGCTGATGCTCAACGCCGCCAACCTGGCGTTCGTCGCCTTCGCGCAGCAGCTCGGCGTCGCCGGCCAGATCTTCGTGTTCTTCGTCATGGCGGTGGCGGCGGCCGAGGCCGCCGTCGGACTGGCGATCATCCTCGCCGTATACCGGCACCGCCACACGGTGGACTTGCAGAACATCAACCTGCTCAAGGGCTGATGCCGCTGCCCCCGCTTCCTCCGCTCACGCTGCTCTGGGTGGTGCCGGCGCTGCCGCTCGCCGGGTTCGTGGTGAACGGCGCGCTGGCGCTCGCCGCGCCGGGCGCCAAGCGCGCCGTCTCGCTGGTCGGCGTCGGAGTGCTCGTGCTGGCGTTCGCGGCCGCCGCGGTGGCCGTGCTCGAGCTGGCGCAGCTCCACCCGTCGGCCCCTGTCGTGGTCGGCTATTGGGACTGGCTCCCGGTGAGCGACCTGCAGGTCGCCTTCGCGCTGCAGCTCGATCAGCTGTCGGCGGTGATGATTCTGGTCGTCACCGGCGTCGGCGCCCTGATCCACGTCTTCAGCGTCGGCTACATGCACGACGATCCCGGCTACGCGCGCTACTTCGCGTACCTGAACCTGTTCGTGTTCTTCATGCTGACGCTGGTGCTGGGCGCGAGCTTCCCCGTGATGTTCGTCGGTTGGGAAGGCGTGGGCCTCTGCTCCTACCTGTTGATCGGGTTCTGGTTCAACGAGCAGATCAACGCCGACGCCGGCAAGAAGGCCTTCATCGTCAACCGCATCGGCGACTTCGGGTTCCTGGTCGCCATGTTGTTGATCTTCTGGCACACCGGCTCGCTCGACTTCGGGACGGTGTTCCCCAAGGCCGCCACGGCGTTCCCCGCCGGAGGACCCGTCATCACCGCCATCACCCTGTTCCTGTTCCTCGGCTGCACCGGGAAGTCGGCGCAGATCCCCCTCTACATCTGGCTACCGGACGCCATGCAGGGTCCGACCCCCGTCTCGGCGCTGATCCACGCCGCCACGATGGTGACCGCGGGCGTCTATCTGGTGGTCCGGTGCGGTGCGCTGTTCGCGCTCTCGCCCGTGGGCAGCGCCACGGTCGCCGGCGTCGGCGCGCTCACGGCTCTGTTCGCGGCGACCATCGCCCTGAAGCAGTGGGACATCAAGCGCGTGCTGGCCTATTCGACCGTGTCGCAGCTGGGGTACATGTTCCTCGGCGTCGGCACGGGGGCGTACGCCGCGGGCATCTTCCATTTGACGACGCACGCGTTCTTCAAGGCGCTGTTGTTCCTCGGCTCGGGGAGCGTGATCCATGCGATGCACCGGGCCTACCACGCGACTCACGCGCACGAGGACGCGCAGGACATGCGCAACATGGGCGGCCTCGCCCGCTCCATGCCCTGGACCGCGACGCTCATGTGGATCGCGACCCTGGCCATCGCCGGCATTCCGCCCCTCGCCGGCTTCTTTTCGAAGGACGAGATCCTGGGCGCCGCGTTCGCGCAGGGCGCGGGCCGGCCCGTGTGGTACGTGTTCTGGGGGATGGGCCTCGCGGCGGCCCTCCTCACGGCGTTCTACATGACGCGGCTCATGCTCTACACCTTCCACGGCCCGAACCGCACGGGCGATCGCGAGCGGGAGCAGCTGCACGAGGCGCCCCCGTTGATGACCGCGCCGCTCGTCGTGCTCGGCATCCTCACCGTGCTGGGCGGCGCGCTCAACATCCCGCCGCTGTTCCGGGGTGGCGCGCGACTGGAGCACTGGCTCGCGCCCGTGACCGCCGCGGCGCTCGCGCCCGCGGCCGAAGCCGCGCCCGCGACCGAGTGGGCGCTGGTGGCGATGGCCGTGCTCGTGGCCGCGCTGGGCATGGTCGGCGCCTTCCGACTCCTCAAGCCGGAGACGCTGGCGCCGGCGCGCCTGGCCCCCCCCGAGCGAGGGTTGGGACGTCTCCTCTGGAAAAAGTGGTACGTGGACGAGCTGTACGACGCGCTCATCGTCCGACCGCTGATGTGGCTGTCGCGCGAGGTGCTGTGGAAGGTCGTGGACATGCGGCTGGTGGACGGACTGCTCGTGAACGGGACGGCAGCCGCATCGCGCGCGCTGGGGTGGGTGGGAAGCCGGCTGCAGACCGGTGAGGTGGGCGTGTACGTCGTCCTCTTCGTGGTCGGCGTGCTGGCCGTGGTGGGCGCGGTGGTGCGCTAGCATGTACTCGCAGGCGGTGCTCACCGCGCTCCTCGCCTGGCCCGTGGTCGCGGCCGCGGCCGTCCTGCTCGTGCCCGAGCGCTGGGCGAAGCACGTGGCCCTGGCCGCGAGTCTCGTGGAGTTCGCGATCTCGGTGCCGCTGTGGTGGACGTTCCGCCCGGCCGCCGGGATGCAGTTCGTGCTGGACGTGCCGTGGATCTCCTTCTGGGGCATCCGCTACACGGTCGGCGTGGACGGCATTTCGTTGTTCATGGTGCTGCTCACGACGTTCCTGGTCCCGTTGTCGGTGCTGGGCAGCTACGCCTACATCACGACGCGGGAGCGCGGGTTCTACGCGCTCATGCTGGTGCTCACGTCGGGCATGATCGGCGTGTTCGTGTCGCTCGATCTGTTCCTGTTCTACGTGATGTGGGAGGTGATGCTCATCCCGATGTATTTCATCATCGGGGTGTGGGGCGGGGAGCGGCGCCTGTACGCCGCCATCAAGTTCTTCATCTATACGTTTTTCGGATCGCTGTTGATGCTGGTGGCGATCCTGATGCTCGTCTCGCTCGTCGGCCACCAGACCGGCATCTACTCGTTCTCGTACGCGTACCTGACCGCGCACCTGGGCGGGCTCGGGCCCGCCGCCTTCTGGCTGTTCGGCGCCTTCTTCCTCGCGTTCGCCATCAAGGTGCCGATGTTCCCGTTCCACACCTGGCTCCCCGACGCGCACGTGGAGGCTCCCACCGCCGGCTCGGTGATCCTCGCCGGCGTGCTGCTCAAGATGGGGACGTACGGGTTCCTCCGGTTCGCGCTGCCGCTGTTTCCGGCCGTCGCACTGCACCCCGCGATCCAGGCGGGCGTGGTGACGCTCGCGCTGATCGGGATCGTGTACGGCGGCCTGGTGGCGATGGTGCAGCCCGACTTCAAGAAGCTCATCGCCTACTCCTCCGTGGCGCACCTCGGCTTCGTGATGCTGGGGATCTGGGCCCTCACGCTCCAGAGCGTCCAGGGCGCCCTGCTCGTGATGATCAACCACGGCATCTCCACCGGCGCGCTCTTCTTCCTCGCCGGGATGCTGTACGAGCGGCGCCACTCCCGCCTGATCGACGCGTTCGGCGGCATCGCGAAGGTCGTGCCGCTGCTCGCGGCGGCGCTCACGATCGTCTCGCTCTCCTCGATCGGGCTGCCGGCCACGAACGGGTTCGTCGGCGAGTTCCTGGTGTTGCTGGGCGCGTTCCGGACCTATCCGCGCGCGGCCATCGTCGCGGCGACCGGCGTGATCGTGGCGGCGATGTACCTGCTGCCCGCGCTGCAACGCGTCATCTACAACCCGCTCGACAAACCCGAGAACGAGAAGCTCGCCGACCTGACGCCACGTGAGATCGCCGTGCTGGTGCCGCTGCTCGCGTGCATCGTGTGGATCGGCGTGTACCCCGCGCCGATCCTGCGCCGCATGGAGCCGGCCGCCAGGCAGCTCATCCAATCGGTGCGGATCGACGCCGCGACGTTCACGGCGACGCGATGAACCTCGACCTCACGAGCACCGGCGATCTGGCGCGCGCGCTCTCGCCCGAGCTGACGCTCACCGCGGCCGGCATGCTCGCGCTACTGGTGACGGCGTGGCGGCACACGAGCACCCGGGACCTGCGCCTGGTCGGCTGGGTCACCCTGGCCGGCCTGGCGGCGGGCGGGGCGGCGGTGTGGTGGCTGTGGTGGCACGGCGCGCGGGCGGCGGGCCCACCGTCCATGATCGCGGTGGACGCCTTCCGCTTCGTCACGGACGCGCTGTTTCTCGCCGCGGCGGGACTCACGATCCTCGCCTCGTTCGACTACCTGGAGCGGGAAGCGCTGCTCGTGCCCGAGTATTACGTCCTGCTGCTGTTCGCCACGCTGGGCATGATGCTGATGGCGGGCGGGGAGGACCTGATGGTGATCTTCCTCGGCCTCGAGCTGATGTCGGTCTCGGTGTATGTGCTGGCGGGGATCAACCGCCAGAGCGGCGCCGCCGCGGAAGCCGCGCTCAAGTACTTTCTGCTCGGGGCGTTCGCGTCGGGGTTCCTGCTGTACGGCATCGCGCTCGTATACGGAGCGACCGCGACCACCAACCTGACCGCGATCGCCGCCCAGGTGCGCACCCTGTCCCTCGCGCAGAGCCCGCTGCTCCTGATCGGTCTGGGACTGGTGCTCGTCGGGTTCGGGTTCAAGGTCGCGGCCGTGCCCTTCCACATGTGGGCGCCCGACGTGTACGACGGCTCCCCCACGCCGGTGACGGGTTACATGGCCACCGCGGTGAAAGCCGCCGCGTTCGCGGCGCTGTTCCGCCTGCTGGTCGAGGCGTTCGGCGGCGTGGCGGCCTGGAAGCCGATCGTGTGGTGGCTCGCGGTGGCGACGATGGTCGTGGGCAATTTCATCGCGCTGGCCCAGCGGACCGTGAAGCGCATGCTCGCGTACTCGTCCGTCGCCCATGCCGGGTACCTGCTCGTGGCGGTCGCCGTCGGCAGCTGGCCCGCGTCGGCGGCCCTGCTGGTCTATCTCTTCGCCTACACGCTCGTGACCCTCGCGGCGTTCGCGCTGCTCGCCGCCCTGGGGCGGGAGGGCGAGCGCGACGTCCGGATCGACGACCTCGCGGGCCTGGGCCAGCGCCGCCCGTGGCTCGCCCTGGCGCTCGCGGTCTGCATGCTGTCGCTGCTGGGATTCCCGGGAACCGCCGGGTTCATCGGCAAGTGGTACATCCTGGTCGCCGCGACCATGGCGAACGAAAGCGTGCTCGCCGCGATCCTGGTGCTTACGAGCGTCGTGTCGGCGGGCTACTATCTGCCGGTGATCATGGCCATGTACATGAAGCCCGAGCCGTTCGACCAGGCCCATGCCGGCGTGCGGCTCGGCCGTCCGGCCGCCGTCGTCGTCGCCGCGTGCGTCATCGGTCTGCTCGTACTCGGCATTCGCCCGAACGCGCTGCTCCAGCTGGGGAGGGAGAGCGCCCTCCTGGCACCGACACCAGCCCCCGCGGCGACGCCCGCCACGGGCCGCTGAAGCCGTCCTGTGCAGCTCCCCGCCTCGATTTTTCGCGAGTACGACATCCGCGGCACCGTGGGCGATCAGTTGCACCCCGAGGTGGCGCGCGCCATCGGACAGGCGGTCGCGACGCTCGGCTGGGAGCGTCTCGGGCGCGCCCCCCGCCTCGCCGTGGGACGCGACAACCGGCCGTCCGGCGCCGCCCTGGCGCACGGCTTGTCGTCCGGGATCGAAGCGGTGGGCGGTCTGGCGCTCGACGTCGGCGAGCTGCCGACGCCCGCGCTGTACTTCGCGACACATGTCCTCAATGTCGACGGTGGCGTGCAGGTCACCGGATCGCACAACCCGCCCGAGTTCAACGGCTTCAAGCTCGTCCTGGGGGGCGAAGCGGTGTACGGGACGGCCATCCAGGGTCTGCGGCGTCTGATCGAAGACGATCGCACCCGGGGTCGCGCCGGCGGGTCGCGCGGCAGCGACGCCTCCGTGCTGGAGCGCTATCGCGCCGCGATCGTGCAGCGCAATGGACCGCTGCCGCGGCGGATCAAGGTCGTGGTGGATTGCGGTAACGGCGTGGCCAGCCTCGTGGCGGTGGACACCCTGCGGGAGCTCGGGGCGGAGGTCGTGCCGTTGTTCTGCACCTCGGACGGCACGTTCCCGAACCATCACCCCGATCCCACCGTGCTCGAGAACCTGCACGACCTGCAGGCGGCGGTGCGGCGCGAAGGCGCAGAGCTGGGCATCGCGTTCGACGGCGACGGCGACCGCATCGGCGCCGTAGACGAGCAGGGGCGGGCGGTGCTGGGCGACCAGCTGCTGGTGCTGCTCGGCCGCGATCTGGCGCGCCGCATGGGCCCCGGCCACCCCGTGATCTTCGACGTGAAGTGCTCCGAGGTCCTGCCGCGCGAGCTCGCCCGCGTCGGCCTCCAGCCCACCATGTGGAAGACAGGGCATTCCCTCATCAAGCAGAAGATGAAGGAGACGCACGCGCCGCTCGCCGGCGAGATGAGCGGCCACATGTTCTTCGGAGGGGACTGGTACGGCTTCGACGACGCGCTGTTCGCCGCGGCGCGCCTGCTCCGCTACGTGGCGGAGCTGGGCGGACCGCTGTCCCGGCACTTCGCGGACCTCCCCGCGACCGTCTCGACGCCCGAGCTGCGCGTCGACTGCCCGGACGAGCAGAAGTTCGCCATCGTCGAGCGGGCCGCGCGCCACTTCGGCGCCAAGTATCCCGTCGCCACACTGGACGGCGTCCGCATCACCTTCAAGGACGGGTGGGGCCTCCTGCGCGCGTCCAACACGCAGCCGGTGCTCGTGCTTCGCTTCGAGGCGACGAGTGCGGCGGCGCTCGCCGCCTATCGGGCGGAGGTCGAAGGCTGGCTGGCCGCCCAGAGCGATCGCGCGTGAGGCAAGCCGCCCGTCGCTGGGCGCTGCTGGTCGCCGTCGCATTGCTGGTGGTGGTACTCGTCGGAGGGCGCTGGGCCGCGTTTGAGACGGCGGAGCGCGTGTGGGCGGCCGGGCTCCCGGGCGGCAGCGCGTATCTCAAGGCGCGGGACTTCGCGCGGCTCGTCTCCGGCATGCTGCTGCTCGCGACCGTGGGGTGGGGCACCAGCAACCTGCTGTTCGTGTACCGCTCGATCGGATCGATGCAGCTGTCGCGACGGCTCGGCGATCTCGAAATCGTCGAGGCCGTTCCGCAACCCATTCTGCTCGCCGGCACCGTCGCCAGCGGCCTCGTGTTCGGCTTCCTGCTGGCGCTGGGCACGGGGGACTGGTGGATGAGCGCCGCGATCGCGGCGCACGGCGTCGGGTTCGGCGTCACCGATCCGTTGCTGCACCGCGACGTGGGCTACTACCTCGGGACCTTGCCGTGGAGCGAGCGGTTGCGGGGTCTCGCGCTCGCGGCCGTGAGCTCGGCCACCGTCGTCGTGGGGCTCCTGTACGCGGGGATCGGCTCGCTGCGATTCCGGCGCTGGCTGCCCTCCGCGAACGCACACGCCCGGGCGCACCTCGGCCTGCTGCTCGCGCTGCTCGCCCTGACGCTCACCTGGGGCGCCGTGCTCGACCCCGCCCAATCCGTCGCGGGGCTGCATGGCGATCTGGCGGGCGGCGCGCTCGATGCCCGGCTCGCGGCCGCCCCGCTCGTCGCGGCGCTGGGCGCGGCGGCGACCGCGGCGAGCGTGGTGTGGGGTGTGCGCGAGAAGCCGGTGCTGCTGCTCGGCGCCTGGGCGGCATTGCTCGCGGCGTCGTTGCTCGGATTCGTCCTGATCCCGGGCTCGCTGTCCGGGGGCGGGGCCGGGGGCAGGGGGGCGACGGCCGCAGTGGCCGACACGGCGCGCGCCGCTGCCGCACGGCAGCTCGAGCAGCTCGCGTTCGGCGTGACCGAGCCTGCGGAGCGCCCTCCCCCCGGCTTCCCGAGCCCCGAGGCGGCGGTCGCCGCGCTGCCGGTGTGGAACGCGGCGCGCGTCGTGGCCGCGGCTGCGCCGCACCGCGAGCTGCTCGGGCCAGGCGCCAAGCCCGCCGCCGCGGGCCTGTCGCTGCACTCCGTGGCGGGCGGGCGCGCCACCTGGGTCGTCGCGCCCGCTCCGGATCTCGATGCCATCGCCCACACGCAGCCGGCGCCGGACTGGACCACGCTGCACCGCGGCGCCTGGGCCCGGGCGGGGCGCCCCTTCGCGGCCGTCGAGGACGACACGATCCTCCAATTCGAGCCGCTTCCCACGCGCGACTCCGTCGGCTGGTTCGGACCGGGCTTTCGCGAGTTCGCGATCGCCGCACCCGACACGTGGCCCGCGCTGCGCCGGACCGGAATCCCGCTCACGGACTGGTGGCGGCGTACCGCCCTGGCCTGGGTGCTGCAGAGCCCCGCGCTGGCGCGCCGCGAGACGGACGGCCTGGTCCTCGTGTGGCGGCGGGACGTCACGGAGCGGTTGCGCCGGCTCGCCCCATACGCGGCGTTCGACGCCGCCGCACCGGTTGTGGGCGACGGGGCACTGTGGTGGGTGTCGTACGGCTACCTCGAAGCCGCCACGTTTCCGTTGGTCCGCGCGGTCGAGTCCGAGGGACGCCCGCTGCGCTATCTGCGCGCGGCGCTGGTCGGAACCGTGAACGCCGCGACCGGGGACACCCGTCTCTACCTCGCCCCCGACGCCGATTCGCTCGCGGCCGCCTGGGCCGCCGTGCTCGCCCCGCTCATTCAACCGCTCGACAGCCTTCCGGCCGCGCTGAAGAGCCAGCTGCCGTTCCCGAGCCGTGTGTTCCACGCCGCCACGATGCTGATCCGGCGTCAGCGCTCCGACACGACGCGATGGACGGCGCGACCCCGGGATCCGTTTGAGCTGATCGCTCCCGGGGCGGAGGGGCGGGCTGACGCCGCCGGGCTGCGCCCCTGGACCGCGCAGGGGTTCGAAGCCGGGAGCACGTTCGCCGCGCTCGTGGCCGCGACCATGCTCCCGGCGGGTCCTCACGTGTTGTTGTGGCAGCCGAGTCCGGCGGTGCGGCTCCCGCCCTCACTCGTCGGGTCTCCCACCACGACCGCTCCAGGCGTGCCCCGGCTGTGGAACGCCGGGGGACAGGTGCTGCTCGAGCAGGCCCTCTTCGCCGAGCCGTCCAGCGGCGGTCCCCCGGTCGGCATCGACACGCTGTTCCTGTCGTGGGGCGAGCGGCGCGGCCAGGGCCGGGGCAGGGCCGTCGCCCTGCGGGCGCTGCTGGCGCTCGAGGCCGGTGCGCCGGCGGCCGCGGACACGACGCTCGCGGGGCGGTGGCAGCAGGCGCGGCGCCTCGCAGCCCAGGCCGACGCGGCCCTGGCCGCGGGCGACCTCGAGACGTTCGGCCGCGTCTACGGCCAGCTGAAAGAGCTGCTCGGCATCGGGCGTCGGAAGCTTGCTCCGGCCCCCGACCGCCGCTAGTGCCGTTCCACCCCCGATGCCAGTCACGGATCCGGGCGCCCTTCACAACCGGTTGGAACGGCACTAGGTTGTCGCCGCTGTGAATCCCGGCACCATCGTCGTCGCCCTGGGCGGCAACGCCGTCGCTCCGCCGGGCGAGCGGCCCACGATCGCGAATCAGTTCCGGCACACGCGCGCCAGCCTCGTGCCGATCGTGGATCTGGCGCGGGCGGGGTGGCGGATCTCCCTCGTGCACGGGAACGGCCCCCAGGTGGGCGACGACCTCGCGCGCAACGAAATCGCCGCCGACCAGGTCGAGCCGCTGCCGCTGGGGGTGCTCGTCGCGGCGACGGCGGGCTGGATGGGGTACATGATCCAGCAGTCCCTGCAAAACGCCCTGGCGCGTGCCGGCGTCACGCGGCAGGTGGTCACCGTCATCAGCCAGACGCTGTGCGATGCGAACGATGCCAATCTGCGCACCCCCACCAAGCCGATTGGGCACGCGCTCGATCCGGTGCGCGTGGCGCGGCTGCAGGCGCGCGGCGTCGCGGTGAAACAGGAGCAGCCGGGTCGCTGGCGGCGGCTGGCGCCCAGCCCCAAGCCGGTCGGCGTGGTCGAGCGCGACATGATCCGGCACCTGGTCGCCGCGGGCCACATCGTCGTCGCGTGCGGGGGCGGTGGTCCCCCCGTGTATGACGATCCCGAGCTGCGACTCGAAGGCATCGACGCGGTCGTCGACAAGGACCGGGTCGCTGCGATCCTCGGCCGCGACATCGAGGCCGACGTCCTCCTGATCCTGACCAACGTCGACGCCGTGTACCACGGATACGGCACCCCGCACCAGCGCGCCGTCCGGCGCCTCGACCTGGCGAGCGCGGAACACTTGCTCGCCGGATCGGAGCTCGGCACCGGCAGCATGCGCCCCAAGGTCGAAGCCGCGGCCGCCTTCGTGCGCGCCGGCGGCCGTCGGGCGATCATCGCCGAGCTGTCGCAAGGCCTGGCGGCGCTCGCGGGCGAGGCCGGTACGACGATCACCACGGAGCCAGCGTGAACCTGCACGAGTACCAGGCGCGCGACATCCTGCGACGCCACGGCATCCCGGTCCCCCCCGGAGAGGTGGCCACCACGGCCGACGAGGCCCGCGCCATCGCCGCGCGGCTGGGCGGCGGCGGGGCAGTGGTCGTGAAGGCCCAAGTGCATGCCGGGGGCCGCGGCAAGGCCGGCGGCGTCAAACTGGCCCGCGACCCGGCCGAGGCCGCCACGCATGCCGCCAGGATCCTCGGCATGACGATCAAGGGGCTCGCGGTGCGGCGCGTGCTCGTCGCACCGGCCGCCGACATCACCGCCGAGAGCTACGTGGGGATCGTCGTGGACCGTGCCTCGCAGCGCCCGGTGCTGATGGTGAGCGCCGCGGGCGGCGTCGACATCGAAGAAGTGGCCGCTCAAACCCCCGAGAAGATCCACCGCCTGGCGGTGGACCCTCGCTATGGGGTGCTGCCGCATCAGGCACTGGGCCTGGCCCTGAAGCTCTACCGGGACGTGACGCAGGCCCGAGCGGCCGCGGACATCATGCAACGGCTGTACACGGCGTTCTATGCCGTCGGCGCCTCGCTCGCCGAGATCAACCCGCTGGCGACGACTCGGGACGGCGCGCTCGCCGCCCTCGACGCCAAGATCGTGATCGACGACAACGAGCTGCAACGCCATCCCGAGCTGGCGGCGCTGCGCGACACGAGCGCGGAGGCGCCCTCCGAAGTCGCGGCGCGCGAGGCGGGGCTCACGTTCATCAAGCTCGAGGGTTCGGTGGGCTGTTGCGTCAACGGGGCCGGCCTCGCCATGGCCACGATGGATCTCGTCAAGTACTACGGCGGCGAGCCGGCGAACTTCCTCGACATCGGCGGCAGCTCCGACCCGCAGAAGGTGGTCAGCGCCCTCCGCATCATCACGGCCGACCCGAGCGTCCGCGCCATTCTCTTCAACATCTTCGGCGGCATCACCCGCGGTGACGACGTGGCGAACGGCATCGTGCAGGCCACCGCGCAGTTCCCGCTCAAGGTGCCGCTCGTGATTCGTCTGACGGGCACGAACGAGGAGCTCGCGATCGCGATTCTCACCAAGGCCGGCTTCTCCGCCCTCCCCGACATGGACGAGGCCGTCAAGCAGGCGGTGGCCAGGGCGAAGGGGGAGGCGGCGTGAGCATCTTCGTCGACCCGCAGACGCGCCTGGTGGTGCAGGGAATCACCGGTCGGGACGGCTCGTTCCACACGCGGCAGATGATCGGGTACGGCACCAAGGTGGTCGCCGGGGTCACGCCCGGAAAAGGCGGCCAGGTGTTCGACGGCGTCGTGCCCGTGTTCGACACCATGGCCGACGCGGTGGCGGAGACGCGGGCCAACACGTCGATCATTTACGTTCCGGCCGTCGTCGCCGCGTCCGCCATCTTCGAGGCGGCCGATGCCGGGGTCGCGCTGATCGTGTGCATCACCGAGGGGATTCCGGTGCTGGACATGACGCGCGTGCTGCCCTACCTGCACGAGCGCGGCGCCCGCCTCATCGGCCCGAACTGCCCGGGACTCATCTCCCCGCCGCGCACCAAAGTCGGCATCATCCCGGGCAATATCTGCCGCCCGGGCCGGATCGGTGTCGTGTCGCGCAGCGGGACGCTCACGTACGAGATCGTGCATCAGCTCTCGGGGGCCGGCTACGGGCAGTCGACGTGCGTGGGCATCGGTGGCGATCCGCTCATCGGGACCAGCTTCATCCACTGCCTGTCGGCGTTCCAGGCGGACCCCGACACCGACGCGGTGGTGATGATCGGAGAGATCGGGGGCACCGACGAGCAGCAGGCGGCCGATTTCGTCCAGCAGGCGATGTCCAAACCGGTGATCGGGTTCATCGCCGGGCAGACCGCGCCCCCCGGCCGTCGCATGGGACACGCCGGGGCCATCATTGCTGGATCGAGCGGGACGGCCGCGGAGAAAATGGCGGCGTTCGCCCGGGCGGGCATCGCCGTAATGAAGCGCCCGGCGGATGTCGTCGCCCTGCTGAAAGAACGCCTGTGAAGCTGCGCGACGTCCTCAAGCCGGAGCACATCCTCGTCCCGCTCAGCGCCGGCACGGTCAAGGAGGCCACCGAGCGGCTGGCCGAGCGCCTGGTGGCGAGCGGCGCGGTGGCCGATCCCCAGCGCCTGAACGCCGTGGTCCGCCACACCTGGCCCGAGGACATGGTGAGCGTGGGCGAGCACGCCTTCCTGCCCCACTTTCGTACGGAGGCGGTACGCGGCCTCGTGACCGCGCTCGGCATCTCTCCCACTCCGATCCGGTGGGAGAAGGATCCCCACCGCACCGCCAGGGTCGTGATCTTCATCGTCGCACCGTTGCGCGACGCGGCGCTCTACCTCCAGGTGGTCGGCGCCTTCGCCCGCACCCTCTCGAGCCCGGACAACGTGTTGGCGCTGCTGGCGGCACGCACGTCCGAGCAGGTGCTGGCGCTGCCCGCGCTCGATGCCGTCGAGCTGCCGAGCCAGCTCACGGTGCGGGACGTGATGACGCCGCACGCCATCACCGTCGGCCCGGACCGGACCCTGGGCGAGGTGGCCCGCCTCATGGTGGAGCGCGACATCCGCGCCATGCCGGTGGTGGACGAGGGCGGCTCGCTCATCGGCATGGTCACGCATCGCGAGCTGTTGCGCTACTTGATCCCCGATTTCGTGCAGCGCACCAAGAGCGGGGAGTTCCGGGCGCCCACCCGCTCGCAGCTGCAGCGCGGCTCGGCGGACCCGCGCCTCATTCCCGTGAGGGAAGCCATGGGGCGCTCGGTGCTCTGCCTGGCGGAGGACCAGACCCTGTCGGACGTCGCCAACCTGATGAGTTCGAAGGACGTCGACCGCTTCCCCGTGGTGCGCCAGGGCGTGGTGGTCGGCTTCCTGACGCGCGCCGACTTGATCCGCCGCCTCATTACTCCCTAATCCCGAGCCCCGAATCCCTAGTCCCCAACATGCTCACACTCGCCATCGTCAAGCCCGACGCGGTTCGCGCCGGCCACGCCGGAAAGATCCTCGCGCTGCTGGAAGGCGCCGGATTCGTGATGCGCGCGGCGCGACTCGTGCAGCTTAGCGCCGCCCAAGCGGAGGGCTTCTATGAGGTGCATCGGGAACGCCCCTTCTACCGCTCGCTCGTGACGTTCATGACGTCCGGACCGGCGCTGGCCCTGGCGCTCGAGCGCGACGACGCAGTCGCCCGGCTGCGGGAGGTCATCGGCGCGACCGACCCCGCCGAAGCGAAGCCCGGCACCGTGCGGAAGCTGTTCGCCGAATCCAAGGAGCGGAACGCCATTCACGCCTCGGACTCCCCCGAGAACGCCGCTCGGGAGGTGGCCTTTTTCTTTGCCGAGGGGGAGTTGCGGGAGCTGGGCGGAGGCCGGCGCTAGTTCGCTTGACGCAAGTCCCACAACGGTTTAGCTTCGGTTGCCCATGTTACAGGTCGACCTGCGGGAGCTCGCCCGTGGCCCGGTGGACACGCAGGGCCAACTCGCTGGGAATGACCCCCTGTTTGAGGGGCTCGACGGGGCCCTCGCCGAGCCGGTGGGCGTGGCAGGCCGCTTGCAGGCGGCCGGTGAAGGGCGCTTCTACTGGCGAGCCTCGCTCCGCACCAGGATGGCCGGGCAATGCAGGCGCTGCCTTGCCGCCGTGACCGTCCCGGTGGTTGCGGACGTGGACGCCCTGTTTTCCCAGGATCCCGACGCCCTGGAGGACCCGAGTTCCTACCCCCTGGCGCGTGACGCGACGGCGATCGATCTCCGCGTCGCGCTGCGAGAGGAGCTGCTGCTGGCCCTGCCTCAGTGGGTCGTGTGTCGAGACGACTGCCGCGGGCTGTGCCCGCGCTGCGGCACGGACTTGAACGCAGGCCCCTGCGGCTGCCCGCCGGTGGTGGACCAACGCTGGAGTGGACTGACCGCCTTGAAGCACAAGCTCCGCGACTGAAAGAGGACGCATCCATGGCCGTACCCAAGCGAAGGACGTCGAAGCGGAAGAAGCGCGCCCGCCGCACGCACTACAAGGCGGCACCCATCGCGCTGCAACCCTGCCCGCGCTGCGGCGATTTGAAGCGCCCGCATCGGGTGTGTCCCACCTGCGGCTATTACCGCGACGAGCAGCGGGTAGCGGTAGAGGACGCCTAACGGTGATTCGCGTCGCGCTGGATGCCATGGGCGGGGACGACGCCCCGCGCGTGGAAGTCGAGGGCGCGGTGCAGGCGCTGCGCGAGTTTCCCCCCGCGTTCCGGATCCAGCTCGTGGGGCGGACCCGCGACATCGAGGCCGCGCTCAAGCCGCACGGCGCCGTCGATCGCGACCGCCTCGAGATCGTGGAGGCGCCCGAGGTGGTGGGCATGGGCGAGAAGCCACTGGCGGCCGTCAAGAGCAAGCCCCGCTCGTCCGTCGCCGTCGGAATCGGCCTCCAGAAGCAGGGCGCGAGCGATGCGTTCATCTCGGCCGGCAACACCGGGGCCGTGATGGCGGCCGCGACCCTGATGCTGCGTTTGCACGAGGGCGTGCTGCGCGCCGCGATCGGCGCGCTGTTTCCCACCGCCGTGCATCCCGTGCTGGTGCTCGATGGCGGCGCCAATGTGGACTGCGACGCGCGCGAGCTGGTGGGCTTCGCGCATCTCGGGTCGGTGTACGTGCGCGACGTGCTGGATCGGCCCCAGCCCGGCGTCGGCCTGCTCAACGTGGGCGAGGAAGACGAGAAGGGCAACGCCGTCGTGAAGGAAGCGCACCAGCTCCTCAAGCAGACGGCGGGCATCCACTACGTCGGCAACGTCGAGGGCCGGGACATCCTGGCGGGTCAATGCAAGCAGGGCCGGATCGACGTGGTCGTGTGCGACGGCTTCGTGGGCAACGTGGTCCTCAAGTTCTATGAATCGGCGGGCCGCATGTTCATGGGGATGATGCAGCAGTCGTTCCCCGACGTGCTGGGCCGGCCCGAAGCGAAGCAGCTGTTCAAGTTCCTGGACTACTCGGAGCAGGGCGGCGCGCCCCTGCTCGGGGTGAGGGGGGTGGTGATCATCTGTCACGGCGCTTCCCCCGCGCGCGCCATCAAGAACGCCGTGCGCGTCGCGGTCCAGATGGTGACGAGCCACCTCGATCAGGACATCGGAGCGGAGCTCGCCGAGGGGGGCGCGTCCCGATGAAGCGCCCGTTCGCGGAGCTCGTGGCCACGGGCCGCTACACCCCCAAGCGGGTGATGACGAACGACGAGTTCTCGACCCGGCTCGACACGTCGGACCAGTGGATCCGCGAGCGCACCGGCATCCGGGAGCGGCGGGTGGCCGGGGCGGACGAATCGAACGCCTGCATGGCGAAGGCGGCGGCAGAGCAGGTGCTCCAGGAGACCGGGCTCACGCCGCTCGACCTCGACGCCGTGGTCGTGGCGACCTGCTCCCCCGACCGGCTGCTGCCGTCCCAGGCGTGCGATCTCCAGGCGCTGCTCGGGGCCAAGCACGCGGCGGCGTTCGACGTGGGCGCCGCCTGCACCGGCTTCCTGTACGCGCTCAACGTCGCCGAGGGGCTGGTGGCGAGCGAGCAAGCGCGGCACGTGCTGGTGGTCGCATCCGAAAAGCTCACGTCCATCATGGACTGGAGCGACCGCACCACGGCGGTGCTGTTCGGCGACGGCGCCGGGGCGACCCTGGTGCGCCCCAGCGCCACCGGTCGGGGCATTCTGTCGAGCTACATGAAATCGGACGGCACGCTGGCCGAGTTGCTGTACCGCCCGGGCGGCGGCGCCGCCCACCCGCCGGATCAGGCGCTGCTCACGGATCACTCGTACTACATCAAGATGGCGGGGCGCGAGGTCTTCAAAGCCGCGGTGCTCTCGATGGCGGACGCGTGCGACAAGGCGCTCGAGCGGGCCGGCCTCACGAGCGACGACATCGATCTCCTCATTCCGCACCAGGCGAACATCCGGATCATCGAAGCCACGGCCAAGCACGCCGGGCTCCCCATGGACAAGGTCTACGTGAACGTGGACCGCTACGGCAACACCTCGGCGGCGTCGGTCGCGATCGCGCTCGACGAGGCGGTGCGCGGCGGTCGCCTCCAACCGGGCATGAAGGTGATGTTCTGCGCGTTCGGCGCGGGCTTCACCTGGGCGAGCCTGGTGGTGCAGTGGTAGCCGCGACCCACACGATCTGGCTGTGCCCCGGGCAGGGCGCCCAAAAAGTCGGGATGGCCAAGGACCTCGCCGCGCGCTTCGCCGCGGCGCGCGACGCCCTCGGCGCGATCGACGAGGCCCTCGGCATCTCCCTCAGCCGGCTGATGTTCGAGGGGCCGGAGGACGAGCTGACGGCCACCCACAACGCGCAGCCCGCGATCCTGGCCCATAGCGCCGCCGTCTTCGCCGTGCTCGGCAGCGCGGCCGGCCGCGCCGTCGCCGCGGCCGGACACTCGCTGGGCGAGTACTCGGCGTACGTGACGGCCGGCGCGCTCGCGGCGCCGGCCGCCGCGGCGCTCGTGCGGCGCCGCGGCGAGCTGATGCACCAGGCCGGCACCGCGCGCCCCGGGACCATGGCCGCCGTGCTCGGGCTCGCGACCGCGGAAGTCGAGGCCGCGTGCCGCGAGGCCTCGACGGGCGACGCCGTCGCCGTCCCGGCGAACTTGAACGCCCCCGACCAGACCGTGATCTCGGGCGACCCCGACGCCGTGACCCGGGCCGGCGAGGCCTGCAAGCGGCGCGGGGCCAAGCGGGTGATCCCGCTCAAGGTGAGCGGCGCGTTTCACTCCTCCCTCATGGCCCCGGCGGCCAATCAGCTGCGCGTGGCGCTCGAGCATGCGCCGTTCCGCGACCCGGCGTTCCCGGTGGTCGCGAACGCGACCGCCGAGCCCGTGCGCGACGCGGCCCGCGCGCGCCGCCTGCTCGCCGACCAGCTGACCGCGCCGGTCCGCTGGGTGGATTGCATGCGGCGCGCGGCCGAGCTCGCGGGCGGGGAGGAGAGCGGGGGCACCCGCTTCATCGAAATCGGCCCGGGCAATGTGCTCGCGAGCCTGCTGCGGCGCATCGTGGCGGCGGCGAGCGTCACGTCTCTGGGAACCGCCGATGAGGTCACCCGCTTCCTAGAGGCGGCCTGATGAAACGCGGAACTTATCGAAAGTCGGAACGCGGAACGCGGAACGCGGAACAACGTGGCGAGCGTCGCATGGCGAGCGATCTCCCATTGCTGTTCCGCGTTCCGCGTTCCGCGTTCCGCGTTCCGCGCGTCGGATGAAGATCGATCTCGCGGGAAAGGTGGCCCTCGTCACGGGCGGCACCCGCGGCATCGGACACGCGATCGCGCAGGCCCTGGCGCGCGCCGGCGCCCGCGTGGCCGTGCTCGCGCGCGACGGCGGCCGGGCGCAGCATCGCTGCGGTGGAGCAGGATTTCGGGCGGGTCGACGTGCTCGTGAACAACGCCGGCACGACCCGGGACAACCTGCTGTTCCGGATCGGCGAGGAAGACTGGGATACGGTCCTCGACACCAATCTGAAGGGGGCCTTCCTGGTGACCAAGCACGCCGCGCGGGGCATGATCAAGCGGCGCTGGGGCCGCATCGTCAATATCACCAGCGTCGTCGGCATCGCCGGCAACAAGGGCCAGTCGAATTACACCGCCTCGAAGGCGGGGTTGATCGGCTTCACCAAGGCGGTGTCCAAGGAGTTGGCCTCGCGCAACGTGCTCGTGAACGCGGTGGCGCCGGGCTTCATCGATACGGAGCTCACGCGCGCCATCACCGGCGAGGCGCGGGCGGCCCTGATCGGGGCCATCCCGCTGGGCCGGCTGGGCGAAGGCGCGGACGTCGCGGCGGCGGTGCTCTTTCTCGCCTCCGACTTCGCGAGCTACATTACGGGACAGGTGCTGGTCGTCGACGGCGGGATGGTGCTGTGACCTTTTTCCCACACCTCGTTTGAGGACACCCATGGCCATGGACATGAAGCAGCTCGAAGAGAAGGTCAAGGACATCATCGTCGAAGAGCTGGGCGTCGAGCGCGACAAGCTGACGTCCGACGCGAGCTTCATGGAAGACCTGGGCGCGGACAGCCTCGACACCGTGGAGCTGGTGATGGCGTTCGAGAAGGAATTCGACATCGACATTCCCGACGAGGAAGCCGAGAAGCTGCGCACCGTCGGGCAGGCGCTGCAGTACCTGCACGACAAAATGGGGAAGTAGCCGGATGGCGCGCCGGGTCGCGATCACGGGCCTGGGGCTCGTGACGCCGCTGGGAACCGATGTCCAGAGCACGTGGGACGGCCTGCTGGCGGGCCGCTCCGGGGCGGGGCCCATCACGCGCTTCGACCCGGTGCAGAGCCCCGTGAAGTTCGCGTGCGAAGTGAAGGGCTTCGATCCGGCGCAGTTCCTCGACAAGAAGGAAATCCGCCGCTACGACCTGTTCGCCCAGTTCGCGATCGGCGCCGCGGAGCAGGCGGTGGCCGATGCCTGTCTCGCCACGAGCTGGGACACGGTGAACCTGAAGCGCGTGGGCGTCCTGATCGGGACGGGCACGGGCGGGCTCGAGACCTTCGAAGAAAACTGCCGGGCCCTGTTCGAGAAGGGGCCGAGCCGCGTATCTCCGTTCTTCGTCCCGATGTACATGCCGAACGTGGCTGCGGCGCTGATTTCCATGCGCTACGGCGCGAAGGGGCCGAACTACTGCACGGTGTCGGCGTGCGCGTCGTCCGCCCACAGCGTGGGCGACGCCCTGGAGATCATCCGCAACGACCAGGCCGACATCATTATCGCGGGCGGCGCCGAAGCGGCGATCACGCCGCTCGCGGTCGCGAGCTTCGCGAACATGAAAGCGCTGTCCGAGCGCAACGACGATCCCGCGAGCGCGAGCCGCCCGTTCGACAAGGACCGCGACGGATTCGTGATGGGCGACGGCGCCGGGGTGCTCGTGCTCGAGGAGTGGGACCACGCCCGGCGACGCGGCGCCAAGATCTACGCCGAGGTGACGGGCTACGGCATGACCGCCGACGCGCATCACATCACCGCGCCGGCGCCGGACGGCTCGGGCGCCCAGGAGGCGATGCGCCTCGCCATGAAGAGCGCCGGTATCCGGCTGGACCAGGTCGGGTACATCAACGCGCACGGGACCTCCACGCCGCACGGCGACGCCGCCGAGACGGCCGCGGTGAAGGCGGTGTTCGGCGAGCAGGCCCGCAAGCTGGTGTTCGGCTCCACCAAGTCGATGACCGGTCACCTGCTGGGGGCGGCCGGCGCCCTCGAGGCCGCGGTGTGCGCCCTGGTCGTGCAGCGCGGCATCATCCCCCCGACCATCAACCAGTTCACGCCCGATCCCGCCTGCGATCTCGACTCGGCGCCCAACAAAGCCGTGAAGCGGCCGGTGGAGGTGGCCCTGTCGAACTCCTTCGGGTTCGGCGGGCACAACGTGACGCTGGCGATCAAGCGGGCGGCGTGATGCAAACGCGGAAGTCGGAACGCGGAACGCGCAACAGCACGGTGGGCGTCGTGCAGCGAGCGACCCTGCACTTCTGTTCCGACTTCCGCGTTCCGCGTTCCGCGTTCTGTCCCGCATGACCGCCCAGGATCCGGCCCTCGCCCCCATCGCGGAAAAGGTCTCGCGCGCCGAGCGCCTCACCGGCGCCGACGCGCTCGCGCTGTTCGAGTCCAACGACCTCCTGACCATCGGCCGCCTCGCCGACCTCGCCAATCGTCACCGCAACGGCGACCGCGTGTCGTTCGCGGCCAATCAGCACATCAATCCGACCAACGTGTGCGTGCTGCGCAACACCTGCGTGTTCTGCTCGTTCGCGCGCATGCCGCGGGAAGACGGCGCGTACACCCGTTCGCTCGATGAGGTGTTCGCCGAGGCCGAGGCGGCGCGGGACAACCCGACGCGCGAGTTCCACATCGTGGGCGGCCTCCACCCGAAGCTCCGCCTGTCGTATTACCTCGACATGTTCCGGGGCCTCGCCGCCCGTCATCCCGGCGTCCACATCAAGGCGCTCACCGCGGTCGAGGTGGCACATCTGGCGCGCATCGAAGGGATGAGCGTGCGTGACGTGCTCGTCGCCATCCAGCAGGCAGGGGTCACCAGCCTCCCGGGAGGCGGTGCCGAGGTGTTCAGCCCCGCGGCGCGCGCCACCATCGCCGACAAGAAGCTCTCAGGCGACGAGTGGCTCGCGGTGCACCGCGAGGCCCATCGACTGGGGCTTCCGTCCAACTGCACCATGCTGTACGGGCACGTGGAAACGATGGCGGACCGCGTAGACCACCTGCTGGCGCTGCGAGCGCTGCAGGACGAGACCGGCGGGTTCCTCACCTACATCCCGCTCGCCTACCACCCCGACCACAACGAGCTGGGCGAGGCGCTCGGCAGGACCGGCACCGCCACCACGGGCTTCGACGACTTGAAGAACATCGCGGTGGGGCGGCTGGTGCTCGACAACATCCCCCACGTGAAGACCCACTGGCCCATGGTGACCCCGTTCATCTCGCAGGTGGCGCTATCCTTCGGGTGCGACGACCTCGAGGGCACGGTGGTGTTCGAGCGGGTCTACCACGAAGCCGGGGCCGGCACCCCGATGTGGCTGTCCTACGATCAGATCGTGTCGCTGATCCGCGGGGCGGGGAAGGAGCCGGTGGAGCGCGACTCGCTCTATCGCACGGTGCGGACCTTCGAGGACTGGGTTCCCGCTGACCCCGGGCGCGAGCCCGGGGTTCCCGGGGTCAGGCCGGAGGGCCCGGAAGGCCCGACCTTCGAGATCTCCCACCGTCCCCGGGCTCGCGCCCGGGGTCAGCGCACCCTTCCAGTGCTCTCCGCGGTGGACGGCGCCGAATGAGACTCGGCCGGATCGGCTACATCAACTGCTTTCCGGTCTACGGCGCGATCGACCGGGGCGTGGTGCGCGTCCCGGCGGGGCTCGTCACGGGTACGCCCGCCGAGCTGAACGACCTGTTGGTGGCGGGAGAGCTCGACCTGAGCGTGATCAGCGCCGTGGAGTTCGCCCGCAACGCCGGCCCGCTGCGGCTCCTCCCGGGGATCGGGATCACCAGCGACGGGCCGGTGCGGAGCGTGGCGCTGTTCAGCAAGGTCCCGGTCGAATCACTCGATGACCGCACGGTGCTGCTCACCGCGTCGTCGCGCACCGGGGCCGCGCTGCTCGAGCTGTTGTGCCGCGATGTCTGGCGCGTGCGACCGCACTTCGCGCAGGCTCGCGCCGAAGCGCCCGACCTGGACGCCCTGGGCCGGCTGCCGCACGACGCCGTGCTGGTGATCGGCGACGCGGCGCTGCTGCTCGCCGCGCGGCACGCCTACCCCTATCGCGTGGATCTGGGCGCTGCGTGGAAGCGCTGGACCGGGTTGCCGTTCGTGTTCGCCGTGTGGGCCGCCCGGCGCGCGGTGGACCGTGCCGCCGCGGATCGGGTGCACGAGAAGCTGCTCGAGTCGCGCGACTGGGGACTGGCGCACCTCGACGTGTTGGCCGCCGAGGCGCACCGCGTGTCCGGCGTCCCGGTGGGCGAATGCCGCGAGTACTTCGCGGGGCTCGACTACGCGTTCACCCAACGGCATCTGGCCGGCCTGGCGGCGTTCTTCCGCGGGCTCGCGGCGCATGGGCTCGCCCCCGCGGCGTCGCTCCGCTACCTCGAGGTGGCCTGATGCCGCTCGATCGGACGTCGCCCGAGTTCCGCGGCTTCGTCGAGCTGTACGACCGCGCCCCGCTGCTCGAGCTCGGTGCGCTCGCGGACCAGGCGCGCTGGCGGCTGCACCCGGAGAACGTGGTCAGCTACATCATCGACCGGAACATCAATTACACGAACGTGTGCGTCGCCGACTGCAAGTTTTGCGCGTTCTACCGGCGACCCAAGCACACCGAGGGCTACGTGCTCTCGTTCGAGCAGATCGGCCGCAAGATCGACGAGCTCAAAGCGCTCGGCGGCGTGCAGATCCTGATCCAGGGTGGGCACAACCCCTATATCCCGTTCGCGTGGTATTTGGACCTGCTGCGCTACATCAAGCAGCACCACCCCATCCACATCCACGGGTTCTCGCCCTCGGAGGTCGATTTCTTCGCGGGTCGCTTCGGGATGACCATCGATGAGGTGATCCGCGAGCTCGTCGCGGCGGGGCTGGACTCCATTCCCGGCGGCGGCGGGGAGATCCTGGTGCAGGAGGTGCGCGACCGCGTCGCCCGCAAGAAGGCGGGCGCCGACCGCTGGCTCGAAGTGATGGAGACGGCCCACCGACGGGGACTCAGGACGTCGGTGACCATGATGTACGGCCTGGGCGAGACGCTCGCCGATCGCATCGAGCACCTGTTCCGGGTGCGGGAGGTGCAGGCCCGGACCGGCGGGTTCACCGCCTTCATTTGCTGGCCGCTGCAGCCGGAGCACACCGAGCTCGAGCACCTCGGCAAGACCGACGCCGTCACCTACCTGCGCACCCAGGCGATCGCGCGCATCGTGCTCGACAACGTTCCCAACATCCAGGCGTCGTGGGTGACGATGGGCCCGAAGATCGGTCAGGTGGCGCTGCGGTTCGGAGCCAACGACTTCGGCTCCCTGATGATGGAGGAGAACGTCGTCTCCGCCGCGGGCACCACGTGGCGCATGACGCTGCCCGAGATGCGGCGCCTGATCGCGGACGCGGGGTACACGCCCCGCCAGCGCCGCCAGGACTACCGCCTCATCGACGAGGCGGCCTGACGTGGCGGACGTGCTGATCCTCGTCGGCTCCGAAAACGACAAACCCCGTATCGAGCCCGCCTTCGACATTCTGACGCAGGCGGGCGTGACCTACGAGTTCCACGTCGCCTCCGCCCACCGCCAGCCCGAGCTGACGACGAAACTGGTGTCGGGGGCCAGGGGCCAGGGGTTCAAGGTGATCATCGCAGGCGCCGGGCTGTCCGCCGCGCTGCCGGGCTTCGCGGCGTCGCTCACCGACCTCCCCGTGATCGGCGTACCGTTCGCCGTGGGCGCCTTGAACGGCCTCGACGCGCTGCTCGCCACCGCCCAGGTGCCGGGCGGCGTCCCCGTGGCGTGCGTCGGCATCGACAACGCCAAGAACGCCGCCCATCTGGCGGTTCGCATCCTCAAGGTCTGACATGCGGGTAGGCGTCGGCTACGACTCGCACCGATTCGCGGACGGAGCCGGCGGGAAGCTCATTCTCGGCGGCGTGGAGATTCCCCACCCGCACGGGCTGGTCGGACACTCCGACGCGGACGCCGTCGCGCACGCCTTGACCGACGCGATTCTCGGCGCGGCGGGGCTGGGGGACATCGGGACGATGTTCCCACCCACCAACCCACGGTGGAAGGACGCCGACTCCCTCGATCTGCTCAAGCGCGCCTATCTGCGGGTGGTCGAAGGCGGTCTGACCTTCGTCAGCGCGGACATCACCGTGATCACGGAGCAGCCCCGCCTCGCGCCCTATGTCGACGGCATGCGCGAAAAGCTCGCCGCCGCCCTGGTGGCCGGGTATTCGACCGTGTCCGTCAAAGCCAAGACCAACGAGGGCATGGGATGGATCGGACGGGGCGAGGGAGTCGCGGTGATCGCCGTGGCGCTGCTCACGTAGGCTCCCCAGCTGACCGACCTCCTTGCCTTTCTCCAGGACCTCCCCCCGGGTCTCCTGTACGCAGTGATCGGGGTGCTGGCGGCGTTGGAGAACGTGTTTCCCGTCGTCCCGGCCGACAGCACCGTGGCCCTGGGTGCGTTCCTCGCCGGCCGTGGGACACTCCACGCGGGTGTGGTCTTCGGCCTCACCTGGAGCGCCAACGTGGCGGGAGGCGCGGCCGTGTACTGGCTGGCCCGTCGCTACGGCCGCGATTTCTTCAAGCGGCGGGCGGGGCGCCGCCTGCTGCCGGCGTCGGTGCTCGCGCACATCGAGGCGCAGTACCGCCGTCACGGCGCGTATGGAATCTTCCTGTCCCGGCTGTTGCCCGTCTGGCGCGCGGTGGTCCCCTCCTTCGCGGGGCTCGCCGGCCTGTCCGCCCCAAGGACCCTCATCCCGCTCGCCCTCGCCTCGGGTCTCTGGTACGGAGCGCTGACGCTCTCCGTGGCGGCTCTAGGCACGAATCTCGACGCCGTGGTGTCGCTGCTGTCGCGCGTGAACCGCGTGCTTGGCGTGGTGGCCCTGGGCGCCCTCATATTCCTGGGCGTCCTGGTTGCACGCCGGCTGAAGCGGCCCTAGTCCGACCACGGAGACCAGCCGTGACCACCCGTCATCGCCGGATGATCGCTCCCGAGGAAGCGTATCTCGAGCGCAGGTTCGGGGCCGAGTATCGCGCCTACCGGGCGCGGGTGCGCCGATGGTTGTGACGGCGGGCGAGCTGGAGCGGGCGTTCCGGCTGGAGCAGTTCCGGGACTATCTCGCCTTCGAGGCCGGGACCAGCCCGCACACGGTGAGCAACTACGTGCGCGACGTGCGGCGCCTCATCGACTATGCGGCGGGGAAGGGCGCTCACCACCCCAAGGACGTGACCAGCGTCCAGCTGCGCGAGTTCGTGTACGCCCTGAAGGACCTGGGCCTCGCGCCCGCGACCATTCGGCGCCAGATCTCCGCAGTTCGGACCTACTATCGCTTTCTCGTAGGCGAGGGCCAGGCCGCGCGGGACCCGAGCGAGCGGCTGGAGCGTCCCAGTCAGTGGCGCCGGCTCCCCACGGTGCTGTCGGTGCCGGAGGTCGAGCGCCTGCTGGGCGCGCCCAATACCGACGAGCCGCTCGCCATCCGCGATCGGGCCGTGCTCGAGTTCGCCTATGCGACCGGGGCGCGCGTCTCCGAGCTGGTCGGGCTCGGGCTGCAGGACGTGCTGTACGAGGACGGCGTGGCCCGGATCTTCGGAAAGGGCTCGAAGGAGCGCGTCGTCCCGCTGGGTCGTCGCGCCCTGGGCGCGGTGGCGTTGTACGTGCGCGAGATCCGGCCGCGATTCGACCGGGGCAAGGGACGGGGGATCGTGTTTCTCAATGCCCGCGGCACGCCCCTGTCGCGCGTCGGGGCCTGGGGCATCATCAAGCGCGCCGCCCGGCTCGCGGGGCTGACCAAGCGCGTCACGCCGCATACGCTGCGCCACACGTTCGCCACCCACCTGCTCGAGGGCGGCGCCGACCTGCGCGCGGTGCAGGAGATGCTCGGACACGCGGACCTCGCGACCACGCAGCTCTACACGCACGTGGACCGGGACTACCTCCGGACCGTGCACAAGACGTATCATCCGCGAGGGTGAGGGCTCGTTCACATGTCGCGCGCGTTCGTCAAGGAAGACGCCGGCGAGGGGGGACCGCGGCGGAGCTACGGGCTGCCGCCGCGCGACGACCCCGGGTTCGACGCCGCGGCGGCCGCGGCGCTGCTCGAAGCCGCGCGCGCCGGCGAGACCTCCAGCGCCGAGCGGGCCACGGGGTACTACTGGGGGGAGCCGAAGCTGCGCGCCCACGTCGAGCGTATCCTCGAACGGGCTCAGGCCGAAGGTGACGAGCGGCTCGCCCAGCTGGCCGAGCGGTTCCTGAGCTGAGGCGGCTTGCCCGAGCTCCCCGACATCGCCCTGTACCTGCACGCTCTGCGACCGCGCATCGTCGGGGAACGGCTCGAGCGGCTCCGCATCGCGAACCCGTTCGTGCTGCGCTCCGCCGGGCCGCCGCCCGCCGCCCTGGCCGGCCGCGGCGTCACCGACGTACGCCGCCTCGGAAAGCGTATCGTGCTCGCGTTCGAGGACGAATACTTCGCGGTGCTGCACTTGATGATCGCCGGCCGGCTCCACTGGAAGGCTCCCGGCGCTCCGCTGCCGCGCCGGGCCGGCCTCGCCGGCTTCGACTTCGCGTCGGGGACGCTGACGCTCACCGAGGCGGGCACCAAGCACCGCGCGTCGTTGTACCTGGTGCATGGGGCCGACGCGCTCGCCGCGCACGACCCGGGCGGACTCGACGTCCTCACGGCCACGCCCGAGCAATTCCGCGCGGCCCTCACGCGCCAATCCCACACCCTCAAGCGCGCCCTCACCGACCCCCGGGCGTTCGACGGCATCGGGAACGCCTACTCCGACGAGATCCTGCACGCCGCGCGCCTCTCCCCGCTGCGACTCACCTCCCAGGTGTCGGCCGAAGAAAGCGACCGTTTGTTTCACGCGATCCGCAGCACGCTGCACACGTGGATCAGCCGCCTGCAGGCGGAGACGGGCGACGGTTTTCCGGAGAAGGTCACCGCCTTCCGGCCCGGAATGGCGGTGCATGGGCGGTTCCGCCAGCCGTGCCCCGTCTGCGGCTCGCCGGTGCAGCGCATTCGTTACGCCGCGAATGAGGTGAATTACTGCCCGACCTGTCAGACGGGCGGACGCCTGCTCGCCGACCGCGCGCTGTCGCGCCTGCTGCGGGAAGATTGGCCGCGCACGCTGGAAGAATGGGAGGAGCAGATCGGGCGCTCGCGCGCCTGACGTCCCGCCTTGCGATCCGGGCGTACGGCACGCATCCTGAGGAGTGCTCCTGCCACTGTCTCGCCGCAGCGCCATCAAGCTCGGACTCGGCGCCGGCGCGCTGCCGCTGCTCGCTCCCCCGTCCGTCCTGGCCGCGGCGGCGCGTTCCACCCGCCGTGGCGCTGCTCCTGACCGCATCAGGGCGCGACCGCTCCCGCTCGACGCGGTGCGTTTGCAGGGCGGGCCGCTCAAGCACGCCCAGGATTTGATCGCCCGTTACCTGCTGCAGCTCGAGCCCGATCGCATGCTGGCCTATTACCGCGAGCGCGCCGGACTGCCGCGCAAGGCGGCGCCGTATGACGGCTGGGACGGCGGCGGCCGCAACCTCACGGGACACATCGCGGGCCATTACCTCTCCGCCGTGAGCCTGATGTGGGCGGCCACGGGAGAGCCGCGCTTGAAAGAGCGCGCCGACTACCTGGTGCGTGAGCTAAAGGTCGTGCAGGACAAGCACGGCGATGGTTACCTGAGCGCCCTGGAAGGCGGGCGAGAGGCCTTCGCCCGACTGGCGCGGGGCGAGATCCAGTCGGCGGCCTTCGACCTGAACGGGCTGTGGTCGCCCTGGTACACCTTGCACAAGACGTTCGCGGGCCTGCGCGACGCGTACCGCCACGCCGGAAACCGCACCGCGCTCGCCGTCGAGACGAAGTTTGCCGGCTGGGCCGAACGGACATTGTCGGGCTTGGACGACGGCCAGATCCAACGAATGCTGAACACCGAATTCGGCGGCATGAACGAAGTTCTGGTGGACCTCCACGCCGACACCGGCGACGAGCGCTGGCTGCGGCTCTCGTACGCCTTCGAGCACCGTGCCTTCATCGAGCCGCTCGAGCGCCATCAGGACGACCTCGGTGGCAAGCATGCGAACACGCAGATTCCCAAGCTGCTCGGCTCCGTGGAGTGCTACGTCTACACCGGCCGCCCCGCCGATCTGTTGGCAGCCGGGTTCTTCTGGGACTCGGTCACCCAACACCACAGCTTCGCCACGGGAGGCCACGGCACCGACGAGTATTACGGTCCGCCGGACCGCTTGAGCGACCGCATCGATGGACGCACGTGCGAGACCTGCAACGTGTACAACATGCTCAAGCTCACCCGCCGGTTGTTCTCACTCGACCCCGACGCCCATTACGCGGATTATCACGAGCGCGCGCTGTTCAATCAGATCCTCGCGTCGATCGACCCCGAAGACGGCCGGGTGTGCTACATGGTTCCGGTGGGGCGGGGCGTGACCCACGAGTACCAGGACATGGCCCACAGCTTCACCTGCGACGTGGGCACCGGCATGGAGAGCCACGCCCTGCACGGCCTGGGGCTCTACTACGAGGCCGGGGATCGCCTGTGGGTGAACCTGTACGCTCCCTCCACGGCCCAGTGGACGGAGGCGGGCGTTCGACTGGCGATGGATACCGACTTTCCCGACGGCGAGCGCGCCCGGCTGACGTTGAGTCTCCGGTCGCCGCGTGAGTTCACGCTGGCTGTGCGGCGGCCATACTGGGTCGCGGACGGATTCGCGGTGTCGGTCAATGGCGAGCGCGTGGCGACCGCCCCGGCTCCGGATCGGCGGCGCGTCCCATACGACTGGCCGGCTCCGGTGAGCTCCTACGTCGAGGTGGCGCGCACCTGGAAGAGCGGTGACGTCGTGGAAGTCACGCTGCCCAAGTCACTGCGCCTCGAGCCGCTGCCGGACAATCCGCGGCGCGCGTCCGTCATGTGGGGACCGCTCGTGCTCGCGGGCGACTTGGGGCCCGAGGGGGCGAGGGGCGCAGTGGAAGGAGAAGCGCTCGACGCGCCGGCTGTGACCCCCGTCTTCGTGACGGTCAGCGAATCGGTGGCCGGGTGGCTGAAACCGGGCGGAACCGAACCGGGACGCTTCCGCTCGGACGGGGTGGGACGGGCGCCCGATGCTGCCGGCCGGCCCCGCGATGTGGAGCTCATGCCCTTCTACCGCTTGCACCGCCGGACGTACTCGACCTACTGGGACCGCTTCACTACGCCCGAGTGGGAGGCGCAGAAGGCCGCATATGCTGCGGAGGCGGAGCGGCAGCGGAAGCTCGAGGCCGCTACGGTCGCCTTGCTCCAGCCGGGCGACACGGCGTCGGAGCGCCAGTTCAACTACCAAGCGGGCGAGCGCAGTTTTTCACAACGGATCCTCGGGCGCTCGGGGAGGTTTGGCGCGACCTGGTTCAGCTACGACCTCCCGGTCGATCCGGCGCATCCCATGAGCCTTGTCGTCACCTACTACTCGGGCGACCGCCGGGGGACGCCCGCGAGCTTCGTGATTCTGGTGGAGGGGGAGCGGGTGGCCGATCAGGAGCTGCGCTTCGCCGACCCAATGCGCTTCTTCGACGTGGAGTATCCGGTGCCCGCCCGGCTCGTCCAGGGCAAGAGCAAGGTGGCGGTCCGGTTCCAGGCGGCCGACGGTGGCCGCGTCGCTACGCTGTTCGGCCTCCGGATGATCCGCGGCCGGACGCCGCCGTAGCCTCACCTGTGCAAAGCCTGCAGAGGTCCGGTGCGACGATCAGAACACCCGCACGGCCTCGAACACATATCGGTGATCCGATGCCGTGACAGTCACCGTGTCGCCCGCGAGAGACGTGGTGAAACGGCCCGGATCGCGCGCGTCCACGAGCGTGAGTGTATCCGCCTTCCATGTGAGTGTATCCACTTTCCAGGTGAACAGGCCGTGGGAGAGCGTGTCCTGTTCGGTGCGCGGTGAGCCGTCCGTCATCGCGACACGCCGTGTCAGTACGATGGCGAATGTGCCGCGGGAGCACGGCAGGAGCAAGTACGTGCTGCTGTCGGGGAGCGTCACGAGACCGTTGCGCCCTATGTGCGCGCCATTCGGCACCCCCTGCACGCACGCGCCCGACATCGGGCCGGCCGGGGTGAAGACCGTATCGGTGTACGAGGCAGCGGCGTAAAACGTCAGCGTGCCCCCATCGAGCGTGGCTGTCGGCAGCCCCTGCCCATCTAGTGTCCTCAAGGAATCCAGCGCGATCAGATGCCCGACCGCCTCGACCGGGTCCGTGAGTGAATCGCTCCTACACGCCGATGAGGTGAGCAGTGCAGCCACCGCAACGACGGGTCGGATCGTGCGCAGCGTCCGCTTCATCGCAGCCTCCTCCCAAGTGCTCCCAGATGATACCCGGGATACCACACGGCCCGTCACCGGCGCAAACGTCCCGACCCGTCCGACGGGAATCGAGTTCGAGCGCGCGCGTTTCGCCGTGCGGCGGCGGCGCAACCGCGCGGGCTGCTGTTACTGGCATTCCTTGTGTGCAATGCGCTGGCGTCACGCCCCCGCCCAGGCTTTTGCTTGCGCGATCACGGCCGCCATCTGATCGCGATACGTGGTGAAGGTGTCATCCACCACGTTCAGCGTCGGTATCAGCCCGTCGCGCTTCGCGACGGATAGCGTGGTCGCGTCCCAGTGGTTGAAGCCCGACTCGTGGACGCCGCTCGAGCCCCGTCCCGGCGCGGGGTGCGAGAGGTGTGAGAAAAAGCGCGCGAACGGCACGGCGCGCGGCGAGTACACGTGGTACAACGGAATGAACTCGACCAGCGCGTCGTACAGAAACTCGCCGCAACATAGGACCTGTGGGTAGCGCCGGCGCAACGCGGCCACGAGCTCGCGCGTGCCCTCGTGCATGTCCGCCTGGGTGTTGTTGACCCAACCGCCCACGATGTCCAGGAAGTAGGCGTCCACGCCGTAGCGCTCGATGACGTCCGCGATGCGTGCCGTGAGCCAGCGCCGCCACGACGCCACCCCCAGGTTCATATAGGCGCCAAAGCCTTCCTGGTGCCGGTCGTTGTCCCAATCCACCCAGTTCAGGTCGAAGTGGTCACCGTCCACCCTGGACGTGCGTGCGTCGGCGATCCCGGCGAAGCTCGCCAGCCGACGGTTGGCGGCGTTGGCTCCGAACATCGGCATGATCTTGAATCCGAGCGTGTGACCCTCCTGAACGAGACGCCGTAGCCCGGCCTCGCCGCCCAGACGCTGGGCGGCCCGATAGGTGGGATAGTCCCAGTAGTAGCGCCCGTCCCAGGCTGGGATAAACGCCAGCACCCGGTCGGCCGGGATCTGGGTCGCGATCCATTTGAGGATCTCGAGCATCCTGGCGAAGTCGTTAAACACGTAGCCGGTGTAGTGCATGCCGTGCAGCGTGACGACGAGGGCCGTGTGCTGGAGCCACGCCGGCACGTCGGGGCGCGACTCCCAGCGCGGCCAGCGATACGCCCGCTCGAGATGCGCGTAGTGGGGCGCCACCGCGGCCTCGAGGGTCGTGGCCCGGCCCACACGCCAGGTGGGGACCTGCACCCGCGAGAGGTTGAGCCACCCCTCGACCTCGTGCACCAGCTCGACGCGATAGCCCTGCTCGCCCGGCTGGAAATAAAAGCGCTTGGTGCGGACATGGTCGTCGAGCGAGGAGAGCGCCACGAACTGCTGCTCGCCGCCCTGGACCACGATGAGCGGCGTGCCGATGCCGTCGGCCGTGTTGCCGCCGAACAGGTCGCCGCCGCCGAACGGATAGCCGAACAGCACCTCATCGTCGCGGTGGTCGCGCGGCTCCGCGCCGCCGGTCGACAGCTTGCCGCGCGGCACCCCGCGCACGACGGTCGTCACCGCCTTTATAGGCTCCGGCGACAGGTCGGCGCTGACGTCCCACAGGACGGCGTCGCCCTCGCTGCGGAATCGCGCCGTCAGGCGGCCGGTCGCGCGCTCCTGGCCACCGGCCCACGTGAATCCAGTGGCCGTAATCTCGAGCCCTCCGTCCGTGGCCGCCGTCGTCATGCCGCTCGCGTCGATGGCGTAGGCGTTCTCCCGGGAGAACACGAGAAAGCCAAACCGCATGTCTCGGAATTCGATCGAAGGCTCGGGGAAATCGAAGCTGAACTTCTGGAACGCTCGTCCGCGCGGCGGGACGAACACCTCGCTCGTCGACGTGAGGGGCAGGATGGGAAGGGTCTCGGCGCCGTAGACCGGACGACTCGGGCCGTCCAGACCCGGCCGCAGCACCGCACCGGCCCCGGCGGCGCCCATGACGGTGAGCCAATCGCGACGGGAGAGCGGATCGCCTGACAAGGTGGCCTCTGGGGGGGAGATGCGCCGAGCCTACTGCAGGCGCCGTGCCGGGAGTGCCAACCGCTGGACCCGTCTGCCCGGCGGGGTTATCATCGCAACCCATGCTCTTCGTGCTCGACAACTACGACTCGTTCACCTACAACCTCGTCCAGCTGTTTGGCGAGCTCGGCGCGGAGCCCGTCGTGTACCGCAACGACGCCCTTACGGTGCAACAGGTGCTCGCCCTCAAGCCGACGGCGGCGGTGTTGTCACCCGGCCCCTGCACGCCCGCGGACGCCGGCATCCTTGTGCCGCTGGTGCGCGCGCTCGCCGGCCACGTGCCGATCCTCGGCGTGTGCCTCGGCCACCAGGCGATCGGCGAGGCGTTCGGCGGCCGCGTGGTCCGCGCCGACCGCGTGATGCACGGCAAGACCTGCGATGTGATCCATGAAGACGACGAGCTGTTCGCGGCGATTCCCAGTCCCGTGACCGGCATGCGCTACCACTCGCTCGTGCTCGAGCCAGCCTCGCTCCCCAAAGACCTGGTCATCACGGCCTGGAGCGCCGATCGCCCCAAGGACGCCGAGATCATGGCGATGAAACACCGCCGCCATCCCATCTACGGTGTGCAGTTCCATCCCGAGTCCATCGGCACCCCCCACGGCAAGCGACTGCTCGAGAACTTCTTGAAGCTGTGCGCCGCGGCCTAAGACGCGTTACACGAGAGAATTAAGCCGGGGCTAGACGCCACGGCACGGATTTTGTATCTTCCCCCGTGCCCGTCCTCGGCGTGATCCCGGCGCGGCTCGGTTCCAGCCGCCTTCCTCGCAAGCCACTCCTGCCTCTGGCCGGCGAACCCCTCGTCGTTTGGGTCGTCCGGCGGGTGCTCGATGCCGGCCCCTGTGACCGGGTGGTCGTCGCGACCGATGCGCGGGAGGTCGCTGCCGTGGTCGAGCGCATCGGGTGCGAGGCGATGCTCACTTCCGCCGAGCACCGGTCCGGCACCGAGCGTGTCGCGGAAGTCGCTGCCAACAAATCGTTTAGCGCATTCGACGTCGTGTTGAACGTGCAAGGAGACGAGCCGCTCGTGGCTCGTGCCGCCTTGCACGGCGCCGTGTCCCGGGTGCGCGCCGGGGACCCGATCGGCACCGCTGCGGGTGAGTTGGATCCGGCGTTGGCGCGCGATCCGAATCGTGTCAAAGTCGTGACAGACCCGCGGGGCCGGGCGCTGTATTTCTCACGGGCGCCGATACCGTACGACCGCGATGGCAGCGGCGACGTGATCTATCATCAGCACGTAGGCGTCTACGCCTATACGCGCGAGGCCCTCGACCGCTGGGTGCGGCTGCCACCGGTGCCCGAGGAGCAATGGGAGCGGCTCGAGCAGCTGCGCCCGTTGTTGCACGGGATGGCCATCGGCGTGGCGCTGTTTCCGGGGGCTGCCGCTCCCGGCGTGGACACGGCGGAGGACCTGCGCCATGTGGAAGCACAGTTGACGCGCCAACTGAAGGAGGTGAGCCCGTGAGCTCGACGAAGTACATCTTCGTGACCGGTGGCGTCGTCTCGTCGCTCGGCAAGGGCATCGCGGCCGCCTCGCTCGGTCGCCTGCTGGTGGAGCGCGGCCTCCGCGTGACCATCCAGAAGTTCGATCCCTACATCAACGTCGATCCCGGCACCATGTCGCCGTTCCAGCACGGCGAGGTGTACGTGACCGACGACGGCGCGGAGACCGACCTCGACCTCGGACATTACGAGCGGTTCATCGACCGCTCGCTGTCGCAGGTGAATAATGTCACGACGGGTCGCATCTACCTGTCGGTGATCACCAAGGAGCGGCGCGGCGAATACCTCGGCTCGACCGTGCAGGTGATTCCGCACATCACGGACGAGATCAAGACGGCGATCCGCCGCCTCGCCCCCGACCACGACGTCGTGATCACGGAAATCGGGGGCACGGTGGGCGACATCGAGTCGCTGCCGTTCCTCGAAGCGATTCGGCAGTTCCGCCAGGAGGTGGGCCGCGACAATACGCTGTTCATCCACCTCACCCTCGTTCCCTTCATCGCCGCCACCGCCGAGCTCAAGACCAAACCCACTCAACATTCCGTGCGAGAGCTGATGCAGATCGGGATCCAGCCCGATATCCTGATCTGTCGCACCGAGCGGCCGCTCTCAGAAGAGCTGAAGCGCAAGATCGCGCAGTTCTGCAACGTCGACTTCGGCTGCGTGGTGGAGAGTCCGGACGTGAGATCCATCTACGAGATCCCGCTCAAGCTGCACGAGCAGGGGCTCGACCGCGAAGTCTGCATGCGGCTGCACCTCGAGACCAAGGACCCCGACCTGCGGGGCTGGGCGCTGATGGTGGAGAAGATCTGGCACCCCGCCGAGCGGGTGCGCATCGCGGTCGTGGGGAAGTACACCGAGCTCGCCGACAGCTACAAGAGCATCCACGAGGCGCTGGTGCACGGCGGGATCGCGAACGAGTGCGGAGCGCAGGTCGAGTGGATCTCGTCCGACCGCTTCACCGATCAGGCGGCCGCCGGCGAGCTGCTCGCCGGCTACGACGCCCTGCTCGTCCCGGGCGGGTTTGGGGTGCGCGGGGTGGAGGGGATGCTGGAAGCGATCCGCTGGGCACGCGAGCACAAGCTGCCCTTCTTCGGGATCTGCCTCGGCCTGCAGGCGGCGATCATCGAGTTCGCGCGCGACGTGGTCAAGCTTCCGGACACCAACTCGAGCGAGTTCGCCCCCGAATGCGAGAACCCGGTGATCGCGCTGCTGCGGTCCCAGGAAGGGATCCAGGAGCTGGGGGGGACGATGCGCCTCGGGGCCTACCCGTGCAAGCTGCGGCCCGGCTCCCGGGTCGCCCAGGCCTACGGGGCGCTCGAAGTCAGCGAGCGGCATCGGCACCGCTATGAGGTGTCCAACGCCTACCGCGACGTGCTCGCCGAATACGGCATGCGCTGCTCCGGCCTCTCGCCCGACGGCTCGCTCGTGGAGATGATCGAGCTGCCCGATCACCCGTGGTTCATCGGCTGCCAGTTCCACCCGGAGCTCAAGTCGCGCCCCACGCGGCCGCACCCGCTATTCGCCGGGTTCATCGGCGCGGCGCGCCAGCAGCATCGCGCCCGGAGTGGCACGGCCCCAGCCCAGGCCGAGCGGCCGTCCCAGCTCGCCGGCCGGCGTGACTGACGTGGCGCAGCAGTTCGCGGCGGGAGCCGCCCCGTTCCTCATCGCGGGGCCGTGCGTCGTCGAGTCGGACGACCTGAATCTCCGCGTCGGTGCGGCGCTCGCCGAGCTTGGAGCCACGCTGGGTGTGCACGTGATCTACAAGGCGTCGTACGACAAGGCGAATCGGTCGCGGCTCGCCGGTGCGCGCGGCCCGGGGCTCGAGCGCGGTCTCGAATCGCTCGCCCGGGTGCGCGCCGACACCGGCTTGCCCATCCTCACCGACGTGCATGAGGCCGCCCAGGTGCCCGCGGCGGCCCAGGTGGCGGACGTTCTGCAGATCCCCGCTTTTCTCTGTCGCCAGACCGATCTGCTCATCGCCGCGGGGCGCGGGGGCCGCCCCGTGAACGTGAAGAAGGGACAGTGGATGTCCGCCGACGGCATGGCCGGCGCGGTGGAGAAGGTGCGCGCCGGCGGCGCCCCCGAAGTAGCCGTCACGGAGCGCGGCACCTTCTTCGGCTACGGCGACCTGGTCGTGGACATGCGCAACTTCGCGCGGCTGCGCGCCGCCTGCGGCGCGCCCGTGGTGTATGACGCGACCCATGCCGTGCAACAGCCGGGGCAGGGGCCCGACGGCGCGAGCGGCGGCCTGCGCCAGTTCATCCCGCCCCTCCTGTACGCGGCCGCGGCGGCCGGCGCGGACGGATTCTTCCTCGAGACGCATCCCGACCCTGAGCACGCGCCGTCCGACGGGCCGAACATGATCCCGCTGGACCAGCTCGAAGGAATCCTGCGTGTGGCGATCGAGGTCTGGTGCAGCGCGAGGGCGGGGGGCACCGCGGCGGCGAGGTCCCAGGGGAGTGGTGGGGCGGCTGTCGAGGACCGAGCCAAAGCGGTGCCCCCCGCCCGAGGCGCCCTCCGTGCTTGATCAAGTCCTCGCCCGCCGCTTGAAGCTCGTCGGCTTCGACGTCGACGGCGTGCTCACCGATAACGGCGTCTACTTGGGCGTCGTCGGCGATCACCCCGTCGAATTCAAGCGCTTTCACATCCAGGACGGCCTCGGCATCCGCATGCTGCGCTCGGCGGGCCTCGTGGTCGTGTGGCTCACGGGGCGGGAATCGACAGCCACGGCGCTGCGGGCGCGCGAGCTGTCGGTGGACGAGCTGATCCAGGATCCCACGGCCCGCAAGCTCCCGGCGTTCGAGGCGCTACTGGCCCGCCGCGGGCTCGCGTGGGATGAGTGCGCCTTTGTGGGCGACGACCTGGCCGACCTCCCGGTGCTCACACGCGTGGCGTTGCCGGTCGCCGTCGCGAACGCGGTCTCCGAGGTCAAGGCGGCGGCGCGCCTCGTCACCGATGTGCCGGGCGGCCATGGCGCCGTCCGCGAGGTCGCCGAGCTGATCCTCAAGGCGCGCGGCGAGTGGCACAGTCTCCTCACGACGTACTTTCTGGAGCGTGGCGATGTCCCGCACGGAGCCGGGCGATCTCGTTGAGCGCGGGCGCCGCGTGCTCGCCCTCGAAGCCGACGCGATCGGGCGCGTGGCCCAGCGACTGGGGCCGGCGTTCGCCGCCGCGGTGCGCCTGCTGGCGGCCGCGGGCGGCCGGGTGATCGTCTCCGGCCTCGGCAAGTCCGGCCTCATCGCGCGCAAGATCGCCGCCACGTTCACCTCGACCGGCACGCCCGCCTCGTTCCTCCACCCGATCGACTCGCTGCACGGCGACCTGGGCATCGTCGGCCGGCACGATGTGGCGATTCTCCTGTCCCGGAGCGGTGCGTCGGACGAGCTGTTCGGCCTCGTGAGCCAGCTCAAGCGGCTGGGCGTGCGGCTCGTCGCGATCACCGGCGACCCGGACTCCGTGCTCGCTCGCCAGGCGGACGTGGTGCTCGATGCGAGCGTCGCCGAAGAAGCGTGCCCGGAGACGCTCGCGCCCACCGCCAGCACCACCGCCGCCCTGGCGCTGGGCGACGCGCTCGCCGTGACGCTGCTCGAAGTGAAGGGATTCCGGCGCGAGGATTTCGCGGCGCTGCACCCGGGGGGCGCGTTGGGGCGAAATCTGCTGCTGCGCGTCGCGGACGTGATGCTCGCGAACGACATCCCCACCCTCGGGCCTGACCGTCCCATGCGCGAGTGCGTCGTGCTGCTCGCCGAGAAGCGGGGCACCGTGGCTGTGGTGGACCCGGCGGGCAGCCTGGTCGGCGTGGTCACCGCCGGGGACCTTACCCGGCTCATGGAAAAGACCGACACCTTTCTCGATCTGCCCGTGGGCGACGTCATGACGCGGCAGCCCAAGACCACCACACGGGATGAGCTCGCCGGGGCGGCGGTGCGCCTCATGGAGGAGCACGGCATCATGGCGCTGCCGGTGCTCGACGGCGGGCGCAAGGTCGTCGGGATGGTGCATCTGCACGACCTGATGAAGGCAGGCGCGGCATGAGGGCCGGCTGGCTGCTCTGCGCGGCGCTGGTGAGCGCCTGCGACACGGGCATCAAGCCCACGGCCACCATCTCCGCCGCCGACTCGGCCGATCAGGTGCTCGAAGGCATGTCGCACTACATGACCAACGACGGGGTTCTCCGAGCGCACGTCCTAGCGGACACGGCATATATGTACTCGCCTTCGCAGACGGCCGAGCTCCGCAACGTGCACATCACGTTCTACGATACCCGCGGGGCGCAGACATCCACGCTCACCTCACGCGAGGGCACCTACCACTGGCGGTCGGGCGACATGGAGGCACGGGGCAGCGTGGTGGTGGTGCGGACCGATAGCGCCACGCTCCGCACCGAGGTGATCCGCTACAGCCAGACCAAGAATCAGGTCAGCTCCGACCGCGACTTCGTATTCGACGAGCCGACAAGGCACATCTTGGGAACGGGGTTCACGGCGGATCCCGACTTCAAGGTGGTGACGGCTACTCACGTGACCGGAAAGGGCGGGAACTTCACGCTCCCGAACCAATGATGGCCACCGTGCTCCTCGTCGCCTTCGTTCAGCAACCTGCCTCGTCCCCCGATACGGCCGGGGGGCGACCTTGCACCATCGTCATAGACTCGGTCGGACGGCAGGCGCAACAGGTCGAGGTGCGCGTCGGGGAGACCAATGTGTTCGCAGGCGGTGGGGTGCTGGCCCACTGTCAGGGCACCGGAAGCACGCTCGCCGCCGACAGCGTCGCCTGGTTCGCCGGTCTCAAGCGCTTCGACATGATCGGTCAGAGGAATCTGGTGCACATCCGTGACACGGCCATCACGCTCGACGCGGTGACGGCGGCCTACTTCCTGCGTCAGGAGCGGCTCGAAGCCCACAAGAACGTGGTCGCGGTGAACCGCAACAGCGGTTCGGTGCTGCGGGGGCCCAATCTGACCTATTACCGGGCGCTGAAGGGCGTCCGGGACACGCTCGAGATGTACGCTTCCGGCCGCCCGACGATCGACTATCGCGGCAGTGCCGATTCTGCGGAGCCTTATGTGATCGTCGCGGATCGTGTCCGCTTCAAAGGCAACGATCGCATCTGGGGCGGGGGAGCCGTGACCATCGATCGCAGCGACTTCGCGGCGCGCGGCGACTCGATGCAGCTCGACCAGGTCGCGGGATTCGGGCTGCTCCTGGGCAAGCCCCGGGTTGAGGGCAAGGGGACGGAGTCCTATACGCTCACGGGCACCCGCATCGAGCTCGGCCTCCGGGGTCACGACATCCGCCTGGTGAAGGCACTGGGCGACGGCGTGGCCACGGGAGCCGACTGGCGCCTCACCGCCGACACGATTCATCTCCATATCGACCGCAAGAAGCTGCAGCTGGCGTTCGCCTGGGGCCCCAAGGACTCGGTCCACGCGCGGGCCGTCTCGAGCAGTACGACTATCCGGGCCGACTCGCTCGCGCTCGACGTCCCGGATCAAGTGCTCACCGAAGTGCGCGCGTTCGGGCACGCACACTCGACCATGAAACGCGACTCCACGGCCAGGCGGGACTCCACCCCGGACTGGATTACCGGCGACTCGCTCACGGCGCACTGGGCGCAGCCGGCCGACCCCGCCGGGGGAGGGGCCCACCAACCGAAGAGCACGCTGCACCGCGTGGTCTCGCGCGGATCCGCCCGCGCATTCACGCATCAGTACAACCAGCGCGACTCCCTGCCGTCGCTCAACTACCAGCGCGCCGACGTTATCGAGATCCTGCTCGTCGGCAACAAGGTCGATCGTGTGCTGGCGACCGGGCACGCCGACGGCGTGCAGCTCGAGCCGCTGCCGCCCGCTCCTCCGGACACGACCAAGAAGAAGGCTCCGGCGGACACGACTAAGAAAAAGGCTCCGGGCCGATGACGACACCGGCCGCCCCCAGTCACCTGGCGGACCTCCTGTCCGCCCGCGACTCGTCGCTCCCGCTGGCGGCGGCGGCGCTGGCGCGCGTCGGGGACGCCCAGGGCCGCGCGCCGTTCCCCGAGCTCGCGGTGGCCTACCGCGAGGAGTTCCTCAAGCTGCGCGCCCACTCCCGGGGCGCCGGCCTACCGGAGCTCGGCGCCTTGTCGGTCGAGGAGTTCCGCGCCAGCCTGCGGACGTCGGTGCTGCCGCGGCTGGCGCTCCTCAAGATCGTGACGTACCCGCTGGCGGCGCCGGGCGATCCGGTGACAATCGCGTTCACCGCCGAGGTGTGGGCCGAGCTGGCGAGCGACCGCGGGGGCATGGCGGACCGGCTGCTCGAGGTCGCGGAGCGCGCGCTGGCGCGCGCCGAGTCGCCCAGCGGGGAGCACCCCGCGGTCTCGGGCGGGAGCCGCCTCGAGGCCCACGGGCTGGTCAAAACCTACAAGGGCCGCCGCGTGGTGAACGACGTGAGCGTGCAGCTCGAGCAGGGGGAGATCGTCGGCCTGCTCGGCCCCAACGGGGCGGGGAAGACCACGTGTTTCTACATGATCACCGGCTTGATCCGTCCCGACGGCGGTGAGATCGTGCTGGACGGCCGGGACATCACGCCCGAGCCGATGTACCGCCGCGCGCGCATGGGAATCGGCTACCTGGCGCAGGAGCCCTCGGTGTTCCGCAAGCTCACAGTCGAGGAGAACGTGCGCGCGATTCTCGAGACCCTGCCGCTGAACCCCGCGGAGCAGGCCGACCGGCTCGAGCGCCTGCTCGACGAGCTCGCCATCAAGCACTTGCGGCGCCAGAAGGGATTCCAGCTCTCGGGCGGCGAGCGGCGCCGTCTCGAGATCACGCGCGCCCTCGTCACCGAGCCCAAGTTCATGCTGCTGGACGAGCCCTTCGCGGGCGTCGATCCGATCGCCGTCCACGACATCCAGACCATCGTGGCCGGCTTGCGCCACCGGGGCATCGGGGTGCTGATCACCGATCACAACGTGGAGCAGACGCTCGACATCGTGGACCGTGCGTACATTATGTTCGAAGGCAAAGTGCAGGTCGCCGGCACCGTGCGTGAGCTGGTGTTCGACGACCGCGTGGCGAACCTCTACCTCGGGCCCACCCTCACGGCGCGCCTGCGCGCGCGCCTCGGGGGGAGCCAGCTGCAACCCGTATGAAGACCGGCCTACAGCAGCACACCGGACTCTCGCAACAGCTCCGCATCAATCCGCGGCTGTACCAGGCCATGGACCTGCTGTACATGCCGCTGCTCGATCTGCAGCAGCACCTGAAGCAGGAGCTGCTCGGCAACCCGTTCCTCGAGCTGGTCGAGCCCGAGGAGGAGACCGAGGTACCCCTGGCGGAGGAGGCCAAGGAGGACAAGAAAGAGGCCGAAGCCAACGACGAGCCCAACTGGGAAGAGATCCTGCTCGACGACGGCTCGGACTCGGGCGCGCCGCCCCGCGACCTGAGCGAAGCGCGGGAGTACGTCGAGCCCGTGCCGGTCGAGAGCAAGGACCTGTCCGACTATCTGCGGGACCAGATGCGGCTGCTCGACCTGACGCCGCGCCAGCAGCTCCTGGCTGAGGAATTCATCGGGAACATCGCGGAGGACGGCTATCTCGGCGCCACCCTCGAAGAGATGGTGCGCGGCGCGAACCAGCTGCTGGAGGAGCACGCCACCGAGTCGGAGCAGGACGCGAAGCCGCAGCTGTTCACGACCGCCGAGGCCGAGGAGATGCTCCGCGTCATCCAGAAGCTCGATCCGCCCGGCGTAGGCGCCCGCGATCTGCGCGAATGCCTGCTGCTCCAGCTCGAGGCGCGCGCCGAGACCGACACGCTGGCCTACCGGCTGGTGCGCGACGCCTTCGACGACCTCAAGGCACACCGCTGGAGCGACCTGGGCAAGCGCTTCGGGCTGGACGCCACCGAAGTGCAGAAGGTCGCCGACGACCTGGCCAAGCTCGATCCCAAGCCGGGCCTGCAGCACTCGGCCGCCAACGACGCGTACATCATTCCCGACCTGGTGGTCGAGAAGATCGACGGGCAGTACAAGGTGTTCTTGAACGACGCCGGCTTGCCGCGTCTGCGGATCTCGAAGACGTACCAGGACATCGCACGCGACAAGAAAAAATTCCAGGGCGAGAACAAGGACTTCATCAACCAGCGCATGAACAGCGCGCACTGGATGATCCAGGCGATCGAGCAGCGGCGCCAGACCATGCTCAAGGTGATGAACTTCATCGTCGATCGCCAGCGCGACTTCTTCGAGAAGGGCGTGGAATACTTGAAGCCGCTCACGCTGCGCGAGGTGGCGGACGTGATCAACATGCACGAGAGCACCGTGAGCCGGGTGACAAACGAGAAGTACGTCCAGACGCCGCGCGGGCTCCTGCCGCTCAAGTTCTTCTTCTCGAGCGGCCTCTCCACCACCACCGGCGAGGACGCGAGCGCCCGCGCCATCCGGGCGCAGATCCAGAAGATGGTGGGGGACGAAGATCCCAAGAACCCCCTGACCGATCAGCAAATCGTCGAGATGTTCGCGCAGCGGGGCGTCAAGATCGCGCGGCGCACGGTCGCCAAGTACCGCGACCAGCTGAGCATCCTCCCCGCCCGCATGCGCAAGCGGCTGTGAGCCTCGCCACGGGGACGGCCACTCCCGAGGTGAGCGTCCTCGTGCCCGCCAAGGACGAAGCCGAGAATCTTCCGGAATTCGTACGCCAGGCGCGCGAGGCCCTGCTGCCGCTGCCGTACAGCTGCGAAGTGGTGATCGTCGACGACGGCAGCCGCGACGCCACCGCCGAGACGCTGCGCGAGCTCGCGATCAAACACCCGTTCGTGCGCGTGGTCACGCACCGCAGCCAGCGTGGCATCGCCGACGCCCTGGCATCGGGGGGCGACGCCGCCCGCGGCCGCATCCTCGTGTTCTATCCCGCCGACCTGCAATACCGCCCCGGTGACATCCCCTCGCTGGTGCAGCCGATCCTCGACGACACCGCCGACATCGTCACCGGCACGAAACAGGGTCATTACGAAAAACGCTTCGTGTCCTGGGTCTACAACGGCTTGTGCCGCTGGCTGTTCGGCGTCCGGGTCACGGACCTCAACTCGGTCAAGGCGTACCGGCGCGATGTGATGGACGGCCTGACCACCCGTCCCGACTGGCATCGCTTCATGGTGGTCATCGCCGCGGCGCAGGGCTTCCGACTCGCCGAGCGCCCGGTGCCGCTGCTGCCGCGCCGGGCGGGGAAGTCCAAGTTCGGCATCGGGCGCATCCCAGTGGGCGTGCTGGACCTGATGTCGGTGTGGTTCCAGCTGCGGTTTGGGCGCAAACCGCTGCTCTTCTTCGGCGTCCCCGGCGCCGTGCTCATCTTCCTGGGTTTCCTGGTGGCGGTGTATGCGCTGATCGAGCGCTACGTGTACCAGCAGGGCAACCGGGCGTTTCTCTACCTGGTGCTGCTGCTCGTGCTGGCCGGCCTGATGCTGTTCGGCTTCGGGTTTGTGGGCGAGATGCTCGCGGGCGTGCGTGAGGAGGTGCGCGCCCTCCGGCGGCCGCCGGACCGGCCGAGCGGCGGAGACGGGGGGCCTCGAGACGGCTAGCCCCCGCGCGCGGCGGCCGCGTACACCTCCAGCCAGCGCCGCGTGATCGCGTCCCAGCTGAACCGCTCATGCAGCCGGCGGTACCCCGCGTCTCCCAGGCTCACGGAGAGATCGGGGGCGCGGGCCAGTCGCGCCAGGGCGGCCGCCAGCGCCGTCCCGTCGCCCGGCGGCACCAGCAGGCCCGACACACCGTCTTCCACGATGTCCGTAATGCCGCCGATGGCGCTGGCGATCACGGGCACGCGATGGTTCATCGCCTCCAGCAGCACGACGCCCAGCCCCTCGGTGTCGCCGCGCCGGTCGATCACGGCCGGCAGCACGAACACGTCCGCCGTCGCGTAAGCGGCCTGTAGCTCGGCCTCTGACACCCGGCCGCGCACGGCGACCCGCCCGTCGAGACCTCGCTCTCGGACGCGAGCCTCGATCCGGGCCCGCTCCGGACCGTCCCCCACGATTACCAGCCGGACGTCGACGCCGGGGACGAGCAGGCTCGCCGCATCCACGAGGTGGTTCACGCCCTTGCGCTCCACCAGCCGGCCCACGAACAGCACCGTGAAAGGCGCGCCGGCGGACCGCCGGCCGGCGTGCGGCACTGAGGTCGGGGCCGGGAGGCTGGTAGTGTAGGGGATCACCTCGATCGGCACCTGTACGAGCTCGCGCACTTCGTCCGCCGTGTACGACGAGATGGCCACTACCCGGTCGGAGCGCCGCGCCGCCCACTTCAGGAACCCTCTAAAAAACGGCATTGCGGTCTTCACCCATCGCAGCTCCACACCGTAGAACGTCGTGACGAGGGCAGCCGGGCGAGCCCGTTGCGCGGCCCAACCGAACAGCGCCAGGGGAAAGGGCCAATGCACGTGGATGACGTCGTAGCGCTGGCGCCGGCACAGCCGCCACGCCGCGACCATGCCGGCGACCACGAAGCACGCGGGCATGAGCCGGTACAGCAGGGAGCGTTTCACCCGGTCGGGCGCGGCCTCCTCGTGCGTCAGGCGCTCCCAGCGGCGGAGAAAATACCGGAACCGGTGCACGGGAATCCCGCTCACCACCTGGTCCGGGGCGCCCCGATACGAAGAAGTGAGCACTTCCACCTCGTGTCCGGCGGTCCGGAGTCGCCTGAGCAGCTCCACCAGCCAGGGGACGATCACGTCATCCGGGGAGCGCGGGAACGCCGTAACCACGTGGAGGATGCGCATGGAGGCTGCCCAAAGCTAAGACTTTCCAGCGGTTTCGAGCCATGGTAGTTTTCCGACCCATGGCCAATCGAATCGCCCCGGCGTCCCCCGAGCTCACCAAGTTCTACAGCGAACGCCACGACTGGCGCGATTCCGGCGAAGAGCGGATGCGGTTTCGCAAGCACATGCAGCTGGCGCAGGTACGCCCCGGCAGCGCGGTGCTCGACATCGGCTCCCGCAACGGCGATCTCCGCAAGTACCTGCCGCGCGACGTCAAGTATCAGGGACTCGACATCGCCCCCGAGTTCGCCGCCCCCGACATCTTGATCCACGACATCACGAGCGGGCTGCCGTTTCCCGATGCCTCGTTCGACTACGTCTTCATGGTCGAGGTGCTCGAGCACACGCCTACCGCATACAGTACGGCGGGCGAGATCCATCGAGTGCTGCGGACCGGGGGCGTGTGGATGGTCTCCGTGCCCAATCCCTATCACGTGAAAGAGATCATCTGGAATCTGTTCCGCGTCCCGGACCGGCAAGGGCACATCTACAGTTGGACGCGCCAGACGATCAGCCGCTTGGGCGAGATGAACGGGTTCCGCCTCGTGGATTGGGGCGGCACGTACTTCTATCCACCGATTCCAGCGCCTTGGTGGATGCTCGCGCGGTCAGTCGCCTACAAATTCGTCAAGGCCTGAGCTGACAAACGCACGGCGGTGGCTCTGGGCCGCTCAGGGCCTCGTCACGCTGGCGGTCGTGGGCTTCGTCGCCCGCTCGATCGCGCGCAACTGGACGGAGTTCCGCTCGCTGCACATCGCGCTCACCGTCACACCGGTGTGGATCGCCGGCTCCGCTCTCACCGTGCTCGCGACCTACGCCATGCAAATCGAGTCCTGGCGCCGCATCCTGGCGGGGTGGCGTCAGCGCCTCCGCTTCGCCGCCGCGGCACGGACCTGGAGCCTGGCCAACCTGGGCCGCTACGTCCCGGGCAAGGTGTGGAGTGTTGCCGGCCTGGTGGTGCTCGCGCAGCGGGCGGGCGTCCAGCCGGGTCCGGCGGCGGCATCGGCGTTTGTCATCCAGGCCGTATCGCTCGGCAGCGGAGTGGCAGTGGTGGCCGCGGCGGCGCCCCATAGCGCCCCGCCGCTCCGTCTCGCAGCGGCAGGTCTCGTCGCCGTGGTGACCATCGGCGCGCTGGTGTGGCGCCCCACGGCCGCCTGGCTGGGTCGCCTGGTCAATGCCACGCCGCCGCTCGAGCCGCTCGCCCTCAGCGCCGTGCTCGCGGCCACGCTGCTGACCGTCCTGAGCTGGTGGACCTACGGAGCGGCCTTCTGGATGCTGGCCCGGGGCCTCCTCCCGGCCGCGCCCCTGCCACTCACCAGCGCCGTCGCCGCCTTCACGCTCGGCTATGTGCTCGGCCTCTTGGCCCTGTTCGCACCCGGTGGGGTGGGGGTGCGCGAGCTCGTGCTCATCGGCCTGCTCGCGCCGTTCTTGGGCTCGGGTGGCGCGCTCGCCGTGAGCCTCGCATCTCGCGTACTGCTTACCGTGTTGGAGGGCGCCACCGCACTCGTCACCTTCCCGCTGCGCCACCGTCCACAGGAGTCCGTTCCGTGAGCGATCCAGGGCCCGCCGCTGCGGCGCCTCC
>WNGN01000038.1_pt1 | contig 61230 bp, 55 predicted proteins | sample 5400561 | NCBI WGS metagenome assembly WNGN01 (sample SAMN13153379, study PRJNA577476) | soil metagenome | isolation source: 115 cm soil or saprolite under Garry oak tree replicate 2 | place: USA:California | collected 2016-06-15 | reverse complement strand
ACTTCGAGCACGATCTCGAGCGGTGGCTCGAGTCGGCCTCCGACCGGTTCGCGCTGGGCGAGGAGCCGTTCAACTTCCGGCTGCACTACGAGCACGCGTTGCGCGACACGGCGCCGGAGCTGTGGCGCTACGGCCTGCACCTCCGCGAGGAGGTGGAGGCGGACCTGGCGCAGCGCGCGGCGCGGCTGGGCAACGGGAAGCACTGGCGCGACGTGGTGGAGCGGCTGCGTGCCGACCATCTGGACGGAGCGGCGCTCGTCGGGGCGTACGCGCGCGAGATGGAGCGGGCGCGCACCTTCGTGGAGCAGCGCGGGCTCGCCCCCATTCCGGACGGGCGGCTCGACGTGGTTCCGACGCCCGCGTTCATGCGGCCCCTCATCCCGTTCGCGGCCTATCACAGTCCCGGGCCGTACTCGCGCGACCGCACCGGCTGGTTCTACGTGACCGTGCCCGATGCGGCGCTGCCGCCCGCGAAGCAGGAGCGGATCCTGCGCGACCACTGCCGCTGGGAGCTGGCCGCGACCGCGCTGCACGAGGGCTATCCCGGGCACCATCTCCAGTTCGTCCACGCGCAGGCGCAAGCCTCGGACGTGCGCAAGAACATCTGGACGCCCGTCACCGTCGAGGGGTGGGCGCTCTACTGCGAGGACATGATGGGTGAGGAGGGGTTTTACCGGACGGAGGAAGAGCAGCTGTTCCAGCGGCTGCATCTCCTGTGGCGCGCGGTGCGCGTTCTCCTCGACGTCGGGCTGCACACCCGGGGGATGAGCTTCGACGAAAGCGTGGAACGGCTCACGGCGCTCGGCATGGACCGGACGAACGCGGAGGCCGAGGTGCGGCGCTACTGCGCCGAGCCCGCGTACGCGCTGTGCTACGCGGTGGGGCGGCGCGAGCTGCTGAAGCTGCGGGAGGACTATCGCGCGGCGCGCGGCGCCGCCTTCACGCTGCGCCAGTTCCACGACGCGGTGCTGCGCTACGGCGGCCTTCCCGTGACGCTGATCCGCTGGGGCTTGGGCTTCAATGGGCGCTAGCGCGGCCGGCGCGCCGGTCGCGCCGGCGGCCGTGGCCCGGCTGCCGCGCCAGGTGAAGCTGTTCGGTGCGGTCAGCCTGCTGAACGACTTCGCGAGCGAGATGATCTACCCGCTGCTGCCGGCCCTCGTCACGGGGGTGCTCGGCGCGGGGCCGCAGGCGCTGGGGGCGCTCGACGGGGCGGCGGATTTCGCCGCCGCGTTCGTGAAGCTCGGCGCCGGACGCCTCGCCGACCGGCCGGCGCGCCGGGGCCGGCTCGTCGTGCTCGGGTACGCGGTCGCCGTGCTGGTGCGGCCGGTGATCGCGTTCGCCGCGGCGGCGTGGCAGGTGGTCGGCCTCCGGGTCGTGGACCGCCTCGGCAAGGGGCTGCGCACACCGCCGCGCGACGCGCTGATCGCGGACGTGACGCCCCCGCCGCTCAGGGGTCGGGCCTTCGGCGTGCAGCGCGGACTCGATCACGCCGGGGCCGTGCTCGGCCCGCTCGTGGCCTGGTGGCTCCTCGCCTCGGGAACCGCGAACGTGCGAAGGGTGATCGCACTGAGCATCGTGCCAGGGGTGCTCGTTCTGATCCTCGCGAGCTGGGCGGTACGGGGCGGACAGGGGCGGACGGAGACGGACGGGGTCGCCCCACGCAGTCCGACTCAGTCCGCCTTCGTCCGCCGCCGTCCGCCGCTCGCCCTGATCGCGATCTCGCTGTTCTATCTCCTCCGCATGCCCGACACGCTCGTCATCCTCCGCTCCCAGCAGCTCGGCGTGTCGGTCGCGGTGGTGACGCTCCTGTGGGCCGCCTTGCACGTCGTGAGATCGACCTCGAGCTTCCTCGGCGGGGCGTGGACCGACCGCCTGGGCGCCGAGCGGACGATGTGGATCGGGTGGGTGTGCTACGCGCTGCTCGCCGCCGGGATGGCGTACGCGCACACGGCGCTGCAGGCCTGGAGCCTGTTCCTCGCGCTCGGCGTGGTGGCGGGGCTGACGGAGAGTCCGGAGCGCGCGCTCGTCGCGCGGACGGCGGGTGCGCGCCAGGGGAGCGGGTTCGGGGCGTATCACGCACTGACGGGCTTCGCCGCGCTCGCGGGCGGGCTGGTACTGGGAGGAGTGTTCCAGGCGTACGGTGGAGCGGCGGCGTTCGTCGCGAGCGCCGCCGCGGGCGGTGTTCTGGCGCTGGCGGGGTTGGTGATCGCGCGCCGGGGTTCCTGAGGGGGCGCGGCTGAAGCCGCGGCTCGGCATCGTCTGCTAAAGCAGGGCCCCGCACCCGCCAGTTTACTGGCCGGGGCCGAGCCGCGAGTTCACTCGCGACCGAAAGGAGTCCATGTGAGAGTCCCCATACTGGCTGCACTATGTCTCGCAGCGGTGGCCTCGGCCGCAGCCCAGGACCGTCAGGTGATCCAGCCTCCGGGCACCGGGGCGGGCCTCCCCTTCTCGGCCGCGGTGCGGGTCGGCAACATGCTGTATCTCTCGGGCCAGATCGGGACCGTTCCCGGCACGCGCCAGCTCGCGGACACGGGGATCACGGGGCAGGTGCGTCAGGCGCTCGAGAACATCAAAGCGACGCTCGCGTACGCCGGCAGCTCGCTCGAGCGCGTGGTGAAGTGCACCGTGTTCCTCGTGGACATCAAGGACTTCGCGGCGATGAACGCGGTCTACACGACGTATTTCCCGAAGGATCCGCCGGCGCGCTCCACCATCGCGGCGAGCGGGCTCGCGCTCGGGGCGAAGGTCGAGATCGAATGTCTGGCGACGGTGGGGGGCTAGGTGACGCCCACGGAGTCGAGTTACCGCGGCGAGCCGACACCCGGCCGATACAGCGAACGGATCCGCTGCGCGCGGAAGACGTAGCCGGGGTTTCCTTCGATCTGCCAGACGACCTTGCCCCCGGCGTCGTACTCCTGCACCCGTCCCGCCGGTCCGAACGACACCAAGGTGCGACCGCCCTCCAGGTCCTGCGTGCTCCCACCGATCTGGGCCGTCACCGCAGGATTGGGCCCGTAGGACCCCACCAGCCGCGCGGCGCGCAGCTCCGCGTCGTAGAGGTAGCGCTCGGCCCTGCTCCCGGCCGGATCGCCGAGGTTGTCGAGCAACAGCAGGTGCCTCGGGCCCGTTACCCGCACCCCGTGCTGTCGGGCGAAGCCAGGCGTTGGCGCGTCCAGGAATGCGAACTCGTTGCGCAGGCCACCCATCCGCCATACGACCGCGCCGGTGCTCGTGTCAATCTTCGTGATCTCATTGAGGCTCCGGAACGACACGACGAGGTTCCCGTCGATGTCGAAGTCCAGCGCGTTGCCGTGCGTCCAGTTGACGGTCGGCCCGGCGCGGTCGGCCGCGTCGAGGTCCGTGATCTCGAAGTGATCGAAGGGGCTCCACTGAAACAGCAGGACGCCCGCGGCGCTCACGTGCTGCACAACGGTACCCATGACTTGCGCGTCGGCAACGCCACCGATGCCGGAGAGATCCATCGTCCGCGTCTCATCGCACATGACCCAATACGAGCCGACCGGCTCGGCGATCACGTCGTGGAAGCGTGACGGCAGGCCTCCCACGCAGCCGAACGCGCGCGTGGCGTTGCCGAGCGGATCGATTTCCACCCACGGCTCGAGGTCCGTCGGGTCTGGCGTCCGGGGGTGGGCGACGTAACGTCCGTTCGGCTGGGCCTGGAAGTTGAGCCCCGGACCGTTCGGCGGGAAACGGTGATACCAGACGACTCGCCCGCTGTTATCGATGACGAGGCCGAACTGGCCGGCGGCGAAGAGGACGTAGCCGGGTGACGGGCTCGAGCCGCTCGCGACATACTGCGGCAGGTCGGCCGGCAGCGTACCGGTGACGAAGCTGAGGGCGTCGCCTGCGACGTCCCGGCCGCCACCGTAGGCGACGACCTGCAGCGTGTAGCGGCTGTCCGCCAGGAGACCGAGCACGGGCGCAACGGCGGATTCGCCTGCGGGTGTCACGACGGGGGTGCTGCTGTCGAGCGCAGTGCCCTCGAGGCCATAGCGCACCGCGACGCTGTCGGCGAATCGGACTCGGGCCGTCACCACGGCACTCAGCACGTTGTTGGCATTTTCTGCCGCGGCGCTCGCCAGGATCTCGGGAGCAAGAGGCTCAGGCGTCACGCCCTCGTCCGTTCCACACCCGGCGGTGAGAAGCAGGGCCGCAATTTGCACAGCCGCCCCGGCCCTTGTGCCTTTCCCGATCATCTGGCCGTGGCTCACGGCCGCCAGGCCGGTTGGAACGCGTCCCTCATGAGCTCAACGACACCGGTTCCGTCCGCCCGCACGAGGTGAACGGCGCGGTAGCTGAAATAGCAGCCGTAGTAGTAGTAGTCGCAGAAGCTGGCCCCGAAGGCGATCGAACCGCCGTCGGGCGACCAGGCCGGGTCGTTGTCGCTCGAGCCGGACGTGCGCTGCACGGCACCCGATCCATCGGCGTTCATGACGAAGAGGTCGTAGTCGCAGAAGCCGCTGTAGGAGTCGCACCCCGTGAACCGCGAGAACACGAGCCGGCTGCCATCGGGTGACCACGCGGGCTGGAGGTCGTCTACGGCGTTGGTCGTGAGCCGGGTCACGTTCAAGCCGTCCGGGTTCATCACGTAGATCTCGCCATTGCCGTCGCGCCTGCTCCAGAACGCGATCTTCGAGCCGTCCGGCGACCAGGCGGGGTCGCCGTCGAAGGCTGGCGTTCCAACGTCGGTCGTGAGCCGTACTGGGTTCGAGCCGTCGGCGGCGTTCATCACGTAGATCTCGGCGTTGCCGTCACGCTCGCTGACGAATGCGATCCTACTCCCGTCGGGCGACCACGTCGGTTGATAGTCCGCCGCCGAGTTGCTCGTGAGTCGAGCCGGGTTAGAGCCGTCTGCGTTCATGACGTAGATCTCGTGGTTCCCGTCACGCGCGCTGCGGAAGGCGATCTTGGACCCGTCGGGTGACCAGGCGGGGTCTCCGTCCGATACCGAGTTCGTGGTGAGGCGCGTCAGGCCGGTACCGTTGGAGTTGACGATGAAGATCTCGTCGTTGCCGTCGGCACTGGCCACGACCGCGAGCTGCTTGACCGGCGTACAGCCCACGTTGAATGCAACGGGGGTCGTGCCCCCGCTCAACACGGTAACGCCGAGCGGGTTCGGACTGGTGACGTCGCAGTTCTGAGCCACGTCGGCCAGCTGCACCGTGTAGTCACCGGGGACAAGCTGGGCGATGGTGATCGCTCCGTTGGTGGGCACGGCGCGGCTCGTGCTGAAGTTCACCCCGTGCACCAGGGCGCTGTAGCCGTTCGGGTCGAGATCGCCGCCGGTCGTCGTGACCGCTACCTGCATGCTGCCCAGCGCAACGCAGCTGACTGCGAACGCGACCTGCACGACGTCGCCGGGCGGCACGGTCACTGTGCGGGGATTCGCCCCAGCCACGGTGCAGTTCTGAGCCACGTCGGCCAGCTGCACCGTGTGCTCACCGGTCGGCAGGCTTGTGCTCGTCACGCTGCCATTCACACCCACGGTGCCGGTCCACGAGTAATCGCAGTAGTAGCCGTAGTAGCACTGCTCGTCCACGAGCACAGTGTAGCCGTTCGGATCGAGGTCGGCCCCCGAGGTCGCGGTGGCGACCCGGATGCTGCCCACCGTCGAGAGGCAGGTTACCTCGAATGTGGTCCGCGAAGTGTCCCTCGTGAGGCCGCCCGTGGTGACGCTCACCGTACGGGGGTTGTCGCCAGCGGCCGTACAGTTCGTCGCCGCGCCGGCGAGCGTCACGCTGTGGTTCCCCGCGCCGAGGCCCTCAAAGATCGCGCTCCCATTCACGGGCAGCGACCGCGGTTGCCCGGCGTCCACTTGGACGGTGTAGCCGTCCGGATCGAAGTCGACCCCTGAGGTCGCGGCTGTCACCTTGATCACTCCCGTCGTTGCGACGCACGTCACCTGGAACGTCGTCCGCGCCGTGTCCCTCGTGAGGCCGCCCGTGGTGACACTCACCGTACGGGGATTGTCGCCGGCGGCCGTGCAGTTCGTCGCCGCGCCGGCGAGGCTGACTTGGTGCTCTCCCCCCCCGACGCCACTGAAGCGGACGATCCCGTTCGCGGGCAGCGGCTGTGGTGTCCCGTCCCCCACCTGAACCGTGTAGCCGTCGGCATCGCGATCGATCCCGGAAGTCGTCGCCGTGACCTCGATGACGCCGCTCACCGCGCCGCAGGTCACGGGGAACCCGACCGACACCACGTCGCCCGCGCCGACGTCCACGGCCCGGGAGTTGCCCCCGGCTGCGACGCAGTTGCCGACCATGCCGCTCAAGGTCACCGTGTGGCTTCCCGCGCTCAGCCGGGTGATGCTTACAGTCCCGTTGACGGGGATCGCAAGCGGTGGGGCACCGTCCAGCGACACTGCGTAGCCGTCCGCATCGATATCGACCCCGGTCGTCGCGGTCGTGACCTGTACTCCGGTCGCGACGCAGCTCACCACGAAGCCGACTTCCACCGTCTCGCCGCCAGTGACGGTGACCGGTCGGGGGTTCTGCCCGGCCACCGTGCAGTTGGCCGCCACATCGCTGAGCGCGACGGCGTGGGCGCCGCTTGGCACGCTCGAGATCACCACCGTCTCGTTTACGGGGACGGTCTGCGGGGAGGCACCATCCACCATGACGGTGTATCCGTCCAGGTCGACGTCGCCTCCGGTCGTCGTCACCGATACCCGCACCGTGCCGACGGTCGGGGCGTTGGTCTCGTCACATGCGGCCACCAACAGCAAGGAGGCAGCGCAGGCGCAGAGTGCGAGGGCGCGCTTCCAGGGGTTCCTGCGAGACCGGCGGGCCATGCCGAGCCGAGTCTGAGCGTCGCGAGCCGTCCCAACGGCGCCGGCCGGGATCCGTCGCATACGACCTCCCCTTCAAACCGCGAGTCGGTGGTAGTGGGTGTCGGCTCGGTCGGGCTCCGGAGCCTGCAAGCCCTCCTGCCGCAGCAACGAAAAACCGGCCGAGCGGGTCCCCCCACTCAGCCGGTTTCGCGATTTGCTCCCCTCGAGGCATGGGCGAGCCGCACACATCGCGCCTCGGGGTTCATGGCATCTGAGTAACGTTTCAAGATGCAGCACGCCGTTAGGCTGTCAAGCCGGGTTTTCGCAAGCCCTGGTGCGGGGTTAGCGCGGTGAGCCGATGCCCGGCCGATACAGTGACCGGATCCGCTGCGCGCGGAAGATGTAGCCGGGGTTGCCCTCGATGTGCCACACCACGGCGCCCGAGGCATCGTACTCCTCCACGCGTCCCCCGTTGCCGAACGCGACCAGCGTGCGGCCGCGGGGAAGATCCTGCGCGCTGCCGCCAAGCGTCGCCGATACGGCGGGGACTGATCCGTAGGATTCGACGAGGCGTGCGGAATGCGCGTCCGGATCGAAGGCGTACCGCTCGGCGCGGGAGGCAGCGGGATCGCCCAAGTTGTCGAGTAAGACAAGGCTTTCCGGGCCGGTCAGCCGTAACCCGTGCTGGTGGGCGAACGCCGGCAGCGGCGTGTCCAGGAAGGTGAACTCGTTCTTGAGGCCGCCCATCCGCCACAGGACCGCGCCGGTGCGCGTGTCGATCTTCGTGATCTCGTTGAGGCTGCGGAACGAGACCACGAGGTTGCCGTCGGTATCCAAGTCCAGGGCGTTACCGTGCGTCCAGTTGACGGTGGGCCCGGTGCGGTCGGCTAACGGCAGGTCCTCGATGGAGAAATGGTCGAAGGGGTTCCACTGAAAGAGCAGGGTGCCGTCTCCGCTGACGTGCTGCACCACGGTGCCCGTCACTTTGGCGTTCGCGACGCCGCCCACCCCCGAGAGGTCCATGGTCCGGGTGTCGTCGCACATGATCCAGTACGAGCCGTCCGACGCGGCGAGCAGGTCGTGGAACCGCGCCTGCAGGCCGTTGGCACAGCCGAAGGTGCGCACCACGTTGCCGAGGGGATCGATCTCGACCCAGAGATCGAGATCGGTCGGGTCCGGGGTAGATGGGCGGGCAGCGTACCGGCCGGTGGCCAAGGCCTGGAAGTTGAGTCCCGGGCCGTTCGGGAAGAGATGGTACCAGACGACCCGACCGGTGTTGTCGATGACGAGGCCGTACAGAGCCGCGGCGAAGACCACGTAGCCGGGTGACGGGCTCGAGCCGCTCGCGACATACTGCGGCAGGTCGGCCGGGAGCGTACCGGTGACGAAGCTGAGTGCCTCGCCGGCGACCTCTTGCTCGTTGCCGTAGGCGATGACCCGCAGGGCGTAGCGGGTGTCGGGAAGGAGACCGAGCACGGGGACGGCTGCGGCGTCGGCCTGGGGGACGACGGCCGCGGTGGTGCTGTCGAGCGGGCTACCCTCGAGACCGTAGCGCACACGGACGCTGTCGGCGGAGCGGACCCCCACGGCCACCACGGCACTGAGAACGTTGCTCGGATTCGCGGCCACCGCCGCGGCGTCGATGGCTGGTGGGGGACCGACACCCACTGGCTCGTTCGAGCACGCGGCGATGAGTGCGACCGCGCTCGCGATTCCGCGCCCGCGCATCAGAGCCTCATGGCCGCCGTGTCGGTGGGACGCGGTGACGAGGTACCGGGCGCGGGGCAGTCCTCGACGCGGCGCTCGCGGATGCGCTGGCTGCGCCTGGCGGCGGGCTCGGAGTTACGCCATCCGAAAAGTCGGAATAGCCGCCGTCCTTCGTGGCCACCACAAAGTACACACCCGTGTAATCCGCCCCGGTCACGGTGTAGGCCGTCGAGTTCGCCGGGAGGCTGGCGATGCTGTACGAGTACCAGTAGCAGTAGTAGTAGCAGTAGGTGCTATAGCTGATCCACACTTCGTAACCGTCCTCGACGCCGGAGTTGTCGGTCCACGTCAGGTTGATCGTCTGCTGGTCGATCCCCGTGGCGGTAAGGTTGGTCGGCCCCGCTGGCGGCGTCGTGCAGTCCATGTTCGACGCTGGGGAGTCGCCCAGACCGTTGAACGCGATGACGTGATAGCACACGCGCTGCTCGCTCAAAAGCCCGCCATCGCCGAACGAGACGTCAGGCGTGGTGCCGGCCGCCGTCCAGGTCGCTCCGCCGTCGGTGGAGCGCTCGACGCGGAACCCATCTTCGTTGGTCGAGTTGTCGGTCCAGGTGACGCCGACCGACGTGCTGGTCCACGGGACGGCATCCGTCCCGGACGGCGCGTTCGGGGGCATGGTGACGGCGATGGCGCTCGCACTGTTCGAGGGAGAGGAGAACCCGCCATCTTTCTTCGCACGCACGCTGTACCAGTACTTCGTGTTGATCGTCACGTCGGCGTCGTGGTAGCTCGTGGCGTTCGCGGGCAGATTGGCGATGACGGTGGGGAGACAGCACGTGGCGTCGACCCAACGCCCCACCTCGTAGCCATCCTCGGCCGCGGAGTTGTCCGCCCACGTGAGATCGATCGCGGCTCCGCCCGCCCCCGCTGCCGTCAGGGCGGTGGGAGCCGCCGGAGGCGTGGTGCAGTCGGTGGTCGAGGGCGGAGAGTCGCCCAGGGCGTTGAATGCGATAACGCGATAACATACCCGCTGCTCGCTCGCGACCTGATAGTCTTGGAGGGCGGTGACGTTCGCACCCACCGTCTGCAGGGTCGTCCATGTCGAACCGAGGTCGAGGGAGCGCTCCACCCGGAATCCGGTCTCATTGCTCGAGTTGTCGATCCAGCTGACGTCCACGGCGGTGCTGTACGCCGGCTTCGCGTCGGTGCCGGAGGGCGCGGCGGGAACCGGTATAACCGGCGTCGTCGCGCAGACCGTCTCGGAGTACGGAGAGTAGCTGGTGTTGGGCCCGCTCGTCTTGAAAGCCCTCACCTTGTAGCAGTACTGGGTCTTCTGGGTGAGCCCCGCGTCGCTGTAGGTGGTCACATTCGAGCCCGTCGTGGCCTGCCGTGTGAACGGGCCGTTCGGCTCCGGGCTCGAGCGGTAGAGCTCGAATCCGGTCTCGTTAGGGGCGTTGTCCTGCCAGGTCAGGTCGATCTGGTCGTGCGAGACGGCGCTCGCGGTGAGGCTCGCCGGCGGTCTCACGAGGGCCGCGTTGGGACCGAACAGCGGGTCCCCGTCGCAGGCAAGCAGGAGGGAGAGCAGCAGAAGCGAACCGGTTAGGAAATACGGGCGCACACCGAGCATGGAAGCCTCCCCACAGGAGCAGGTTCCGCGCGGTCGACCGGCGACCGCGCGATCACCTCATGTTGGACGGACGAATGTTGTGGATTGCTCGGGGCCGGCGGGCGTGTCCCGTGTCCGGAATGGTCGATGGAGTCACATGGGAGGAAGGGACAGCTAAGGCGGCTTGCGGATTGAGCCGCAACCAATCCGCAATCTGAAATCCGCAATCAGACTACGGCTGCCCCGCGACCTTGACCGGCACGCTGCTGTTGGTCGTCGAGCCGTCACCGAGCTGGCCGCTATTGTTCTCGCCCCAGCAGTACCCCGCTCCGCTGGTGCTCAGACCACAGGTATGCCCGTTACCGGCGCCTATCGCGGTGAAGGTCAGCCCACCGCCAGTCACCGCCACGGGGACCGAGCTGGAGGTGGTCGAGCCGGTGCCGAGCTCACCGTAATAATTGTCTCCCCAGCAGTAGGCCACTCCGCTGGGGGTGACGCCGCATGTATGGAGGTAGCCGGCGCTCACCGCAGTGAAGGTTAGCCCACCAGCGATCACGGCCATGGGGACCGAGCTGGAGGTGGTCGAGCCGTTGCCGAGCTGCCCCGACTCGCCGTCGCCCCAACAGTAGGCAACTCCGCCGCTCATGAAGCCGCACGTGTGGAGGTAGCCGGCGCTCACCGCGGCGAAGGTGCGCCCGCCGGCGCTCACGGCCACGGGGACCAGGCTCGAGGTGGTCGAGCCGTTGCCGAGTTCACCGTAATAATTCTCTCCCCAGCAGTAGGCAGCTCCGCTGGGGGTGACGCCGCACGTGTGGGTGAGAGCGGCGCTTAGGGCGGTGAAGGTGAGCCCACCAGCGGTCACCGCCACGGGGACCGGGCTCAAGTTGTTCGAGCCGTCGCCGCGCTGACCTGCCCAGCCGCCTCCCCAGCAGTACGGTGCTCCGCTGGGGGTGACGCCGCACGTATGGGCACCACCGGCGCTCACCGCGGTGAAGGTGAGCCCACCAGCGCTCACGGCCACGGGGACCGGGCTCGAGGTGGTCGAGCCGTTGCCGAGCTGGCCGTTATCATTGAATCCCCAGCAGTAGACGGCTCGGCTGGGGGTGACGCCGCACGTATGGGCACCACCAGCGCTCACCGCGGTGAAGGTGAGCCCGCCGGCGCTCACGGCCACGGGGGCCGGACTAGAACCGGTCGAGCCGTTGCCGAGCTGGCCACGGCCGTTGCTCCCCCAGCAGTACGCGGCGCCGGTGGTCGTAAGGCCACAGGCGTGATTGTAGCCCGCGGTCACCGAGCCCAAACTGATCGTCGTGACCGTGATCGCGCTCGTACCGCTCACTCCCTCGCTCGTCGCGGTCACGGTCGCCGAGCCCAGGCCGACTGCCGTCACGAGGCCGTTTGCGTCCACCGTCGCCACGGCCTCATTGTCGCTCGCCCACGTGATCGGGCGGGAGAGGAGCACCCTCCCGTTCGCGTCCCGAGGCGTCGCGGAGAGCCGCACTGTCCCTTCCGCCACGAGCGTCGCCGACCCGGGCGTCACCGTCACTGATGCAACCAGCGCCCGGGGACCGACCGTGACGGCCGCCGTCCCGCTCGCCGTCCCGGTCGTGCCCGTAATCGTGACGCTCCCTGGGCTCACACCCGTCACAGTTGCGACCGTCGACCCGAAGGTCCCGGGGTCCGTGAGCGCGACGGTCGCAAACGCTGGGTCGCTGCTGGTCCAGCTAAGGTCGGGGAAATAGACGAGCAGGTGGCCCGCTGCGTCCCGGACGGTTGCGTGCAGCATGACCGTATCAGCCGCGCTGACCGTTGCTGAGGTCGGTGCGACCTCGACGGAAGCTGGAGGCCCCGCCACGACTTGGACGTAAGTCCACGCGATCAAGTCGCCCAGGCTCGCACTGACGACGTACGGGTACGGGGCAGCGGCCAGGACGGTCACCAACCCTGTCTGGGAAACTGAGATACCGGGGTCCAAGGCGGCCCACGTCACCGGCTGATCGATCAGGATGTTGTCTGCCGCGTCTCGCACCGTTGCCGTCAACTGGTACGTCGTCCCGGTGATGCGGATCGTGTCGACTGCCTGGTCGATCGACGCCGGCGGCCCCGTGGAGGATGTGCCGGTCGTGAACGCCACCGCCGCGCCCGTTGTGAGGGCATCGCCGTCCAGGTCCCGCACTCCCTGCCTCACCTCGAGCTGGTAATCGGTGTTCCGGGCGAGGGGTGCGGCGGGGACGAAGGCGACGGCCGATCCGCTCCCTTGGAGCAGGGTCACCGCGCCAGCGACCGCGGTCGCGCCGCGGAACAGCTGCACGGTGCTCCCGGTCAGGCTGCTCTTGTCGATCGGCTCGGTGAAGACAATGATGACTGCCGCGTTGAGCGCCACGTCCCGTTTCCGAGGCGGGGGATACGTGCGCACTACGATCGGGCTCGCCCGGAGCGGCACCACGCGGCGGAAGCTTAACAGGCTGGTCTGTCCAGCCACCCGCACCCTGAAGTCGAGGGCGTCCCCCGGGTCGGCCGCCAAGGGCACGGGGTAGAAGCCGCCGTCGGCCATTGGGGCCCAAACGGCGCTTCCGGTACGGGGATTGCTGACCGCCGCCTCCTCGCCCCCCGGATATGCTCCGGGCGCAAGCGACACGTAAGCGAAGTCTGTTGCCGCCACGGCGGTCCCCGACACGGCTTCGCTGCGAGGCGCGAGCGGGACGCCCCGCACCGGATTCGAGACGTTCAGCGGATCGGGGCCGGTTTGCGGCAGTTGCCCGGGGCCCGGCGAGTCCGTGCACCCGCCGACGCATGTCACGAAGGCGACGGCGACCCACGCCAGGGCGGTCCTGAGCTTCACAGCGCTACGGCCGCCAGCGCGGGAGGTAGTCGCTCGCCGCGTTGTTCGTCAGATTGGTCGGCGCGCTGCCGTCTGCATTTATCACGTAGATCTCTTGGTTCCCGTCGCGGACGGACACGAACGCGATCTTCAGGCCGTCCGGCGACCACGCCGGAGCGTAGTCGTCCGCCGCGTTGTTCGTGAGATTGGTCTGCGCGCTGCCGTCCGCGTTCATCACATAGATCTCGGCGTTCCCGTCGCGGTAGGACGTGAACGCGATCTTCTGGCCGTCCGGCGACCACGCGGGTGCGTAATCGCCGCCCGCGGCGTTGTTCGTGAGATTGGTCTGCGCGCTGCCGTCCGCGTTCATCACGTAGATCTCGTAGTTCGCGTCGCGGGAGGACACGAACGCGAGCTTCAGGCCGTCCGGCGACCACGCCGGAGCGTAGTCGTCAGCCGCGTTGTTCGTGAGATTGGTCTGCGCGCTGCCATCCGCGTTCATCACGTAGACCTCGTAGTTCCCGTCGCGGCTGGACAGGAACGCGAGCTTCAGGCCGTCCGGCGACCAGACCGGGGTGTCGTCATAGGCGACGTTCTTGGTGAGGTTGGTCTGCGCGCTGCCGTCCGCGTTCATCACGTAGATCTCGTAGTTCCCGTCGCGGGCGGACACGAACGCGATCTTCTGACCGTCCGGCGACCACGTGGGGTGGTCGTGGTACACGGCGTCGTTCGTGAGATTGGTCGGCGCGCTGCCGTCCGCGTTCATCACGAGGACCTCCTGGCTCCCGTAGGACACGAACGCGATCTTCTGGCCATCCGGCGACCACGCCAGCTCGGTAGCAGCGTACGTGAGACTCGCGACCGCGCTCCCGTCCGCGTTCATGAAGTAGACCCCCTGGGGCCCGGTGCGGCCGGACAAGAACGCGAGCACCGGCGCGTCCACCGTGATCGACGCGGCATCGCTCAGTCCCTCGCGCCTCGCGGTCACGGTCGCGGACCCCACGGCGACTGGCGTCACCAGCCCGTTCGCGTCCACCCGGGCAACCGCGGTGTTGTCGCTCGTCCACGTGGTCGGGCGGGGGTAGACCACTTTGCCATTCGCGTCCCGGAGCGTGACAGTCAACTGGAACGTCCCCGGGACCACCAGCTTCGCCGATCCGGGCGTCACGGTCACCGATGCGACGGGCACTGCGGGACCGACCGTGACGGCCGCCGTCCCGCTCGCCGCTCCGCTTGTTGCGGTGATCGTGACGCCGCCCGGGTTGACACCCGTGACCGTCCCGAAAGCGACGTCGGGGATCCCGGCGTCGTAGGGCGCGGCGGTCGCCACCGCCGGGGCGCTGCTCGTCCAGCTCACCGACGGGTAGTTGATCACATTGCCCGCCGCGTCGCGAACCGTCGCCTGGAGCAAGATCGTGTCGAGCGCCGTGACCGTGGCCGGCGTGGGCGAAACTGTCACCGACGCCGGTGAGCCCGGGAAAACGCTGACGTACAGCCAACTGCTTAACCCGGCCACCCTGGCGGTCACCGCGGAGAAACCGATTCCGACCGCCGTCAGCACCCCGTTCTGGGAGACTGCGAGGACGTTGGGATCGCTGCTGGACCACGTCACGGGCTGATCGATCAGGATGTTCCCGGCGGCGTCCCGCACCGTCGCCGTCACGGGGTAGGTTTCCCCAACGGCGAGGTTCAACAGCGTGTCCGAGCCCGTTAGCAGCGACAGCGAGATAGACGCGGGCGGCTCCGTCGAGGACTCGCCGGTCGTGAACGGAACCGTCGCACCCGCTGCGAGGGCGTCGCCGTCGAGATCCCGCACCGCCTGCGTCACCACCAGCTGGTAATCGGTGTTCGGGTCGAGCGGCGCCGCCGGCGTGAACGCTCCGACCGACCCGGCACCCTCAAGCAGGCTCACCGTGCCCGCGACTGGGCTCGTGCCGCGGAACAGCTGCACGGAGCTCCCGGTCAGGCTGCCCTTGGCGATCGGCTCGCTGAAGAACATGATGATCGCCCCGTTGAGCGCTACGTCGCGTTTCCGGGGCGGGGGATAGGTGCGAACCAGGCCCGGGTTCGCCCGGAGTGGCACCACGCGGCGGAAGGTGAGCGGGTCCTGTCCGGCCACATGCACTCTGAAGTCAAGGGCGTCCCCCGCACCAGCTATCACAGGCACGGGGTCGAAGCCCCCGTCCGCCATCGCTATATAGAGGTGGCTTCCGGTTCGGGAATCGCTGACTTCCGCGACCTGCCCGCCCGGATATGCCTCAGGGTCAAGCGACACGTAGGCCAAGTTCGTTCCGACCGCCGCAGCGGCCGAGACGGCGGTGCCGCGAGGCGCGAGCGCGGTGCTCTGCACCGGATTCGAGACGTTCAGCGGATCGGGCGCAGGCGGTGGTGGAGGCTTAGGGCCCTGGTCCGAGCAGCCACCCACCCCTGCTACCACAGCGATGGCCACCCACGCCACGGCGATCTTGAACCTCATAGGCCTCTCCATGTGCTCAGGCGTGAGACGGACGCCACGCGGTCGCTTGCTCGCCCGGGTTCACCTTCCATCACTTCCCCCCACCGCCACGAACCCCGCCCAATAGCGGGGGTGGGCGGTGGCTGCGGCTCCCACGAGGGCGCGCTGGGCCAGAGCGAGCGCCCGTGCGGGCTCGGCCCCCGTCGCCAGGCCCTCGTAAAACCGCTCCATCAGCGCCTCGGTCGCCCAGTCGTCCACCCGCCACAGCGTCGCTACGACGTGCGCCGCCCCGGCGTGCAGGAACGCGCGCACGAGGCCGACCCAGTCGTCGCCGGCCGGCACGTCGGCGAGCGCCCCCGACCCGACCCCGGTCTCGCACGCCGAGAGGACGACGAGATCGGCCGTGAGGTGCAGGCCGAATACCTCGTGCACCTCGAGCCGCCCGTCCTGTCCGCCGCCCGGTGCGAGCTCGACGAACGAGAACAGCGGGTTGTGCTTGTTGAGCACGCCGTAGGTCGCGAGGTGCACGATGCGCCGCTGCGGCGCCTCGCGGCGGAACGCGTCCTCGGTCGCTCCGCCGGCGGTCAGCACGCGCGCGTCCGCTCCGACGAGCCCGCCGACCGCGGCGACCTCGCGACGCGACCCCGGCAGCACGTCGGGCCTTGGCGCCAACGCGAGCACGCCGGAGCTGGCGCGGCTCGCGCCCCGGTCGCCCAGCGCGAGCCAGACCGCGGCCGACGGCGTAACGGTCACCTCGTAGCGCTCCATCAGGAACCGCCCGGCTCCCGCACGGTCCACCAGCGCGGCGAACGGCAGGTAATGCAGCTCGGCGTGCGGGACGAGCACGAGCCGGGTCTTGCCCGCGAGGAGCCCGGCCTCCTCAATGGGAGCGATCAGGTATTCGTGGAGCTGGCGCAGCGGACCGCGCCACAAGGAGTCGGTGCGCAGGGACCCACCGGGCTCGAGCGTCCCGCGGGCGAATGCGACCAGGCGAGCGAGGTCGCTGCGGCCCGCCCCCAGGTCCACCACCGCGGCCGTGTCGCGAGTGACGACGAACGCGAGCGAGCCCGAGTCGCTGACGAGGTATTCGATGAACGCCTGCTCGGGCGCGAGCCGTCGCCCCACTTCCTGCCACCTCGGAGCCTCGCGCGACACGAGGCTCGCGTGCTGGGGGGCACGCTCCCCGATCTCGAGCAGGAGGTCGGTGTACGCCTCCTGCGCGCGGTCGAGCGCTTCGCGTCCGGCCTGCGGGGCCGGGCGGCCGCTCGAGCCACGGACTGCGTCGTCGCTCGCGGTCACGTCCTCGAGCTCGCGCGTCAGCTCGGCGATGCGGCGGCGCAGGTCCTGCTCGCGGGCCACGAGGTCCGCGGCCGTGTCTGCCGGCGCGGCCACGCGGCCCCGCGCCAGGAGCTCGAGCATCTCACGCGCGCGCAGGCGCTCGCTCGCCTCGAATGCCGCGCCGGGCCGGCTGCGGCCGCGCTCGGTGAGCGCGAGCTGCGCATACACTTCCCATTTGTCCGCGAGAAACGCCGAGCGCCGCTCCGCCAGCGCGAGCGAGCGGCTGGGGCGCTCCACCTCGGCGATGGCGAGGCGCAGCTCGCGCCCCGCCTCCTCCGCGTCGCCCTGCGCGCGGCGGGCCAGCCCGAGCCCGGAGTGGAGGTGCCAGGAAACGTCGGGCGCGGTGCGGCCGCGCAGGCGCTCCAGCGCGGCGCGATAGAGTGACTCGGCCGCGGCGGGGAGCCCCGCGGCGGCCTCGAGCCCCGCGCGCTGGCCCAGCGCGGCCGCGGTGGCGACGGGATCGCCCAGGCGCTCCAGGTCGGCCGCCGCTTGCGCGAGCTCGCGCCGGGCGGCGGTGGTGTCGCCGCGCGCCTGCGAGAGCTCGCCGAGCGAGAGGCGAGTCAGCGCCGCCGCCCGCGGGTTCCCCGCGGCCAGCTCGGTGCGGAGCGCGCCGTCGAGCAGCGTCCGGGCGCGGCCGTAGTCGTCGCGATCGAGCAGCAGCAGGCCCCGCCCCTGCTGGGCCTCGGCGCCGCCCGCGAGATCGCCCGCCTGCCGGTAGAGGAACTCCGCCCGCGCGTACAGGCGCTCGGCTTCGGCGGGCGTGTTGAGCCGCGCGGCGAGATCGGCGCGCGCGAGCGCGATGCCGGCCCGCACGCCCGGCGACGCCCGGGCGGAATCGGCGAGCCGCTGGGCGTGGCGGAGCTCGTCCAAGGCGCCCTGTAGCTCTCCTGCCGCGGCGAGCGCGCCCGCGAGGTCCCGCCGCACCGCGAGCGCGTCCGCGAGCGGGCCGGTGCGGTCGTAGATCGCGAGTGCCTCGCCGAGCGAGGCCCGCGCCGCCGGGTAGTCGCCCCGGCGGAGCTCGACCTGGCCCAGCCCGTGCAAGGCGGCCGCCGCGTCGGCCCATTGCTCGCGCGCCCGCCAGGTCGCGAGGGCGTCGCGATACAGCCTCACGGCGAGCGCGAAGTCGCCGTCCACGCCGGCCAGCCCGGCGAGATTGACGAGATTCGTCGCGGCAACCTCGTCGCGGCCGTCATGGCGGTTGAGCGCGAGCGCGGCCTCGAATTGCCGGTGTGCCTCGTCCAGGTCGCCGCCCGTCTGCGCCAGGAGGCCGAGGTTATTGTGGTCCGCCGCGGCGCCGCGCGTGTCCCCGATGCGCTCCCGCAGCGCGAGCGCTCGGACGTAGCCTGCCTGCGCCGCCGCGAGATCCCCCCGATCCTCGCTTACGCCCGCGAGCGCCCCGACGGCGTTCGCCTCGACCCGAATGTCTCCTACGCCCGAGGCCAGCAGCCGCGCCCGGTTGAGATAAGTCACAGCGCTGTCCACCCGGCTTTCGGCGAGCAGGCCGGCCCCGATGTTGCCGAGCAGCCCCGCGACGCCCGCCGTGTCGTCGATCGGCGTGATGCGCCCCAGGGCGCGCCGCCAGATCCGAATGGCCGCGGTCGCGCCGTCCCGGCCATACGCCGCGATGCCCGCCCGCCGCGCGCTGTCGGCCCAGACCTTGGCCGCTCGGCGCTCCAGCGGCCAGGCGGCGAATCGCTCCACCTCGCGCACCAGGAACGAGTCGCGCCACGCCACGGCGTACGCGGCCGCGATCCGCCGGGCCGCGTCGAGTTCCCCCCGGGCGAGCGCGTCGGATATCGCGTCCCGCACCGCGAACGGTCGCGCCCGCGTCTCGAGCACGAGCGCTGATTCCGGCAGCCGCATGGCGATGAACCGGAGGGAGTCCGATGGCCCCGACTGAACGACGAGCGCCGCGAGGAAGAGCGGCGCCCCGAGTGGCGTCACCGGGGCGGGCCTCCCGCGATCGAGAACTCGACGAGCCCCGACGCCGACCAGCGCTGCCAGCCGGTGCGTGCTTCGACCTTCCACAGATAGGGCCGACCGGGATCGAGGCGGATCGAGTCGGGCAGCGGCGCGAGCGTGTCCGCGAGCTGGGTCTCGAACAGCACCCGGCCGCCGCCGTCGAACAGCGTGACCCGATAGCGGTCGGCGCCCCCGACGGGCGTCCATCGGAGGGTCTCCGCCTGCGCTACGACGCCGGCCGGCGAGCGCGGTACCGGGAGGGCAGTCGCGCCGGGCGGCGAACGGTGGGGAGGGGACCCGTCCTGGTCGCCGTGCCGCGGCCAGGCGAGCACGAGCAGGACCGCCGCCGCGGCGGCGGGGAGCGCGATCTGGAAGAAGCGTCGTCGGCCGGCACTCCCCGGGCTCGGGACTTCGCGCGCCACTCCGGAGTCGGCGAGGGCACGGGCGACGGACGCGACAATGCTGCGGCAGCGCGGGCAGGACGCCACGTGCCCCAGCGCCGTCGCCCGCGCCACGGCGCTCAGGGATCCCTCGGCGAGCGCCGCGAGGGTGTCATCGTCGAGGCACTCGAGCGTCGGCTGCTCCGGCGCTCCGGCGGCGTGCAGCGCCAGCACGCGACGCAACGGATCCAGCGGGTCGGGATGGCTCATGACGTCGCCATCATGAGACGACGGCCGGTCGGAAGACTGCTCACAGGTCCTCCAGTCGGACGCCGGCCCGTTCGAGGCGCTCACGCAACACCGCCAGCGCGCGATACACGCGGTTGTAGACCGCCTTGGCGTTGGGAAGGCCGACGATCTGGGCGACGAGCACCGCCGACAGCTCGTCCAGGATGTACAGCTCGACCGCCGTGCGGTCCTCGGCGTCGAGCGAGCCGAGGGCCCGTTCCACGAGGTGACTGCGCTCGGCCGCGTCGCCGGGGCTCGTGGCCGCGGGCTCCGGCTCGGCGTCGGGAGGCGGGGCGGGCCACAGCTCGCGCAGCACGTGGCCCCGTTTCCCGTTGGTCACGGCCCGGTAGGCCGTCCGGAGCTCCGCGAGGAACTCCCCGAACGACAGCGCCGGCGCGTCCTCTGCGCGGATCATCTCGTACGCCGCGACGTGGCTGTGGTGATGGATGAAGACGTGCTCGAAGATGCGACGCCGCAGCGGCGGCCACTGCTCGGCGATGATGGAGACGTGGCGGCGGCCGTCCCGGTGACGGAACCAATCGACCGTGAGATGGCGCACGACGGTGACGAGCCAGGTGGAGCAGCGGGCGCGGTGGTCCGGCTGTGCCGCGTAGGCGCGCAGCTTCCGGAGATCGTCCTCGCGCAGGGCTTCGCACACCCGCGCGAACACGTCCATCACGTCGTCGTAATCTTGGGCGTAGTGGCGGATGGCCGCGAAGATGAGGCGCCGGTAGCGATCGAGAAACAGGTCCCACGCGGCTTCCGGGCCGGCCTGCTGCAGCTGCGCCATCCAGTCTTCCATCACCGCACGAACTTGCCTTCCGCCGCACCACGTATCAAGCGAGGCCTGCTAGCAGCAGCGCACGCCCTTCCCCTTCGATTCGAAGAACTCCTTCAGGTACTGCTCTTCCGTGAGCCGCGGCGCGTGGCCAGCACGCTCGCAGTGCTCGAGGTACGCCTCGTAGTCCGGCATCCCGATGATCTGGCGGACGGCGCGAACGAGGCGCCGCGCCAGAGTCTCAGTCTCCCGCCGCATACGCGCTCTCGACAAATGGCGCCTCCCGCGTGACCGCGGGCTTGCTGCGCGTCAGCACCGCCCACCACTCCCACACGGACGTCACGATGAGCAGCGTCACGATGACCATGAAGAGGAGGGCCACGCCCGCGTCGAGGCGGTCGTTGAACACGAGGCGCGGCGCGTTTGGGTCGACGGACCCCACGAGCGTCGCGGCGTGGGCCAGAAAGCCGAGCCTCGCGTCGCTCGAGAACACCTTCTGCCAACCTGCCGTCATGGTCACCGTGACGAGCCAGGCGAGCGGGGCCAGCGTGACCCAGGCGAACCGCGCCTTCCCCATCTTGATGAGGATGGTGGTGCCCACGCACAGCGCCACCGCGGCGAGCAGCTGGTTCGAGATCCCGAACAGCGGCCACAGCGAATTGATCCCGCCCAGGGGGTCGATCACGCCTTGATAGAGGAAGTAGCCCCACGCGGCGACGACCAGCGCGCTCGACGCCAGGACGCTCGGGTACCAGGACGTCTCGCGGAACCTGGGCCACGCGTGGCCCAGGATCTCCTGGAGCATGAACCGCCCGACCCGCGTCCCGGTGTCGATCGTGGTGAGGATGAAGAGCGCCTCGAACATGATCGCGAAGTGGTACCACAGCGCCGTGAGGGCCTTGCCGCCGAGCCCGCTCGTCACGCCGGCGAAGATCTGCGCCATCCCCACGGCGAGCGACGGCGCGCCGCCCGTGCGCGCGACGAGGGTCTGCTCGCCCATCCGCGCGGCGAGCGCCTGCATCGTCTCGGGGGACACCACGAACCCCGCGTGCTGCATCACGTCGGACGCCTGCGCCAGCGCGGCGGGCGTAGTGTTCATCGCGAAGTAGACGCCGGGATCGAGCGTGCACGCCGCGATCATCGCCATCACGCCCACGAACGACTCCATCAGCATCCCGCCGTAGCCGATCATGCGGGCGTCGCTCTCCCGCTCGATCATCTTGGGCGTCGTGCCCGAGGCGACGAGCGCGTGGAACCCGGAGATCGCGCCGCAGGCGATCGTGATGAACGCGAACGGGAACAGCTTCCCGGCGAAGACCGGGCCCTCACCCAGCGTGGCGAAGGGCGTCAGCGCGGGCATGCGAAGCGGCGGGAGGATCACCAGGATCGCGACGCCGAGCGACAGCACGGTCGCGATCTTGAGGAACGTGGAGAGGTAGTCACGCGGGCACAGCAGCATCCACACCGGGAGGACGGACGCGACGAACCCGTACGCGATCATCATCGCCGTCAGGGCGACGCCGGTGTGCGTGAAGGCCGGGCCGAGCGTGGGGTGGGCCGAGACCCAGCCGCCGCCCACCAGCGCGAGCAGCAGCAGCGCCGCCCCGGCGACTGAGGCCTCGCCCACGCGCCCGGGACGCCACACCTTCATCCACCACCCCATCAGGAGCGCGATCGGGACCGTGCACGCGATCGTGAACAGTCCCCAGGGCGACGCCCTGAGCGCGTTCACCACGATGAGTGCGAGCACGGCGAGCAGGATGATCATGATGAACAGCACGGCGAGCATCGCCATCGCGCCTGCCGCGGGGTTGACCTCCTCCTTCGCCATCTGGCCCAGTGACTTGCCGTCGCGCCGCAGCGAGCAGAACAGGATCGTGAAGTCCTGCACCGCGCCCCCCAGCACCACGCCGATCACGAGCCAGATGGTTCCCGGCAGGAAGCCGAACTGGGCCGCGAGCACGGGGCCCACCAGCGGGCCCGCTCCCGCGATGGCGGCGAAGTGGTGCCCGTACAGCACCCACCTGTTGGTGGGCACGAAGTCGCGGCCGTTATTGAACCGCTCGGCCGGCGTGGCGCGGCGCTCGTCCAGGCCGAACACGCGGGCGGCCAGGAACCGGGAGTAGAAGCGGTAGGCGACGGCGTAGGTGCAGACGGCGGCCACGAGGAGCCAGGCGGCGTTCACCGTTTCGCCCCGCGAGAGGGCGAGCACGCCGAAACCGGCGGCCCCGAGGGCGGAAATCCCGCCCCACAGGAGCACGGAGGCGAGTCGCCTCATGCGGGCTAAGTTACGCCGTGGCTTGCCGATGTTCAAATTCGAACATAGGTTCGAAACCCTTGACCCCTACTGCCTGGACGTTGGCCGCGCGCGAGGTGGCGCCCGCCGGGGCGGCCGTCGTGGAGGAGCGCCCGGAGCCGCGGCGGCTCGCGGAGACGGTGCAGGGGCGGGTGGCGCTCGTCACGGGCGGCGCCACGGGCCTGGGTCGCGCCACTTGCATCGAGTTCGCCCAGCGCGGCACGGCTGTCGCCTTCAACTACGTCGACCTGCCGGGGCGCGACGTCGCCGCCCAGGCCCTGCTCACGGAAACCGCGATCCGCGCGCTGGGCGTCCCGGTGTACTGCGCCCGCTGCGACGTGCGCCGCCGGGCGGACGTGGAGCAATTCGTCGGCGCCACGCGCGAGCGGCTGGGCGGCGTGCACTACCTCGTCAACAACGCCGGCGTCACCCACGACGGCGCGCTGTGGCGGCTCACGCCCGAGGCGTGGCAGGAGGTGCTCGACACCAACGTCACGGGCGCCTTCAACTGCATCCAGGGCGTGGCCCAGCCGATGCGCGCGCAGCGCTTCGGCAAGATCGTCAACGTCGCGAGCCACCAGGCCTTCCGGCCCGGCTTCGGGATCTCGAACTACGCCGCGAGCAAGGCCGCGCTCATCGGCCTCACCAAGTCGGCCGCCGTGGACCTCGGCCCTTCCAACATCAACGTCAACGCCGTGGCGCCCGGATTCGTGAAGACCGAGCTCCTCACCACGCTGCCGCGCGAGGTGCTGGAGCGCGCCGAGCACGAGTCGGTGCTGGGGCGCGTGGCCGACCCCGAGGACGTCGCGCGCGTCATCGTGTTCCTGTGCAGCGACGCGGCGCGCCACATCACCGGGCAGGTGATCATCGTGGATGGCGGGCTCACGCTCGCTTGAAAAACCCGCTCCCGCCACCGATATTGGGCGGCGTGAGTAAACCCCGAAAGAACAACTACTTAGTGCGTGGGGCGTGGGGCGTGGTGGCCCTCCTCATGGCGTGCGGCGGCAAGCCGCCAAGCGAGAGCCCGGTCCCCGCACCCACCCGGCCGCTCCCCACCGCGGGAATCGCGGGGCAGCCGGTGAGCCTGCTGCCGCTCACGCTCATCGTCGCGGAAGACTCGCTGCACTGGACCTCACAGCTGGGCGAGCGGCGCGCGGCGCTCACGAAGAGCGACAGCATCCTCGGCGCGCTGCTCAAGGCGCGCGCACCGGAGGTGTCGTGGGTACTCCCCGAGGACGTGCGGCGTGCGGCCCACCGCGCGCCCGGCGTGGTCGCGGACCCCGACCAGATGGCGACGGCGGTGCTCCGGGTCGAATCGATCACGCAGGTACCGGATCCCCTGCGGAGCCAGTTGCGCACCCTCGCGGCGGTGGCGGGCTCCGGCGGCCGGTTCGTGGTGGTGCCGGCGGCGCTGATCTACAGGCGGCCGCTCGCACGATCCGACCCTAAAGGACTCCCTGACGGTCGGACTCGGACGATCTATCCGACGTCCGGTGCGGCGGCCGGGGCCGCGGAGCTCTCGGTCGTGCTTGTGGACGTGCGCACCGGCCAGGTCGGCTGGCGCACGGTCGCCCGCGGCGAGGGCGACGACCCCTGGACCGCGTTGGTGCGTGCGGTGAAGAGCCTGACGCCGGGATTGCCGTGACGCGAGAGGCGACGCTGATCCCGGGCGACGGGATCGGCCCCGAGATCACGGAGGCGACGTTACAGGTGCTCGGCGCGATGGGCGCGGCGTTCGATTGGGACGAGCAATTCGGCGGCATGAGCGCGGTGGAAAAGGCGGGCACCCCGCTGCCCAACGCGACGCTCGACTCGATCCGGCGCACCGGGCTCGCGCTCAAAGGCCCGCTCACGACGCCCGTGGGCGGCGGCTACCGCTCGGTCAACGTCGCGCTGCGGCAAGAGTTCGACCTCTACGCCAACGTGCGGCCCGTGAAGACGATCGTCCCGGGCGGCCGCTACGAGAAGGTCGACCTCGTCATCATCCGGGAGAACACCGAGGGGCTGTACGTCGGGCTCGACCACACGTTCAAGGTGGGGAACGACCCCAAGGCGGTGGCGCAGGCGATGTCGGTGATGACGCGGGACGGCTGCACGCGGATCTGCCGCTACGCCTTCGACTACGCGAAGACGCACGGGCGGAAGCGGGTCACCGTCGTGCACAAGGCGAACATCCTCAAGGCAACGTCGGGGCTGTTTCTCGAGACGGCGAAGATCATCGCGAAGGAGTACGAGGGAGTGATCGCCAGCGACGACAAGATCGTGGACAACGCCGCCATGCAGCTCGTCATCAATCCGACGCAGTTCGACGTCATCGTCACGACGAACCTGTTCGGCGATATTCTCTCGGACGAGGCGTCGGGGCTCGTCGGGGGGCTGGGGCTCGCCCCGGGAGCGAACATCGGAACCAAGGCGGCGATCTTCGAGGCCGTGCACGGCTCGGCGCCGGACATCGCGGGGAAGGGGGTCGCCAACCCCTCCGCCCAGATGCTCGCCGCGGCGATGATGCTCGACCACGTGGGCGACCTCGGGTCCGGGACGCGGCTGCGGCGCGCGTTGGAGACCGCCATCGTGAAGGACGGAGTTCGGACCAAGGATTTGGGCGGCAATGCTACGACCGCCGAATTCGCCCGCGCCGTGGCCCGGCGCGTCTAGTCCCGTTCCAACTTTGGAGCCCCGGCAGATATCCCATGGGCCCAACGAGTTGGAACGGGACTAGCCACCCGTGCGCGCGGTGCGGGGAGCCGACCGCGGGGATCCTGCCGGGAGACCTGTGCGCCGCCTGCACCGGGCTGCTCGAGCGGCGGGCGTCGCGCCTCGGGCGCTGGACGGCGCTCGGGACCAGTCTCGCGCTCGCGGTGTATCTCGCGCTGACGCTGCGCGCGGTCGCCCCCGCATGGGCCGGCACGGCGCGCACGCTGGCGCTCGTGGCCGTAGGCGCCTGGTACCTCCTCACCTACCGGATCGCGAAACAGGTCGCACTCCAATGGCTGCGAGAGCAACGCTCACCGCGCTCGGCTCGGCCCTCGTCCTGAGCGCGCTCGCCGCGGGCGGCGCGCGGGCGCAGACGTCGGTGTCGGTGTACGCGGACGGTCGCGTGGTGGTGCGCCGCGCCCTGCCGCAGCCGCTCGAGAAAGGGCGGAACAGCGTGGTGCTGAAGGAGGCGATCGATCCGGCGACGATCTTCTCCCCGGACACGGCCGTGGCACTCGTCGCGGCCCAGGCGCGGGGCGTCACGACCCAGCAGGAGGCCCTCGCGCGGGCGCGCGGCCAGACGCTGGCGTTCGCGCGCGAGAAGGATACGATCCGGGCCACGGTCGTGAGCGTCGAGCCGCCGCAGTACCGCCTCGGGGACGGCCGCTTTCTGCTGGCAACGCCGGGCACGCCGCTGTTTCCGGCGGAGCTCGTGCGGAGCGAGCCGCAAGTGACGCTTGCGCTCGAGGCGAGCCGGTCCCGGCCTCGCACCGAGATCGCCTACAGCGCCGCCGGGGCGTCGTGGGAAGCGGTGTACCAGATCGTGCTCGCGGACGGGAAGGCGAGCGTGTCCGGCGCGGCGACGGTGCGATCGCAGGCCGTGCGCGCCGACTCGGCGGAGGTGCAGCTCGTCGCGGGATCGATCGCGCGGGCGCGCTCGCCCCAGCCGTTGCGCGGCATGATCACGGCACAGGCCGTTCTTGCGGAAGACATCGTGTCCGCGAGCGAGCAGGCGGTGGGAGAGACGCACGTGTACCAGCTCCCCGGCCGCGTGACGCTCGAGCCCGGCGTTCCGGTCACGACCGCGCTGTTCCCGCGCGCCGCGACCCCCTATGTCCAGGAGCTCATCGTGCCGGGCGCGCTGCCGTGGCGGGGCTTCTTCGGGTCCGCGCCGGCCGAGCCGGACCGCGTCCCGGTGCAGGTGTGGTACACGCTGAAGCGCGGGCGCGGGACGCCGTTCGGCGACCGGCCGCTCCCGGCGGGGACGGTCCAGCTCTACCAGGCCGACTCGGCCGGGAGGCTGCAGCTCGTGGGAGAAGCGACGAGCGCGCACTCCGCGCCGGGGCGCGACGTGCGCGTGCAATCGGGCGATGCGTTCGACGTGACGGCCGAGCGCGTGCAGGTGGACTACGGGCAGGAGCCCATCGCGCCGGCCAAGCGCGGGATGCCGGTGCGGCAACGGGTCACGGCGGCCTTCCGCGTCACCATCACGAACGCCAAGCCCGCGCCGGTCACGGTGGACGTGCGGGAGGCGCGCTCCGGTGTCTGGCGCGTGGTCGAGAGCAGCGTGCCCTCGGAGAAGCTGTCGGCGACCGAGGTGCGGTTCCGCGTCCCGGTGCCCGCGAGCGGCGAGGCGACCCTCACGTACACGGTGCAGGCGGAGACGTGATCGTCCAGATCCTCCAGCTCGCGGACCTGCACTTCGGCGCCCTCGCCGACATCCGGCAGATCGAGGCGCTCGAAGCGATGATCTCCGACCTCCATCCCGACGTGGTCGTGCTGGCGGGGGACGTGACGCAGCGGGCACGCCATGGCGAGTTCCAGCGCGCCCGCGCGTTCGCCCGCCTCGCCACCCGCACCGCGCCGGTCTACGTGCTCCCCGGCAATCACGACGTCCGCTGGTGGACGCGTCCCCTGGTCCCGTTCGCGAAGGGCGCGCTGTACCGCAAGTACGTGCGCTACTTCGGCGACGACCTCGCCCCCACGCTGCGGCTCCCCGGCGCCGTCATCGCGGGGGCGCTGACGGCCCACGGCGTCGCCTGGGGCTCGCTCACCTGGCGGCTGCGCGATCTCGCGGTGAAGGGCCACCTGCCCAAGCGGGAGTACCTGCGGGTGCGGCAGCTGTTCCGAGACGCGGCGCCCGAGCTCGCACGGGTGCTGGTGGTGCACCACAACGTGGTGCGCGGCGAGATCTCGCGCCGCATGGGGCTCGCGCGCTGGCGGCAGGCGGAGCGCCGCATCGTGGACTCGGGCGCCGACGTGGTGCTGTGCGGGCACGACCACCAGGAGGGGGCGGAGGTGGTGGACGGGAAGGTCGTCGTGTCGACGACGGGGACGCTGTGCACCCGCAGCCGCGGCGGACGTCCCTCCTGCTTCAACTTCGTGACGATCGAGCCCACGGCGGTGCAGGTGACGTTCTTCCGGTGGGAGGCGGAGCGGGCGCGGTTCAAGGCGTCGGACACGCACGCCTTCGCGCGGACGCGGGCGGCTGCCGGGCGGCATCCCCTTCCCGTAGGTACGGCGGACTAGAACCCAGAGGACTCCATGGCACCGAAGTTTCAGGGCGTCGATTTCTACGACGTCGACGGCCTCCTCTCCGAAGAGGAGCGCGCCGTGCGCGACACGGTGCGCGCGTGGGTCGACGACAACCTCATCCCCATCATTGGCGAGCACTACGTCGAGGGGAAGTTCCCGAAGCACCTCGTCCCCCAGATGGCCGAGCTGGGGTTGTTCGGCGCCAATCTCCCCGAGGAATACGGCTGTGCCGGGCTCAACAACGTCGCCTACGGGCTGATTATGCAGGAGCTCGAGCGCGGCGATTCCGGCGTGCGATCGTTCGCGTCGGTGCAAGGGGCGCTCGTGATGTACCCGATCCACGCCTTCGGCAGCGAGGAGCAGAAGCGACGCTGGCTCCCCAAGATGGCGAGCGGGGAAGTGATCGGCTGCTTCGGGCTGACGGAGCCCGATTACGGCTCGAACCCGGCCGCGATGATCACCGTCGCCAAGGGCACGAAGGACGGCTGGCTCCTGAACGGCGCCAAGATGTGGATCACGAACGGGTCCACCGCGAGCGTCGCGATCGTGTGGGCGAAGACGGGGAAGCTCGACGACGTGGAGTCGATCCGGGGTTTCATCGTGCCCGCCGACACCAAAGGCTTCTCGGCCAAGGACCAAAAGGGGAAACTGTCGTTGCGCGCGAGCGACACGAGCGAGCTGGTGTTGCAGGACGTGTGCCTCCCCAAAGACGCGATCCTGCCCAAGTCGGGAGGGCTGAAATCCCCGCTCTCGTGCCTCACGCAGGCGCGTTACGGGATCGCGTGGGGGGCGGTGGGCGCCGCGATGGCGTGCTATGACGAGGCGGTGGGGTACGCAAAGAGCCGCGTCATGTTCGGCAAGCCGATCGGCGGGTTCCAGCTGCAGCAGGCCCGGCTCGCGGAGATGCTCACCGAGATCACCAAGGCGCAGCTCCTGTGTCTGCAGCTGGGTCGCCTGAAGGATCAGGGCAAGGTGACGCCGCAGCAGGTGTCCCTCGCCAAGCGGAACAACGTGGACATAGCGACCGAGGTCGCGCGGGAGACGCGGCGTCTCCTCGGAGCCAACGGCATCCTGGCGGAGTATCAGGCGATGCGCCATCTCGCGAATCTGGAGTCGGTCTACACCTACGAGGGCACGCACGACATCCACACCCTGATCCTGGGGCAGGAGATCACGGGGTTGAATGCGTTCAACTGAATGCGGAATGCGGAGTGCGGAATGCGGAATTGACGTGGAAGGTCATTCGCTGCTCGAAGCTTCCCCTGATACTCCGCATTCCGCATTCCGCATTCCCCATTTGTCGGCAGGCACGCTCATGCTCGCTCTGGTCGCCCACCCCGCCCGCGCTCAGCAGCCCGATTCTCTCCCCAAAGACTCCGCCACCCTCGCTCCCGTCGTGGTCACCGGAGTCCGCTTGCCCTCGGTGCGCGAGCTGGCGCGCGGGCTCGCGGGCCGGACGGCAGCGCTCTCGGCGACGGACCTGGACGCGCGGGGAGTGCGCTCGCTGGCGGACGCGCTGGAGCAGCTGCCGGGCGTCACGACCTCCGACGAGCTCGGCGCCACCGGGCAGCTCGACGTGTCGCTGCGGGGCTTCAACGTCTCGCCCGTGATCGGGCTGCCGCAGGGCGTGACCGTGTACGTGGACGGGGTGCGCGCCAACGAGCCGGGAGCGCACGAAGTGAACTTCGACCTGCTGCCGCTCGAGGACGTGGAGCGGGTCGAGGTGGTGTACGGGCCGTCGGTGCTGGTGGGGCGGAACGCCCTGGGGGCGGCGGTGAACCTCGTCACGCGGCGCGGCGCGAACCCGCCGTCACGCGAGCTCGAGGCGTCGGCCGGGAGCTTTGGCCGCTACGAGCTCAAGGCGCACGCGGGCGCGCGCCATGGCGTGTGGGACTACTACCTGGGCGCGCGCTACGAGCGCGAGGACGGCTGGCGCGACGACACGCAGAGCCGGATCGCCACGCTGTTCGCCAAGGCCGGGCTCCTGAACCACACGTGGGACGCCACGCTCAGCTATTCCGGGGCCGACAACAAGATCTTCCAGGCGGGGAGCCTCCCCGAGACCGAGCTCGCCCGGGACCCGAGGACGAACTTCACCCGCGGCGACTTCTTCGCGCCGCAGGCGCACCTGGCGGTGCTGAACGCCCAGCGGCTCGTCGGGCGCGGCGTGCAGCTCGCCGTGAACGCGTTCGGCCGCACGCTGAACAGCGAGCAGTTCAACGTGAACTTCGTGGGGGAGGACTCGCGGCAGCGCACCGCCACGCGCCAGGCGGGAGGAGCCGTGCAGCTCTCCGGAAAGCTGAGCCTCGCCGGCCGCGCCTTGCGCTGGCTCGCGGGCGCGGACGGGGCGTACCAGCGCACGGCCGTGCGCATCTTCACGGTCCCGCCGACCGGGCCCGACGCGCTGACCGAGTCGGTGCGCACCAACGAGGTGGACCTGGGCGCGTTCGCGGGCGCGAACTGGGACCTCGCCCGCTCGCTCACGGCGACGGTGGCGGCGCGCTACGACTGGATTCGGCTGCCGTTCGAGGACCTGGTGGACCCGTCGCACAGCGGGCTCAACATCTTTCAGCGGGTGAGCCCGCGCGTCGGCCTGACGTGGACGGGGCTGCCGGGCCACGAGGTGTACGCGTCCGTGAGTCGCGGCTTCCGCTCCCCCGCGGTGGTGGAGCTGGCGTGCTCGGATCCCTCGTCGACCTGCCCGCTGCCGTTCGCCCTGGGCCCGGACCCGGCGCTCCGGCCCGTCGTCGCCACGAACTACGAGCTGGGGTGGCACTTCCGCAGCCCGGCAGGGCTCGACGCCAGCGCGACCGCGTACTGGACCGCCGTGCGGGACGACATTTTCTTCATCGCCTCGAGCGTCACGGGCGGGTACTTCCAGAACATCGGTGCCACCCGGCGCGCCGGCGCCGAAGCGGCGCTGGACTGGACGTCCCGCGCCGGGCTCCGGCTGTACGCGAACTACGGCTTCACGGCCGCCACCTTCCGCAGCAGCGCGCTGCTCGCCACCACGCGCGATCCGGCGGGCGAGACGGTCGCGCCGGGCGACGCGCTGCCCATGGTCCCGAGTCACCGGGTCAACGCCGGCATCGCGCTGCCGCTGCTGCGGCAGCGCGGCGCGCGGCCGTCGGTGCGCGTTGCGCTCGACGCCCGTTACGTGGGGCGCCAGTGGCTGCGGGGCGACGAAGCGAACGCCACGCGCCGCCTCGCCGACTACGGCGTCGCCGACGCCGCCGCCACCCTCACCTGGCGCTCGCTCGAGCTGCGCTGCATGGTGCGCAACCTGCTCGACCGGCGCTACGAGAATTTCGGCACTTACGCGGAGAACCCCACGCGCCCCGGCAATCCGGTGGAGCGCTGGCTGACGCCGGGATTGCCGCGGCATGTCACTGTCAGTCTCAGCAGCGACTTCTAGCCGTCGGCCCGGCTTTGCGTCATGTTGAGCGTCGCAATCGCCCTTCACCGCCGGCCGGCGCCGGCAAGGAGCCCGCCATGATGCCGTCCACGCTCGCCTGCGGCGCGCTCGTCGCCGCGCTGCTCGGCCCCGCTGCCGCCGCGGCGCAGGGGTCGTTCGACGGGCTCGTCGTCTACAAGGTGTCCGACGCGGACGGCAAGTCGGGTCTGATGCGGTACTACCAGCTGGGAAACCGCACCCGGCAGGAGTTCGAGATGAACGGCGTAGCCGCCGTGTCGATCTTCGACGGTACGACGGGGGACATCCTCACGCTCATGCCCCAGCACAAGCAATACCTGGTGATGAACATGAAGCAGCTGGGGCCGCAAATGGGGGCGATGGCGCGGGCGATGCAGGGGCAGAAGGGCGCTACGGCGGACCTGTCGAAGATGAAGGTCACCCCCACCGGGCGGCGTGAGACGATCGCGGGCGTTGCGTGCGAGCACTACCTGTTCGCGAGCACCGATGAGGGCAGTCGCGGGCCCGTGGACGTGTGCGGCGCGGCCGGCATGGGGTTCATGGGCGTGGGGGACCAGGCCTCCTCGGCGATGCCGTCCACCGCGGGGTTGCTGCACTCGAGCAATCCCGAGCTCGCCCGCATCGCCCGCGCGGGCTTCTTCCCGCTCAAGATCACGACGCCCGAGGGCGCGGGCGGGAAGAGCGCGGTGTTCGAGGCGACCCAGGTGGACCGCAACCGCCCCGATGCCGGCCTGTTCCAGCCGCCGGCGGGGTACACGAAGCTGACCCTCCCGGCGATGCCGGGGATGAAGCCGTAGGGATGAAGATCGCAGTCTGCATCAAGCGCGTCCCCGACAGCGAGACGCGCGTGAAGGTCGCCCCTGACGGCAGGTCGCTCGACGAGGCCGGCGTCAAGTTCGTCCTCAACCCCTACGACGAGTTCGCGGTCGAGGAAGCCCTGCGGCACAAAGAGCAGGCCGGCGCGGGCGAGGTCGCGATCGTATGCCTCGGCCCCGCCGCCGCCCAGGAGACGATCCGCAGCGCCCTGGCGATGGGCGCGGACCGCGGCGTGCTGCTCCAGACCGACAGGATCCCGGCCGACGGTTTCGAAGTCGCGAAGGCGCTCGCCGCCGAGCTCAAGGACGGCGGCTGGGACTTGATCCTGTTCGGCAAGATGGCGATCGACGACTACAACCATCAGGTCGGGCCCATGGTGGCGGAGCTGCTCGGGCTTGCCTGTGTCACCGCGGTGGCGCACCTCGAGCTGGCGCCCGGGACGGGGACCGCCGAGCGCGAGATTGAGGGCGGGATCGAGGTGGTCGAGTTCCCCCTCCCCGCCGTCCTGACGACCGAGAAGGGCCTGAACGAGCCGCGCTACCCGGCGCTCAAGGGCATCATGGCGGCGAAGAAGAAGCCGCTCGCAACGAAGCCGGTGGCCCTGCCCCCAGGAGGAATCGAGGTACTCGCGCTGCTCCCGCCGGCTGAGCGCAAGGATGGCAGGATCGTGGGGGAGGGGCCGGATGCCGTGGCGGAGCTGGTCCGGCTGCTGCGCGAGGACGCGAAGGTCTTGTGACGGCCGTCCTCGCCGTGCTCGAGCAGCGCGACGGGGCGCTGCGGAAGGTCTCTCACGAAGTCGTCACCGGCGCCCGCAGGCTGGCCGACGGGCTGGGCGGAGCGGTCGAGGCCTTGGTATTCGGCACCGGGCCCCTCCGCGGCACTGACCAGGTCGGCAAGTACGGTGCCGACAGGGTCGTCACGGCGACGGGCGCCGCGTTCGCTAGCTATGCGCCGGAAGGATTCGCCCGTGCGGTGGCCGAGCACGCGCAGGCAGGAGGGTACCGCGCGGTCGTATTCGCTGCGAGCGCCACCGGGAAGGACCTCGCGCCCCGCGTCGCAGCGCGGCTCGGTGTCGCGCTCGCCATGGACGTCACGGACGTCGCGGTGGAAGGCGGCGCCGTGACCGCCACGAGGCCGGTGTACGCGGGCAAGGCGCTCCTGCGCGTGCAACTCGGCGGCGCGCCGGCGATCCTCGCCCTGCGGCCCAATGTGTTCACGCCGGTCGAGCGGCCGCGCCCGGGCGCCGCGGCGACGGTCGCGCTCGACCTCCCGGCGGGCCGCGTGATCGTGAAGCAGGTGAAGGCGGCCGTTGCGGGTGCCGTGGACGTGGCGGAGGCGCCGATCGTCATCTCGGGCGGTCGCGGCCTCAAGGAGCCCGCGAACTTCAAGCTGCTCGAGGAGCTGGCGCGGGCGTTCGGCGGCAGCGCCGCGGTGGGGGCGTCCCGCGCCGTGGTGGACGCGGGCTGGCGACCGCACGCCGATCAGGTGGGCCAGACGGGCAAGACCGTCTCCCCGACGCTCTACGTCGCGGTCGGGATCTCGGGCGCGATCCAGCATCTCGCCGGCATGCGCACGTCGAAGGTCATCGTCGCGATCAACAAGGACAAGGACGCGCCGATTTTCAAAATCTGTGACTACGGGATCGTGGGCGACCTGTTCGAGATCGTGCCGCGGTTGACGGAAGAGATTCGGAAGCTTCATGGCTGATTTGTTATGATCGTCCCCGCCACTTACCAGCCGCGCCTCCCGCTCGACAAGCTCCTGGTGCCCGTAGGCGCCCCCGGCGCCGGCGATCGCATGGAGCTGGACGTCCTCATCGTGGGCGCGGGCCCCGCGGGGCTCGCGGCCGCGATCGAGCTGGCCGGGCTGGCGCGCCGCAGCGGCGCCGAGCTCGGCATCGGCGTGCTCGAGAAGGCGGAAGCGCTGGGAGAGCACTCCCTGTCCGGGGCGGTCGTAAATCCCCGCGCCTTCCGCGAGCTGTTTCCCCATCTCTGGGATGCCGACTTCCCTTTCCGCGGGCCGGTTCGCAAGGAAGCTGTGTATCTGCTGACGGCCAAAGGCCAATGGCGCCTTCCGGTGCCACCCACCATGCACAACGCGGGTCTCTACGTAGCATCGCTGTGCGAAATCGTCCGGTGGCTCGGCCACAAGGCGGAGGACCTCGGGGTCACGGTGTTCACCGGCTTCCCCGCCGCCGGCCTGCTCGTGGACGGCGAACGCGTCGCGGGCGTACGCACGGCGGCGACGGGGCTCGATCGCGACGACAAGCCGCTCGCGAGCTATCAGGCGCCGAACGACATCGTCGCCAAGGTCACGGCGCTCGCCGAGGGGACGCGAGGAATGCTCGCGCAGGCGTGGCTCGAGTGGCAGGGCATGCCGTCCGAGAATCCGCAGATCTTTGCGCTGGGCGTGAAGGAGATCTGGGAGACGCAGCGCCCCCTCGACCGGGTGATCCACACGCTCGGCTGGCCGCTTCCCAGCGACGCCTTCGGCGGCAGCTTTCTCTACCCGCTCGAGCCGAACCTGCTGGCGCTCGGTCTCGTCGTCGGGCTCGACTACCGGAGCGCCGCACTCGACGTGCACGTGCTGCTCCAGAGGCTGAAGCTCCATCCGCTGTTCCGGCGCTACCTCGACGGCGGGGAGGCGGTCGAGTGGGGAGCGAAGACGATCCCCGAAGGGGGCTACTACGCAGTGCCGCAGCGCCGCCACGGCGCGGGCGTCGTCCTCCTGGGCGACTCGGCCGGGTTCGTGGACGTCCCCTCGCTCAAGGGGATCCACTACGCGATGCAGTCGGGCATCTACGCCGCGCGCGCGATGTTCGCCTCGCTCAAGGCGGGGGACGGCACGCAGCTCGCTCAGTATGATCGCCTCGTGGACGACTCGTTCATCATGCGCGACCTGTACCGTACGCGGAACATGCGGCTCGCCTTCAAGGACGGGTTGTACGCGGGGGGCATCAAGGCCGGCCTCATGACGCTGACGCGGGGCCTCGTTCCCGGCGGCAGGATCGCGATGGCCGCGGACGCGGCGGTGGAGCGGCGGCCCGGCCCACCCGATCCGTTCGCGCCGGACGGCAAGCTCACCCTGAGCAAGGTGGACGGTGTGTTCAAATCGGGGAACACCACCCGCGACACGATCCCGAGCCACCTCGTCGTGGGGCGGGACGTCCCGGCGGAGGTGGCCGAGTTCTACACCCACGTGTGCCCGGCGGGCGTGTACGAGCTGGTGGACGGACGGCTGCGGGTGAACGCGCCGAATTGCGTGGACTGCAAGGCGACCGACGTGCTGGGGCCGCGCTGGACGCCGCGAGAAGGAGGCAGCGGGCCGAAATACAAGCGGATGTAGCGTCCGCCGCTTGCCGTGGTTCTCCGCCGCCCGTACAATCACGCGGCTGGAGCTGCCGACTATCGCAACCGAGAGGCCAGGGATGTCCGAGCGGGTGCTGCTCGCCGATGACCACGCGGTCGTTCGGCAGGGGCTGAGAGCGCTGCTGGAGAAGCGGGGGCTGGAGGTCGTGGGAGAGGCGGCCGACGGCCAGGCGGCCGTCGAGCTCACCACGCGGCTCCGCCCCGACGTGGTGGTGCTCGACATCGTGATGCCCCGTCTCAACGGCGTCGAGGCGGCCCACCGCATCACCCGGGCGTGCCCCGGGGTCGGAGTGATCCTGCTGACGATGCACACCGAGGATCACTACGTCCTGGACGCGATCCGTGATGGCGTCCGGGGGTTCGTCATCAAGACGCAGGCGGCGGAGGATCTCTTTCAAGCGATCCGCGAAGTGGGGCGGGGCGGCATGTACGTCAGTCCCGGCATCTCCGCCGCCGTGGTCCAGGCCCTGCGGGCCGCGGCCGGACCGCGGCAACCGCTCACGCACCGCCAGCTGGAGGTGTTGCAGCTGTTGGTGGAGGGGAAGGGCACGAAGCAGATCGCGGGCGTCCTGGAGATCAGCGTCAAGACGGCCGAATTCCACCGCACCCGCATCATGAAAAAGCTGGACATCCACGAGACGGCCGGGTTGGTGCGGTATGCGATTCGCACGGGGCTGATCGAGCCGTAGGGCCATCCCAGGCTTTCCCCGGTCTCGCTGCCAGGGAATTTCCTAGTTTCGCGGATGCACCATCCTGCCCACCTTCGACAGCGAGAGGTTGCTGTGACGGCCCCTCGGGGGTCCCGTAGCGGCGACGGAGTCGCGCTGGTGCGGCTGCGCGCCGTTCGTCGGGGGGCGCCCCCCGAGGGGTTATCGCTTTACCTTCCCGATCTTGCCCTGTCCGTTGTTCGCATACCACACGGTGTTGTGCGCGTCCACGCTGAGCTTGCGCACCAGCGCCGGCCCGCCCGGGATCTTGTAGCTCGTCATCTTCCCGGTGGCGGGATCGAGCTCGACCAGGTCGTTCGCGGTCGGGTCGAACTGGCTGAACCAGACGTGCCCGGTCGAGTCCACCTCGATCGTGTACGGCTGGCCGCGGGGGCCACCCGGCGCGTCGTACTCCTTGAACGTTTGAGTGCCCGGGTCGAAGCGCGCCACCTTGCCCGCGCGGTTGTAGCTCATCCAGATCCCTCCGCTGCGGTCGATGGCGAGCCGCCGGACGCCGGAGTTCGGCGTCGGGGTCGGAAACTCCGTCACCTTCCCCGTGCGCACGTCCACCCGACCGAGCTTGTGCCCCTCGAGCTCCGCGAAATAGACGGCCATTTCCTGCCGCGATCCGATGATGCCGTAGGCGTTGGCGCGCGGCGTCGGGACGTCGTACTCCGTGATCCTTCCGGTCGCGGGATCGAGTCGCCCGATGCGGTTCCCGGCCTGCTCGGTGAACCAGATCATCCCGTCCGGGCCCTGGATCGGCGTGTGCGGGCCCGAGCCGTCGTGTGGGAGCGGATACTCGGTGAAGCGCTCGGTCTTCGGGTCGAAGGCGGCGATCTTGTTGCCGCGCTGCTCGGTGACGTACAGCCGTGCGTCCGAGGCCCAGGCGATGCCGTGCGGCCGCCCGTCCGCGGTGGGCACCGGCCACTCGGTGAACCGTTCCGTCCGGGGATCGAACCGCCCCAGCTTGTTGGCCCCGATCTCGGCGAACCAGATGAGACCGTCCGGGGCGGCGACGAGGCAGTGGGGGGCGCTGTTCGGCGTGGGGATGGCGTACTCGACGAGCGTGGCAGGTCCGCCGAGCCAGCCGACGCCTGCCGCAAGGAGGGTGATGGTCCGCATGACTCAGTCCTTCGGTGTATGTGAGACATCAGACGTCAGACGTCTCTACCTTCCCGCCAACCCGGTCATTTTTATTCCATCCACCACGAACTGCACGGCGATCGCGCACAGCACCAGGCCCATCAACCGGGTGAGGATCCGCATCCCCGTTTGGCCGAGACGCCGCTCGACCCGCGCGGCGGCGGCGAGCGTGAGATATGACAGGTAGGCGGTGAGCGCAATCGCCCCGAAGACCCCGAGGGTGGTGACGAGGGCCTTGGAAGCGCCGCTCAACACCATGACGGTCGAGATGGCGCCGGGTCCCGCGAGCAGCGGCACGCCCAGCGGCATGATGCCGACGTCCTCCTTCGCAATCCCCTCCGCCTGCTCGGCGGGCGTCTCCCTCTGCTGGCTGCGGCGCGCCTGCACCATGTCGAGCGCGTTCAGGCCGATCAGGATCCCGCCCGCGATCTTGAACGCGCCGATCGTGATGCCGAACAGCCGGAAAATCAGGCCGCCGCCCAGCGCGAATGCGGTGAGCGTGATCGCGCAGGTCCACGCGCCGCGGCGCGCCATCGCGCGGCGCACCTCGGGCGTGTCGCGCCCCGTCATCGCGAGGAAGCTGGGCACGGCGGTCAGCGGGTCGACGATGAACAGGACCGAGGTGAAGATCAGAAACAGCTCCTGCAGGGTCTTCATCATCGGGCGCTCGTCAGATCGCCACCTGCACCACCCGGTCCTTGCCCGCCCGTTTGGCCTCGTACATCGCGGCGTCGGCCTTGCGGAGGACGTCGTCCGAGTCCGTGCTGCCGCCGGTCCAGGACACGACCCCGATGCTCGCCGTGACGGATGGAGTGCCGCGGAAGACGGTCCGGATGCTGCTCGCCAGCCGGGCGGCCGCGGCGTTGGCGACCGTGCCGTCGGTCTCGGGCATCAGAACCGCGAACTCGTCGCCCCCGAGCCGGCCGACGATGTCCGCCTGGCGCACGGCGGAGCGCATCGCGTCCGCGACGAGGCGCAGCACCGCGTCGCCCGTCGCGTGACCGTGCGCGTCGTTCACCCGCTTGAAGTCGTCCAGGTCGAGGTAGATCAGCGCCAGCGGGCGGCCGTACCGGCGGTTGCGGCCCAGCTCCTGGCCCAGCTCCTGGGAGAAGGCGCGCGCGTTGAGGACGGTGGTGAGCGTGTCCTGGGTCGCGAGCTGGTGCAGCTCCCCCTGCGTCCGCCGCAGCTGCGACAGCCCGGTGATGGCGACCCCGACCACTGCGAGGTACGCGCCCTCGTTCGCGAGCCGCGTCACGAGCGCTGTGCCGGGCGCCATCTGGTCGATCCCCCCGACGAAGCGCAGCAGCGCCGTGGCGAACGCGAAGGCGATCCCCCAGCCGAGACCGTCGTGCCAGGCGGCGAGCAGCACGGGGATCACGTACAGGATGCCGAGCCGGAACTCGGGCGGGGTCCTGGTATTCGCCAAGTGCACGAGTCCGATCAGGAGGACCGCGCCGGCGAGCCGGAGGGGGCGCCGAAGCTGCTTCGCAACGGGCACTTAGAACGGAGCCTCGGCTACGTGATGGGGGTCGTCCAGCACCAGGGCCTGCAACACCTCTCCCACGGCGACCGCAGGATGGTCCTCGGGCACGATGAGGAGGGCGTTGGCGCGCGCCATGGACGTGAGGATGCCGGAACCCTGCGGCCCCGTCAAGCGCGCCCCCAGGGCTCCGTCCGCGCCCTGGGGAGCGACGATCGCCCGCAGGTAGTGCCGCAGCTTCGGTCCCAGGGTGATCGGCTCCGCCACGCACACGGCGACCGTGCGTCGGAACGGAAGCGTGTGCCCGAGCAGCCGCCGGATCACCGGCCGCACGAACAGCTCGAAGGTGACCATGGCGCTCACCGGATTGCCGGGGAGGCCGATCCAGGGCCGGCCGTCGAGCAGCCCGAAGCCGAGCGGCGCCCCCGGGCGCATGCGGATGCGCCACAGCTTGATGTCGCAGCCGAGCGCGGTGAGCACCTCGCGCACGAGGTCGTGCTCGCCCACGCTCACGCCCGCGGTGGTGACGAGGAGGTCCGCGTCGCGCGCCCCCGCGAGGTGCTCGCGCAGGCTGTCCTGCGTGTCGCGCGCCACGCCGAGGTCCAGCGGCGTCCCGCCGGCACGGCGGATCATGCCGTGCAGGGTGTAGGAGTTCGAGGTCGCGATCTTCTTGCCCGCGAGGATCTCGTCCGCGCGGTCGAGGTCCACGATCTCGTCGCCCGAGCCCATGAACGCGACGCGCGGCGGGCGATGCACCAGCGGCGTGCCGTGCGCGATGGAGGCGAGGACGCCGAGCTGCGCCGGGCCGAGGGCCGCTCCCCGGGCGAGCGCCACGGCGCCCGCCCGGATGTCCTCGCCCCGGTGCCGTACGTTGCGCCCGCTGTCCCGGTCGTTGCGTACCGCCACGCGCCCGTCCGGGAGCGGCTCCGTGTCTTCCTGGCGGATGACGCCGTCCGCGCCCGTGGGGAGCGGCGCGCCGGTGAAGATGCGGGTGACCTCCCCCGGGCCGAGCGCCCGCTCGGGGAACCGGCCCGCGGGGACGGTCTCGATGACGCGGAGCGTCACCGTGCGCTCGGGGGAGGCGCCCGTCACGTCGGCCGAGCGGACGGCGTAGCCGTCCATCGCGGAATTGTCCCAGGCCGGCAGGTCGATCGGGCTGGTGACGTCCTCGGCGAGCACGAGGTCCAGCGCCTCCCGCAGGGGGCGCCGCATCGTCTCGAGGGGTCGGACGTGCTCGAGGATCAGGCGGGCCGCTTCGGCGGGCGACAGCATCTCAGGGGTCGAGAACCTTGGCGCGGTCCCAGGCGATGTTGGCGAGCGTCATGAGCCACGCCGTATCGCTGAAGCGGAAGACGGGAAAGGCGGCGCGGTAGCGGGGGTTGTCGGTGATCATCGCCACCCAGAGCTCCGCGTCGGGGCGCCCGGGGTCGTACAGCGGCTCCTGGCCGCAGGCGAGCCGGTAGGTCTCGATCTTCGGCAGCGGCTGGGCGGCGAATCCCTCCACCAGCACGAGGTCGGCGCCGTCGAGGTAGCGCCGCGCCAGGGAGATCGGGTCGGACTCCCGCTCGCGCCGCTCCCAGATCACCCGCTGGCCGGGCGCTTCCATCACGACGCGCTCCGCTTTGCCCTCGTGGTAGTGCCGCCACGTGTCCTTGCCGCGCTGATCGACGTCGGCCGCGTGGGTGCCGTGCTTGATCGTCATCACGCGGAGCTTGCCCTGACGCGCCAGCTCCGCCGCGAGCGCCACCACCAGCGACGTCTTGCCCGCGTCCTTCTTGCCGACGATCGAGATCATCCGCGTCGCCGCCACAGGTCCTCCGCCCGCGCGAGATCCTCGGGTCGATTGACGTTGAAGAACAGCACGTCCGGGTCGCCGAACGCGCGCACGCGGTCGAGGGGTAGTGTACCGACCTTCACGTCGGGGTGGAAGCCGATCGCCTCGAGCTCGCCCTGCACGAGCCGGCGCTCGATCGCCGGTCCGCAAGCGGGTCCGTACACGGCGCACAGCGGCTCCACGCCGCGGCGGCCGCGACCGGTAGGGAGTCCTTGAGGGCCGCTCTCGGGGAGATAGGCATCGTAGCCCGCCGCCCCGCTCACCAGCGCCCGCAGGACGTCCTCCGTGAGGAAGGGCATGTCCCACGCCACGCACAACACGGGGCCGTCGCCCGCGACCACCGCCGTGTAGATCCCCCCGAGGCTGCCGCAGCCCGGCCGGACGTCGGGGATGGTACGCAGGTCGGGCCGCCAGGACGGTCCCTCGGGGGCGTTGGCGACGACCAAGGGGGGTGTCTCGGTCACCGCCCGGACCGCCTCCACGACGCGATCGAGGATGCGGCGGCCGCCGAGCTCGACGAGGCCCTTGGGGAGGCCGCCGTAGCGACGGGCGCCGCCTCCGGCGAGTACGGCGCCGCGCACGCCCATCACACCTGGACCAGGCGGTGCTCCACCATGAGACACCGGTCCATGACGCATGGGATGTCCGCCGCCGCCGCCCGATCGCAGGCCGCCTCGTCCACCACGCCCACCTGCAGCCAGATGAGCCGGGGCCGGAGCGGGATCGCCTCGTCCACCACGGCCCCCGCGAACTCGCTGCGGCGGAACACGTCCACGACGTCGATCGCGTGGTCGCCGGCCGCGGCCGTCAGGGTGGGATAGCAGCGCTCGCCCAGGAGTGTCGCATGCCCCGGGTTCACGGGGACGATGCGGTAGCCCGCGTCTCGCAGATAACGGGCCACGACGTGGCTCGGCCGCAGCGCCTTCGGCGACAGGCCGACCACCGCAATCGTGTGCGCTTCGCGGAGCAGCGCCCGGAGCGCCTCCGGGCTCATGCTTCTGGACGGTGGACGTGCGGCGCGCCGCTGACCGCCCGACCCACCAGGATGATCCCGGAGCGCCGCGCGATCGTGAGCGCGAGCGTGGAGGGGACGCTCGGCGTGGCCACCCAGGCGAGTCCCGCGCGGGCCGCCTTGTAGGCGAGCTCCGCGGAGATGCGGCCCGTCACGAGCAGCCCGCGGCCGACGATCGGCTGACGCGCGATCACCGCCGCCCCGACGACTTTGTCCACCGCGTTGTGGCGCCCGATGTCCTCGGCGTGGAACAGGAGCCGCTCGCCGTCCGTGAGCGCGGCCGCGTGGATCCCGCCGGTCTCGTTGTAGCGATCGCCCCGGGTGAACACGTCCTTGAAGAGCGCACGCAGTCGCTCGGGCGCCGGGGCCTCGCCGCGCGCTGGCGTGTGCTTCAGCGCCGGCGGATCGGCGAGGAAGGTCGACACCGCACCGCACCCCGAGGCGAGGACGCGCTTCTTGTGCTCCCGCTTCACGAAGGCCACCCGCTCCGGCTTCACGTCGGCCCAGAACCCCGGGTCCGTCGCGCAGGGGCGCATCCGGAGCAGGTCGTCCATCGTCTCGATGTAGCCCTCGCCGTGCAGCCATCCCGTCGCCAGCTCCTCGAGCTGGTCGGGCGTGCACATCCAGGTGACGGTCGGCTCGCCGTTCACCTCGAGCCATACCGGCACTTCTTCGACCGCCGCGGAGTCGGCCTGCATCCGTCCGCGCCGCGATCCGGGCTGGCGGGGCGGCTCAGGTTGCGCGGAAGTATTGGGAGTAACGATGCGGACCTCCTGTCGCGGTACGCGCAACGATGCGCGAAACATAGCCGCTCGGCGTCGCTAGAACACGCGCACCGCGCTGGCCTTGAAGGCGAACGCCACGGGGCTCCCGGGGGCGAGGGCCAGGTCGCGCGTCGCTTCCTCCGTCACCACGGCCACCAGCTCGACGCCCACGTCGGCGGTGACGTGCACCGCCCCAGGGCGCGGGCGCGAGAGCCGCGTCACCCTGCCGGTGAATACGTTGCGGGCAGAGGAAGGAAGCGGCTCCCGGCTCACGAAGATGTCGGTCGGCGGGACGGCGAGGATGGCGGGTCCGGTCCGGTCGGTCACGGTCGCAATCAGGACCGTCCCCACCCGCACGTGCTTCAGCCCGCTCGCGGCTTCGAGGGGCAGCTCCACCCGGAACAGGTTCTCGGGAGTAACGGGGGAGAGCCGTCCCTCGGCGAGCGCCCGCACGTCGTCCGCCCAGCGGTAGGCGTCCTCGAGCTGATGGGAGGCGAGGCAGATCGCGAGCGGCCGCCGCCGCCGCTCCTCCTCGAGCGCGCGGTACAGCGTCTGGGCGGCGGCGCGGTCGGCCGAGCTCACGGGCTCGTCGAGCAGCAACAGGTCGGGCTCGAGCCCCAGCGCGCGCGCCACGGCCACGCGTTGCACCTCGCCGTCCGACAGCTCGTGACGGCGCCGCCCGAGCAGCGGCGTGATGCCGAGCCGCTCGCCCACCGTTGCCACGGTCCTGTTCACGTCCGGGCGTCTCATCCCTCTGAGGTTCAACCCGTACTCCAGATTTTCCCGCACGGTTCCGCGCAGCAGGATCGGCCGCTGCTCGACGAGGGTGACGCGCCGGCGCAGCCCGGGCGCCGGCCGGCCGCGCTGTCTCCCGCTCCACGCCGCGCGGCCGTCCACCAGGACCTCGCCCTCGCTGGGCCGCTCGAGCAGCGCGAGCAGGCGCAGCAGTGTGCTCTTGCCCGAGCCGTTCGGGCCGACGATCGCCACGGCGGCGCCCGGCGTCACGGTGAAGCGGTCGAGATCGAGCACCACGCGCCCCTCGTAGCGGTGTTGCACCGCGCGCAGCTCAACCACGGCTCCCCCCCCGGCCCTGTAGGAACTGGAGCGCGACGTTCACGACCAGCGCGAGCAGGAGCAGGACGACCCCGAGCGCGAGCGCGAGCCCGAAGTCCCCCTGCGCCGTGTACAGCGCCACGGCGGTCGTGAGGGTGCGCGTGGCTCCCCGGATGTTGCCTCCCACGATCATCGCTGCGCCCACCTCGGCCACCGTCTGGCCGAACGCCGCCGTGATCACGGCCGCGAGCGCGAAGCGCGCCTCGCGCGCGACCGTCCAGGCGGCGCGCCACGGTCCGGCGCCGAGCGTCTCCGCGGTGCGGCGGATGCGCGGATCCACGCCCTGCACGGCGGCCGCCGACAGCGCGGCCGCGATCGGGAACGCGAGCAGCACGTCGCCGATGACGATCGCTTGCCAGGTGTAGAGCCATCCCAGTCCGCCGAGCGGGCCGCGGCGGGAGAGCAGCCCGTAGAGCAGCAGCCCGACGACGACGGTGGGGAAGGCGAGCGCGGTGTTGACGACGGTGAGCGCGGCGCGGCGGCCCCAAAAGGGCCTCGTCGCGAGGAGGAACCCGGTCGGGATCCCGGCGGCGCACGCCACGGCGGTCGCGACCACGGCGACCTTGAAGGTGAGGAGGGCGATCCCGTACACGTCGCGATCGCCCGACAGGAGCAGCGAGAGGGCGCGCCGGAACCCGTCGCCTAGAAAGTCCATCCCACGCCGACGCTGATCCAGGGATGCGCGGTCCACTCGGTCAGGGACGCATCGAGCGGCAGCACTCGGGTCCCGTCCACGGGGCTCGGGTCCTTGTAGGCGAGCGGGTACGCGAGCTTCCAGTAGACGGTCTGGAAGTCCGCCCGCACGGACAGCCGCGCCGTCGGGTACCACCGCACCCCCGCCTGGGGGTTGAGCGTGATCTTGGTGCGGAACTTGTAGCCCGCGAGGTCGCTCGGTGTGCTGCCACCCACCGCCACACCGATGCCGCCGCCCAGGTAGGGAGCGAAGCCGTGCCAGGTCTTGCGGCCCGTGAGCGCGAGCTGCAGGCCGATGTCCGCGAGGATGACGTCGGTGTCGACCGGGCCCTGGGTACGGGTTGCCGCACCTTGCGCGGGGTCCACGAGGTAGCGCGTGGTCTGCGCGTAGGCGAGCCCCAGCGAGGCGGTCACCGCCCCGCCGAGCGAGGCGTCGTAGCGGATGTTCCAGGTGATGCCGTCCGACATCCCCACGCCCGCGCGGCCGCGGCTGCCGCCCAGGTAGCCGACCCCGAGAACCGCGACGCCGCCGCGCCGGACATCGCGGTAGGGAGACTGCCCGGGCTCGTGGCCTACCTGGGCGGATAGGCGGATAGGCGGATAGGCGGTTAGCAGCACGGCGATAGCGATGAGCGCGCTGCGCCGAACCCGCTGACCGCCTAACCGCCTAACCGGCTGCGCCGTCATCAGTCCACCTTCCTCAGATCCCGCCCCGTCATCTCCCGCGGCGGCTCCACGTCGAGCATGCGCAGCAGCGTCGGGCCCACGTCGCGGAGCGCGCCGCCGTGCCGCAAGGGGCCCCGCGCGTCGTCTCCCACGATGAGAAACGGAACCGGGTTTGTGGTGTGGGCCGTGTGCGGGCCGTCGGTCGTCGGGTCGATCATCAGCTCGCAGTTGCCGTGGTCCGCCGTGACGAGCAGCGTCGCGCCGGCCCGCTCCGCACTCCCGAGCGCGCGCGCGAGGCAGCCGTCCACGACCTCGACCGCCTTCACGGCCGCGCTTAGTACCCCGGAATGTCCCACCATGTCCCCGTTGGCGTAATTGCAGAGGATGAAGTCGTGCTGCTTCGCTTCGATCGCCTTGCAGAGCACGTCGGTGACGCCGGGAGCGCTCATCTCCGGCATCAGGTCGTAGGTCGGGACTTGCTGGGAGGGGACGAGGACGCGCTCTTCGCCGGGATACGGGGTCTCGACGCCGCAATTGAAGAAGTACGTGACGTGGGCGTACTTCTCCGTCTCGGCGGTGCGGAACATCGTCTTGCCGCGCTCCGCAAGCACTTGAGCCACGATACGCGACAGCACCGCGGGCCCGAACGCGACCGGGAACGGGAAGGTCTCGTCGTACTGAGTCATGGTCACGAGCCGGACCCGCGGCCGCCGGCCCGTGTCGAAGGCGTCGAACCCTTCGAGCGCGAGCGCGCGCACGATCTGGCGCATCCGGTCGGCGCGGAAGTTGACGCAGAAGACGCCGTCCCCGTCCTGAATCCGTGGCGTGCCCGCGACGATCCGCGGCTTCACGAACTCGTCGGTCTCGCCCGCCTCGTAGGCCTGACGCACGGCGCTCACCGGGTCGGGGGCGGGCTCGCCGACGCCGTGCACCATCGCGTCATAGGCGACCTTGGTCCGCTCCCAGCGCTTGTCGCGGTCCATCGCGTAGTAGCGGCCCACGATCGTGGAGATCATGGCCCGGCCCCCGTGCTGCCCGAGGAGGTCGACGAGCTCCCGCATGAAGGCGAGGGCGGATTGGGGCGCCGTGTCCCGGCCGTCGAGCCAGGCGTGGATCGCCACCGGCAGCTCGTGCAGGTGTGCGAGCATCACCCCCGCGACGAGGTGATGGTCGAGCGCGTGCACGCCGCCGTTGCCGATCAGGCCGAGCAGATGCAGGGTGCGGCCCGTGCGCCGCAGCTCGCCGCACAGCTCGACCAGCGCGGGGATGTGGAAGAACGCACCCGAGTCGATCGCCTGCGAAATGCGCACGATGTCCTGCGGCACGACGCGCCCGGCGCCCAGGTTCAGGTGCCCGACTTCGCTGTTGCCGATTTGCCCTTCGGGGAGTCCCACGGAGAGACCGGACGCGTTCAGCAGCGTGCGCGGCGCCTTCGCCCAGAGGCGATGCCAGGTGGGCGTCCGACCGAGCTCGATCGCGTTCCCCATCTGGCCGGGACGGAAGCCCCAGCCGTCGAGCACGATCAGGACGACCGGGGTGCGCGGCCCATGCCTCTTTGCCATATTTGAGGGGATGCAATTTAGTCACGCCCTGCGCGCCCTACCAGTTGTCTGCTCCCTCGCGCCGGCGCTTCCCGCCCCCTCACCCGACCCGAACGGCCAGGCCGCGGCGCCCTACCGCGTCGCGACGGACGGCGAATGGTTCTACCAGGAAGTGACCGGCAAGCGGCTCGCACGCCTGGCGCGCGGCGCCGTCGTGACGGGTGGCGACACCAAGGGCGAATGGATCGGCGTGACGCTGGACGGCTGGATCTTCGGCACGTCGGTGGGGGTGACGCCGCGGGCGGGATTCGATCTCGCCGTGACGCGTGCGCCGGAGGAGAACCTCCGGGCCGCGCCCGGGGGGATGATCATCGCCAAGCTGGCCGAAGGGTTCCTGCTCACGAAGCTGGGGGAGAACGGGCCCTGGGTGCACGTGGAGCGCGCCGGCTGGGTGAGGCGCGCGGCCCTCGAGCCGGTGGTGGTGGCGAACTCCCGCACGGCGGGGGACTCGGACTCACTGCAGGCGCGGCTGACCCCGGGCCGGCGGCCCGGGGTTGCCGACACCGCCGGTCCCGCCGCGGACCCGAACCGTGCCCGGCCCGCCCGCCGCACCGTCGTGTACCGCGCGCCCGACGGCCCGCCGGCGGGCACGCTGGCTCCCGCCACGCCCCTCAAGGTGCTGTCCAAGTCCGGGGAGTGGGCGCGCGTGCAGTTCGAGGGGTGGGTCAAGACGTCGGATCTCGAGTCGGCGCCGCCCGGAGTGCTCGTGGGCGTGAGCGCGGCCGAGCTGCGCGCCGAGCCCCAGCGCTTCGCCGGGCAGACGCTGCGCTGGACCCTGCAATTCATCGCCGTGCAGCAGGCGGACGAGCTGCGGCCCGAGATGCCCAAGGGGGCGATCTACTTCCTCGCCCGCGGGCCGTTGCCCGAGCGCGGATTCGTCTATGTCATCGTCCCGGAGGGAAAGCGGGCCCTGGTCGAGGGCCTCGCCCCGCTCGCCACCATTCAGGTGACCGCCCGGGTGCGGGCGGGGCGCAGCCGGTTCCTCGGAAATCCGGTGCTCGACCTCCTGTCGCTGGAGCCCCAGTCATGAACGACCTGCTGCGCGACCGGCTGCTGCGCAAGCTCGAGGCGCTGCCGGAGGAGAAGGCCTACCTGGTGCTCGACTACGTCGAGTTCCTCGAGTCGAAGTATGCCGAGCGACCCGCCGGCGCCGCCCCATTCCAGAAGGTGGCGGAGACCCTGGAGGACACGATGCGCGCCGGCCGCGTGCCGGTGAGCATCATCAAGGGCACCATGGACGCAGTGGGCAAGGCGGGGAAGTTCTTGGAGCGGTTCGCCGCGGCGGGCAAGGCCGCGGTCGAGGAGGTGGCGAAGAAAGCGGACGAGAAGCAGGGCGAGCCCGCGAAGGTTGAGGAAACGCCCCCCTCCGCGTAACTTCCGCCATGGGAACCTTCCGTCCCGCCGTCGCCCTCACCTTCGACGATGTGCTGCTCGCCCCGCGCCACTCCAGCGTGCATCCCCGGGACGTGGACGTGCGCAGCCACTTCACCCGCGGCATCTCCCTCAACATCCCGCTCGTCTCCGCCGCGATGGACACCGTCACCGAGGCGGAGATGGCGATGGCGATCGCGCGCGAGGGCGGCATCGGCGTGCTCCACAAGAACATGCCCATCGACCGCCAGGCGGCGGAGGTGGACCGCGTCAAGCGCAGCGAGTCGGGGATGATCCTGAACCCCATCACGCTGGGCCCGGACCGGCCGCTGCGCGAGGCCCACCAGCTGATGGTGCGCTTCAAGATCTCGGGCGTACCGATCGTCGACGGGGCGGGGAAGCTGATCGGGATCATTACGAACCGCGACCTGCAGTTCGAGCGCGAGCTGGACCGCCCGATCCGCGATGCCATGACGAAGGACCGCCTGGTCACGGCGCCCGAGGGGACGACGCTCGACGAGGCGGAGCGGATTCTCGGCGCGCACCGCATCGAGAAGCTGCCGGTGGTGGACGGCCACGGCGTGCTCAAGGGCCTCATCACCGTGAAGGACATCTTCAAGCGCCGCCAGCATCCCAACGCCAACAAGGACCAGCACGGCCGCCTGCGGGTCGCCGCCGCGGTGGGGGGGAACGCCAAGGAGGCGCTGCCGCGCGCCCGGGCGCTGCTCGACGCCGGGTGCGACGTCATCGTCGTGGACTCGGCGCACGGCCATTCGCAGGGTGTGCTCGACACGGTCGGGTGCCTGCGCGAAGCGTTTCCCGACGCGCAGCTCGTGGGCGGCAACGTCGCGACCGCGGACGGCGCCCGGGCGCTCGTGGAGCGCGGCGTGGACGCCGTCAAGGTCGGCGTTGGCCCCGGCTCGATCTGCACGACGCGCGTCGTCACGGGCGTCGGCGTGCCGCAGGTCACGGCGATCCTCGAGGCCGTCGCGGCCGCGGGCGGGATCCCCGTCATCGCCGACGGCGGCATCAAGTATTCGGGCGACGTGGTGAAGGCCCTCGCCGCCGGCGCCTCCAGCGTGATGATGGGCTCGCTCCTCGGCGGCACCGAAGAGAGCCCGGGCGAGTCGTTCCTGCTCGAGGGCCGCCGCTTCAAGGTGATCCGGGGCATGGGCAGTCTCGGCGCCATGGAAGAGGGCTCGGCGGACCGCTACTTCCAGGAGGGCGAGGTCTCTCCCTCCAAGCTCGTCCCCGAGGGGATCGAGGGCCGGGTGCCGTACAAGGGGCCCGTGGCCGACGTGATCTTCCAGATGGTGGGCGGGCTCCGCAGCGGCATGGGGTACTGCGGCGTGTGCAGCGTCGCGGCGCTGCGCTCCGAGACCGAGTTCGTGCGCGTCACCTCAGCCGGCCTGCGGGAATCGCACCCGCACGACGTCGTGATCACGCGCGAAGCCCCCAACTACAGCCTCTGACCGCTTGACACCCCCGACCGCGGGGCCTAGTCTAGCCCGACCCTGCCGTCCCCGGGAAGCCTGCCCCGGCCCACTTTCCCGTACCCGAACGGAGTGACGCGTCTATGAGCCTGTGGGCGACCAAGTCCATCTCCGTCCTGCGCGCCGAGGCCGATGCGGTCGGCGAGCGCTCCCTGCGGCGGCACCTCGGCGCCCTCAACCTGATCACGCTCGGCATCGGCGCCATCATCGGGGCGGGGATCTTCGTGCTCACCGGCCAGGCGGCGGCGCTGTACGCGGGGCCGGCCGTGCCGCTCTCCTTCATCCTCACAGGAATCGCATGCGCGTTCGCGGGGCTGTGCTACGCCGAGATGGCGAGCGCGGTGCCGGTCGCGGGGAGCGCGTACACCTACTCCTACGCGACCATGGGGGAGTTTGTCGCCTGGATCATCGGCTGGGACCTGGTGCTCGAGTACGCGATGGGCGCGGCGACGGTCGGCGTGGGGTGGTCGGGTCACTTCCTGAGCCTGCTCGACTTCCTCGGCATCCACGTGCCGGCCAAGCTGACACAGGCGCCGTTTGACTTCTGCACGCAGGGCGAATTCGCCGCCAAGGTCGCGGGGTGCACGCAGGCGGGGTGGTTCGCGACCGGGGCGTACCTCAACCTGCCCGCCATCTTCATCGTCGCCCTGATGTCGTACGTGCTCGTGGTCGGCATCAAGCAGTCTGCGACCGTCAACAACGTCATCGTGATCACGAAGGTCACGATCGTGCTCGCCGTGATCGTGTTCGGCCTCCAGTACGTGAATCCCGACCATTGGAAGCCGTTCATCCCCCCGAATACCGGAGAATGGGGCACGTACGGATGGTCCGGGGTGTTGCGCGGGGCGTCGCTGATCTTCTTCGCCTACATCGGGTTCGACGCCGTGTCCACCGCGGCGCAGGAGTCGCGGAATCCCCAGAAGGACATGCCGATCGGGATCCTCGGGTCGCTCGCCGTCTGCACTCTGCTCTACGTGTTGATGTCGGCCACCCTCACCGGCCTGGTCTCCTACAAGGAGCTGAACGTGGCCGCGCCGGTGGCGCTCGCGGTGTCGCGCATTCCCCAGCTCAGCTGGCTGCGCCCGTTCATCGACGTGGGCGCCGTGATGGGCCTCGCCTCCGTGATTCTCGTGATGCTCCTGGGGCAGTCGCGCGTGTTCTACTCCATGTCCCGCGACGGCCTGCTCGGTGCGTGGGCGGGCAAGGTGCACCCCAACTTCCGGACGCCGTACCTCTCCACGATCTACACGGGCATCGGGGTGGCCTTCTTCACCGGGCTGTTCCCGATCCGCATCCTCGGCCAGCTGGTGAACATCGGCACGTTGCTCGCGTTTGTGCTCGTGTGTGGCGGCGTGTGGATCCTGCGGCACAAACGCCCCGACCTCGAGCGGCCGTTCCGGACGCCGTTCGTCCCTGTCGTGCCGATCCTGGGGATCGCGACCTGCCTTGCACTCATGGCCTTTCTCCCCATGGACACGTGGATCCGGCTGTTCGTGTGGCTCGTGATCGGGTTCGCGATCTACTTCAGCTACAGCCGGAAGCACAGCGTGCTGCAGCGGGAGCTGACGGGCCTCGGCGGGACCCGCTAGGCGGGACGCGGCAGCGGCCGCGCTATTGTGTTGCCATTGACCACGAACGGCGTCAGCATTCCCCCCGAGCGGGCCAGGGCCGCGCAGGCGATCGCGGGCATCCTGAAGCCAGGCGAGCGCGTCGCCCTCACGACGCACGTCAACGCCGACGGCGACGGGGTGGGCAGCGAGGTCGCGCTGTGGCACCTGCTCAGCGCGCGCGGGCTGCAGGCGGGGATCGCCAATCCCACCCCGATTCCCGAGCGCTTCGACTTTCTGCTCCCGCGCGGCGCCGATCGCTCGGACCGCGCGGCCAAGGAGATCGAGTCCGCGGACGTCGTGGTCGTGCTCGACATCTCGGACCTCGGCCGTCTCGGCGACCTGCAGCGCGCCGTCACGCACTCCCACACGGTCGCCTGTATCGACCACCACGTGAGCCCGGGGTCGCTGCCCGCGGGCCCGCGGCTGGTCGCTCCCGAGGCCTCCGCCACGGCCGAGCTGGTCTTCGACCTCGCGGGCGCGCTCGGCTGGGAGCTCACGCGGGAAGCCGCCCGCGCGCTGTACGTGGGGATCCTCACGGACACGGGCGCGTTCCGATTCGCGAACACGAGCCCGCGGGTGCTGCGCGTGGCGGGCGCGCTGCTCGAGCGCGGCGTCGACCCGGAGGAGATCTACGAGGCCGTGTACGCGAGCGCGCCGGAGGGCCGCATCCGGCTGATCGCCGAAGTGCTCCAGACGCTGGTGGTGGAGCCCGACCTCGGCCTCGCGTGGGTGACCGTGCCACCCGACGCCCTGGCGCGCCACAACGCGACGCCGGACGACCTCGACGGCTTGGTGGAGTATCCCCGCTCCATCGCGGGTGTGCGGCTGGCGCTGTTGTTCCGCCAGATCGCGAGCGGCCGGATCAAGGTGTCGTTCCGCTCGATGGGCTCAGTGGACGTGGCCGAGCTGGCGCACCAGTTCGGCGGCGGGGGACATCAGAAGGCCGCGGGAGCGTCGCTCGAGGGGACGCCGGCCGACGTGCAGGAAAAGGTCCTCGAGGCGGCGCGGACGTATCTCCGGCGGCGCTAGGGAGCGCGCACCGCCACCGCCTCGAAATCGAACGTCACGCGGTCGGCCACCTTGACGCTCCCGCCCGGCCCGCCGCGGAACCGCCGCATGCCGAAGTCGCTGTGCTTGACGGAGAACCCGCCTGTCGCCCGCACCGTGTCCCCGCCCATCTCCACCTTCACGTCCACCGGCACGGTGCGCGCCGCACCGTGCATCGTGACCTCGAGTTCGATGCGGAACCCCGAGTCGCTCACGACGAGGCTGCGCGACACGAACGTCATCTCGGGAAAGCGATCCACCTGAAGCACCTCGGTCCGCATGGCTGCAGTCACCTTGCGGATCTCCTCCGTGTCGGGCGGCGTCAGCACTTCCAGGCTCTCCGCGGGGACCGTGATCTCGACGTGCGAGGCGGCCGGGGTGCCCGCGTAGTAGACCGCGCGCCCCGAGAACGCCCGCGCGCGGATCACGTGGTCGTGCCCGAGGAAGCCGAACAGCCCGGCCTTGCCGGTTTTCACCTCGAGGCGGCTCGCCGGTGAGATGAGGTAGAGGACGGAGTCCCCGGCCCCGCCCTCGGCCTGGGCGGCGACCGGGACGGGCAGCGCGAGCAGGAGCGTGGCGGTGAAAAGGCGGATCAGGAGGCAGGGCCGAGGCCCAGCTCGGCCTCCAGGAATTCGCGCGTTCCCGCCGGCCCCGTCAGCTCGAGGCTCACGGAGCCGCGATCGGGCTCGACGATCAGCTGGAAGGAGAGGAAGGGGCAACAGGCGCGCTCCGTTTCGATGAGTGCGGCGAGCGACGCCATGACGCCGTCCGACGGCTCGAAGCGCAGGCGGTACCCGTTGGGCAGCGGGCGTTGACCGCGACCCTGTCGGCGCAGTAACTCGAGCACCGCGCGGCGCCGCTCGCGGAGCTCGGGCGCGGTGAGCGAGCAGGCGATGGGCGGCTGCGACATGGACGAGCCCGCGCTCAAGCCGCCGGCGCGCCCGGCAGCGACGCCCGGCGGGGCGTCAGGGCCGCGAGCACGGCGGCGGTGAGGAGCAAGGCCGCGACGTCGCCCCAGAGATGTCCCCTCTGGCCCGGGTCGGTGATGGAGTGGTACGCCATCACGCCGGCGTGAGCGACGCTCGACCACACGGTGAACCAGATGAGACTCAAGTTGCGCATCGGATCGCGGGCGGCGAGCAGCAGGAAGACGCCCAGTGTGACATAGATGCCGAGGATCATTTGCAGGTACGCCGGCTGCTCGGGTTGCCACGCCCACCCGCTCGGCCAGACGCGGTTCAGGATGACGATGCCGAAGATGAAGATGAGGCCGAACACCCTGAGCGCCGGCGCCAACAAGGGAGAGGGGGAAGCGGCGTTCATGGAGTCCTCACTAGGTAGTCGTGCGCGGCGACGATCTGCCAACGCCCGCCCCGACGTAGCCACGTGTCGGTGAAGCGGTAGCGGCGGTCAAACGGTCCGCTGGCGCCCCGGCCGCGGGCGATCAGCCATCCGGTGACAATTGCCGTGCTCCCGAAGGGGTGCACCTGCATTGCTTCGTTGTGGGCCGCCTCCACGGTGTCGGGCCCCGCGACGATGTCGCGCAGCAGGTCGTCGCGACCCACCGTGCGGTCGTCCTCCGTATAGATGAACCCGTCAGCGAGCAGGCGGCGAAACACCGTCGCGTCGCGCCGGGTCAGCGCCCCGGCCCAGTCATCTTCCAACTGGAGCAGCGCGCGCGCGTCGGCATCGTGGATGCTGGGGCTCTGCGAGGAGACGGCGAGTAGTACGGCGAGGTGAAGGGGATTCACTAGAACTCGCGCTTCTTCATCTCCGAGAAGAAGTCGCGTCGCTCCAGGTCGTCGTCGGTGGTCTCGGGAGGAAGCGTCGTATCGTACTGGCGCTGCACCTTCCGCTTGGCCCTGGCTGCCTTCGCGGCGTTCTTCTTGATCAAGGCAGCGAGCTTCTGTTCATCGCTCTTTGACCTCTTTGACACCCGGGTACTCCCATCTCAGAGGGTTGGACTGACTGATCGATCCGGATCCCGCGTACAACCTACATCCTACAGCATCTCCGTGGCAGCTACCCGCTTCCGCACTCGCGTTGACCCCCCCGCTTCCGCCCGCGTACATTCCCGCGCGTGCCCCCTGCCGACACGCTGCGCACCCGCGTCGAGCGCGCCCTCTCGGGAGTCCAGAACCCCCGCGTTGCGCAAAACGTCGTCACCGCCGGCATGGTCCACGACCTCGCCGTGGACGACCGGGGACAGGTGACGTTCACCTTCCTGCTGTCCGCCGAGGACCCGGGCACCCTGGCGCGGGACGCGCGCAAGGCGGTGCAGGCGGTCGCCGGGGTCACGGGCGTGAAGATCACGGTCGCGGGCGGGGGCGCTCCGGCACGGGGCCCGGGCGCCCGCCCTGGGGCCTCCCCCGGGGCCCCCGGCGTTCCCCCGCCGCCTACGCCGGTCGAACTGCCGCACCTCGGCAAGGTGCTCGCCGTCTCCTCCGGCAAGGGCGGCGTGGGCAAGTCCAGCGTCTCGGTGAACCTCGCGGCCGCGCTCGCCCTCCAGGGCCGCCGCGTCGGCCTCATGGATGCCGACATCTACGGCCCCAACATCCCCCGCATGATGGGCGTGGACCGGAAACCGGAGGTGCGTGGCGGCAAGATCCAGCCGCTCGAGGCCCACGGCGTGAAGCTGATGTCGCTCGGCTTCATCGTGGAGCGCGACTCCCCGGCGATCTGGCGCGGGCCCATCATCATGAAGGTGATCCAGCAGTTCTCGCGCGACGTGGAGTGGGGCGAGCTCGACTGCTTCATCGTCGATCTCCCGCCCGGCACGGGCGACGCGCAGCTGTCGCTGGTGCAGACCATTCATCTGCGCGGCGCGCTCATCGTGACGACGCCGCAGGAGGTCGCGGTGGGCGACTCGCTCCGGGGCGCGAAGATGTTCGAGCGCGTCGGGGTCCCGGTGATCGGGGTGGCCGAGAACATGAGCTACTTCGTGTGCCCGCACTGCGGCGAGCGGACCGAGGTGTTCCGCGCCGGGGGCGGGCAGCGGCTCGCGGACGAGCTGGGCGTGCCGCTCGTCGGCCGGGTGCCGCTGCAGGCGGGGATGTCGGATCTCGCGGACACGGGCCGGCCGATCGTGGTCGCCGAGCCGGGCTCCCCCGCGGGCGTGGCGCTGCGCGAGATGGCGGAGCGCGTCGTGCAGCTGCTCCAGTAACGTGCGGCTCCTCGGGGCCGCGCTGCTCCTCCTCCAAGGTCCTGCCGCCCCCGAAGTGGTCGGCCGGCCCGAGCTCCGGGCCGGCCTCGACACCCTGTATGGCGGCGGCTTCCCCGCCGCCGCCGCTTACTTCGCCACGCTCGCGGCGGAGCACACGACCGACCCCGCCCCCATCGTGTTTGAGGCGGGTGCCTACATCTGGTGGGCCAGCGCCCTCGAGAACGACATCTACGAGGCGGGACGCATCGACTCGCTGCTCGACCTCGCGATCGCGCGCGCGCGCCGGCAGGCGGCGGGCTCCCGGCGCGACTTCTGGGTCGGCACGGCGCTCGGCTACCGCGCCCGCCAGCGCGAGCTGCACGGCCACTCGTGGGCCGCGGTAAAGGATGCCAAAACGATGCGCGACGCGTACCGGCGCGTGCTCGCCGCCGACTCCGCCTGCAGCGACTGCTACCTCGGCCTGGGCGTGTATCAGTACGGGCTCGCCCGCGCCAGCGCGATCGCCCGCTTCGTCGCCAGGCTCATCGGGCTCGGCAAGGGAGACGTCGCGACCGCGATCCGCTACCTGCGCCGCGTGGCCCACGACGGTGACCTCGCCCGGGTGGAGGGGACTTGGGTACTCGCCGCCGCGCTGGTGCGCGAGGCGGCGCGCGATCCCGCGGGGAAGCCCGTGCTCGAGCGCGAGGCCCGCGGCTACGTGGAGCGGCTCGCCGAGCGCTTTCCCGGCAATCCCGTGTTCCAGCGGTTTCTGAGAGAGGTCCCGCCCCCGCCCCCGCCCCCAGCCGCTGCGCCGTGACCACCCTCGTGCGTCCCGCCGGCACGCTCACCGTCGGGCCGCTCCGACCCGTCATCCTGCGCCTCGCCGCGCCCGCGGTGGCGATGATGGCGTGCCATTTCTGCTTCAACCTGATCGACAGCATCTGGGTGGGGAGGTTGATCGGCCCGGCGGCGCTCGCGGCGGTGTCCACGGCCGGGTTCTACGTCTGGATCCTGCTGGCCCTGGGGGAGATGGTGGAGGTGGGGCTGATCGCGGTCGCCGCGCGGCGCCACGGCGAGGGACTGCCCGACGCGGCGGCACGTGCGGCCGGCGCCGCCGTGCTGTATGCGCTCGCCGCGGGGGCGGTCGTGAGCGCGATCGGCCTCGTCCTCGGCGACGAGCTGTTCCGGCTGATGACCGTGCCGCCCGAGGTGGCGCGACTGGGTCACGATTACCTGTCGACGTGGCTGGTCGGCGGGCCGCTCGTGTTCGGATTCTTCGCCGTCGAGGCGACGTTCCGCGCCTCCGGAGACACGCGCACACCGTTCCTGCTGCTCGCCGCCTCGGTGCTCCTGTCGATCGGCCTCGATCCGCTGCTCATCGCGGGAGTGGGCCCGTTCCCGCGGCTCGGTGTCGAGGGCGCCGCCACGGCCTCGGTAATGGTGCGGGGTGGCGGGTTCCTGATCGGCATCGGGATCGCGCTACGCCGCGGGTTGATCCGGTTCGATGCCCCCGACTGGGACGCCGTCCCAGCCATGCTCCGCGTCGGGGCGCCGCTGTCGCTCGCCGGGGTGCTGCTCTCGGGCGTGTACATGTGGCTCACCCGATTCACGGCGCGCTTCGGTACGCCCGCTCTCGCGGCGCTGGGCGTGGGGCACAAGGTGGAAGGGCTGGGTTTCATCGCGATCTCGGGGTTCGCCCTTTCGGCCGCCGCGCTCGTGGGACAGAACCTGGGTGCCGCTCAGGAGGGCCGCGCCCGGCAGGCGGTGCGGCTCACCGTGGGGTACTGCCTGGTCGTGACCACGGCGACCGCGATCGCCTTCCTTGCGATTCCGGACACGCTCGTGAGTCTCTTCACTTCGGATGCGGCGGTGATCGCGGACGGCGCCCTGTACCTGCGGGTGATCGCCCTGGCCCAGATCGGGCAGACGTTCGAGATCATCCTGGAGGGTGCGCTCGCCGGGGCGGGGTACACCCTGTGGCCGCAGACCGTCGGCACGATGCTCACGCTGTCGCGCGTGCCGCTCGCCGCCTGGTGGTCGGGGCCGATGGGCCTGCTGGGCATCTGGCTCGCGCTGTCCGTCACGGCCGTCGCGCGCGGCGTGGCGATGACGCTGTTCTGGACGCGCGGGGCTTGGCGGCACGCCCGCGTGTGACTGCAATGGCCAATGCTGATCGCTGAGAGCCGATGGCGCCTCTGATCACGCTCCTCACCGACTTCGGCACCTCGGACAGCTACGTCGCCGAGGTGAAGGCGGTGCTCCTGTCACGGGCGCTCGGCGCCGCGCTCGTCGACGTGACCCACCAGATCCCGCCGGGCGACGTACGCGCGGGGCAGTACGTCCTGGCGCGCGTGTGGCACCGCTTCCCGGAGGGGACGGTGCACCTCGTCGTGGTGGATCCCGGCGTGGGGACGAGCCGGCGGGCGCTGGCGGCGGAGGCGGCGGGGCATTACTTCGTCGCGCCCGACAACGGCGTCCTCTCGCCTCTGCCCGCCGACACGCGCTTCTTCGAGCTGCCGGTGCCCCCCGCGGCGGCGCCCAGCTTTCAAGGCCGCGACCTGTTCGCGCCCGCCGCCGCCGAGCTGGCGACCGGCACCGCCCTGTCGCACCTGGGCTCGCCCATCACCGACCCGTACCGCGCCCCGCTCCCCGCGCCCTATTTCGACGGGACCGCGGTGCGGGGCGAAGTGATCTACGTCGATCGTTTCGGCACGCTGATCTCGAACATCCCGGGCGAGCGGGTGGAGCCCGGGGTGCGCATCAAGGTCGCGGGAACGGAGGTGGGGGCGCTGCGTCGTACGTTCGGCGACGTGGAGCGCGGCCAGCTCGTCGCGTTCGTGGGGAGTGACGGGGCGGTGGAGATCGCGGTGCGGGACGGCAGTGCGGCGAGACTGCTGGGGGTCGGCGTGGGAGCGGAAGTCAGAGCCTAGACGGTCACCGCCTCTCGAATCCTCCCGACGGTGTGGGGATCCGGACCAGCGCCATCACCTTGTCGGCGAAATCGGCCGCCGGCGCGAGCCGCACGAGCTGTGCCAGGTCCCGGAAGAACTTGCGCTCCCGCTCGGCCGCGGCGAAGCAGTCGGCGCACTGCGCGAGGTGGATCGCGCGGCTGGCGCCGAGCAGGCCCACGGCCCACTGCTCGATCTCGTCCGCGGTCAGGTGCTGCAGGGATGCGGTCATTGTGGGCTCCTACGGCCCCCCGCGCGCCGGGGTTTCACTCCCACCGGTCCTCGAGATGGCTCCGCAATTCGTTGCGCGCCCTGTGGATATACGTCTTCACCGTGCCCAGCGGCAGGTCCAGGATGCGGGCGATTTCCTCGTAGGAGTGCCCTTCCACGTGCCGCAGCAGGATGCAGGCACGGTACTCGGGCCGCAGCCGCCCGATGGCGCGCTCGATGGCGCCGCCCAGCTCGCGCGCCTCGACCTCCTGGAGCGGGTCTTCCCCGCGGCCGTTGACCTGCAGGGCGGTCGCGGCCATCTCGTCGGGCGTCGTGGCGTGCGGCGACCCGTCGATCGACAGGGTGTCGAGGTCGCGCTTGCGCAGGTGATCGATCGCCGCGTTGTTCGCGATCTTGAAGATCCAGGAGGAGAATTTGAACTCCGCGCGGTAGCTGGCGAGGCCGTTCAGCACTTTGACGAAGGTTTCCTGCGCCAGGTCCTCGGCCAGGGCGCGGTCGCGGACCATACGATACAGGAGCGAAAACACCGGTCGCTCGTAGCGACGCACCAGCTCCCGGAACGCCGGCTCGTGACCCTGCTTCGCCCACTCGACGAGCTCCTGGTCGCTGGCGCCGGTCAGGTTGGGCGGCCTATCTTTCGCGCCTATGACGCCGTCTCCTTCTTCCGAGGTGGTCCGGGCCGCGCGGGGGAGTGCGGCGGACGGCGAGATGAAGCGGGCCTACGTCCGCCGGATGTTCGCCGCGGTCGCCCCGCGCTACGACCTCCTCAATCATCTGCTCAGCCTCAACCTCGACCGCCGGTGGCGCCGTGCTGCCGTGGCGCGACTCGGCTGGGAGGCGAGACCGGACGGCGTCTATCTCGACCTCTGTGCCGGCACGATGGATCTGGCCGCCGCGCTCGGGCGCGAGCCCCGGTTCCGCGGCCGCGTGATCGGTGCCGACTTCGTGGTGCCGATGCTCGAGCTGGGTCGTGGCAAGTCGGCCCGCGCCGCGCCCGTGGCGGCGGACGCGCTCCTGCTCCCCTTTCCCGACCGCGCGTTCGACGGCGCGCTCGTGGGCTTCGGGGTGCGCAACCTGACGGACCTCGACGCCGGGCTGCGGGAGATGGCGCGCGTCCTCAGGCCGGGCGCGCGCTTCGTCGTGCTCGAGTTCGCGACGCCGCGCTTCGCGCCGCTGCGCGCGGCCTATCTGTTCTACTTCCGCCGGGTGCTCCCGGCGATCGGGCGCGCGGTGTCCAAACATAGGGATGCCTATACCTACCTGCCAGAGTCGGTGAAGACCTTTCCGGAGCCCGAGGCGCTCGCGGCCCGCATGCGAGCGGCCGGGTTCGCGGACGTGCGCTACGAGCTGCTGGCCGGCGGGATCTGCGCCGTTCACCATGGCACTCGATAACCTGCGCGCCTTCGTCGGCGCGATCGACGCCGCGGGCGACCTGCGGCGGGTCACGCACCCCGTGTCCGTGGACAAGGAGATCACCGAGATCGCGGACCGCTGCATGAAGTCGGCGGGCGGCGGGCCCGCGCTCCTGTTCGAGCGCCCGACGCTACTCCAGGGCGGGCCGTCGCGCTACCCGGTCGCGGTCAACCTGTTCGGCTCCGAGAAGCGCATGGCGCTCGCCCTGGGCGTCTCGTGCCTCGACGAGATCGGCGGGCGGATCGCGACGCTCCTCAACATCAAGGTCCCCGACACCCTGCTGGGCAAGCTGGCCATGCTCCCCCAGCTCGCCGAGGTCGCGAAGTTTCCACCCAAAGCGGTCGGCGGGCGCGCGCCGGCCCAGGAGGTCATCGTGCGGGACCGGGACGTCGATCTGTCGCAATTCCCGATCCCGGTGTGCTGGCCCGAGGATGGCGGCCCCTATCTCACGATGCCGGGTGTCATCACGCGCGACCCGAAGACGGGCGTGCGCAACGTGGGGATGTACCGTATCCAGGTCATCGGCGCGAACGAGCTGGCGATGCACTGGCAGCGGCACAAGGTGGGGGCGGCGCATTGGCGCGAGATGGCGGCGCGGGGGGAGAGGATGCCCGTGGCGATCGCCCTGGGCGGCGATCCGGCGTCGATCTACGCCGCCTCAGCGCCGCTCCCGCCCTCGATCGACGAGTTCCTGTTCGCCGGGTTCTTGCGCAAGGAGCCGGTCCGGCTCGCCAAGGCGATTACCTGCGACCTCGAGGTCCCGGCCGAGGCGGAGCTCGTGCTCGAGGGCTACGTGGATCCGCGGGAGGAGCTCGTACGCGAGGGGCCGTTCGGCGACCACACGGGCTTCTACTCGCTCGCGGATTACTATCCCAAGGTGCACGTCACCGCGGTGACGATGCGCCCGGAGCCGATCTGGCCCCACACCATCGTGGGCCGGCCGCCGATGGAGGACTACTGGCTCGGCCACGCCACGGAGCGGATCTTCCTGCCGCTCCTGAAGCTCACCTTGCCCGAGATCGTGGACCTCCACATGCCCGCCGAAGGGATCTTCCACAACCTCGTGTTCGTGAGCATCGACAAGCAGTACCCGGGCCAGGCGTACAAGGTGATGAACGGGCTGTGGGGGCAGGGGCTGATGGCGCTCGCCAAGGTGATCGTCGTCCTCGACAAGGACGTGAACGTGCGCGACCCCAAGGAGGCGTGGTGGGTGGCGCTGAACCACATCGATCCCGAGCGCGACGTGCGGTTCACCATGGGACCGATCGACGTGCTCGACCACTCGAGCCGCGGCTTCACCTTCGGCTCGAAGATGGGAATCGACGCGACGCGGAAATGGAAGGAGGAGGGGTTCACGCGCGAGTGGCCGGGGAGGATCGTGATGGATGAGGAGACGAAGCGGCGGGTAGATGCGATGTGGAGTGAGCTTGGCATCGAGCTCTGAGGTGCGTCGCGAGGGCCAGACGTTCGCCGGCGAGTCGTTGCTCGTCCGCTACGCGAACTTCGTCAGGCTCCCGCACACCATCTTCGCCCTGCCGTTCGCCCTGCTCGGCGTGGTCGTGGCCTCCTACCACACTGCCGTCACCGGGCGCGCGCTCGGGCTGGCGGTGCTCGCGTTCACCTGCGCCCGCTTCGTGGCGCTCGGCTTCAATCGCATCGCGGACCGCGCGCTCGACGCGCGGAACCCGCGCA
>WNGN01000042.1_pt1 | contig 62524 bp, 57 predicted proteins | sample 5400561 | NCBI WGS metagenome assembly WNGN01 (sample SAMN13153379, study PRJNA577476) | soil metagenome | isolation source: 115 cm soil or saprolite under Garry oak tree replicate 2 | place: USA:California | collected 2016-06-15 | reverse complement strand
ATGGATGCGGAGCAGCGGAATCCCCCACTGATCCGTCCGCACCGGGTCCAAGTCCACGTAGTTCTCGTGGCGCGGCAGGCACTCACCGTATCCCTGCAAGCTGATCTGCCACGGTCCCGGGTCCCGCAGCCGCTGCTTCGCGTCCATTGCGGGTGGAGTGACAACGAACGGGCCATCCGCGAGGATGTGAAGAGCCAGGCCGCCCACATGCTCGAGGCCGCTGGGTGCCGCGCCGTCGAGACGTGGGACCACGACGGTCCGCCCGGCTTCAGCGTGCACGAGATGGGGGCGGCGCGCATGGGGAAGGATCCGAAAACGTCTGTGCTGAACGCCTACAACCAGGCCCACGACGTGCCGAATCTCTTCGTCACCGATGGCGCGTGCATGGCCAGCTCGTCGTGTGTGAATCCCTCGCTCACCTACATGGCGCTCACGGCGCGCGCCGTGGACCACGCGGTGAACGAGCTGAAGCGTCAGAATCTGTGAGCGTTCGGCGCGCGCAGCCGCGACGTCGTTCCTGGCGCTGTTCGCGATCGTCGGGCTCGCGCTCTACGGCCTGCCGTTCTTTTACGACTTCATGGTGCGCGACTTCGGCTGGTCGCGCGCCCAGGTGACCTCCGGGAACGCGCTCAGCAAGCTCCTGGTGGGACCGCTGTTCGGTTTTCTGGCCGGGTGGATGGTGGACCGCTTCGGCCCACGCCGCCTGATGGTGGCCGGAATTCTCATGGCGGGCATCGCGCTCGTCGGGCTCGGCATGATCCACACGCTCGCCGGCTTCTATCTCTTCTATCTCTTCAACGCGCTTGGCAACGTCTGCGGCGGCCCGCTCCCGAACCAGGTCTTGCTGTCGCGCTGGTTCACCGCAGCCCGCGGCCGCGCCATGGGCTTCGCGTACCTCGGCATCGGCCTCGGCGGTGCGCTGGTGCCGTTCCTCGCCGTGTGGCTGACGCGCGCGGTCGGGTGGCAAGGCGCCCTGCAGGTGCTCGGCGCGTTGATCATCGTGGTGGCGCTGCCGCTGGCGCTGTTCGTGCGAGAGGCGCCTGAAACCACCTCGACCACCTCCACCAAGCTCGACCGTCCTCCCATCGGTCCCGTCCTCGGTGCGCCCGCGTTTTATCTGCTCCTCGTCGGCAGCATGTGCTCGATCGCCGCGGTGGGAGGCACGAACCAGCACCTGAAGCTGTTCCTGAGCCTCGACCACGGGTACTCACAGGCCGGGGCGGCGCAGATCGCCTCGCTCGTCCTGGCCTCGAGCCTCGTTGGCCGCCTGGGAGCCGGGTGGCTCGCGGATCGCTTCGCGAAGAAGTACGTGATGCTCCTGATCTATTTGCTCGTCGTCTCGGCGATTCCGCTGCTCCTCCTGAAGAATGCCCGCGGCACGATCTATCTGTTTGCGGTCGTCTTCGGCCTCGGTCTGGGCGGCGAATACATGGTCATCCCGCTGATGGCGGGCGAGTTGTTCGGCGTGCGCGTGCTGGGGCGCACGATGGGCGTGGTGCTCACGGGAGATGGGATCGCCGAAGCAGTCGCGCCTTGGGTCGTCGGCCGGATGCATGACGCGTCCGGCAGCTACACGAATGGCTTCCTGGCGCTCATCGGCTGCGCGCTGACCGGAGCGATCGCGGTGGCTCTGCTGCCACGCGGGGTGAGGCCGTGAGGATCGGCATCATCATGAACGGCGTCACCGGACGCATGGGGTTGAACCAACATCTCGTCCGGTCGATCGTCGCGATCCGCCAGCAGGGTGGGGTAACGCTGCCCGGCGGCGGGACGGTGGTCCCCGATCCGATCCTCGTCGGGCGAAATGAGGCGAAGCTCCGCGAGATCGCTCGTGCGCACGGCATCGAACGTGTCTCGACCGATCTCGATAGCTGCCTCGCGAACCCCGCGGACGCGATCTACTTCGACGCGACGCTCACGAGCGCCCGCGTCGACCACGCGCGCCGAGCAATTGCCGCCGGCAAGCACATCTACTGCGAGAAGCCGCTCGCGCCGACCACGGTCGAGGCCCTCGATCTGGCGCGCGCGGCGGACCGCGCGAACGTGAAGCACGGCGTGGTGCAGGACAAGCTCTTCCTCCCCGGCATCCGCAAGCTGAAGCAGCTGGTCGTCGACGGCTTCTTCGGTCGGATTCTGAGCGTGCGCGGCGAGTTCGGTTACTGGGTGTTCGAAGGCGACGAGCAGCCGGCGCAGCGACCGTCCTGGAACTACCGCAAGGAAGACGGCGGCGGGATCATCCTCGATATGTTCGCCCATTGGCGATATCTGCTCGACCACACCTTCGGCGGCGTGACGGCCGTGCAATGCACGGGCGCCACCCATATCCCCACGCGCGTGGACGAGGATGGCCGGCGCTACACGGCGACGGCGGACGACGCGGCGTATGCCACGTTCGTGCTGAAGGCTCGGCAGGGCGGGGGCGACATCATCGTGCAGTTCAACTCCTCGTGGACGGTCCGCGTCTATCGTGACGACCTGTTGCAGATCCAGGTCGACGGGACCCTGGGGAGCGCCGTGGATAAGCAGTGGGAGGAAGTCCGGGACGCCGCCGAGCCGGACAACGCCTTCAAGGTGCAGTGGGAGCTGTTTCTGCGCCACGTCGCAGCCGACGAGCCGTTCGTCCACGACTTCTACGAAGGAGCGAAGGGCGTGCAGCTTGCGGAGCTGGGGCTCGAGTCGTGGGCGGAGCGCCGTTGGATCGACGTTCCCCCTCTCCGGAACGGAGAGGGGGTCAGGGGGTGAGGTCGATCACGAGCCGCGTGGCCTACGCGGCAGCGCACGTCGTCTGTGATCCGCAATCGCCTGCCGAAATCGACTGGGAGGCGACCCTCTCCTACCGGCGTTACCTGTGGTCGCTCGGTCTCGGCGTCGCGGAGGCGATGGACACCGCGCAGCGGGGCATGGGTCTCGAATGGCCCCAAGCGCGTGAGCTGATCCGTCGTTCGCTGGCTGAGGCGCGCGCGGCCGGCGGCCTGATCGCATGTGGCGCCGGGACCGACCAGCTAGTGCCCGACCCGCGCGTCACCCTCGAGGATGTAGAGCGGGCGTACGAGGAGCAGGTGGGCTACGTCGAGGGGCAAGGTGGGCGAGTGATTCTGATGGCGAGCCGCGCGCTCGCACGGGCCGCCTGCTCGGCAGACGACTACGCCCGAGTCTACGGCACCATCCTGCGCCAGGTTCGCCGACCAGTCATTCTCCACTGGCTGGGCGACATGTTCGATCCCCAGCTCACGGCCTACTGGGGCAGACGGGACCTGGGTGAGGCGATGGAGGTCTGCCTCCGGATCATCTGCGAGCACCGCGAGAAGGTCGACGGCATCAAGATTTCGCTGCTCGATCCGGCGCGTGAGGTGGCGATGCGCGGCCGCCTGCCCACGGGCGTCAGGATGTACACGGGCGACGATTTCAACTACGACCGGCTGATTCTGGGCGAGAACGGTGCCTATAGCGACGCGCTGCTCGGCATCTTCGACGCGATTGCGCCCGTTGCGGCAGCGGCGTTGCGGGCGCTCGATCACCGAGACGTCGCGACCTACCGGGCGACGCTCGCGCCGACGGTCCCCCTCGCGCGCCACATCTTCGAGCCTCCCACGCACGCCTACAAGACGGGCATCGTGTTCCTCGCGTACCTGAACGGCCACCAGTCGCACTTCCGGATGTTGGCGGGTGCGGAGGGCGCGCGGTCGCGGCAACACCTGACGGAGCTGTTCCGGCTCGCCGACGCCGCGGGCGTCCTCGCGGACCGGGAGCGCGCCGCTGAGCGCATGGGGCGCGTGTTTGCTTGATGGACTCGATCACCCGCCTCAGCCTGAATCAAATCACGACGGAGCGCGCCAGCCTCGGAGAGACCGTCGACGCGTGCGCGCGGCACGAGGTGCCGTACGTGGCCGTGTGGCGTCACAAGCTCGCCGAGACGGGCGTCGAGCGGGGCGTGCGCCTCATCCGCGACGCCGGAATCCGGGTCTCGAGCCTGTGCCGCGGCGGTATGTTTCCGGCGGCCACCGCCGCCGAGCGCGCCGCGCGGATGGAGGACAACCGGCGGGCCGTGGACGACGCCGCGGAACTCGGCGCCGATGTCCTCATCCTGGTATGCGGGGCCGCGCCCGATAAGGACATCGCGGCGGCGCGGCGCATGGTCGCGGACGGCATCACCGAGCTGGTCCCGTTCGCTCAAAAGCGCGGGGTGCGCCTCGGGATCGAGCCCCTGCACCCGGCGTTTGCCGCCGAGCGGTCCTGCATTACGACCCTGCGCGAGGCCCGCTGCCTCGCGGAGCGATTCGACCCTGCCACCGTCGGCATCGTGGCTGACGTCTATCACATCTGGTGGGATCCCGAAGTCTTTGACGAGATCGCGCGCGCCGCCGGCCGCCTCGTGGGTTTCCACGTCTCCGACTGGCTCGTGCCGGTCCACAACGTGCTGATGAATCGAGGCGTGATGGGCGACGGCGTCATCGAGCTGCGCGCCCTCCGCGCAGCCGTCGAGCAAGCGGGCTACGCGGCGGGGCCGATCGAGGTCGAGATCATGAATGAGGCGGTGTGGAATACGCCGCTCGATACGCTGCTCCCCTTGATCAAGGAGCGGTTTCTCGCATGCGTCTGACGATTGCTTGTCTGCTGGTCGTGTGCGCCGCGGGTGGGAGCGACCTCCCGGTCAATTACGTAGCCGGTCCGTTGATCGAGTTGAACGACAACGGTGCGTGGTCCTGGTTCATGGACGAGCGGGCCATCGTGGACGACGACAAACTCATCGTCGGATCGGTGCGCGCCGTGGGGGACTATCGCAACGATCGTGATCTCGACTGGGGCAACGTGGAGGTATCGGTCTACGACCTCGCGTCGGGTATTGCGCGGCATACGGTGCTGCATCGCCACTTGCAGCAGGACGACCACGCGAGCCCCGCGTTCCTCGCGCTCCCGGACGGCCGCTACCTCGCGATGTATACGCAACACGGAGTGGAGCGGCGCATCTATTACCGGCTCTCCGAGCCCCGCAATCCCCTGCGGTGGGGACCGGCCATGACCTTCGATACGCCGGGGAGCGCCGCGCAGCCGTTGCGCGGCGACAACGTCACGTACTCGAATCTGTTCCGGCTGGCCTCGGGCCGCATCGTGAACTTCTTCCGCGGCGTGGGCCTCGAGCCGAACTACATGTACTCCGACGACACCGGCCGCACCTGGCATTACGGCGGCCGGCTGGCTCACGGGACGAGCGGCGGGTACACCCCGTATCTCAAGTACGCCTTCGACGGGGTGGCCACGATTCACTTTGTGATGACGGAAAACCACCCGCGCAATTACGACAACAGCCTGTATCACGCGTTCATCCGCGACGGTGCCATCTACCTGTCCGACGGAACCCGCCGTGGCAAGCTGAGCGAGACGACGGAGACGGACTTGAACGCGTGGGACCTGACCAAGGTGTTTCAGGGCGATCCCGACAACGTGGCCTGGATGTGCGACCTCGAGCTGGATACGGCTCAGCGGCCGTACGTGGTGTTCACCGTTCAGAAAGACGGCCGCGGCCTGCCGCGCGGCCAGGGAGGCTTCGACCACCGGTTCGATTACGCGCGCTGGGACGGATCGGCGTGGCAGGTGCACGAGATCGCCTACGCCGGCAGGCGGCTGTACGCCGGGGAAGACGACTACACCGGACTCGCCGCCCTCGACCCCAAGAATCCGAACGTGGTCTACATCTCGACCGACGCGGACCCCGTCACGGGCGCGCCGCTCGTCAGCCGCGCCGATGGCCAACGCCACCGCGAGCTGTACCGAGGCACGACCGCGGACTTCGGCGGGACGTGGCAGTGGGAGCCGATTACCGCGAACTCCGACGCGGATAACCTGCGGCCGATCGTGCCGAAGTGGCCCGACCCGCGGACGGCGCTCGTGTGGATGCGCGGGACATACAAGAACAATCACGGCGAGTGGACGACAAAAGTCGTCGCGAGCATCCTGCCATGATTCCTTCATTATCTATTATCTTGGTGCGTCCGTGCGGCACCTGACACACGCCCTAGCTGCGCCCGTAGGAGGGAGACATGTGGCGAGCAATGCTATGCGGCCTGGCGGTCGCAGCGGTGGCGTGCGCCGGAACGGGGCGGAAATCGGCCGAGGCAACCCGCCCCACGCCTGAAGACGACGTCGTCTCGGTGGGCTACGGCACCCAGTCACGGCGCGAGATCACGGGCGCGGTGTCGTCCTACATCCCGACCGAGGCCGACGCGCGCATCGCGCGCGTCGAGACCATGCTCCAGGGCCACATCCCCGGACTGGAGGTCATCCCGCAGGGGGGCGGCTTCACGCTGCGGATTCGCGGCTTCAGGACGCTGCGCCAGCGCGGTGGGGACGACGAGCCGCTCCTCGTGATCGACGACATCACGGTTCCTGCGGGGTCCCTCCGCAGCGCGCTCGCCGGCATCGCGCCACACGACGTCGCCCGGATCGACATCCTGAAGGATGCGGGCGCCACGGCCGTCTACGGCTCACGCGGCGCCAATGGCGTCATCATCATTACGACGAAGCGATTCCGCTGAAGCACCGCGAGTTCCTCGGAACCACAGCGGCGATCGTCGCGGCTCGATAAGTCTCGCGCGACTCCGCAAGCTCGCGTACTGGTTGGATGGAGTCGGTCTCGATCCCCTCCTGGGACTGATTCCCGGCGCCGGCGATGCCGCCGGCGCTGTTCTTTCTGCATGGGTTCTCATCGAAGCGTTTCGCCTCGGGGCCTCGCGGGCCACCTTGCTGCGCATGGCCGGAAATGTGGTGCTCGACGCGGGGCTCGGCGCGATTCCCGTAGTCGGGGATTTCTTCGACTTCGTCTGGAAAGCCAATCTTCGGAACGTGGCGCTGCTTGAGCGACATCTGGCGGCGCCCGCGCAGGCCGGGCGAGCGGACCGGGCGTTCGTTTGGCTCATCATCTCTGGCGTGCTGGTTCTGGCGCTCGCGCTGCTCGCGCTCGGGATTCTGCTGACGCGCTGGGTCTTCCACGCGCTACACGCCAGCCCTTAGCTTTTCGCTCCGTGCCTCATCCGGAGCCTGCTCAACGCATCGCCGTCGCACTCGCCGATCGCTACACCGTCGAGAGGGAATTGGGACGCGGGGGTATGGCGACGGTATACCTCGCGGTAGAAAAGAAGCACGGGCGCAAGGTGGCGATCAAAGTCTTGCGACCCGAAATCACGGCGGCGCTCGGCACAGACCGCTTCCTGCGCGAAATCGGCATCGCGGCCCAGTTGTCGCATCCGCACATCGTTCCCCTAATCGACTCCGGCGAGGCTGCGGGTCTGCTCTATTACGTGCAGCCGCATGTTCCGGGCGGATCGCTGCGTGAGCGTCTCAACGAAGCGCCGCAGCTGCCCGTGAACGACGCACTCCGCATCGCTCAGGAGGTCGGCGCGGGCCTCGATTTCGCGCACCGCAAGGGATTCGTGCATCGCGATGTGAAGCCGGAGAACATCCTGTTCGCCGATGGCCACGCGGTGCTCGCCGATTTTGGCGTCGCGCGGGCGTGCTGTGACCCCGAAGCCGACGCCGACGCACGCCGGGACATGGTCACCGAAGTCGGCTTCGCCGTGGGCACGCCGGAGTATATGAGCCCCGAGCAAGCGAGCGGGGATAACGATCTCAGTGCGGCGAGCGACGTCTACAGCCTCGCCTGCGTCGTCTACGAGATGCTCGCGGGCGAGCCCCCGTTCCACGGGGCGGGCGCCCGCGCGGTCATGGCGAAGCAGGTGACCGAGGCGCCGCTGCCGCTGCGCGGCCTGCGGCCGGAGGTCCCCACGGCACTCGAGCGGGCCATTGCGCGCGCACTCGAGAAAGATCCCGATCAGCGGACCGCCAGCGCCGCCGATTTCGTCGCCGAGCTGCTGGCGCCGCCCGCGCTGCTGCGCAGCCCCGCCGTGACGCGGTCGATCGCTGTACTGCCCTTCATCAACGCCAGCCCTGACCCCGAAAACGAGTACTTGAGCGACGGCATCACCGACGAGCTGATCGACGCGCTCGCCAAGATCTCAGGGCTTAGAGTCGCCTCGCGGACGTCCGTGTTCGCGCTGAAGGGAAAGCCGCTCGACGTCCGCGCGGTGGGCGCGCTGCTGGGGACCTCGGTGGTGCTCGAGGGAACGGTGCGCCGTGCGGGCGATCGGCTGCGCATCACCGCCCAGCTCACATCGACCGAAGACGGCCGGCTGCTCTGGTCGCAGCGCTACGATCGCCAGCTCGTGGACGTCTTCGCGATTCAGGACGAGATCGCCGCGACGATCGTCAATACACTACGCGCCAGGATGTTCGCCGATTTGTCCGCGCACGTCCCAAAGCGGTACACCGAGAACATCAGCGCGTATGGGCTCTATCTCAAGGGGCGGTTCGCCTGGAACAAGCGGACCCAGGAAGGCGTCGCCGAGGCGATCACGTATTTCGAGCAGGCGATCGCGGAGGACCCGGGCTACGCGCCGGCCTACGCCGGACTGGCGGATTCGTATTCGCTCGATGTCGATTACCGCGCCATTCCGGTCGCGGACGCGTACGCGCGCGCTAAGGTATACGCGCGCAAGGCGCTCGCGCTCGACGAGTCGGTGCCGAGCGCGCATGCGTCACTGGCGTGGAGCTTGTTTATCTACGATTGGGAGTGGGATGAAGCGGAACGTGAATTCCGCCGGGCCATCGAGCTGAATCCCCGCTACGCCAGCGCGCATCAGTGGTTCGCGTTCCTGCTGGCGGCCCGCGGTCGCTTCGATGCGGCGCTCCTGGAAGGACACACCGCGCTTGAGCTGGACCCCGCGTCCGTCTCGGCGCGCCGGGCGATGGGTTGGGTTTACTACTATGCCCGCCGCTTCGAGCAGGCGCGCGAGCATTTGGCGCGCGCAATCGAGATGAACCCCATGGCGGTCGAAAGCTACCGGATGTTCGGCAGCACGCTCGCCCTCCAGGGTGAGCGCGCCGAGGCGGAACGTGTGCTCCGGGAAGCGCTCACGCTGCCAGGATCCGGCGCGTACTCGAAGGCGACGCTCGGTTGGTTACTGGCACGCTCGGGAAAGCGACTCGAGGCCGAGGAGTTGCTGCACGAGCTCGAGCAGTCGCGGGCGCAGGGCTACGTGTCGCCCGTGGCGTTCGCGATCCTGCACATTGGCCTCGACAATCACGGTGAGGCGCTCGACTGGTGTGAGCGGGCGTTCGATGAGCGGCGGGGCTGGCTCGCCTACGTGAATGTGAATCCGATTTTCGATCCGCTACGCAACGAGCGGCGATTCGCCGCGCTCGTGGGAAAGATGCGACTGTAGGTCTACGGGCCTACTCCGTTTGAGCTAGTCCTGAATAGCCGGGCTACGACAGTTGACTGGCGGCCGATGACCAACGGGGTAAGAAGTGGAATACCCTCGAGGGGTTCGGCTGTGGCGACACGACCAGCAGCTTCCGCGATTCTATGAGCCCCGCGCGCTCGCGGGGACCAGAGCCGCTGTGGCAGGAGGTCCTGCGACGGGCCGCGGTCACCCTCGGGGGGCGAGCGGTGGGTGTGTGGGAAGCCGACGCGCGCGGTCGACTGCATCTCCTTGCTTCGAGCTCCGAGGACCTCGCCCCTCTCGCCGGCGAGCTGGAGGCGGCGCTGCGCACGCTGGGCGAGTTGCCCGGAGCGCGCCCGCCGCCGTGTCGCTGGGTCGCGAGCCGCCTCGAGGAACAGCGTTGGTGCATCGCGCGGGTCCGCCGCGAGCTGCCCCGACCGCCTCCCCCCGGTGTCGAGCGGCGCGGGCGCGAACGGATGGCACTCGAGCTCGCGGGTGTGTGTATCGGGTTGCTCGGCGACCCCGACCGCCAGGCGGCGGGCGCGCGTGACGTAGAAAACCTGGCGCGTCTTGCCCTGACCGTCGAACAGGTTCCGGCGATTCTTTGGACCACCAACGCCGAGTTACGGATCACGGCGCGGTCCGGCGCGGGCCTCACGTCGGACATCCTGCCGGAGCGCGTGGTAGGCGCATCCCTCCTCGATCAGTTCTCCAAGCAAACAGTGAGCGCTGACTCGATCAATGCGCATCGGCGGGCGCTCGCGGGGGAGTCGGTCTCCTACCAGATTCGGCTCGAGGGCTGCTGCTACGACGCGCACGTGGAGCCACTGCGAAACAAGGCGGGCGCGATTGTGGGAGTAGTCGGTGTGGCGGTAGACGTGCGCAATCGCGCCCCGGCACCGCTCGATCTCGAGGACTTTTTTGAGAACGCGACGGTCGGTCTGTGCTGGCTCGGGCCGGACGGCACCATCGTGCGGGCCAACCCCGCCGAGCTGGACCTCGTGGGCTATGGACGCGACGAGTATGTCGGTCGGGACGTGCGCCAGTTCCACGTCGACCCGCAAATCGTTGACGATGTCCTGCGGCGTCTGCGCGCGGGAGAGAGCGTCCGCAATGTCGAGACGCGGCTGCGGCACCGCAATGGATCGATCCGATACGCGCTGCTCAGTGCGAACGCTCGGCTGGAGAACGGGCAGCTCGTGCACGCCCGCTGCGTCACGCGAGACGTCACGGAGCTCAAGCGGGCCGACTCCGCCATCGCGTACTTCAAGGCCATGGTGGAATCGGCGGACGATGCCATTGTCAGCAAAACGCTTGATGGAACGATCACAACATGGAACCCAGCCGCGACGCGCCTCTACGGATATGCGGCCGAGGAGGTCATCGGAAAGCCGATCGCGCTGATCGTTCCACCGGACCACCGTGACGAGCTGACCGGCGTCTTCGAGAGCCTGCGGCGCGGCGAGCACATTGAGCATTACGAGACCACGCGCATGCGAAAGGACGGGACGCGCGTGGAGGTGTCGATGAGCATCTCGCCGATTCTCGACGCAGACGGTCATCCTGTTGGCGCCACCACGATCACCCGGGATATCACGTACCGCCGGCAAGCCGAGCGCCAGCTGCTGCGCGGGGCGCTGCGCGACGCGGTCACCGATCTGCCGAACCGCGCCTCCTTCGTCGAGCGCTTGTCGCAGGCGCTGGCGCGCACGCGGCGGGACTCTGACTATCGGTTCGGTGTCCTGTTCGTCGACTGCGACCACTTCAAGGTGGTGAACGACCGCCTCGGGCACGCCGCCGGCGACCGCCTCCTGGTGGAAATCGCCGGGCGGCTGCAGTCGAGCGTGCGACCCGCCGACGTGGTCGCACGGCTCGGGGGTGACGAGTTCACACTGCTGCTCGAAGAGGTGGCGGGCCTTCCCCAAGTCGAGCAGGTGGCGCGGCGTGTCCTCGACAGCCTGGCCGCACCCTTCTTCTTGGAAGGGCGCGAGGTGCGTGCCACCGCCAGCATCGGCGTCGTGCTGAGCGAGCCCGACTATGAGCAGGCCCAGGACATGCTTCGGGACGCGGACCTCGCCATGTACCGCGCCAAGGAGCGGGGGCGCGCGTGCTTCCAGGTCTTCGATGTCGAGATGCGAAACTGGGCACACGCTCGTTCGGGAATGGAGGCGGATTTGCGGGAGGCACTCGGGCGCAAAGAGTTCCGGCTCGTGTTCCAGCCTATCGTGGAGATCGAGACCGGCCGGGTGTACGCGTTCGAGGCCTTGCTACGCTGGCACCACGGCAAGCGGCGGGTCCTCTTGCCGCACGAATTCCTGCCGCTGGCCGAGCAGACCGGTCTCATCGTGTCGATCGGCACCTGGGTCCTGCGGGAGGCGTGCCGCTACGCGCGCACCTGGCAGAACGCAGTCCCGGGCGCGGGCCCGGTGCGGATCAGCGTGAACGTCTCGGCGAAGCAACTCGCGGATCCGCGCCTCGTAGACGACTTGCGAGCGGCCCTCCAGGATGCCGGACTCACGCCCGCTGCGCTGAGTCTCGAGGTCGCTGAGAGTGTGCTCATGGAGAGCCTCGACTCGTCCATCGCCCTTCTGAATCGGCTGCGGGAGGTTGGCATCCAGCTACACATGGACGATTTCGGCTCTGGCTACTCGTCGCTGAGCTACCTGCCGCGCTTCCCCCTGCAGGGCATCAAGGTCGACCGGACCCTCGTGCACCGCATGGGTGCGCGCCGCACCGATCTGGAGATCGTGCGCTCGATCGTTGACCTGGCGGAGCACCTCGACCTCATTGTGATCGCGGAGGGAGTCGAGACCGCGACGCAGCGCGAGCGCCTCATCGCCTTCGGATGCGAGCTCGGGCAGGGGTTCTTGTTCGCGAAAGCGCTCGAACCCGAAGCGGCCCGGGCACTGCTCGCCGAGCAGCAGCAGCCAGGCCCCAAGGCCGCGTGAGGAAGGGCTAACCCTTCAAGGCCGGTGCACCGGCCACTCAGGGAGACGCCGCTCGGCGTCTCCCTCAACGTCTCGCCCTACTGCCCAACCGTAAAATCAATTCTCTTCAGAACTGTCCCAGCCGCATCTCGAATCTCGACGTGCCACGCTCCTTTGGCGTCAGCTGGGATCGCTTTGCGGCTCCACGTTCTCCACGGCGATCCGCCAACAGCGAGCGACACATCACCGACCTGATCGTCGCCGTGGAACCAGACGTGGTGCAGCGTTTGGCCGTTCCCGCCCGTCACGCGCATCCACAGCACGAGGGTGCCGACGCTGTCGGGGAAGGCCGTGCCGGTATCCTGTGGCGCGCGATCGACCACCGACCGAGCCAGTACGGCTTCTACGTTGGCATTGCTGGCCGGGACCGCCGCGGCCTGGGGGGCTGCGGCCGGAGGAGCCGCGGGAGCGGGGTGAGCAGTGGTATCCTGGGCGGCGAGAGTTCCGGTGCCACAAATCATAACGATCAGCGTGAGTAAAGATTTCACGGCTGTCCTCCTGAGTTGACGTTTACGGCTTGTGCCGCGGCTTTGCGTCGACTGCGGCGCTCCAGCGATGCGCCCAACACGGCGGCCAGCAGGCAACCGAGTAACGTACCCGCGGTTTGGAATTTCAGTTGATACTCGAGCTGAATCCAGTGGCATTTCGGGGCGAAAATCGGTCCGACCAACCGGCCGCAGTGATTTACTGAGAACGCGAATCCCCAACTGCCCGCCAGCGCAAAGATCAGCGGCAAGAGCGCGATGAAAAAATGCCGGAGCTGGAGCTTCATCGGCCACGCTCGATATGCCAGCGGTCCATAACGCGACCTCCTTCAATCACGACGTACTCGTCGAAATGCGCCTCGGTCAGGCAGGAATGGTTGGGAATGATTTCGACTTGCTGCCCGACCTTGAACTTGCCTTCGATCGCCGCCGGCGCCGCGGCGCGAATCAGACCGTGCTCCTGCGACACGGACGCCACCGTGAGCTCGGGATGGCCCTTCACCTCGCCGAACGCCGTCTCCAGACCCAGATGCGCCGGCCCTAGGTCCTTCGAGAGGGAGAGCGCACCGGCGTCGACGACGAAATGTGCCGCGCCTGGCAGGTGCGACACGACCGTGGCCAGCACCGAGACCGCGACGTCCTGTGGCCCGCAACATCCGATCAGGACCATGGTTCGATCATAGAAGATGTAATTGCCCGGCCGGGCTTCTGTGACGCCGGTCAAGCTTTTTACGGCCGCCATCGCGGGGGTCGAGCCCACACTCACCCCGCGTACGGGGAGGCCGTCCTTGCGTAGCAGGTCCGCGAACCACGTCATCACCTGCCGTTCCTGCTCGGCGATCTGTGCCGCTTCTTCCCTGTTGCGCGTGCGATAAGCGTGACCTGAGTGGCTGAGAATACCGTCGAAGATGAGGCCACGCTCCGCTCCCAACTCACGCGCCACCTCGAGGGCGTACCGCGACGCGGGATCGACCCCGGCACGGTGATAGCCGCAATCCACTTTGAGCCAGACGTGCAACCCGCTGCCCGCCAACGCCTTTGCCGTGTCGAGATCGTCGAGGATTACGCGCAGCGTGATGCCATTCTCGGCGATGCGATGCACGTGCGGGATGTGCGTTGGGTCGAGCGGGAAGGCCCACGTCAGATCGCGGAATCCATCGCGCGCGAAGGCCTGCGCTTCGAACAGCGTGGAGACAGTGATGCCCTGCGCCCCATGCGCCTGCTGGCGACGCCCCAACTCGAGACATTTGTGCGTCTTGATATGCGGCCGCAACGCGACGCCGAGTTTCTTCGCGCGGTTGGCCATGTGCTCGAGGTTGCGCTCCATCACGTCGCGATGAAGCAGCAGGGCGGGGGTTTCGACGTCGATCATGGCGGCGCGAACGCCCTATCCATCGATGCGGCGGCCTGTGACCTCCACTCGGCGCATTCGCTCGATCCGTCCCGAACTACCCACGAAATGCGACGCGACCCAGCTTGTCAGGCTGACGATGATTGCCCCCCACGTCGCCGACCACAGGCCCGCGACATGGAAGCCCGGAACCAGCCAGGCGACCAGCGCCAACGAGATGCCGTTCACAATGAGAATGAACAGCCCCAACGTCATGATGGTCAGCGGCAGCGTGAGGATGAATATGATCGGCCGAATGAGCGCATTCACAAACCCCAGCAGCAGCGCGGAGACAATCAACGCACCAGTGCCGGTGATCACGATGCCCGGCAGGAGCTGGTCGGCGACCCACAGGCCCAGGGCGGTGATCAGCAGTCGTACGAGGAAGCCTCTCATGGGTGGGAAGATAACCGCTGCGCGCGGCCGGCGACGAACCGCGCCGTCATTCCGGGACGAGCCTGCACGCCGAGCTTGGAGTCGATTAGAATGGCGCCGCTGGCAGAATCGCGTCCGGAGAGCGCCAGTGAGACCCCCGCGAAGGGGCCTAAGTCGGCGGGCCAGCCACTGACAATCGCTTGCTCTGGCTGGCCGAACCAGCTGACGGCGAGCGTGTCGGCCCGCGGCGCACGAAACGTGATCTGCCCGCGGAACACGCAGTCCCGGCCGACCACCACCGTCGTCGTATCGAGGAAAATGTTGCCGAGCCGGAAACGATCGCTCATCTGGGGAGCATCCGGAAACGTGAGCGTGTCGCCGCGGGCGACCACCCAACGGCCGGCGTAGGGAAGGGAATAGCGCCGCAAGCGGTCGAACTGATGCCCGGAGCAGGGGTTGGACGGGCCGCAGGCGAGGGCCACCAACCCCACGGCGCCGATCACGGCACGCATTAGAACTCGGTCGTATCTCTAGCTACCGTATCGGTGCGTAGCACCCGCGCGTTGGTCGAGTCGGCGGCGCGCATGGCGTTGCCAACGGCGTGAGCCCCCGGAATCTTCGAGTTCGCGAGGATACTGTCCTTCTGACGCTCAGTCAGCGTGTCGTGGTTGACGGTCTGGCTCGACTTGTCGGAGCTGCCGCAGGCCGCGATGCAGCAGATCGGAACGACCCAAAGGATGGATTTCATGGCTGGCAACTTTAATGAACCGGCGTACACTTGCAACCCAACTCGGCTCTCCGGAGATCACATGCGCCGTCTGTCGATTGTCGCGGTGCTCGTATTATCGACCGCCTGCCGCAGCCCGTCCCTCGCCAGTCGTCTGTCCGAAAGCAAATGGGTGGATCTCACGTACGACTTCGATTCGACCACCATCTATTGGCCGACGGCGCAACCCTTTCGCCTGACGGTCGTCTCGGCGCAGCGACTGCCGGCCGGCTATTACTACGCCGCGAACAACTTCTCGGCTGCGGAACATGGCGGGACGCACCTCGACGCCCCCGTCCACTTCGTCGAAAAGCGGCGCACGACGGACCAGATTCCGCTCAGCCAGCTGATGGGCGAGGCAGTGATCATCGATGTCCGGCGACAGGCGGACTCGAGCGCCGACTATCGTGTGCACCAGTCCGACATCATGGCATGGGAGGTGGCGCACGGCGACATCCCGCACGACGCGATTGTCTTGATCCGAACCGGGTGGGGCAGCCGCTGGCCCGATCGCGCGCGTTACCTGGGCACGACGAAGACCGGCGCGGGGGGTGTTGCGGAGCTGCACTTCCCCGGCCTCGACCTCGACGCCGCCCGCGCGCTCGTGCGGCGCAGAGTCAAAGCCGTGGGGATCGACACGCCGAGCATCGATTATGGCCAGTCCAAGGCATACCAGGTCCATCGCCGATTGTTCGCATCGAACATCCCCGCGTTCGAGAACGTCGCGAACTTGGACCAGCTGCCGATAACGGGTGCCTACGTGATCGCGCTGCCGATGAAGATCAAGGGAGGCAGCGGTGGGCCGCTGCGCATCGTGGCACTGCTGCCGCAGTAATGGCGCCCGACGCGTTTCCTAGGATGTCGGCAGCCCCTTACGCAGCAGGTCTTCCATGACGTCGCTGAAGCGATCGATCTCCGCCAACGTCGTGTAGACGTTCGGTGTGATCCGCAGGCAGTTGAACTCCGGATGGGCGATCGGCGTGACGATGATGCGGTGGCGGTCGAACAGGAACGCCGTGAGTTTACCCACGTCGAGCTGGGCCGGGGTGAACGACGCGAGACCGCACGACTGTGCGGGATCGTAGGGTGTCAGGAGCTTCACGCCGGGCACCCGCTCGAGTCGCTTCGCCCAGCGATCCCGCAGAAAGCGCAAGCGGGCTGCCTTCCGCTCCGGCCCGATGCCGTCCAGAAAATCGAGCGCCTCCACGATCGCGTTGTGGTTGGCCGCCGGATGCGTCCCGATCTCTTCGAATTTGCGGATGTTCTCGTTCATCTCCGGCGGCGCGGCCATCATCGGCCAGATCTTGGCGATCTTCGAGCGGCGCACGTACAGGAATCCGGTACCGATCGGCGCGGTGAGCCACTTATGCAGGCTGGTGCCGTAGTAGTCGCAGTCCAGCTCATCGCGCGTGAACGGGAAGTGCGCGTAGGCGTGCGCGCCATCCACGATCACCTCGATGCCGCGCGAGCGACCCAGCTGACAGATCTGCTTCACGGGGAAGATCTGGCCCGTAAGGTTCGTGATGTGACAGAAATGGATGACCTTCGTGCGCGGGGTGATCGCCGCCTCGATGCGCCGCGCCAGGTCCTCCTGCGACGGCGGCGGGACGGGGAAGGTGATCTGCTTCAGGACGATGCCGTCGCGACGCTCGCGCTGTTTCCAGGTGGTGATCATCCGCGGGTAGTCCTGCGTCGTCGTCAGGACCTCGTCCCCGCGCTGCAGCGGCAACCCAAGCTGCACGATCTCGAGGGCCTCACTGGCGTTGCGCGTGATCGCCATCTCCTCGGGATCGCAGCCAAAGTTCGCCGCCAGTCGCCGGCGCACCGCCTCGATCTCCGGCTCGATCCATCCCCACATCGTGATCGCGGGGGCCTGATTCGAGACGGCGAGGTAGCGCTGGAACGCGGCGTTCACGACCCGCGGGCTGGGCGCGACGCCGCCGTTGTTCAGGTTGATCATCCCGCGGTCGATATCGAACGCGGCCTGGATTTCGCGCCAGAAGTCTTCGTCCGCGGCGATCTGGGTGGCGCTGCGGCCATCGACTTGCCGGACCGCGGGGAGAATGCGCGACAGGGCGTCGCTCTTGAGCGCCGGCAGCGTAGCGCCGGCGGCGAACAGCGAGCGCAGGAAGTGGCGACGAGTGGCCATCAGGAGCCTCGAGTCAGACGACGGAGCAGGAGTGTGTAGGCGCAGAGATTCACAATGAGTACGAACGTACCGAGCACGATCTGGACACCCGCCGTCAATCCCCGGGGATAGATGGCGGGCAGGAGGTATTGCTCGACGAAACCGCCGGCGTAGCCCTGCTGGCCGGCGCGCGCGCGCAAGCTGTTTTCGAGCGGTGTCAACGGGCAGATCCCGCCACGGTACTCGATGATGATACCCCACAGCGCGCCGGGGATGTGAATTGCGGCCACCCAGCGCCACCGCCACGCGACAAATCCACCGCAAACCACGAACACAATGAACAACCCGTGAAATGCGACGACGGCGTTCGCGAGCAGCCGGTAGAACACCCGTAGGTAATAAAGCAAAACTCCCCGCCCGGCCAGAGCCGGACGGGGAGTCGGTGCTGCCGGTGCGGGACTAGAGGCCCGCGAACGTGCCGACCGGTGCGAACAGGTTCGAAACGGTGTCGCCGAAGTGTTCGAACGCGTCGAACAGATCGTGGAGTGCCGCGAGGTCGAGGGCGGTGAGCGGCGCGCCACCCGCATCAACCCACTGGGTTGCGGGATTGCTCGGATCGCCGTTGAACGACGCCACCGGATGGCCGTTGACGGACACTGTGACGCTGACCGTAACGGCGTTGGTGGTCGTGTTGAGCGTCACATGGCCGACCGCGCGCGTGGTCTGGCCATTCTCGATCAGCCGGAGGTCGGCGTTGATGATGATGTTCGGGTCACTGAACGAGACCGACTCGTTCAGCATCAGCGTGATCGCCGGATTGTTGAGCGCGAAGGTCGCTTGCACGCTCGCGCCGCCGGCATTGACCGCAAACGACTCATCGAACGTGAGCGTCTTGTTGTTACCGCCGCTCAGCCCGTTCGTGATCGTGCCGGAGACGGTGGCATTGGCGGACGTCTGGGAGGTCACCAGCGACGCCGTGTAATCGACATACGTGATCGTGCCGCCGGGGCCCTTCACCAGGACATGGAGCTGGAGCTTGGTCGGCGTGCTTTCATCGATGATATCGAGCGTGCCGATCGCGCTCACCGGCTCGACGACCGCACCATTCAGGCCGGTCGCGTAGAGGATGAAACGCACGCCGTTCAGTCCCGCGACCGTGTTCCCCTGCCACCGGTATTGATGGAGCGATGCATCCCACTCGAACACTCGGCCGTACAGCGAATCGGGAATGATCCGGCCCTGAGCGGCCGATACGCTGAGGTTGGGAATCATCGCTTGCAGCTTGCGGGCTTGCGCGAGGCCGGGGAGGAAGGCCTGAGCGCCGCTCTTGACCAGCTGGGGCCGGAGCGTTTCGAGCACCGTCGCCGCGGGTCGGAACGCCGGCGCGGTTGCCACGTCGAGCATCACCGTGGCCGTCGAGAAGCTGCGGAAGACGTCGCTATCGAACGCGGAATCGACCGATGCCAGATTCGCCGACACTGCCGCCGGGTCCGTGAAATCGACTGGCGTCGGCGAGTCCTTGCCACAGGCTGCCACTGCCAGCACGCCGAGGGCAACGCCGGCACGAAGGAACAACCGCATACGGCCTCCGAATCGAGAATGTGGGGGCGAACCTGAATTCTGCAGGCGCCGCGGCCGGAGGGGCTGTGACCCTCGCCACGTCTTGCCGGGCTAGTCGATCACGCCACCGCCGAGCAGTCGATCGTCGGCGTCGTACAGCACGCCGGACTGCCCTGGTGTGATCGCCCGAACCGGCTCGGCCAGCCGGAGCGCGATGCGACCGTCCGCCTGAGCAGCAATCGTGCCGGGCACGGCCCGCGCGCGATAGCGGCACTGCACCCACACGGCGTCTTCCGGCGACAGCGGATCCGCCAGCCAGTTGACCTCCGCGAGAGACAGCTCGTGTCCGAACAACTCCGCGCCGCGGCCGACGACCACCTCGCGTGTCGCGGGCCGGATCGCGAGCACGTAGAGCGGCTCATCGAATCCGCCCGGCAGACCGCGGCGCTGGCCGACCGTGAAGCGCGCGAAGCCGTCGTGCTCGCCGATCACCTCGCCGCTGGTGGTCACGAGCGGACCCGGCACGAGTGCGGGCGCGTCGGCCGGAAGATGCTGCTCGAGCACCGCCACGTAATTGTCGTCGGGCACGAAACAGATCTCGACGGATTCCTGCTTGTCGGCGGTCACCAATCCCAGTCGCCGTGCAATGGACCGCGTTTGCTCCTTGGTGAGCTCGCCGACCGGTGTCAGCATCCGACGCACCACCGCGCGATCGATGCCCCACAGGAAATACGACTGATCCTTCTGCCGGTCGCGGCCGCGGTACAACGCGCCTTCGCGCGCGATCGCGTAATGGCCGGTCGCAATGGCATCGCAGTCGAGCGCGTCGGCGTGGTAGAGGAAATCTCGGAACTTGGTGAACGAGTTGCAGCGGACGCACGGAATGGGCGTCCGGCCGCGCGCATACTCGGACACGAAGTTTTCGATGACATCGTGCCCGAAGCGGTCCGCGAGATTGAGCACGTAGTGTGGGATGCCAAGCTTGTGCGCGACGAGCTTCGCGTCGGTGATCGAGTCGAGCGAACAGCACGGACGGTCGGGCACGCTGGCGCCGTAACAGAACAGCTTCATCGTCGCGCCGATGACCTCGTGGCCCTGCTCGACGAGCAGCGCCGCGGCGACGGAGCTGTCGACGCCGCCCGACATGGCCACCAGCACTCTCATCGGTGGAGAACCGTGGACAGCGACCGGACCTTCTCGATGATCCGCGGAAGCGCGGCGGTCACCGCTTCCACGTCTTCCATCGTGCTCTCCTTGCCGAACGAGAACCGCAGGGCGGCCACGCCCAGCTCGCGCGGCACCCCCATGGCGGTGAGCACGTGGGACGGCTCGACCGCGCCCGTACTGCAGGCCGATCCCGACGAACAGGCGATGCCAGCGAGGTCGAGATGCATCAGCAGCGCCTCGCTGTCGGTGCCGGGGATCGAGACGTTCGAGATGTGCGGCGCCCGCTCGCCCTGCCAGCCGTTGATCACCGCGTCAGGGACGATCGCCAGCAGCCGGCGCTCCAATTCGTCGCGCAGCTCATTCAGTCTGGTCGCGAGCGCCTGCTGCTCGTCGGCGGCGAGCCGGGCCGCCACGCCGAGGCCGACGATGCCGGGGACGTTCTCGGTTCCAGGGCGAATGCCGAACTGCTGCCCGCCTCCGTGGATGATCGCCTCGACCGCCTTGCGGTCGCGCACGATCAGTGCACCGACGCCCTTGGGAGCGCCGATCTTGTGGCCGGAGATGGTCAGGAAAGTGCAGTTGACGTCGCGGAGCGAGACTGGAACCTTGCCGAACGCTTGAACGGCGTCGGAATGGAACGGGACGCTGGCCTCGCAACATCGAGTGGCGAGCGCCTCCACGGGCTGGAGCGTGCCGACTTCGTTATTCACCCACATCACGCTCACGACGGCGACGCCGTGCTCGATGATCTTGTCGAGCGACTCCCGCTCGACCCGGCCGGAAGCCGTAACGGGGAGAATGACCTCCTCACCACCGAGGTGCTTGACGGCGTGCGCCGCGGCGAGCGCGGCCTTGTGCTCCGTCGCGGAGACGGCCACACGGAAGGGGCCGCCACGATCTCGCGCCGCGAGCGCGGCACCGATGATGGCGAGGTTGTCGGCTTCCGTGCCGCCGGAGGTGAACACGACCTGGTTCGGCTCGGCGCCGACGGCGCTGGCAACGGCGCGCTTCGCCTCTTCGATCCCGGCGCGCGCGGCCCGGCCGAAGCGGTGCGCCGAGGAGGGATTCCCGAAAGCTTCCTTCCCGAGGTAGGGAAGCATGGCCTCCAGGACCTCCGGTCGCACCGGGGTCGTGGCGGCGTTGTCGAGATACGTGACGCGCTTGGTCATGGAAGCCGCAATTTAAGGACTAGATGGACTGCACGCCAAGTTTCAGCACATCGTCCACTTCCAGCGTCTCGGCCGTGTAGAACGGCTCGCCGTAGCGGCGCCTGATCAACGAGCCGTAATGCGCGGACTGCACGCGGATGAGCTCGTACAGATCCTGCCCGGTGGGGTGGATCTCACCGGCGGCCTTGGCGCCGGTGAACTGTGACGCATAGCAGCGAATCGCTTCCATCTTCAGATCAAAGACGTCGGAGATATCGACGACGAACGTCGGTTTCACCGGGTCTTCGCGATAGGCGAGCGCATACAGCAGCTTGTACGGACGGTGCGCCTCGACTCCTTTGCCCGGTGCGTACTTCGCGAGCCCGGCCAGATAACACGCATCGCGTCCCAGCTCGGAGGCGATGCGGTGATCGGGGTGCCGTCCCACGGAGTACGGCAGAATCACGACGCGCGGTCGTGTGCGGCGAATTATCGCGACGATCTGTTCTCTCGACGCCTCATTGTTCTCCAGATGAGCATCCGGCATTTCGGCGTTGAGTCGCAGCGGCACCCCGAGCGTCTTGGCGGCGCGATCGGCTTCCGCCGCGCGCGTAGCCGCATCGCCTCGAGTCCCCATTTCGCCCTGCGTCAGGTCGAGGATGCCGACGCGATGTCCCGCGCGCACGGCCTTGGCGAGCGTGCCGCCGCACGTGAGCTCGATGTCGTCGCGGTGTGCCGCGATGGCGAGCAGATCGACCTCATCACTCATATCGGAGAGCCTCAACGGGATCGAGCCGCGCCGCCCGCGCCGCTGGCGCGATGCCAAAGACCAGGCCGACCAGGATAGATGCCGCGGTCGCGATGGCCGCGGGAATCACCGGGACCGTCGTACTGAAGGCGAGTAGCCGCTTGAGGATCTCGCCGACGCCGACGCCGAGGAGGATGCCGATGATGCCGCCGAGGAGTGTGAGCGTGGCGGCTTCGACGAGAAATTGCCACAGGATGGCTCGGCGCGTGGCGCCGAGGGCTTTGCGCAGGCCGATCTCGCGGGTGCGGCTCGTGACCGACACCATCATGATTGCCATGACGCCGATGCCCCCCACCATCAACGCGATGCTCGACAGGACCAGCATCACGAAGAAAAACGCAAAGGTCAGGCTGTCGAAGATACTCAGGACCTGATCGGAAGTGAGCAGGTCAAACGTGTTCGGCTCGCCCGCGCGCAGCCGACGGAGTCGCCGCAGGGTCAGCGTGGCGGCGTCCATCGCGCGGCTCACGCTAACCTCGGGCTTGGGCTTCACGAGGATGATGAGTCCGTTCACTTCATCGATGAAGAAGCTGCGGCGCGCAGTCTCGAACGGCATGATCCCCGCGATCTCCGGCGTGCCCGGCACTTCGAAAATGTTGGTGGGCCGCTGCCACACGCCGAGAATCTTGAACGGATGACCGCCGATGCGGACGACGCGGCCCAGCGGATTGATCGCGCCGAACAGGCGATCGACGGTCCGTTGTTCGACGATGACAACCGGATCACCGCCGCGGAGCTCCGCGGCCGTGAACGATCGGCCCGCCGTGACGCCGCCGCCCAGAATCTCCATGAACCGGTCATCAGCGCCGAAGACGCCGAGGATCCGGGTGTGGTTGCCGCCGTATTCGAACCGCTCGAACAGCTGGGTCCAGATCGCCGCGTAATGGATTTCGGGGAGGCGGGCGATGGCCTCGGCTTCCTGGGGGATCAGCTTCGGCCGGATGCGCACCTCGCGCGGCACCGCGTCCGGATTGACGCCGGTCGTGGAAAAGAAGCGGAGCACGCGAAACGTCGTCGGCCCGACGACTTCGAGCGTATTGACGATCTGCTCGCGAAACCCCGCCACGATCGACGCCATCGCCATGACCGTGGCGATGCCGATGACGACGCCGAGCACCGTGAGGGCCGAGCGCAGTTTGTTGGCGCGTAGCTGGTCGAGGGCGATGCTCCAGCCCTCGCGTACGGAGTGGAGTTTCATCTACTCCTGGCGGAGCGCTTCGATCGGATCGAGGCGGGAGGCGCGATGTGCCGGATAGACGCCAAAGGCCACGCCAACGACGATGCCGAGCAACAGCGCCACACCGATCGACCAGCCGGTGACACGGGCGGGCAGCGGCGACAGCACCTGCACGAGACCGGCGAGTCCCGTGCCGACGACGAGACCCGCGATCCCCCCCAGCACGGAGAGCGTCAACGCCTCCGCGAAAAACTGGCGGCGGATGTCGCGCCGGGCGGCGCCGAGCGCCTTGCGGATCCCGATCTCACGCGTGCGCTCCGTGACGCTCATGAGCATGATGTTCATGATGACGATGCCGCCGACGACGATCCCGATCACGACCACGGCGGGGACGACGGTGAAAATGACCCGCGTGAGCTTTGCCCAGAATGAGATGAGTCCCTCCCCGGTGTCGATCGTGAAGTCATTGTCACTGCCGGGCCGCAAGCGGTGCGCGATGCGCATCGCTTCCTCCGCCCGCAGCATCGCGGGAGCGACGGCGTCAGCCGTCGGCATCTTCACCGAGATGACCATCGTCTGCCGCCGGCCGTACATCGATTCGAACGTCGTGAGCGGCAGCATCACGAACCCGTCCCACGATTGCCCCAGCACCGTGCCCTTCCGGGCGATCACGCCCTTTATCACGAGCTGGATCCCCTTCACACGGATCGTCCGGCCGACCGCAGCCGCGACGTCGCCGAACAGCTTGTCGGCGACGTCATAGCCGAGCACCGCCACATAGCGGCGCTGCTGATGGTCGACCTCGCTGAGCGGTTCGCCCGCGGCGAATGTGTAGTCCTGCACGAGCACGTACGGTGGCGTCACGCCAAAAATGAAGACGTCACCGGTCGTGCGGTTGCGCCACTGGACGTCCGCCATCGGCGTCGGCCACCCCGACTGCAGCGCGATCGCTTCGGCGTCCGGCACCGCGCGCTCGATGAAGCCGACGTCCTCGGGGGCGATGATGGGGCGGCGCTGGATCTGCTTCCATTCCTCGTCGTCCACGAACCCCACTTGAATCGGATCGCGGCGGATCTGGAAGGCGTTCACGCCCACGATCGCGCCGGCCAGCCGTTCGCGGACGTAGGCATTCATGCCCTGGATGACCGCGACCACCGCAACGAGGAAGGCGACCGAGACGATGATGCCGAGGAGCGTGAAGAACGAACGGAGTTTATGGCTCCAGATTGTCTGCACGGCGAGGACAACGGCTTCGAAGAGGGGCACGGCTGGAAACTAAGTCTATTCGTATCTCAAAGCTTCCACCGGATCAAGCTTCGCGGCCCGGCTGGCGGGATAGAGCCCGAACCCGATGCCGGTGAGCGCCGAGGCGAGGAGTGCCGCCACAATCGACCACAGCGGGACGTTGGCCGGGATCGGGGTAATGCGAGAAATGACGAACGCGAGCACGCCTCCGCTCAGCATCCCGACGGCGCCGCCCACGAGCGTCAGGGTCGAAGCCTCGACGAGGAACTGCCAGAGGATCGCGCGGCGGGTGGCGCCCAGCGCTTTGCGCACGCCGATCTCGCGCGTGCGCTCGGTCACCGAGATCATCATGATCGCGATGACGCCCACGCCGCCCACCATCAAACCGATCGACGACAGCACGAGCATCACGAGGAAGAATACCCCGGTCACCTGGTTCCAGGATTCGAGCAGCTTGTCCTGCGTCACGATCGAAAAACTGTTGTCCTGGCCCGGCTTGAGCCCACGGATGGAGCGCAGGGCGGCGACGACTTCGTCCATCGATTCCTGCTGCGTATACCCAGGCGCGGGCGCGACAGCGAGTCGCATCCAGCCCTTGAAGTACGGGACGGTCTTCACGAACGCGCCGTGTGGAATGCCCACGAACGGCGGTGCCGCACCGCTGAACAGGCTGGGCGGCTGCGTATACACACCGATGACGGTGAACGGCGCGCCCGCGATGTGAATGGTCTGGCCGATGGGGTCGCGCCCGCGAAACAGCTGGTCTTCGAGCTTGCGATTGATGACCGCGACGGCGGCATTGGAGAGGTCCTCGAACCGCGTGAACGTCCGCCCCGGGTAGACGTCGCCGCCATTCACCTCCACCCATTCAGCCGACAGGCCGGAAACGTTCACCGATTCAAGATGCCGGTCCCCGAATTCCACGGTGGCGGAGCTCTCCTCGCGGCGCGTCACGTACCGCACCGAGGGCAGCAGCCGGATTCGGTCGGCCTCGATCTCGTTGATCGCCGGATTGCGTCGCCACGGGCTGCTCTCGTCGGACCCGTCCGACACGTTGACGCCCGCCTGGAAGAAGCGCCACACCAGGAAGGTGCGCGGCGCGATCGACTCGAACACACCGGCGACGCTCTTATTGATGCCGCTGATCAGAGCGGCCATCAGCATCACCACCATCACACCGATCGCGATGCCGAGGATGGTCAACGCCGCCCGCGCCTTGCTGCTGCGCAGCGACGCGAGGGCGATGCCGACGCCTTCAAAGAGTCCCCCGCCGCCGAAGGTCATGTTTCAGCGCGTAAAGCGGTGATGGGGTCGAGCCGTGCCGCGCGGGTCGCCGGGTATACGCCGGCCACGATTCCCACGCCAGCGCCGAGGATCACGCCGACGACGATCGACCAGGGCGCGACGGCGGCGGGGAGCGGGGTCGTTGCCGCGACGAGCGCGGCGAGCGCGATCCCAATGCCAACGCCAGCGCTCGCGCCGACGGTGGCCAACGTCGTGGCCTCGACCAGGAATTGTCGCAGGATGTCGCTCCGCCGCGCCCCCAGCGATTTACGGATGCCGATCTCGCGCGTCCGCTCCGCCACCGCCATCAGCATGATGTTCATGATGACGATGCCGCCCACGACGAGCGAAACCGCCACCAGACCCGGGAGCGCGTAGAACAGGATGCGACTGATCTTGCCCCAGAAGGCGAGCACTTCATCCGCCGTCTCGAGCGCGAAGTTGTCGGGCTCGCGCGGGCGCAGGTGCCGCCGGCTGCGCATCACCGCCTCGGCCTGCGCCATGGCCTCGCGCATGTCGGCTTGCGTGCCAGCCTTGAGCGCGAGGGCATCGATTACCCGCGGCTGATTGACGTAGCGCTTCAGCGGGGCGCTCGCTGGAGCTACGGCGAACTTGTCGAGCGACAAACCGAAGAGGTTGCCCTGCTTCTCAACGACCCCGATCACGCGGTAAGGAATATCGAAGATCTTCACGTCGCGTCCGATCGGGTCCTGACCTTCGAACAGTTTATCGGCGAGGTCGTGCCCGAGCACGACGATTGGGAGGCCCGCCTGGACTTCCTGCCCCGTGAACGCGCGGCCCTGCTCGATGTTCAGCGAGCGGATGTCGAAGTACAGCTCCGTCGCGGCGGTAACCTGCACGTCCTTTACTTGCCGGCGGCCGGCGCTGAGCGCCGCGTGAGTGTTCGACTCCCAGGCGGCGAGCACCGGGACGGACACGCCCTGGGCCACCGCCTGGGCGTCTTCGTACGTGACGCGCGGCCGGCGCATCCATGTGCGCCACATCGAGTCGGTGACGTTGCCGATCTGCACGTCGGGAAACTGCCGCAGGCGAAACGTGTTCACGCCGAGCAGTGTCCCGGCGAACTTGTCGGTCATGTAGCGGTTCATCCCTTCCACGACCGACACGACCGCGATCAGGAACATCACGCCGATGAAAACACCGATAATCGAGAAGCCGCTCTTGAGTTTTTGGGCGCGGATCGTTTGGAACGCCAGCCGTACGGCATCCAGGAAGGACACCGTCGTTATTCGTAGCGGAGCGCTTCTACCGGATCGAGGCGCGCCGCCTTACTCGCGGGATAGATGCCGAACAGCAGTCCCGTCACCGCCGCGGCGACGAGCGCCGTGATGATCGACGCCAGCGGCACGTAGGCGGGGACCGGCGTGAAGTTGTGCAGCACGACGGCGATGAGCCAGCCGATCGCCATGCCGATGAAGCCGCCGACGAGCGTCAGGGTCGCCGCCTCGACGAGGAACTGCCACATGATCTCGCGCCGGAGCGCGCCGAGCGCCTTGCGGACGCCGATCTCGCGCGTGCGCTCCGTGACCGAGATCATCATGATCGCCACGACGCCGATGCCACCGACGATCAGGCCCACCATCGACAGCGCGATCATCAGCATCCGCGCGACCTTGGTGAAACTGTTGACCGCCTGGACGTACACTTCCTGAGTGACCGCGTCGAAGTTGTTCTTTTGCCCGGGACGCAGCCCCCGCATGGTCCGCATCGCCATCGTGACATCGTCGATCGCGCGCTCGGTTGAAACCGAGTCCTGCGGCACGACGAACATGTCCATCCAGCCGTGCCAGTACCGCAGGTCCTTCTGGAACGTGCCGTGTGGCATCATCACTTCCGGCTGGTCGCCGTCACCGAAGAGCCGCGGTGGGGGATTGTAGACACCGAGGACATCATAGGGCAGGCCGCCGATCTTGATGCGGCGGTTCATCGGATCGCGCTGCCCGAAGAGGTTCTCGGCCAGCTTGCTGTTGATGACGGCCACGTGGGCGTTGGACGCATCCTCGAGATGCGAGAACGAACGGCCGGGCTCGATCTGGCCGCCTTCGATCTTCGGCCAATCCGCGTTGCGGCCGCGAATCCGAATCGCCGCGAGGCGGTGCCCTTCGAACTCGATGTCCGCCGCCGTGCCCTCATCGATCACGACGAACGCGATGGTCGGGAGTTGCGTCAGGCGGTTCGCCTCGTCCACGGTAATTGGAGGACGCCGGCGCCACGGATTCGGATCTTCCGGATCCTCATCGTTCTGACCGCCCCAATAGCGCCCGACCCAGAAGGTCTTGGGGCCGAGCGACGCCAGCATGTCCGAGATGCCCTTGTTGAAGCCACTGATCAGCGCGCCGATCACCATGACGACCGTCACGCCGATCGCGACGCCAAGAATCGTGAGCGCCGCGCGCATCTTGTGCGCGCGCAGCGATGCGAGAGCAATGCCGACGCCTTCGAATACTCCCGACATGCGCTACTCCTGCCGCAACGCGGCGATCGGATCGAGCCGCGCAGCCCGGCTCGCGGGGTATACGCCGGCCACGACGCCGACGCCGGCCCCCATGATCACACCCAGCACGACAGACGCCGGCGACACGCTCGCGGGGAGCGGCGAGAGCTTGTTGATCACGAGCGTCAGCCCGATGCCGGCAACGATACCGAATGCGGCGCCGACCGTCGCAATGGCGGTCGACTCGGCGAGAAACTGGCGCAGCACGTCGCGCCGCCGCGCGCCCAGCGACTTCCGCAACCCGATCTCGCGCGTCCGCTCGGCGACCGCCATCAGCATGATGTTCATGATCACGATGCCGCCGATCACGAGTGAGACGATCACGATGCCCGGGATGACCGTGACGAGGATGCGGCTGATGCCCGCCCAGAAGCGCTGCACGCCCTCGGACGTGTCGAGCACGAAGTTGTTGTCCTGCCGAGGCCGGAGGTGGCGCCGGCTGCGCATGATGCCTTCGGCTTGGGACATCGCGTCCCGCATCTCGGGATCCGAGTGCGCTTTGACCAAGAACGCGTCGAGAATCCCGGGGGGATTCACCAGGTTCTGCGCGGGGGAGAGGGCCGGCACGACGACGAACCGGTCAAGCGGGAAACCGAGGATGCTGCCTTGGTGCTCCACGACGCCGATGACGCGATAGGGGACGCCACCGATCCGGACGTTCTTTCCCAACGGCGTGCGATCGGCGAATAGGCGTTTGGCGACTGCATCGCCCAGGACCGCCACCGGGGCTCCGGAACGGTTCTCCTCGCCGGTGAACGGCCGTCCGAGCGCGAGCCGCAGGTTCTTGATGTCGAAGTAACGCTCGCTCGCGGCCGTCAGCTCGATGTCGCGCGCGTCTTTATTGCCGTAGGAGACCGAGACCTGATCGCTCGATTGCCACGCGGTGATCACGGGGACCGTGAGCCCGGCCGTGATCGCCTCGGCATCGCTGAAGCGGATGCGCGGGCGCCGCCGCCAGGCCCGCCACACGGAGTCGGGCACGTTCGGCGTGAACATCGGTTGGCGCCGCAGCTGGAACGTGTTCACCCCGTACAGCGTCTGGGCAAACTTCTCGGTCATGTAGCGATTCACGCCGTTGGCGATCGACCAGGCGGCGATGAGCGAGGCCACACCGACGAAGACCCCGAGCAGCGAAAAGCCGCTTTTGAGCTTCTGTGCACGCAGCGTCTGGATTGCGAGACGGAAGGCCTCGAAAAACGGCACTCAGGCAGCCCGGGCTTGGTCCGTCGCCACGAGGCCGTCGCGCAGCGTGAGGACGCGCTCGGCGTTCGCGGCGATATCCTGCTCGTGGGTCACCATCACTACCGTCTGACCCTGGCGATGCAGCTCGGCGAAGACGCCCATGATCTCGGTGCTCGTCGTCGAGTCGAGATTCCCGGTGGGCTCGTCCGCCAGGAGGATGCTGGGCTCGTTCACGAGCGCCCGCGCGATGGCGACGCGCTGGCGCTGGCCGCCCGACAGCTCGTTGGGCTTGTGGTCCATGCGGTCGCCGAGGCCGACGCGCTGGAGCGCATGCGCGGCGCGCTCGCGGCGGCCGCGCGCCGACATGCCGGCGTAAATGAGCGGGAGCTCGACGTTGTGCAGCGCATCGGCACGGGGGAGTAGGTTGAACGTCTGGAAGACGAACCCGATCTCCTTGTTGCGAATGCGCGCCAGCTCGTCGTCCGCGAGATCGCTCACCTTCTGGCCGTTGAGCCAGTACTCGCCACTCGTCGGCGTGTCCAGGCAACCGATGAGGTTCATCAGCGTCGATTTGCCCGACCCGGACGGACCCATCACGGCGACGTATTCGTTCTTGCGGATCTGCACGCTCACGCCGCGCAGCGCGCGCACGAGCTCGGAGCCCATGTCGTACTCGCGCGTCAGCTTGTGCGTCAGGATGATGACGTCGGGAAGCGGCGTATCACCCGTGCGAAACAGCTGGACGGGGCTCATGAGCGGCGCCGTGCAGTGGTGTCACTCGATTCCTTGCTGGGGCGCACGCGCGCGCCTTCTTTCAGATCGCGGATGGCCTGATACGGGCCCGCAACGATCGTGTCGCCCTGATGGACACCTTCGACCACCTCGAAATGCTCTTCGCCCGCGATCCCCACTTTGACGGCGTGGAACGTCGCGATCCCATTGTGGACCAGGAACACGCCTTCCGTTTCCTTTTTATTGGCGGCACCACGTTTGCCGGTATCCGCGGCCGCGGGGCGAGGCGTTGCGGCCTGCGCAGTCCCGCGACCACCGGAACGCTGCTCGGTGGAGATCGGCGTGTTCTCGCGTACCGTCAGGGCGATGATCGGAATTGCCAGCGCTTGCTTGCGTGTATCGGTGATGATGCGCGCGGTCGCAGAGAGATCCGGGCGCACCTCAGCGGGTGGATTGGAGAGTGTGATTTCGACCTCGTAGTCCACCGCGCGATCGCTCTGGCCGGCCGCAGCCGACGCCGCCGTCAGGATGGCGCTGTTGGAGACCTTGGTGACGCGACCGATGAACGTGGTGTCCGGGAACGCGTCGATGGTGACGTCGACCGAATCGCCCATGTGCAGCCGCACCACGTCGGTCTCGTCGACCTGCACCTTGGTCTGAATGACGGACAGGTCCGAGATCGTGAGCAGCAGCCCGGTCTCGCGCGAGAACGTGCCTGGCACCGCCACCTCGCCTTCTTCGACGGCCAGGCGCGTGACGCGTCCGGCCATGGGCGCGACGAGATGCGTCTTCGCCAGCTGATCGCGCGATTCCTGCAGGCCGGCGCGCGACTGCTCGACCAGGTGTTGCGCCGCCGTCAGGTTCGCCTCGGCGATGTCGAACGCGGTCTGCGCCTGCTCGAGCTGCTCCTGCGAAATGAGGTTCGGATTTTGCTCGCGCAGCTCCTTGGTGCGCTGCAGCGCCCGCTGCGCCTGATCCCGCGAAGCCCGCGCCTGCACGGCGCCCGCTTCGGCGGACGACATCGCCGCCTGCGCGCGCTGCAGATTCGCCTGGTAGATCGTGGGGTCGATCTGCAGCAGGAATTGGCCCTTCTGGACCAGATCGCCTTCACGCACGGCGATCCGCGTGATGCGGCCCGTGATGTCGGCGCTGATGTCCACCTTTTTCTTGGGCTGAATCTTCCCGCTGGCGGTGACCGCGGCGACGAGGTCGCGGCGGCCGACCGTCTCGAAGCGCACCTCGATGCCCTTGTCACGCTTCGCGCTGGCACTCACCATCACCAGCACGATGAGCAACACGCCCCCACCGACCCCCAAAAACACCTTGTTCCGCTTAGACATGGCGGCTCGATCCTCTCGGTTAGCGCAAGCTGCGGCCGACGGCTGCTTCCAATAGCGCCAGGGCCTTGTGGTAGTCGTACGTCGCATTCACGGCATCGCTCTCGGCACGGAGCGCGGCGACCTGCGCGTCCAGCAGCTCGAAGAACGTCCCCGAGCCCACGCGGTAGCGCTCGGTGGCGAGCTGGAGCTGCTCGCGGGCGGCGCTGCGATTCGTGTCCTGCAGGCCGACGGTTCGGAACGCGGTCTGCAGCGTCAAGAACGCCTGGCTGACCTCGGTCTGCACCGCCAGGCCCCGCGCCCGCACCGATTCCTCGAGGTCGCCGTGTTGCGCGCGTGCATTTGAGACACTGAGCTCCCGCGCAAAGTTGTTGAAGATCGGCAACGTCACCGTCAGACGGGCCTGGAACGGCTGCCGCGTGAAATTGAACGGGAAGACGGAATTCCGGCTCCGCAGCGCCTGCTCGTTCGCCGCGCCCCAGATGAACCCGCTGCAGTCATCCGGCGGTAGACCGGCATTTTGCCGGATCGTGTTGTTGTCCTGGCATTGCGTGTACTCGCTCGCGAACGCCGCCTGCTGGTTGAAAATGAGCGGGTCCACGTTGGTGAACTGCTGGGTGAAACCCGACCACCCCGCCGATACCGACAGTGCGGGACCGTAGCTGGACGTCGCGGCGCGCACACTCCAGGCGGCGGCGCCCTCACGTGCCCGCAGCGCCTTCAGTGCAGGATTCTGCTGCTCAGCCATCGTCAGCAGATCGGTGAGCTGCCACACGGGTGTCTCCACGCTGAACGTATCGGTCAGCTGCACGGCGGCGACGTCGACCGGCGGCGTCACGCCCATCTGCTCGAAGAGACGGAGCTTCTCCACGCTCACTGCGGTTTGCGCGCGCAACAGGGCAACCTCGGCCTGGCCGCGTGCAACCTGTGCCTGCCGTACATCGATCAGCGTCGCCTGGCCAACCCCATAGCGTGCCTGGGCAAGCTTCAAAAACTCCTCGTTGCGCTGCAGCGTCTTCTGCGCCAAGTCCGCTTGCGCGCGCGCCTGCAGTACGGTCAGGTACTGCTGCTTGATGCCGGTGACAAGCACGTTCTCGGCGCCCGCGATGTCGGCGTCGGTCGCGCGCTGTTGGGCTTTCGCAAGCCCCGGCTGCGACAGCGTCGCGCCGGAGAGCTGCCACGAGAGTCCCAGATCATAGAAGGAAGAGACCGTGGACACCGACTGGGAGAAGCTCTGCGCCAGGAATGTCTGCGAGCCCGGGCCGGTATAGCTCATGCCACCGGATGCCGTAACCGACGGGATCAGGAGGCTGGAGTAGGCATTTCGCACGCCCCACGCGGCCGGCCCGCGATTGTTCTGGGCCTGCCGATACGCGGGGTTCCGTTCGCGCGCGAGCGCGATGGCGTCGGCGAGTGACAGCCCGGCCGAGGTCACCTGTGCCGGAGAGGCGGGATTCCGTGGTGTGGTAGGCTGCTGCGCGACTGCAACGGCGGCGGGGCCTAAAATGAGGCCTGCCACGAGCAACAACGATGTCATGGTCGTCCTTGAAAAGATATGTCGTGGGTCGAAGCGCACCCCCTTACGCGCAAGTGCGTGAGGCGGTTTCGGCCTGTGACACAACCTAGCTACCGGCGAGGCGCTCCGCGACGAGGCGTCGGCTGGGGATCTCCACCTTCATCAAGCGACCGCGCTCATCCAGCCACACCTGAACAGTCCCGCTCGGTTCGCCGGCAACGGTGATGTGGCGCAAGTGGGCTGGGTCATGATTGAGCGTGGTGGAGGCCAAGCCGAGGTCGCGGATTTGGACCGTTTCGCGCCGGAGGGCGCGCGGGTATATGGCCGTGAGCTCGGAGGCTTCGGAGGCCGCCCGCCAGGCGGCGAAGACGTACGGCGCAAAGACGGAATCATCGAGGACGACCGCTCGTGGGCCTGTCGCGAACTCGCGCGCCCGCTCGGTCGCGCGAGCCACCAGCCGTACCGTCAGGCGACCGCGGCCGAGCTCGCCGAGGATGCGCGACGGCTGCCGGGGGTCCGCGACGTCGTATTGCAGCGTGGCGGGCATCGTGTCGCCGTTCACCTCGAGAATGGGTGCGAGCACGATGACCGGTCGCGCCCGGTCGTAGCGAATCGTCGTGGCCAGCGTCCACCCGTCCTCGCCACGCGAGAGCCGGCCGTGGCTCAGGCGAAATGACTCGCGCGCTACCTCAAGCGTATCTACGCGCACGACGAGCACGCCCTCGTCCAGCGGGGAGCCCGCTGCCTGGAGCAGCAACAGAGCAAAGAGGCCTGAGGTCATGCGGCTACGGCCCCCAAGACTCGCGTCGCGATGCGGTCACGAATCATCTTATACAGCCGCGCCCCCTTTTCGGCCGACGCGAGCGTCGGTCTCCCCACGGACCCTGGCGACAGCGCGGGGACGGATCCGGCAGCGCGACGCAGGAACCGAGCCACTTGGCGCTCGGTAAGTGGATAGTCCTGGGCCAGCTCCATCCGGACGAGCTCAGGGGCGAGGTGTAGCATGAGCGAGGTATCGAGCTCGCCGCCGTGCGTGGGCCCGCCAGGATCCTCGAGGTAGCCGGTGAAGTCGAGCGCGAAGATGTCGACGGTAAAGATCCGGGCCCGTCGTGTCCGCAGCGTGGATAGCGCTTCCTGATGGGGGTCGTGGCCGTGCGCGGTAAGAATGATGAAGGCGTCCACGCCGCACTGCTCCCAGGAGCCAAGCAGGTCGTTCATCCAGCGGTGCAGCGTCTTGCGTCGCACCGCGGCATTGCCCGGATACGGGCGTTTCGTGATGGTGTTGACGCCGTATGCGACGGTGGGCGCCCGCAGGATACCGAAGCCGGCCGAGAGGTCATCGGCAAGCCGCTCAACGATTAATGTATCGCAGCCCAGCGGAAGGTGTGGTCCGTGTTGTTCGCACGTGCCGACAGGCACTAACAGCCGCGAGTCGCGCGCGAGGGCGGCGCGCACCGCGTCGGGGGTGAGAACGCTCAGGTGCAGCGGCAAGCTCACGTCGTAATCGCGGGCTGGTTTGCGACGCTGGCAACGGCCGAATGGCTGCGCAGCGACGCCGGCGCCTGGGCGGTGCTCGCCGCCCTTGCGGGTCTCGTGGGCGCGGCGCTCGCCATCCGACCGCCGGCGCCGCGCCACAAAATGAGTCTCGTCGCGGCGTTCACGACCCTGCTGCTCGGCGTGATCCTCGCGGTCGGTGCGCTGCGTGTCTGGCGGATCGAGTGCTGCTGGCCCGCCCTCCGCGAACGACTCGTCACTTCGGCTTCGCGCTCGCTCCAGGTGTCGTTGGGCCAAGCGATCGCAGAGGCTCGCCGGCTCGCCCAGCGTGGCGCCACGGCCGCACCACTGCCGCGGGAAGCGGTGTTTGATCGGCTCGGGGACGCCGTTGCGTCCGGCGTCCCCTTGGAGCGCGGCGCGGCCGTCCTCGCGGTCGGCGCAGACTCCACAACCATTGCCTGGGCGGGTCGCCACCGCACGATTCCCGCGGCCCAGGATACGACCGAGTTGCAGACGGTCATGACTCCATTCTACGCCGTGCTCGAGGCGCGGCGCCAGGCACAAGCCGCGACGTCAGTCGGCAGCGTGCTGTTGTCCGCGGCGCCGGCGATCGCCGATGCCGATCGCAGTGTGGCCGCGGAATTCGCGCGCGCTCATGGCGTCTCGTTACGCCTGTTCCCTCCCGGACAGGGACCGCGTGACTCCAGCGTCTTCGAGATTTGTACTCCCCGCACGCTGCCGTCGCAGGCGTGCGCGCCCGGAGACACGCTCTTCTCGGTGCAAATGATTCCGCCCGCACAGGGGGACGCGAAGCTCGCGGCTGTGACGCAGACCGCCTGGCTCGCCCGTCTCGGTATCGCGGTTTTACTCGCCGTCTTGCTGTTGGCGGCGCCGCCGGGTCGTTGGCGTTGGGGCGTGCTGCTGGTTGCCGCCTGGACCTTGCTCCGCGCACCGCTCGGTCCAGCAACGCTGTTCTCGCCGGCGACGTTTTATCGCCCGGTCACCGGGATCGGAACGTCGGCGGGATCGCTCCTCGTCGCGGGGGTTCTGGTACTCGTCGCCGCCGGCTCGTTATGGCGTCGCGGCCTGCGGCGCACTTGGTTAGGCGCGGTGGCCGCGGCGCTGCTGATCGTCGCCGCGCCCTACGTCGTGCGCTACTTCGGCCGCGGCATCGCGCCGCCCGCGAGCGGCGTGAGCCTGGAACTCTGGCTGTCGTGGCAGGCAGCGTTGGCAGTGACCGCCATGGCGCTGATTCTGCTGGCGGCTGCGCTGGTACGGGGCGGAGCTGAACCGGAACGTGGGTCGTGGGCGCTTCCCGCTGCGTGCGCGTGGGGCGCGGTCGCGGCGATCGGGGGACTGTGGCTGTGGAGTCCCCACGGAGCCTGGCCGGAATGGTACACGTTCCTGTGGCTTCCTTCATTGGCTGGGGCGATTTTGCCGGCGCCGCGACGCTGGGCGCTCGTCGGCATGGCGGTCGTCGCCGGTACGGCGGCCGCGCTGATCGCCTGGGGCGCCGCGGTCGAGGGCCGCTTGGCGCTCGCCACGCGCGACGCGCAGCGGCTGGGCCACGAGGGCGACGCCGTTGCGGTCGCATTACTCGAGCGACTGGCCCAGCAACTCACCGCTCCGTCGCAGCCACCGCCTCGCACCGCCGGCGACCTCTACGCGTTGTGGGTTGGATCGGCGCTCGTCGCAGAGGATTATCCCGCGATGATCGCGCTGTGGGGTGCGGGAGCGGAGGGGCCGCCCATCGCGGAGCTGCAGCTCGCGCAGCTCGACCTGCGGCCGGGTCTGCTCTCGACCCTCGCTCGCTCCGCCGTAGACGGACCGTGCATCGAACGTATGGAGCGCATCCCGGGCGTCCACTACGTCCTCGTCGCGCCACTTTCCGACGGCACGGTCCTCACGGTGGGCGTCGGCCCGCGCACGCGGCTGCTCCCCCCCAATCGCGTGGCGCGGTTTCTCCGCGGCGATCCCGGCGTGGAACCGCCGTATACGATCACGCTGTCGCTGCCGAGTCATGCGATGGGCATGGGTGGGTCGGTCGAATGGCGACGTGAGGGATGGTCGGTTCGCGGCGAACGGCACGTCGATTTGCCGGGCGGCGGGCGCCACGTGCACCTCCGCGTTGCGCTCGGCGACCCATGGTCGCTGCTGGTTCGAGGCATTCTGGTCGTGGGACTCGACGTCGCGCTGTTGGCGGCCGTGTGGCTGTTCGGCCTCGTCGTCGCCGAGGGCTGGCGCACGCGGGTGCCGGCGCTGATCACCACACTGCGCACGAGCTATCGCGCGCAGCTCACATCGGTGTTGGTGGCGTTCTTCGTGCTTCCAGTGCTCGGGTTCGCGGCGTGGAGCTTTGCGCGGCTCGCCGATGAGGCGCGCCGCTCCGGTGACTTGCTCATTCGCCAAACCCTGCGCGACGCCGCAGGCGGCGCCGAAACCGTCGCCGGCGATCCCCCGGACGCTATCGGCCGCTCGCTGGCCGAGCTCGGGCGCCGACTCGACGCGGAGCTGTGGCTGTATCGCCGTGGGGTCCTGGTCGGAACGAGCTCGCCCGTGATGGCCGAGCTCGGTCTCGTGGATCCATTTCTTGCTCCCCCCGCTTTCCGCGCGACGCTCGAGGACGAGCTCGAGATCACCTTGGACGCGCGCACCGCCGGTCGGCCGACGCGCGTCGGGTATCGCGTCGTCGCGTCGGGACCGCCGGGTGAGCAGGCGGTACTCGCGGCCCCGCAGCTCCTCGACGACGAGCGCGTGCAACAGCAGCAGCAGGACCTGGCGCTCGCGCTGGTGCTCGGCACCCTCCTGGGACTGGTCGCCGCGATGTACCTGGCCGGGGTGGCGGCGCGGCGGCTCGCGAAACCGGTCGCGGCGCTGCGCGAAGCGGCCATCGCGGTGGGGCGGGGCAGCGAGCCTCCCGCATTTCCGCCGGGCACGCCGCGGGAATTCGAGCCGGTGCTCAGCGCGTTCGAACGCATGGTCACCGACGTGCGGCGCAGTCAGGCGGCGCTGGAAGAGGCGCGGCTGCGGACGGCGCGAGTGCTGGCCAACGTTGCGACCGGCGTGATCGCAGTAGACGAGGGACTGCGAGTGACCATGGCGAACCAGCGCGCTTCGGAGCTGGTGCTGGGTGGCACCGAAACGCTCGCACCGGGCAACGTGCTACCGCAGGCGAGCGCGGCGGCATGGGCGCCCGTGTGGCAGGCGGTCGCCGAGTTCATCGCGGAGCACCGCGACGTGATCAAGGAGCGGGAGTTTGAGGTCGGCGGTCGTCAGATTCGCGTACAGCTCGCGTTGCTGGGTGCCGCGCCTGACGGCTGCGTCATCGCGCTCGACGATGCGACGGAGCTGACGCGCGCGGCGCGTGTGCTCGCTTGGGGCGAGATGGCCCGCCAGGTGGCGCACGAGATCAAGAATCCGCTCACGCCCATTCGCCTCGGCATCCAGCATCTGCAGCGCGTGCGGGGCAAGGGTCAGACCCCGACGTTCGATGCGACGTTAAAGGAAACGTCCGAGCGAATTCTCGAGGAGATCGATCGGCTGGATGGCATCGCGCGCGCTTTCTCGCGGTTCGGGGCGCCCGATCCGTCCGGCGCCGAGCAGCTGCCGCTCGAGCCCGTCGATCTCGCGGCGACCGCCCGCGAAGTCGTCCGCCTCTATGACCTCGGTGCGACGCCGCGGTTCGAGGTCCGCGCCGCCAACGGCGCGCCACCGCCGGCGCTCGCGCGCAAAGATGAAGTCAAGGAAGTGCTGGTGAACCTCCTGGAGAATGCGCGCAACGCGGATGCGAAACGCGTGACGGTGCACGTCGCGGCAAGCGGGCGACAGCTGGTGGTTGCCGATGACGGCCGTGGGATTCCGCCGGAGGCGTTGCCCCGGGTGTTCGAGCCGACGTTTTCGACGACGTCGAGCGGCGCCGGGCTCGGACTGGCGATTGCGCGCCGGCTCGTCGAGAGCTGGGGCGGCGTGATTACGCTCGAAAGCGATCCGGGCAAAGGGACACGGGTCACTCTGACGCTCCAAACCGCATCCTGAAGCGTCCGCGGGTGACCTTCCTCACACCAAACAATGGAAAAATCGGACACAATGTGCAAAGTTGTGGCGGCTTTTCCCTTGTCCGAGGTGACCCGTGCGAACTGGAGTCGTCGCTCTTACGCTCGTCGTGCTCGTACTCGCTCCTGCCCGAGCGGCATACGCGCAATTCTCGTTCGACGCGCGGCGCATCGGCATGGGCGGCGTGTCCCTCAGCCGTGACGGGAACGCGCGGCGCTACAACCCCGCGTATCGCGCGGTAAAGAACAAGAGCCAAGCCGCAGGCACGGGGGCACCCAAGTTCTCGATCCCCATCCCACTTGGGCTGATCGATTTCATCAAGGATCACCCGCTCAACCAGCTGGGTCACGATCCGACGTTCAATCCGGACTCGGCCGCGTTCAATCCGATTGCATTGGTGGACCTGGTGTTCAATCCGCCGATCTTCCTGGAAGTGAAAAAAGCGCCCACGCCGACGAACGACGTCGCGTTCACGATCGGCCGAAATCAGCTCATCATCGATCTGGGCGCCACGAAGGTGCTGATCCCCGAGCAGGACTTCGGGCTGGGGTCGACGAGCCGCTTGTTCGATGCGGGAGCGGGATTCGGCGGAATCAATGTCGGTGTGATGGGTTTCCTCGAATATGACGTGCGTTTCGACCTCGACAGCACGCTCCGAAACTTCCTCGTCAGTGATTCCACGGCGCGTCCCAATACCTCCTACTTCGTGAATGTCGACGGCGTGGCGCAGGCCGGACTCGCCCCCACGGTGAGCTACGCGGGCCGGATCATCAAAGGCATCGGCGGCGATTCCACCGACGACGGCTTGTATCTCGGCGGTGCGCTGCATTACTACCTCGGTGCCACGTACGGCCGAGCCGTCGGACCGGCCGGTTTCGTCACCGGTAACCCCGTCCTGGGCGCGACCCCGACGCCACTCCTCGACGGCAACGTCTTCAATTCCACGAAAGCCAACGGGCACGGCATCGGCGGCGACATCGGCATGGTCTGGATCTCGGGACCGTTCGAAGTCGGCGTGGGCGTCGACGACATCGGCGCCGAGCTCACCTGGTCACACACGAAGGTTCAGCGCTACCTCTACACCACCAGCACGAACTCGGTTTCGCGGACCGTGATCGCGCCCGATACCACCACGAAGACGAAGCTGCCCGTGACGTACCTCGCGAATGCTGCCATCCATATGGGGACAGGAACGACCGTCGGTGGCGACGTCATCAATTCGGGGCGCGGCACCGTCATCCACGTCGGCGCCGAGCAGCGCACCGGTCCGTTCGCGGTGCGCGGCGGTGTGTCGCGCGATCAGCGCAAGAGGATGCAGTTCGGGTTCGGCGGGGGCGTGCGCCTGGGCGCGATCGGACTGGACCTCGGATTCTGGACGCACAGCAACTCACTCTCGACGCAGCGCGCCGTCACGATGGCTACGTCGATTTCGATCTATTAAGGGGCGACTCATGAAGGCTCTTGCTGCTGCTCTTCTCATCCTTGTCGCTGCCTGCGGGGTAGGAAACGCGATCTTCAATGTCGATGTGTTGAGCTTTCTGTCCGCGAGCGACTCGGTCAAGCGGTTGAGCGTTCCCGTCGGGATCGGACAAGCGGATTCGAGCGTCGCGCGACGGTTCTTCCTGCCGCCGGGCTTCGGAAAAACGGCGGCGGACTCGGTCAGTGCTTCAGCGACCGCCTCGATCATCGACACCGCCGGCAGCGGGAGCGTCCAATTCGACGTCTTCTTCGCACGGACGCAGGGGGGGCTCTTCACCGGGATGCCTTACCTGAGCGCAAACAGTGGCGCGATGGTGGCTGGTGACTCGGTCAGGCTGTTGCCGCCCACCACAGTCTCCCTCGCCGATACCGTTTTCCAGAAGGACACGGTGTGGGTGGGCATTCGCGCCCGCATCAACAAGAACGTCACTACCACCATGGCGGGCCGCTTCCGCCTGAACAGTCTCAACGTGCGGATTGTGGTCAAGGGCAACATCCTCTAGCAGGCGCGGCTCGTCGCTGCGCTATATTTCGTGCCCGTGAGCACTCGACGTCCCACGGTCACGGTCAACGTCGGCGGCGTGCCGGTGGGCAGCGCCCATCCCATCGTCGTCCAATCGATGACCAACACCGACACCGCGGATGCCGCCGCGACCGCTGCGCAGGTGCGCGCCTTGCACGCGGCCGGCAGCGAGCTGGTGCGGGTGACGGTGAACACCGATGAGGCGGCCGAGGCCGTGCCCGCGATCGTGGCCGAGGTGGACGTTCCCGTCATCGGCGATTTCCATTACAACGGTCACCTGCTGCTGACGAGATATCCCGAGTGCGCCCGCGCGCTCGCGAAATACCGCATCAATCCCGGCAACGTCGGCACCAAGCGCCGCGACGACAACTTCCGCACGATCATCCAGGTCGCGATCAACGAAGGGAAGCCGGTCCGCATCGGCGTCAACTGGGGGAGTCTCGATCAGCAGCTGCTCACCGAGATGATGGATGCCAACGCGAAGCTCGCGGAGCCGCGCGACGCGCGTGATGTCACGATGGACGCCATGGTCGAGAGCGCCATGCGCTCGGCGGAGCTCGCCGAAGAGAGTGGGCTGCCCCACGATCACATCATCCTGTCCGCCAAAGTCTCGGGCGTGCAGGATCTCGTCGCGGTGTACCGGATGCTCGCGCAGCGCTCCGACAACGCGCTCCATCTCGGCCTCACCGAAGCGGGAATGGGAACGAAGGGCGTCATCGCCAGCACGGCCGGACTGTCGATCCTGCTCCAGGAGGGCATCGGCGACACGATTCGCGTCTCGCTCACGCCGCGCCCCGGAGGCGACCGCACCGAGGAAGTGCAGGTCGCGCAGCAGGTCCTGCAGTCGCTCGGCTTGCGGAGCTTCACGGCGCAAGTGACCGCTTGCCCCGGCTGCGGCCGCACGACGTCGACGTTCTTCCAGGAGATGGCCGAGGAGATCCAGAAGTACCTGCGCGACCAGCGGCCCGCATGGCAGGCCCGCTATCCAGGCTCGGAAGAATTGCGTGTGGCCGTCATGGGCTGTGTCGTCAACGGACCCGGAGAGTCGAAGCACGCTGACATCGGTATTTCGCTCCCGGGCACCACCGAGGAGCCGCGGGCGCCGGTGTACGTGGACGGCGCGCTGAAAGTCACGCTCAAAGGCGACACGATCGTCGCCGATTTCCTGCGCATCCTGGATGACTACGTCGAGACGCGCTTCGGCGGAGGCCCCGGATCAGCGAAGGGGGGAGCCCAGCGGCACGTCGCGGTCGGGGTGCACCAGGCAGATGTCGCCCTCCCCAAGAATCACGCCTAAGGTCAACACCTCCGAAAAAAACGTTGCGATCTGCCGGGGCGGGAAGTTGAGCACGCCCAGCACGAGTCTACCCACCAGATCCTGCGGGTCGTAGTACTTCGTGATCTGCGCGCTCGAGTTCTTCACACCGATCTCGGGACCAAAATCGATGCGCAGCTTGTACGCGGGTTTGCGCGCCTGGGGAAACTCATCGGCCTCCACAATACGGCCCACGCGGATGTCGATCTTCGCAAAATCGTCGTAGCTGATCGGGTCCATCGCCGCTCCCAAATGTCCCTTTTAGAGGTCAGCGCGTGCACCGTGCAAGGCGCGAAAAGCTTGGCATGTGCATTGCCTTTCCGCCACAGCGCAGACGACTTCCACTCTCACAGGACGGCGATATGCGGCGCATCGGGATGGCGGTGCTGAGCCTCGGTCTGATTGCAGGTCCTCTCCTCGGCCAGCGGTCCGCGCTCCGTGAGGTTCACGACCGCGGTGCATTTGGCGCCGACTTTGTCGTGGCCCAGCCGCTCGGCGAGTTTCGCCGCAATGGGGACGTCGCGGGCGGATTGTCGATCTTCGGCGTCACGAGCGGCGGCGCTCTGGCGCTCCGGATCGACGCCTCCTGGATGGCCTACGATGCGCAATACCTGAGTTACGGCGTTTCCACCACTTCACAAATCGGCACGATCGGCGCGGGACCCCAGCTGACGCTGGGCAGTGGTGCGTTCCGCGTCTACGGATTTGCGACCATGGGCGGGTCGCTGTTCTGGAGCAATGCGACCTACAGCAGCTGCGGGTGCTCTGCGAGCGACTACCTCGACGGCCACACGACGTGGATGCGGTCCGCGGGCGGCGGTGTGCTGCTCGGCCTTACCGCCGGTCGCACTCCGATCGCGATCGATGTCGGTGCCCGCGGCGTGCGCCACGATCGTGTGACCTATGTGCCGGCCGGTGGCCTGACGCAAAACCCTGACGGCAGCTTCACCGCACGCCAGGTCACAACGCCGGTGGATATGCGCGTCTATCAGATCGGGGTGTCGATCGGGATTCGGTAAACTCCCCTGCCGTCCCCGACCTCACCCTACCCCCTCTCCACTCAGTGGAGAGGGGGATCTTTTTTCAGGATCTGAGTCAAGTACCGATTGGGTGCGTTCAGGAAATCTCGTGTGATGCGCACGTGATCGAGTTCTTCGTACGCGACCGCCTGCACGGGTATACGATCGAAGCTATAGATCTGGGCGTCCGGGAACGCTAGCAGCAGCGGCGAATGCGTTGCGATGATGAACTGCGCATCCTGCGAGATCATGTCGCCGATCATCGCGAGGAGGGAGAGCTGGCTCTGCGGCGAGAGCGGCGCCTCGGGCTCGTCCAGCAAGTACAGGCCGCCGGGCACAAATCGTGATTGGAATAGCTTGAGAAAGCTTTCGCCATGAGAATTGGCGTCGAGCTCGGCGCCGTAGCGTTTTTCCAGCTCGGCGATCGAGGCTTGTAGTGGTCCTTGCTTCAAGCCGAGCGCTGTTTGCGAGCGACCGCCGGCCTTGTACAGTTCTGCCGCCTCGCGCATTTCGACAATCAACTCGGCTCGCATGCGCGCGAGCCGCTTCGCGAAACCAAAGAAATCCTCCGCACGCAGAAAAAATCCGCGTGTGGTGCGTCTGGCCCAGCTGAGGCGGAGCGCCTTACCGAGCCGGCGTTGCGCTGCGAGCGTATCGTCCTGCTGCACCTCCGCGCTACCCACCGTCGCGAGCCGCGCGGCCGCCGCGATGCCCTCGAGGAGCGTCGATTTTCCGGAGCCGTTTTCGCCGACGAAGAATGTGACAGGTCGCTCGAGCGGTAGTCCGTCGAGCGCCCGGATAGCGGGGACGGTGAAGGGAAACTGGTCGTTTTCGCCGCCGCGGCGACTCAGGGAAGCCAGATGAACCGCACTCACGGCCTCAAAATACCTGCTGCGGGAAGTGTTTCACTCCGCTTACAGATGGCCTGCGCAAGAACTCCAACTCACTGATCCGACACAGCTTACAGGGACGAGCGGTGGGTACGGTACTTGCCCCTTCCAGCATCGCGAAGGAGGAAATCCCACATGCCCGACACACACCCGATCGCCGGCACACGACCAGCCGGTGCGTCCCCCGCGCCCCCTCATGAGCCGGTCGTGAAGCTCGGGACTCCTCCGTCACCGGTTCCCACGGCGCAGTCGCCGAGTCGTCTCAACCATCCGATCCTGCTTCCCTCCGACGAAACCGACGTCGATGACGAGATCACGTTTCCCGCTGCCGCGACGCCCGCGCCGTCCGCTGTTCCCGCTCCGCATCCGGGACCGAGGGTTCGTTGGCATACGTACGCCGCTTCGGGGCTTGCCGGTGCGGTGCTCGTGACCGCCATCTACGGGTTGCTGGGATCCCGTTCCGGTGCAGGGGGCGGGCGGGGTTCCGACAGGGCCGGCGGCGCGGCGCTCGTCAGTGACACGGCATTGCTCGACCGGCGCACCGACACGCTTGCCCTCGCGATTACGGCGTTCAACATGCGAGCAACCATGTTCGATACACGTCGCATGCCGTGCAGCGGACTGGCCCGCGGCCTCGCGCAGGTGGAGGATGCGTGGCTCGGATACAACCTGGCACGCAGGGATCTGCTCGCAGGATCCGACCCCGGGCGCGATGCCCGTGACAAACGTCTCTACGCGGATGTACGTGGAGTCGAAGTGAAGTTCGAACGCACATCCTGTCCCCGGCCCTAGCGTGCGCTCACACTTCGCACGGCTCGTCCTCGCGCTGGCCGCACTGGCGGCGCCGATCGCGGCGCAATCACCACCGCCGCTCGACAAGTCCGAGTTGATCCGGCTGCTCACGAATCCGTTGTTCGCCCAGAACGAAGTCGCGGAGGTCGTGCGCCGCAGCTGCCTCACCTTCAGTCCGACGGAGCGTGACTGGACCGATCTGCGCAGCGCCGGCGCCAGCGGCGCGGTGATCGCCACCGCCGCGGCCTGCGACACCCGGCGCGCCGCCAACGCGGCAGCGGCGTCCGCAAGCGCGGAGACCGCCCAACACATCACCGCCGTGGCCCAACCAGCCGAGGTCGTCACGACCGCGGGGACTGCGGCGAGTGTGCGCGTGCGCTTGAGTCGCGGCCGCACGCCGCTGCGGCGCACGACACTGGCGTTGCGCGGGACCGCCGCACTCGGCCTACCGCAGGACGCGTCGGCGGTAACCGACGACAGTGGCATCGCGGTGTTCCGGTTGCCTGCCGTCTCACGCGCCGGCAGGCATCAATTCGAGATTCGCGGCGGCGGCGGCGCGACCCTTCCGGGCCAACCCGCCGTGCTGTTTTCCGTTCGGTCCGCCAAACCCGGTCGGGTGCATGTGACGCCGGACTACATCCTGTTTCGGAGCGAAGACACCACTGCGGCAATCGTGGCGGCGGTCACGGACTCGCTCGGGAATCCGGTGTCAGGCGAGCCCGTTGACCTCGTCGGCGGGACGGGCGCCCCGCAGACGTCGGTCACCGATTCCGGTGGGCGCGCCACGTTTGCGGTGACGCCCAAATCGGTCTCGCGGGGTGCGGTGGTGCAGGTCCGGGTCCGCGGTCTTCCGCCGGCGGACGTGGAGATCGCAGCGGCAGCGGGACTGTCCGGCGTCAACACCGGATTCTTGCCGCTCGCGGCGACGTCCGGCGGCGTGGGCAGCCAACTGGGTGGGCCAGTGATTTTCCGCGCGCGCACCGTTCAGGGAGTTCCCGCCGCCGGTCGCACCGTGCGCTTCCGGGCGTTGAATGGTCGCGTCACGCCCGAGTCCGCGGTCCTCGACTCGACCGGTCAGGTCCGTGTGGATGTCGTCCTGGGGAACCGGACGGGAGAGTCTGCTGTGTTCGCAAACATCGATTCCGTCGAGCGCGTCCTTACGCTGCGCGCGCAGCCGGGCCCCATCGATACGCTACTCCTCGACCGCAACGGCGAGGTGGTCAACGGGCGCTCGATCACCGTGCCGGTTGCCGCGCCCTTCACGCTCCGACTTCGGGCTCGCGACCTCTACGGCAATCTGACGTCGATCGATGGCCTGGGTCAGGCGCTGCGCGCCGGCCGTGCGCGACTCAACGTGCGCCAGCAGGATCTGCAGCTGGTCAGCCTCGAGTCTGCCGACACGGCCGTGATCATCACGTTGAAAGCGCAGCGCGTGGGAAGCTATCAGTTCGTGATCGGGAGCGGGATCACGGCCAGCGTCCGCGTCGACGCCGTCGCGAAGCCGTAGTCAGTCGGCCGCCACGGGGGGGGGCTCCTCGACGGTCGCCCGCCGTGCGCGGCGCCCGAGCCGATGCTGCAGGGTGTCGAGGTAGGTGTACACGACCGGCGTCACATACAGCGTGATGAGCTGAGAGAAGGCCAGCCCGCCCACGACGGCGAGGCCCAGGGGCCGCCGCGATTCGCCACCCGCGCCCCAGCCAATCGCGATGGGCAGCGTGCCCATCAACGCCGCCATCGTCGTCATCATGATAGGCCGGAACCGCACGCTGCATGCCTCGATGATGGCATCGCGTGGTGACTTGCGCTCATTGCGCTCCGCATCCAGGGCGAAGTCGATCATCATGATCGCGTTCTTCTTGACGAGCCCCACCAGCATGATCACGCCCACGAACGCGTAGACGCTCAGCTCAGTGCGGAAGATGAACAGGGTGAGCAACGCCCCGAATCCGGCGAACGGGAGACCGGACAGGATCGTGAGGGGATGGATGAAGCTCTCGTAGAGAATGCCGAGCACGATGTAGATCACGACGACGGCGAGTAGTAGCAGGAACACCAGTCCCTGCTGACTGGCCTGGAACGCCTGCGCGGTGCCCGAAAACCCGGTGCTGATCGTGGATGGCAGGGTTTGTCGAGCGGCTTTCTGTACATCGTTCACGGCTGCCCCGAGGGACACGCCGGGCGGCAGGTTGAACGAGAGGGTTACGGACGGCAGCTGGCCACTGTGATTCACACTGAGCGGTCCGACGTCATTCGACGCGGAGGCGACCGAGGTCAGCGGAATCAGCTTGCCGGTTTGCGAGCGCAGGTACAGCAGCTGGAGCGCCGTCGGATCCCGCTGGTATTCGGGCAGCAGCTCGAGAATCACCCAGTACTGGTTGTTCGGTGTGTAGATCGTCGACACCTGGCGCGAGCCATAGGCGTCGTACAACGCCTGCTCGATCTGCTGCACGGTCACGCCGAGACTCGTCGCGCGATCGCGATCGATGCGCACGCTGACCTGTGGGTTCTTAATCTGCAGGTCGGTGGTCACGTCCTGTAGCGTGGGGATGCCGCGTAGGGCACGCTCGAGCTTCGCCGCGTTGTCGTATAGGGCGTCGATGTCGGCGCTCTGCAGCGTGAACTGGTATTGCGTCTTGGTCGGCCGCCCGCCGATGCGGATGGAGGCAGGCACCTGCAGGTACGTGCGTATGCCCGGGACGCTGTTGAGCTTGGGATTCAGCTCCCGGGCCACCTGATCCGCCGGCAACCGCTGGTTGCGCGGCGTCAGCCGAATACTGAGACGCCCCTGGTTCATCGTGCCGCCGCCGACGAACGACATGAAGTGCGCCACGTTCGGGTCGTGGGTCAGGATGTCCGCGACGGCCTGTTGGTGGTCGCGCATGTTCTCGAACGAGCTGCCTTCGAGCGTCTCCGTGGTCCCCTGGATCTGGCCGGTGTCCTCCGTCGGGATGAATCCCTTGGGGACGAACACGAACAACACGGCCGTGGCGACGAGAATGCCCGCCGAGAAGACGAGCGCCATTGGGCGGCGATCCATGACCCAGGCCAGCGACCGCTCGTACCATGACAGACCGCGCTGGTACACGCGTTCCGTCGCTTCGTACCAGCGACCGTGGTGCTCTTCCTTGGCGGGGCGGAGGAAGCGGCTGCACAGCATGGGCGTGAGCGTCAGCGACACGAACCCCGAGACCAAAATGGCAACGCCGATCGTGACGGCAAACTCGTGGAACAGCCGGCCGATAATGCCGCCCATGAGCAGCACGGGGATGAAGACCGCCGTCAGCGACAGGGTCATCGACAAGATCGTGAACCCGATCTCACGGGCGCCTTCCAGCGCCGCCTGCAGCGGCCGTTTTCCCATCTCCATGTGACGGACGATGTTTTCGAGCATCACGATCGCGTCGTCCACCACGAACCCGACCGATAGCGTGAGCGCCATCAGCGACAGGTTGTCGAGACTGTACCCCATCAGGTACATGACGGAGAACGTGCCGATGATCGAGAAGGGCAGCGAGAGGCTGGGGATGACAGTGGCCGACAGGTTCTTCAGGAACAGGAAGATCACGAGCACGACGAGGCACAGCGTGACGAGGAGCGTCAGCTGTACGTCATTCACCGACTGCCGGATCGAGACCGACCGGTCGTACAGCGTATTCACTTGGACAGACGCGGGGAGCTGCGCCGACAGCGACGCGACCATCGCCTTCACCGCGTCCGCGACTTGCACCGTATTCGTTCCGGGCTGGCGCTGAATCGCGAGTACGACGGCGCGCTTGCCGTCGTACCAGCTCGCATTGCGCGAGTCCTGCACATCGTCGAGCACGCGCGCCACGTCCTGCAGACGCACCGGAGCACCGTTCTGGTAGGTGACGGCGAGCTGCCGGAACTCCGGCGCGCTCGAGATCGAGCCGTCGGCGAGCACGGTGTACGCGCGCTGCGGCCCCCACAGCGTTCCCGTCGGGAGATTGGGATTTCCGGCCGACACTGCCGCCGTCACTTCATCGAGCCCAATCCCGCGCGCCGCGAGCGCCTTGGGATCGACCTGAATGCGCACCGCGTATTTCGCGGAGCCGAACACCTGGACCTGCGCGACGCCACTGACCGTCGACAGGCGCTGCGCGAGGAATGTCTCGGCGTACTCGTCCAGCGCAGACAACTGGAGGGTGCCGGAGGTCAAGGCGAGGTACAGGATCGGCGAGTCCGCGGGATTCGACTTGTTGTACGACGGCGGCTGCATGCCCGGCGGCAGCTGCCGGAGGGTCTTGGAGATAGCCGCCTGCACGTCCTGGGCAGCGGCGTCGATGTTGCGCGATAGGGTGAATTGCAACGTGATGTTCGTGCCGCCGAGCGTGCTCGATGACGTCATCGCGTCGATACCGGCGATCGTCGAGAACTGCTTCTCGAGTGGCGTGGCGACGGCCGCCGCCATCGTCTGAGGACTCGCGCCCGGGAGTCCCGCCGAGACGGTGATCGTGGGGAAGTCGACGTTGGGGAGGTCGCTCACCGGTAGCAGCCGGTATGCCATCAGCCCGAACATGAGGATTCCGAACATCACGAGCGTCGTTGCGACCGGACGACGAATAAACAGTCCGGAGATGTTCACTTCGGGTTCCCCGCGTCCGAGCCGCCCCCCCCACCCGCGGTCTCCGTCGTTGGACCGCCGCGGATGTCGACTTTGGCGTTCGGCGTGAGACGCAACTGACCGTCGGTCACCACGAGGGTGCCAGCCGGCACGCCCGCAATGACACTGAGACTGTCGAGCGTGCGTTCCACGGTCACGGGCTGCGTCGTCGCGGTGCCGTCGTTGTTGACGACAAAGACGTAGGTCCCCTGTTGACCCTGCATGACCGCCTGACTCGGCACCACGACCGCGTCGTTCTGGACGCCGAGCACGAGCGTGACGGTGACGAACTCACCGGGCCACAGCGCGCCGTCGCGGTTTGAGAAACGCGCCTTGAGGAGGACGGTGCCCGTCGCGGTGTCGACCTGATTGTCAATAAAAGAAAGGATGCCCTGGATCGCCGACGCGGAGTCGCGCGCCGGCAAGGCGATCACTTTGAGCTCTTGCCCCGCGCGCTGGCGCAGCGCGGGCAGATTGGTCGCTGGCACGGGGAAGCGCACGAGGATGGGACGCATCTGCACGATCGAGACGAGCGGGTCGCTGCCCGCGCGCACGAGATTGCCTTCATGCAGCAGGAGACGGCCGGTGCGTCCGCCAATCGGAGCGCGCACGGTCGCATAATCGAGATTGAGGCGCGCGATGGCGGCCGCGGCCGAGTCGGAGCGGACGGCTGCCGCCGCCGCTTCTGCTGCCGACTGTTTCGTCTCGTAGTCTTCCTGCGTGACCGTATTGGTGGTCGCCAGCGTCTTGTAGCGCGCCGCCTCGCGCGCGGCGGCAACGGCCGTCGTCAGATCGCGCAGCAGCGCGCCTTCCGCCTGCTGCAATGCCGCCTGATAGGGACGGGGATCGATCTCGAACAGCACCTGTCCGGGGGCGACCTCGTCTCCCTCGGCGAAGTGCACGTGTAGGATCGTGCCGTTGACTTGCGGCAGAACATCGACGAACCGGATGGGCTCGACCGTACCCGTCGCATCGAGCTCATAGGGCAGGGCGCGGCGCTCAACGCGTGCGACGCTGACGGGGACCTTAGGAGGAGCGCCGCCCCGGCTCGTCCCGCACGCCATGGTCGCCGCCAGCGCTCCCGCGAGTCCCGCGAGCAGAGATGTTCGAAAAGTCATCACCTCTATACGCATATCCTCCCCGTGGCGTCATTTAGACCCGCACGGCGGGTTTTGGGGTACGTGCCCGACGCAGCTAAACGTAGCCTGGGTGATGCTCGCGCGCGTCCGCTCCGCCGCCGTCCTGGGGATCGATGCGTACCTAGTCGAGGTCGAAACCGACATCGCCAGCGGTCTCCCCACGTTCGTCACGGTCGGACTGCCACAAGGCGCGGTCAAGGAAGGCCGCGACCGCGTTTCGGCGGCCCTCGCCAACACCGGCTACACGTTCCCGCTGCGGCGCATCACCGTCAATCTGGCGCCTGCCGATATAAGGAAAGAGGGTTCCGCCTTCGACTTGCCCATCGCGCTCGGGATTCTCGCCGCGACCGAGCAGGTGAAGGGGGAGCGGCTCGGTAAGATCGCCGTGCTCGGGGAGCTCGGCCTGGAGGGGGCCGTCCGGCCCGTGCGCGGCGCGTTGCCCGTGGCGCTCGCCGTTCGAGCTGCCGGCGTGGACGCGCTCATCTTACCTCGCGAGAACCTGTCAGAAGCAGGGGTCGTCGACGGCTTGCGGGTTCTGGGCGCGAGCTGCCTGGCCGAGATCGCGGACTTTCTCGACGGCAGGGCAGAGCTGCCGGGCGCGTCGGTCGATGTGGCGCGGCTGTTTGCGGAGCGCGCCCGAGACGACGTCGACTTCGCCGAAGTGAAGGGGCAGCCGCACGCAAAGCGCGCGTTGGAGGTGGCTGCGGCCGGCGGGCACAACATGCTCATGGTGGGGCCACCGGGTTCGGGGAAGACGATGCTCGCCCGCCGCCTGCCCACTATTTTGCCGAGAATGAGTCTCGACGAGGCACTCGAGACGACGAAGATCCATTCGGTCGCGGGCACCCTGCCGCTGGGCGAGTCGCTTGTGGCACGGCGGCCGTTCCGGTCACCGCATCACACGATCTCCGACGCCGGCTTGATCGGCGGCGGATCGTATCCCCGGCCGGGCGAGGTGAGCCTGGCGCACGGGGGCGTCCTGTTTCTCGACGAGCTGCCGGAGTTCCGCAAGAACGTGCTCGAGGTGTTGCGCCAACCGATGGAGGATGGCGTGGTGACGATCGCGCGCGCGGCGATGAGCCTGTCGTATCCGGCGCGCTTCATGCTGGCGGCGGCGATGAATCCGTGTCCGTGCGGCTGGTTCGGCGATCCGCATCACACGTGCGCCTGTGGATCGTTGGTGGTGCAGCGTTATCTGGCGCGCGTCTCGGGTCCGCTGCTCGATCGCATCGACATCCATCTGGAAGTCCCGGCGGTGAGGTACAAGGCGCTCACGGCAGAGAGCGGAGGAGAACCGAGTGAGGCCATGCGGGAGCGGGTGGATCGCGCACGCACGGTGCAGCGTGAGCGCTTCGCCAATCGGCCTGGGATCTACGCCAATGCGCACATGGCGCCGCGGGACATCCGCACGCACTGCAAGGTGTCGGACGGTGCGGATGCGTTGCTCAAGACGGCGATCACCCGGCTCGGCTTATCGGCGCGCGCGTATCACCGCATTCTCAAGATCGCGCGCACGGTGGCCGATCTCGACGAGGCTGCGGCGCTCGAGCCGAAGCATGTGAGTGAGGCGATTCAATACCGGAGCCTCGACCGGCGGGGCGTGGGGTAGCCCCCGGAATCGCCCCGTTGCAGTGCCGCAACGACATCGAGCCCGGTCCACGGCCGACGCCGCGCCGCAGGCTCCGGGCACACGAATTGCCTCACCTAAAGGCGAAGGGAGCTCTGATGAGGCGCAGGTCGTTCGCGTGGTGGGAAGATGCGGTCATCGCCCTCGGCATGTGGCTGGCGGCGGTGCTCACCTTGAGCGCACGTCGTCGCGGTTGACGGCGCCCCGCTTGCCTACCTACCTATAGGAAGGCGCTTCGGAGGCGCAAGGCATGCCCGAGGTATCGCAATGGGCTCGTGTGCGCGGCGACCTGAACTGCCACGTGCGGCGGGGTGCGTGGTACGAAGTCCTGCGTCTCACTACAGATGAAGCCATCCTCGAGGTAGTTAATCGGCCCTTCAGTGTGCCCAGGTCCTCACTGCAGATCGTGCCCCTGCGGCCCCAACAGTGGTCCGTCGTTGCTCGCCCGTCGGATGCGGTGATGACTCCGCTGAGTTGGGGCTCCCGTTACGCCGTCTGCCCGGGCTGTTGCAATCGAACACCGCTGCAGGGGCACCCGACCGAGATCCGGTGCTCGCGGTGCGATGGCGTGTTTGCGGTGGCGTGGGATGATGCTTAACCGCTCACCGTTCCAGCCGCGGCTCTCCGATCATCCCCATCGGCTCACCCTGCGACATGGCGGGCGTCGCGACGACATACAGCATGATGCCGCCGAAGGGTGCACGGATCTCGCCTTGTGTGTTGCCGAAGAAGTCGGTCAGCACGCCGATGATGCTTCCCTTCTGCACGCTTTGCCCGCGTTCGACTCGCGCATGCCACACGCCGGTCGCGGGGCTGCGGAGCACTTCGGTGCGCTCGAAGAAGAGCGGCTGGCGGACGAGCTCGACGTCACCCGGCACCACATGGAAATACCGCAGTAACCGAAAGACACCGTCCACGTTCCGCTGCACCATGTCTTCCGCGGGAATGCCGAGATAGCCGGTCTCAGTCGTTATGGAGGGTTTGCCCCGCAATTGCGCCGTATTCTGCGTGTAGACAGATGCGCGGACGTCGCGTGGCCGCGCCGTGTCAACGACGATGTGATCGCTCCCAAAGGCCAGCGCCATCTCCCGCGCAATCGAATCAGCCCGTGCATTGAGGCCGAGCGGGCTCCAATAGCTGTAGGGCCGGAGCGACTCGTTCCCGTCGCCTGCATGCATGTCGACGAGGTAGTCCGCGCGCTCGATGATTTGATTCGTGATCGCGTACGCGATCCGCTCCGACACGGTGCCGTCCGCCTTCCCGGGATAGACGCGGTTCAGGTTTTTGCCGTCGATCGGGCTGTAGTAGATGGTGCGGCCGAGGAACGACGGCATGTTCGCGACGTGGACGATGAGCACGGTGCCGCGCATTGCCGCTGGATCGATCAGGGCACGCACGCGCTGGAGCGCGACAATCGGCGCGACTTCGGAGCCATGAGTGCCTGCGATTAACGCAATTGTGGGCCCCGCCTGCACGCCGCGGACAATCGAGATCGGAATGCGCGTCGCCGCGTCGCTGCCGGCTGGCACTTCGATGAACCCTGACGAGGCTTGTCCGGGCCGGGCGCTGGCCGAGCCGATTGTCAGTGCGGTGGGTTGTTGGAGTGCGGCGATCAGGACAGCGGCAATGACGGCAACCATGGCATCTCCGCGGGAACGGGATGGCATGATCTTATCGCGTTATGGCCCTACGGGCACGTGCCTCCCGTGACGAACCAGCACTTGGTGAATGGCGAGGTCTTGAAGAAGGTCAGCAACATCGTGCCGACTTTCTGCTGGCCGCTCTGCGACGGGTGCGTCCCGTCCTGCACGAAATCGACGCTCTGCCACACGAGACCGTCGCCCTGGCGCGGCGTCATGCCGTCGGCCCAGAGGTACGGGCCCCAGGCGAGCCACGCTGCCCCGGTGTTGTAATTCAAATCGCCGGCACGCGGATCCGTCACGGTCCCGCCGTTGGACATTTGCTCGATTTGCGCCTGAATCAGCCACTTTACCGCGAAGCCCGACTCGTAGGCGAACGGCTCGGGGTTCAGCGTGGTCGTCGCGTAGCCCGCGTAGATCCGACTCGAGAAGAAGATGATCTTCAAATTCGGATAATGTGTTCTCAGCGCCCGCGCGATGTTGCCGAGCCGCGACTCGAGCTGGTACGCATCCGACTGTGCGGACGCCAATGAGTCGCGCGGTCCAGCGTCGGCCTGTTTGACCCAGACAATCTGGACCTGCCGCTCAGTGAGCCCCAGCGGACCCAATCGGTTGAGCCGGACGGTATCGTAATTGGCGTCAGTGGCGGCATCCCACGCTTGCGCGTCCTGGCCACCACGGGCGCCGTTGACGATCGCAAGCGTCGTGTGATTGACGGTGGGGTCGGCCGCGGCTTGCCCCATGAAGCTCCAGCTGCTGCAGTTCGTGGTTGTGGAGCTTCCGGAACAGAATTCCTGTGTCGTGTTCGACATTCCGAGCGACAACAACACGACTTTCCCGCCTGCAGTCGGCGTCCCTGAAGTGGCGAGTGGGGTTACGGCCTGCGCGCGCGACTGCCCGGCAGCCGCGTGTGCGGTGGGCTCGACGTTTCCTCCTGCAGGGTACAGCCCGCCTCCGAACCCTTTGTAGGTCTCCATGCCGAGCTCGGTCAACGGAACACGTCCCGCGGCGGCGGGACCTGTCCCCGGCCCCTTGTTGCCGCAACCGGCGATGGCGACCGCGAGACCGCAGAGCAATAGTCGGCAGAATGCGCCCATGATCTGCGGACGATATTGCGCCATCGCGTGTTAACCAGTGACGGTGCTCACGCTGCGCTTTAGCTAGGCTCGCCCCCTGTGAGCAGGCGGTAGGCGCTCTTGATCTGCTGCGGCTGCCCGACCACCACGAGGACATCGCCCGCGGCGAGCCGAAAGTCCGCGTCGGGGGTCGCCAGATCGCTCTCGCCACGCCGCAGCGCGAGAATCAACGCGCCGGTCTTCGAGCGGAGCGCCGTCTCGGCGATTGTCAGGCCGACCGTCGGCGCGTTGGCTCCGAGGACGATCCGCTCGACCTGCATTTGCGGCATCCGGCTGAGCGTGCCGGTCAGCGTGAGGCGCGGCCGGGCTCCGGGCCGTAGCGCCTGGTAGTGCGACGCGCGGATTTCGCTCACGAGGCGCTCGATCTCTTCCCGCGGCACGTTGTAATGCGCCAGCACCCGCGCGAAGATCTCGATCGACGTCTCGAACTCCTCGGGAATGACGACGTTGGCGCCGAGCCGCGTGAGCTCGGGAATCTCCACCACATAGCGCGTGCGTGCGATGATGTAGAGCTTCGGGTTGATCTCGCGCGCGACGCGCACGATGCGCCGCGTGGCCGCCGGATCGGAGATTGCGATCACGAGCATCCGCGCCCGATCGATCCCCAGCGCCCGCAGGATCTCCTCACGCGTGGCGTCGCCATAGAATGCCGGCTCGCCCTCGGTGCGCGCTTTCCGGATTGTCTGCGCATTCAGCTCGACGATGAGGTACGGTGCGTGGATGGAGCGCAGCGCGGCCGTGAGGTTGCGCCCGTTCAACCCGTACCCCGCGACGACGACATGATCCTTGACCTGCTCGTGCACGGGTGCGAGACCGCGCGGCCGAAATCCGGGGAGCAGCCGGTCGAGTGGCACGACGCTCTCGAGCGCATCGAGCAGCGCTGGACCGCCCTGCAGCAGGAACGGGGTTACGAGCATCGTGATCACGGCCACGCCGAGGAACTGCTGATACAAGGGCTCCGGCAGGAGCCCGGCGACTCGGCCTTCTTTCGCCAGCACAAACGAGAACTCGCCGATCTGCGACACGGCGACGCCCGCCAGCAGCGCGACGCGACCCGAGTAGCCCATCAGGGCAGGGCCGACGGCCGCCGACAGCGTCTTGCCGCCCATGATCACGGCGACCGCCATCAGGGTGAGACCGATGTGCGCCTTGATGGTATCGAGCTGGACCAGCATGCCGACGGCGACGAAAAACAGCGAAATGAAGATGTCGCGGAATGGCATCAGCTCGGCGAGCGCCTGATAGCCGTAGTCGGACTCGGAGATAATCAGGCCGGCCAGAAATGCGCCGAGGGCAAGCGATGCCCCGGCGGCAGCCGTCCCGAGTGCCGTGAGCGTGCCGATCAGAATGACGGCGATCAAAAACAGCTCGCGGCTGCGTGTCTTGAGAATCTCCGCAAGCGCGCGCGGCACAATGGTGCGCGCGGCAATAATGACCCCGACGACGACAAGCGCTGCCTTTCCCAAGGCCACGAGCAGCCCAACCACGCCGCCTTCCGCTTTGCCCGCGAGGAACGGTAGCACCAGCATGATCGGGACAACGCAGAGATCCTGGAAAATCAGGACGCCAGTCGCAAGACGGCCGTGTGGAGCGTCGATTTCGCTCGCGTCGGTCAGGACCTTGAGCACGATGGCGGTGCTCGATAGCGCGATCAGAAATCCGAGGAAGAGCGCTAACTGCCAGCTGGGCAACAACCCGATGCCAACCGCGAGCGTCGCGAGCACGGTGAAACTCATCTGGGCGAATCCGCCCGCGAGAATCTGCCGTCCCATCTCCCGCAGCCGGCTGAGCGAGAACTCGATGCCGATCGTGAACAGCAGCATGATCACGCCGACTTCGGCCAGTCCCTCCACGTCGTGCGGATCGTTGACGAGCCCGAGGGCGTTGGGGCCGAGCAAAATGCCCGCGACGATGAAGCCGGGCAGGGCGGGCAGCTTGAGGCGATAGAAAACCAGAATGACCAGCAGTGAGCCGGCGAAAATGACGGCGAGGTCGCGCAGGATGTGGAGCTGTTCCATCGGTGGCCTAAAAGTAGAAGGAGCCCTAGCTTTGGCCACCGTGCGCGACTGGCTCCAAACCCGCATCGGCTTGAGTCCAGAGGTCCAGACGCACCTCCTGGTCACGGTCATCGTGATCGTGGGGCTCTGGATCATCGAACGGCTGATCCTCGCGATCGTCTACCGGCGCGTCACCGATCCGTGGAAGCGCTACCGCTGGCGCAAGACGATGACGTACCTCACCCTCGGGATCGCCGTCCTCGTTATCGGTCGCGAGTGGCTCGAAGGCTTCAACTCGATCGCCACGTTCCTGGGGCTGGTCTCGGCCGGCATCGCGATCGCGCTCAAGGATCCGCTGTCGAACCTCGCGGCCTGGGCGTTCATCGTCTGGCGGCGGCCGTTCGACGTGGGCGATCGCGTCGAGATCGCGAAGCATCGGGGCGACGTCATCGACATCCACCTGTTCCAGTTCACGCTGAATGAAATCGGCGTGTGGGTCGATGCGGATCAGAGCACGGGCCGCATCATCCACATCCCCAATCAGCAGGTCTTCACCGAGCCCGTTGCCAACTACGACAAAGGGTTCAGGTATATCTGGAACGAAGTCCCGGTGTTGGTGACCTACGAGAGCAACTGGCGGAAAGCGAGGGAGATCCTGACGGCGATCGCATTCAAACACGCCGAGCATCTGACGGCGGAGGCCGAGCGCGATCTGCTGGCCGCCTCACAGCAGTACCTCATCAACTACAAGAAGCTCACGCCGATCGTCTACACCAGCACCGCGCCGTCCGGCATTCTGTTGACGATTCGCTACCTCATCGAGCCCCGCCGCCGCCGCGGCACCGTGTCGGCGATCTGGGACGACATTCTCACTGAATTCGCAAACGCCAAAGACATCGATCTTGCCTATCACACGGTCCGTTCGTTCAGCAATCCGATCGAAGGCAAGATCGTGGGTACCGCCGAAGAGCAGAGCTAGCGCGCGCGCAGTGCCGTGCCGGTGTCGACGACGGCACGCACCAGCAGATCGAAATCCTCGCGCCGGCTGCGGTGATTCGTGATGGCGACTCGAATGGCGAACTTGCCGTTGAGCATGGTCTGGGACGGGATCGCCAAGCCGCTCTCCTGAATCTGCAGCAGGATCTCCTTGTTCAGCGCGTTCAAGGCGGCATCGTCCGCGCCAGGCACGACCAAGCGAAAGCAGACCACGTTGAGGGGCGCGGGCGCGAGCAGCTCGAGCCGAGGGTGCTTGGTCACGAGCCCCGCCAGGTAGTGTGCCTGGCGCACGTTCTGATGAATCAGCTGCGCAAACGCGTCCACGCCGTGTGTCTTGAACGACATCCACACCTTGAGCGCTCGGAAGCCGCGCGACAGCTGCACGCCACGCTCCGCGAACGGGAAGCCGCCCGCCGCGATCCCGCGATCGAACGAGGCGAGGTACGCGGGGGTCACGTTGAAGGTCGCACGGTGTGCTTCTTGATCGCGGACGAGCGTGCAGCCCACTTCGTACGGCATGTAGAGCCACTTGTGCAGGTCGAACGCGACGGAGTCCGCTTGCTCCAGCCCGCTCACGAGCGGTCGCAGCGCGGGAACCAGCGCCGCCAGCGCGCCGAACGCGCCGTCGACGTGGAACCAGGTGCCGGCCTCACGACTCAACGCGGCCAGCGCGCGCAGATCGTCGGTCGCGCCCGTATTCACCGTGCCGGCGTTGCCCACGATGCAGATGGGTTGCCACCCGGCGGCTTTGTCGGCGGCGAGCTTCTCGCGCAGGGCAGCGATGTCGATGGCGTAATCGGCTGCCACCGGGATCGCGCGCAGGGCGTCGTGGCCCAGTCCGAGCAGCTCCACCGCCTTGCGGACGGACGAGTGGGTTTCCGTGGACGCATAGACGCTCAGCCGCGGTCCCGCGCCCCCCCCGCCCCCCCCGCCCCCCCCGTTCTGCAGCCCGCGCTCGCGGACGTCGAACCCGGCGCGAGCGTTCCGGGCTACGGCCAGCCCCACGAAATTCGCCATGGAACCGCCGGAAACGAGCAGCCCATGCGTGCCGGGGGGAAGCCCCAGTAGCTCGACGAGCCATCCAATGACCTGATTTTCTACGACTGCGGATGAGTCATCGAACTCCGCGACTTGCGGATTCATTCCGGACGCGAGCATGTCGGCGAGCATCGCGAGCGGCGTTCCGGTGCCGATTACCCAGCCCCAGAAGCGCGGATGGATGTTGCCGGTGGGGTAGGGCAACACGTCGCGCTTGAACTCCTCGTAGACACGCGCTGCCGGCGTGGGATCGCGTGGTGCAGGGCCTTCCCCTGCCAGCCGCTTGCGCACTTCAGCCGGAACCGGCCGCCACACGGGCCGCTCCCGAACGGTGCGCAGGTACTCGAGCATCTCGTCCACCATCAGGTGGCCGAGCTGGCGCAGCTCCTCCCACTCGCGGGCGTCAGCCGGATCGAGGGAGATCTCCGGCAATGACGTCGTAGTGCTCGACGAAGGGCTCGAGCTCGATGAGGAAGTCGCGGTCTTCCGGGTAGTAGCGGGCTTTCTCATAGTCCTCTCCGGCGAATTGCCGGATAGCGTCGAGGGATTCCCATAGCGACACGAACGTGAATTCGGCGCGGTCGTTTTGCACGCGGCGCAGGACGTACACGCCGCGGTTGCCGGGGATGGCGCGACAGTCGCGCACGCCAGTGCGGTCGAGATACGCGGCGTACTCGTCGGCCCGGTCGGCCGCGGTGACCCCATGCCAGATCCGCGCGATCATCGTGGCGTCCTACAGGCGATCGAGCTGTGCGACCGTCCGTTCATTCCGGACGTTTCCGGTGTTCAGCGTCGAGGTGGGCTCGAAGAGCACGACCTCGGTCTCCTCGTCGGCTACCGGCTTATGCTCGATGCCGTGAGGGATGATGATGAATTCGCCGGGGCCGACCGTCACCTCGCGATCCCGCAGCTGCATCCGCATGCGACCTTTGACGACCAGGAACATTTCATCTTCGTGGTCGTGATGATGCCAGACGAACTCACCCTTGAACTTCACCAGCTTGACGAGGCTGTCGTTCACTTCGCCGACAATTTTGGGCTGCCACTGATCTTGAAACCGCCCGAACATCTCGGCGAGATTGACTTTGCGGACACTCATGCCACCTCCCGCGCAGCTTGCCGCAGAATCGTCGCGGTGTCGACCACGGTAGCAAACTCGCCGTGCAGGTCAGCCAGCGCGACGTCGTGCAGCAGCTCGGAGGCATAGCGCTTCCCGTCCGGTCCGGTGTTGTCGAAGGTCGCCGTCGCGTCTGATACGACGTAGGTGGTGAACCCCAGGTTGCCGGCCATCCGTGCCGTCGTCGACACACACATGTTCGTCTGCAGCCCGACCATCACCAGCGTCGTTATGCCACGACGCCGCAAGTCGGCTTCGAGCGTCGTTCCGATGAACGCGCTGTTGACCGATTTCTGCACCACGGGCTCTCCGGGTAGCGGCCGCACTTCGTCCTTGATCTCGACGCCCGGTTGTCCGGGCCGGAGCGGTGAATTCGGCAGCTTGGAAAGGTGCTGCACATGAATCAACGGCCGGCCGCTCTCGCGCCACGCCTGCTGCAGCCGCGCGATGTTACGCTCGAGATCGGGATTGTTGCGGTGGTACTTCTCGCGAAAGACGTCCATGCCCTTCTGCACGTCGATGGTGAGGAGGACGGCGTCTCTGGGGAGCGGCGTCATGTGGAGGCCTCTGGTTCGGGGTCGACGCCCGGACGGCCGGACGGCCTGACTGCCTGATCGCTCGCTGTTTGTGGCCGTCCGGACGTCAGGCCGTCCGACCGACGCAGTTTATGAGAGAATTGAATCCACACCACCGCCACCAGGATCATCCCCATCGCGATGAACGTGCGCGCGTGGACCGCCTCGTGCAACAGCAGCCAGCCCAGCAGCACGGCAATCACGGGGTTCACGTAGGCGTACGTGCCGACGATCGTCGCCGAGGCGTGCCGCAACGCGTACGAGTACGCACTGTAGCCGACGATCGATCCGAACACGACGAGGTACGCGATTGCCCCAATACCCCGCGTACTCAGGTGCCAGGACGCCCATTCACCGAGCAAGGTGCCGACGAGAGCGACGGTGCCACCCCCAACGATCATCTGGAATGCGGCGCCCATGTACGGGCTCGCCTGCGTCGGATGGCGCTTCGCGTAGACGGACCCCAGGGACCACGACGCACTCGCCAGGGTGAGCGCTATCGGTCCGCGCTTGTCGGCGGCCAGAATCTCGGCCGGCGTCGCGCCGACCAGCAGCAGGCTGCCGAGGAACCCGAGCAACAGACCCGCGATGATTCGCCAATTCAGCTCCGAGGCACCGCCCGGGATGATGGCGTCGAACAGCGCGGTCCACATCGCCACGGTGACGACGAAAATGCTCGCGATCCCCGATCCGATATACTGTTCCGACCATACGACGAACGCGTTGCCGCCCGCGAGCAGCAGCACGCCCACGATGGCCAGCGTGCGCCAGTCAGTCCGGCGCGGTAGGGGATCGCCGAGCGCGCGGGCGATGACGAGGAGGAGCAGTCCCGCGACGAGGAACCGGAGGCCCGCAAACAGAAACGGCGGCAAATCCGTGACGCCGACTTTGATCGCGAGGTAAGTCGAGCCCCAGAAGACACAGACGACCAGATACGCGATGAGCGCCTTGCCCTTGAGCGTTGCCATCAGTCTGGCTCCGTGGGAATGAAGCCCGGCTTTTCGAACAAGGTCGACAAAACGATCGTCGTGCGCGTGTTCATTTGTGAGTTCGGGCCGCGCAAATCGCGGAGGATTTCCTGGACGCCCTCGAGATCTGGCGCCACGACTTTGAGGATGTAGCAATCGTCGCCGGCGATGTGATGGCACTCGAGCACGCCCGGATGTTTTTCCATCTCCCGCATGCGTGGCTCATCACCGACGTAATCGCTCGAGCCGTAGCGCACGGCGACAAACGCCGTCACGGGGAAGCCGACCTTGCGGCGGTCGAGCTGGACGCGATAGCCGCGGATGTAGCCGGATTCCTCCAGCCGCTTGACGCGCTCCATGATCGCGGGTCGCGAGAGACCGATCTCGTCGGCAACCGCTTGATAGCTGGCCCGACCATCCTGAGCGAGGATGCGAAGAATGCGTCGGTCAGTGGTGTCGAGCTCGTTCTTGGGGGGCATTTGGGAAGCTCTCCACTGGTTTGTCCGACTATCCGTCGCTGAAATGCTTTGTCGGTGAACGCATCATAAGTCTAACCGGTTCCGTCCTGACGTAATATCCGGTTTAGCCGCGCAAATTGTCCTTGGATTAGGACAATGGCTGGGGTACTATTGGGGCCATGGAGTCGCTCCGCGCCCTCGTTCGCAGTTTCCCCGCGGTTCTGCTTGGCTATTCGGGTGGCGTCGATTCGGCGCTCTTGGCTGTCGTGTTGCGCCAGGAGCTGGGAAAGAGCCGCATACTCGCGGCGATCGGTCGCAGCGCGTCCTACTCCGAGGCCCAATGGCAGACCGCCGTTGACGTGGCGGCGCGATTCGATATTCCACTCGTCGAGATCCATACCCACGAGCTCGAGGACGCGAACTATCTCGCCAACCCGACCAACCGCTGCTTCTACTGCAAGACCGAGCTGTGGAACCGACTGGTGCCGCTGGCGCGCGAGCGCGGGCTCGCGATCGTCTGCGACGGCACCAATGCCGACGACCTGCACGAGCATCGGCCGGGTAAGGCCG
>WNGN01000133.1_pt1 | contig 63361 bp, 61 predicted proteins | sample 5400561 | NCBI WGS metagenome assembly WNGN01 (sample SAMN13153379, study PRJNA577476) | soil metagenome | isolation source: 115 cm soil or saprolite under Garry oak tree replicate 2 | place: USA:California | collected 2016-06-15 | reverse complement strand
TGGGGCGAGTGCGGCGTTTGTCGCGAGCGGGATGGGCGGACTGGTACTGGTGGTGGCGTGGTCGGTGTTGGAACGAGCCGGTCCGGCACGAGTGTAAATTGAGGGCACGATGCGCACCACGCATCGGTGAGCCGGGAGCTCGACATCGGAGCCGTGTCGGTCGGGTATGAGCGCCGGGTCTGGCGCCGGGCTCCCGTCGCCGCCGGCCTGGGTGCGCGGGGCACGCTCGACCTGGTTCCCGAAGCGCTGCGCCCCTTCTATGGGAGCCGCACTCCCGTTGGCCTGGTGGCGTACCTGCAGGTGCGGCCGAGCGCGCGCATGTAGCTCTCCCGATCCAGGGACTGAGCGGCGACAGTCGCTGCTACTCGAGCTCGTCTTCCTCGGGGTCCACGTCGCCCAGTGGCGTGCGGGTCGCCATCCAGATGTCGAACCCACCGAGATTGGGCTTACGATTCATACCCGAAATGAACAGCAGCGTGCGACCGTCGAACGACAGGTTTGGGTGAAACTCGTTGAACTGAGAGTTCACCGGCGCTCCCAGGTTCACGGGTGTGGACCAGGCATCGTGTACGCTCGGGCGCGTGGACGTCCAAATGTCGAAGCCGGTGCTACCGGGGCGCCGCGAGTCGAAGAAGATCTCCCGTCCATCGGCGCGCACCGAGACATGGTTGTCCTCGACACTCGAGTTGAGCTCCGCAACCGGCATCGCCGGCCCACGCGGCGTGCCACGCCGGTCGACCGGCACCGAGTAGATGTCACTTTCGAGCGGGGTCGCTCCCCGATCGAAGAACAGGACGGCCGTTCCATCTGCTCCGCGCCATAGGTAGCTCGGTCCTTCTTCTGAGGCCGTCGTGTTCACGTTCGGGCCGAGATTGACCGGAGCATCCCAAACCACGTCGTCGTGCCGGTGGGCGCGCCGCGCAACGTAGATGTCGCGTTGTCCGCCGGCGGCCTCGAACCTGTAGAAGAACAGCAGGCGCCCGTCCGGAGATAAGGCAGGTCCTGCCTCACTAGCCGGTGTGTTGACCGGTGATCCCAGATTCACGGGATTGTCCCAAGGGCTGTCGCGGGAGGCGCGGCGGGCGACCCAGAGGTCGAACGTATCCTGGCAACCGTCCGGCGTGTCGTTGCCGAGCCCACCCTGTCGGTTCGACATGAAGTACAGTGCGAGCTGGTCCCGTGAGAGGGTTGGGGTCTGGTCTTGGCACGGAGAATTGATGGGCGCGTCGAGATGCACCGCCGTGGACCAGTCGGAGAACTGCGGTGCATCGGGGGCGCTGTGCCGTGACGCCAGCAGCCCGGGCCGGGGCTCCGAGGGAAGAGTGCCGCTCGAGTCGCTGCGGCAGCCCGCGAGGGCGAGGCCGAGGACGAGCAACGCATGCTGGTGGTGTCGAGGGCGCATGGGACCTCCTCCTAGTGTCCGCTCGGCGTGCGGGTGGACATGTAGAGGTCGTTCCTGCCGGAGCCCCCCAGCCGATTGGACGCGAAGATCAACGTGCGCCCATCGAGGGAGAGGCTTGGCGTGACGTCGTCAGATACCGAGTTCAGTGGCGCGCCTAGGTCCACCGGCGGCGACCACGGGTCGTGCACGGTCTGCCGGGTGGATACCCACAAATCGGCTCCGCCGAGCCCACCGAAGCGGGGCGACCAGAACATCAGCTCTCGGCCGTCAGCGCGGATCGTGACGGCGGCGTCGTTGGCGCTCGGGTCGCTGAGCTCGACGACGAGCTGGGCCGGCCCGAGGGTCTCCCCGTCGCGTGTCACGGCCGCCACGTAGATGTCCGCCTGGTTCTGCGCCAGAGCTCCCCGATTGAAGTACAGGTTCGCCGATCCGTCTTCCGCGTTCTGCAGGTACATGGGCGCCTGTTCCGCTGCCGCAGTGTTCACGCCGGGGCCGAGTGGGACGGGGTCGTCCCAGCCGAAGTCGTCGTTCGGGTCGGCTCGATGCGACACGAAGATGTCGGTCGCGCCACCTCCTCTGTTGCTTGCGAAAAAGAGCAAGTGGCCGTCGCGGGACAGGTTGGGCGCGAAATCGGCGCCCGCGCTGTTGATCGGCGAGCCCAGGTTCACGGGGGCCTGCCAGGCGCATGCGGGGTCGTTCGGATCGGCGCAGGTGCGCTGCGACACCCAGATGTCGAGTGGCCCGGACCCGCCGGGCCGGTTCGAGGAGAAATAGAGGCTGAGACCGTCTCGCGCGAGCGTGGCGTTTTGCTCGTTCGAGGAAGAGTTGACGACGGGGCCGAGATCGACAGGCTCGGACCACTCGGAGTTGGCGAAGGACATCGCCTGGAGCCGGGGGGCGGCGGGATGCGACGGCGACTCGCACGCCAAGAGCAGCCCGAGGGAGGCAAGCGACACCGTTGTGGCGATGGGGAGGGTTCTCATAGTGTTTCCTCGCCGTTTTGGCGGTCAGGGAGATGGTGGTCGCAGCGAAAGCGGTCGCCGCGCGCTCCGCGACAGGCGACGCGCGCCTGTCGACGCGCGGAGCGGGGCCGGCCCCGGCGCCGCCGCTTGCCCAAGGACCAGCATGGGCACACTGGCGTCGAACGTCCCGCCATTGCCCAGCTGCCCCCAGACGCCGTACCCCCAGCAGTACGCGACGCCCGTCGTGGTCAGCCCGCAGCTGTGCCACCTGCCGAAGGCGGTCAGTGCACTGAAACTGAGCCCGCCCGCCATGGCCGTCGGAGTCGGGCCGTAGACGGTGGTGCCGTTCCCCAGCTGACCGTTGCTGTTTGAGCCCCAGCAGTAGCCGTCGCCTCCAGAGGTGAAACCGCAACTGTGGAACGAGCCGGCACTCGCCTGCGCCAGGGTCACGCCTCCTTCGAGGGGAAGCGGCAGCTTGCTGCAGGCGACCACGCTGCCCAGACCGGCGCACGTTTCCGTGGTCGTGGCGCCGAGCTGGCCGCCATCGTTATCGCCCCAGCAATACGCCGCACCGCTCGACGTCAGCCCGCACGCGTGCCAGTAGCCGACGCTGAGTGCAGTGAATGTGAGTCCGCCCGACACCGCTACCGGCGCCGCGCTGCACGGTTCCGCGCTGCACACATTCGGGCTGACGGGACCGATCCCGAGCTGTCCGGCGGAGTTGTTGCCCCAGCAGTACGCGGCGCCGGCGGCGGTGAGCCCGCACGCGAAGAAATTCCCCGTCCCGATGCTCACGAACGAGAGTCCGCCGCCCACGGCCATGGGCGTGCGGGTGCTCACTGTCGACCCATTGCCCAGCTCGCCGTAGCCGTTGTCGCCCCAGCAAAACGCCGCGCCGCTCGACGTCAGCGCGCAGCTCAGCGCCCAACCGGCGCTGACCGAGGAGAAGGCGCGCCCCCCCGCGACGGCGAGTGGCGTGACGCTGCACTCCGCTCCTGCGTTACCGCACCGTTGCGAGGCGGGTGCGCCTGCGCCGAGCTCGCCGTAGTAATCGAGTCCCCAGCAGTACGCGGTGCCGCCCGCGGTGAGGCCGCACGTGTGGATTGCGCCCGCGCTGATGGCGCTCAAGGTCAGGCCGCCTCCGACCGCGACGGGCGCGAGGCCGCTGGCCTTGGTGCCGTCGCCACGCTGGCCATACGTGCCGTTGCCCCAACAGTAGGCCGCCCCGTTTGCCGTGAGGCCGCACGAGTGGTAGGCACCCGCCTGGACCGTGGCGAAGGTCACGGTCTCCACGCTGATTGCGGCCGTGCCGCTCTGCGATTCGGCGGTCGCCGTGATGGTCGCGGATCCGGGGGCGGACCCGACGACCAGGCCCGATGCGTCGACGGTGGCGACCGCGGACGCATCGCTCGTCCACGTCACGGTCGGACCGACGCGCCGGCTTCCGCTCGCGTCGATCAGCACCGCGCGGAGCTGTGCCGTCCCGCTCGCGACGACGGTCCGCGCGGGCGGCGACACGGTGACCGACGCGATCGCCCCACCTCCGCGCACCGCTCCCCAGCTGCCATTGTCTGACGAGCAGCTGACGGCGCCGTTGATCAGGTGATCGGGGGGCGTGCCCGCCGCGGCCGCGGAGTACGAGCAGCCGCCCGCGGAAAAGTTGACCGACACCCCCCCGGATGCCGTGTAGACCAGGTTCCCGATGACCGTGCCGGTCGCCGTGTTGTCAATGGCGCCGTCCTGTTGATCGCAGGTACCGACCTGGTCGTTCGTGCCCCCAACCGCGTCGTCGCTCTGTGTGAAGACATAGGTCCCGGTGTCGTTGCAGACGAGCGGATTCCCGATCTGCTCGACATAGTTCCAGACGCCGGCCAGCGCGACTCGACGCACGCACGTGACGTGGAACGTGACTTCGGCCGTTTGACCGGCGACGACGGATACGGTCTGCGAATTGGCACCGGCGACGAGGCAGTTCGCCGTCGTGCCGCGGAGCGTCAGCGAGTGAGTCCCGGGGCTGAGTGTCGAGAATGTGACCGATCCGTTGATCCCAATCGGCAGCGCCGCGCCACTCGAGTCGTAGTCAAGGGCCGCCGTGTAGCCGTCAGGATCGAGGTCCGCCCCCGCAGTGACGGTGGTCACCCGAACCCCTCCGGTCGTGGGCGGGGTCGGCTCGGTGCCGCTACACGCGAGAGCGATCAGAGCGAGCGCCGCGCACCATCCGGCGGCGTGCCGGCACAAAGTGATGTGAATTGCGTTCACGATGCCCTCCAGTCCAAGAGCTCCCGCCCTGGGCACCGGTGGACACAAGAAAAACCGGCCAAGCGGGTCCTTCCGCCCAGTCGGTTTCGCGATTCGCTCCCCTCGAGGCATTGGCGAGCCGCACGACATCGCGCCTCGGGGTTCACAGCATCTGAGTGGGTTTCAATGTGCACCAGGGGCGGAGTCTGTCAAGCACTCCCCGGCCAGTGTGCCTACCGCACCGACGCCAGCAGATAAATCGCCGCTCCCAAGATGAGCGGCGCCGAGTACACACCGGGCATCGCCTTCTTCATATAGATCGACCCGACCAAGTGCAACAGTCCGTTCCCCGCCATCACGATGCCGAACACGTAGGCCGCCGGCCGCATCCCGGGCTCCCCGCGAAACGCCGCCGGACACAGCGCGAACAGCAGGATCGTGACCGCGATCAGCCCGCCGAGCCACGCGGGGAACGTGAACGTCGGGAGCGGCAGGAAGGGGAATCGCGCGCGGATGGCCCGCACGGCGGGATTGTACACGGACAGAAAATCGGTCAGCGCCTCGTCCGCCACGTGAATCGCAAGTGCTCCGCACAGCGCCAGCCACGCCACGCCGAAGCGCGACGCCCCGGCGTCTAGCAGCACCGTACACCCTTCCCCTTCGCCTCGAAAAACTCCGCGACGTACTCTCGCTCGCTGACGGGCGGTGGATGACCTGCGGTCTCGCAATGCTCCAGGTACGCCGCGTAGTCTGGCGCCCCGATGATGCGCCGCACGACCCGAGCGATTCGGGCGGGGATGGACACGGTCGTTTCCCCTTTCCCGTTTCCCCTTTCCCGCTCAGTCTCCCATCGCATACGCCCTCTCCACATACGGAGTCTCGTGCGTCTCCGCCCGCTTGCGGCCCGAGAGCACCAGCCACCACTCCCGCACCGATGTCGCGATCAGCACGCCGACGACGACCATAAACAACAACGCCACGAACGTGTTCAACCGGTCGTTGAAGATCAGCCGCGCCGCCGCCGGGTCGGCCGACCCGGCAAGCGACGCGGCGTGCGCCAGGAACCCCAAACGCGGATCGGCCGAGAACACTTTCTGCCATCCGGCCGTCATCGTGACCGCCACGAGCCAGGCGAGCGGCGCGAGCGTGACCCACGCGAACCGCTGCCGGCCCATCTTGATGAGAATGGTCGTGCCCACGCACAACGCCACCGCGGCGAGCAGCTGGTTCGCGATCCCGAACAGCGGCCACAATGAATTGATCCCGCCCAGCGGGTCGACCACGCCCTGGTACAGGAAGTAGCCCCACCCCGCCACGATTAATGCGCTCGAGGCGATCACGCTCGGATACCAGGAGGTCTCGCCGAACCGAGGCCACACGTGCCCCACGATCTCCTGCAGCATGAACCGCCCCACGCGGGTCCCCGTGTCGATGGTCGTGAGGATGAACAGCGCCTCGAACATGATGGCGAAGTGGTACCACAGCGCGTCGAGTGTGCGGCTCCCGCCACCCAACACGCCCGTAACGCTCGCGAAGATCTGAGCCATGCCGACCGCGAGCGACGGCGCGCCGCCCGAACGCGCGACCAGCGTGGCCTCTCCCATGCGGGCGGCGAGCGCCTGCATGGTCTCCGGGGTGACGACGAAGCCCGCCTGGCCCAGCGCCTGCGAGGCCTGCGCCAGCGCCGCCGGCGTGGTGTTCATCGCGAAGTACACACCGGGGTCGAGGGTACACGCGGCGATCATCGCCATCACCCCCACGAAGGACTCCATCAGCATGCCGCCGTAGCCGATCATGCGAGCGTCGGACTCGCGCGCGATCATTTTCGGGGTTGTGCCGGACGCGACCAGCGAATGGAATCCCGAGATGGCGCCGCACGCGATCGTGATGAACGCGAACGGGAACAGCTTGCCCGCGAACACGGGACCTTCGCCCAGCGTGGCGAACGGCGTGAGCGCCGGCATGCGGAGCGGCGGCAAGATCACCAGGATCGCGACCGCGAGCACCAGGATGGTGGTGATCTTCAGGAACGTCGACAGATAGTCGCGCGGGCACAATAGCATCCACACTGGGAGCACAGAGGCGATGAACCCATACGCCACCATGATCCACGTGAGTGTCGTGGCGCTGTGGGTGAACAGCAGGGCCAGCTGCGGCTGGCCCGCTACCCACCCCCCGGCGACCAATGCGCCGAGCAGCAGCACGGCCCCGGCGGCCGATGCCTCGCCCACCTTGCCCGGGCGCCACCGCTTCATCCACCACCCCATCAGCAGCGCGATCGGCACCGTGCAGCCGAGCGTGAACAGTCCCCAGGGCGATGCCTTGAGGGCGTTGACGACGATCAACGCCAGCACCGCCAGCAGGATGATCATGATGAAGAGCACCGCGAGCATCGCGGTGGCGCCCGCGGCCGGATTCACTTCTTCCTTGGCCATCTGGCCGAGCGACTTGCCGTCGCGCCGCAGCGAGCAGAACAGGATCGTGAAGTCCTGCACCGCGCCCCCGAGCACCACCCCGATCACGAGCCACAACGTGCCCGGAAGGAAGCCGAACTGCGCCGCCAGCACGGGGCCCACCAGCGGCCCCGCCCCGGCGATCGCCGCGAAGTGGTGGCCGTACAGGACCCACTTGTTGGTGGGGACGAAGTCGCGGCCGTTGTTGTGCCGCTCGGCGGGCGTGGCGCGGCGGTCGTCCAGCGCGAAGACGCGATCGGCGAGGAACCGGCTGTAGAAGCGGTATCCCACCGCGTAGCTGCACAGCGCCGCCGTCAGGAGCCAGGCGGCGTTCACGTTTTCGCCGCGCGACAACGCCAGCACGCCGAAGGCGGCGGCGCCGCCGACGGCAACGCCGCCCCACACGAGCACCGAGAGCAGCCGATTCATGGCGCCTAAGTTACGGCGCGCCTTGCCGATGTTCAATTTCGAACATAGGTTCGAAAGCTTGACTCCGACCACCCCTTGGCTCACGGCCGCGCGCGAGGCGACTCGCGTCACCACGCCAGCGACGGAGCCGCAGACCCAGCAGCAGCGCCTCGCCGAGACGATCCACGGGCGCGTCGTGGTGGTCACGGGCGGGGCGACGGGCCTGGGCCGCGCCACCGCGCTCGAGTTCGCGCAGCGCGGTGTGGCGGTGGCGATCAACTACGTCGACCTCCCCGACCGCGACGTCGCCGCCCAGGCCCTGCTCACCGAGACCGCGATCCGAGCCCTCGGCGTGCCGGTGTATTGCGCCCGCTGCGACGTGCGCAACCACGCCGAAGTCGAGAAGTTCATTACGACAGTGCGGGAGCGCCTGGGGGGAGTGCACTACCTGGTCAACAACGCCGGCGTCGCGCACGACGGAGCGCTGTGGCGCTTGAGCCCCGAGGCGTGGCAGGAGGTGCTCGACACCAACGTCACCGGGGCCTTCAACTGTATTCAGGCCGTGGCCGGCTCGATGCGGGCCCAGCGCTACGGCAAGATCGTCAACGTCGCGAGCCATCAGGCCTTCCGCCCGGGGTTCGGCATCGCCAACTACGCCGCCAGCAAGGCCGCGCTGATCGGGCTCACGCGCTCGGCGGCCGTCGACCTGGGGCCGTCCAACGTGAACGTCAACGCCGTCGCCCCCGGCTTCGTCAAGACGGAGCTCCTGGCCAAGCTGCCGCGCGAGGTGCTGGAGCGCGCCGAGCACGAGTCGGTGTTGGGCCGCGTGGCGGAGCCCGAAGACGTGGCGCGGGTGATCGTGTTCCTGTGCAGCGAGGAGGCGCGGCACGTCACGGGCCAGGTGATCGTGGTGGACGGGGGACTCACGCTCGGTTCTTGAAAAACGGCGCCGCGAACACGATATTGCGCGCCGTGACTAATCCATTGCAAATCAAAAGCTTAGTGCGTGGTGCGTGGTGCGTGGTGGCCCCGGTAGTGGCGGCGGCCTGCGGACACGGGTCTCAGACGCCGACTCCCGAGCCCACGGCCCCACTCCCCACCGCCGGCATCGCGGCGCAGCAGGTCGGCATCACACCCCTCACTCTCATCGTCGCGGAAGATTCGCTCCACTGGCAGGCGCTCTTGGGGGAGCGGCGGGCGGCGCTCGCCAAGAGCGACAGCGTGATCGGCACCCTGCTCACGACCCGGGCGCCGGAAGTCACGTGGCTACTCCCCGACGAGCTGCGGCGGGCCGCCCGGCGTGCGCCCGGGATCGCTCCCGATCCTGACCAGATGGGCACGGCGATCCTGTTGCGAGGCGGCGGGCGGGAGGAGATCGTGCCCGATCCGCTCCGCCATGAGCTGCGGACGCTGGCCGCGCTGGTGGGGGCGGGCGGTGGGCGCTTCGTGCTGGTGCCGGCAGGACTGGTGTTCCGGCGGACGGGCGGTCCGGCGGACGGGCGGACGGGAGGGGCGGCGGAGGGGCGCACCGGAGATGTAGGGGCGCAGCATGCTGCGCCCCTACCGCACGGCCTTGCGACCGCGGAACTGACGGTCGTGATGGTCGACGTCCGCACCGGCCGGGTGGGGTTCCGGACCGTGGCGCGGGGCGAGGGGAACGATCCCTGGACGGCGCTGACGGGCGCCGTCAAGAGCCTCACGCCGGGGCTGCCGTGAAGCGTGAGGCGACCCTCATCGCCGGCGATGGCATCGGGCCCGAGATCACGGAAGCGACGCTGTCCGTGCTCGATGCGCTGGGAGCGGAGTTCGACTGGGACGAGCAGTACGGCGGGATGAGCGCCGTGGAGAAGGCGGGCACGCCGCTGCCCAAGGCCACCCTGGACTCGATCCGGCGCACGGGGCTCGCGCTCAAGGGCCCGCTCACCACGCCGGTGGGCGGGGGGTACCGCTCAGTGAACGTGGCGCTGCGCCAGGAGTTCGACCTGTACGCCAACGTGCGCCCCGTGAAATCGATCGTGCCCGGCGGACGCTACGTCGACGTGGACCTGGTCATCGTGCGCGAGAACACCGAGGGCCTGTACGTGGGATTGGACCGCACGTTCAAGGTCGGGAACGACCCCAAGGCGCTCGCCCAGGCGACCTCGGTGATGACGCGGGACGGCTGCCGGCGGATCGTACGGTACGCGTTCGAGTACGCGCGCCGCAACGGCCGCAAGAAAGTGACGATCGTGCACAAGGCCAACATCCTCAAGGCGACGTCGGGATTATTTCTCGAGACCGCGAAGCAGATCGCCGCCGAATACCAGGGGCAGATTGCCTCGGACGACAAGATCGTGGACAACGCGGCCATGCAGCTGGTGATCAACCCGGCGCAGTTCGACGTGATCGTCACCACCAACCTGTTCGGCGACATCCTCTCGGACGAGGCCTCGGGACTGGTGGGGGGGTTGGGGCTCGCGCCGGGCGCGAACGTCGGTGAGCAGGCGGCGATCTTCGAGGCGGTCCACGGCTCGGCGCCCGATATCGCCGGGCAGGGCATCGCGAACCCCGCCGCGCAGATGCTCGCGGCGGCGATGATGCTCGACCACATCGGCCGGCTCCAGGAAGCGAGCCGACTGCGCCGCGCGCTGGAGACGGTGATCGTGAAGGACAACGTCCGCACCAAGGATCTGGGGGGCAGTGCTTCCACAACAGAGTTCGCTCGGGCTGTGGCCCACCGGGTCTAGCCATCCCTGCGCCCGCTGCAAGGAGCCGACGCCGGGGCTCGCGCCGGGGGACCTGTGTGCGGCGTGCACCAGGGACGTCACCAGGAGGGCTTCGCGATTGGGACGTCTGGTGGCGATCGTAACCACGCTCTTGGTCGCGGGGTATGTGATGCTCACGCTGCGAACCGTAGCGCCGGCGTGGCAAGCCACCGCGCGCACGGTCGGCGCCGTGGCCGTGGTCGCGTGGTATCTCCTGACGGTTCGCATCGTCCAGAGGATTGCGCTCGAATGGCTCAAATCACGGCGTCCCTAGTCGTCGCGGTCGTCGCCGGAGTGGCGCCGCTCGCCGCACAGACGTCGCTCTCTATCTACGGTGACGGGCGCGTGGTGGTGCGGCGGACCCTCCCGCAATCGCTCGATAAGGGGAAGAACACCCTCACCTTGAAGCTGGACGAGCTCGACGCGGCGACCCTGTTCTCGCCGGACTCGTCGGTCGCGGTGCTGTCCGCGGTGCTCCGCCCGGCGACGGATGAAGCGACCGCGCTGCGGCGCGCCGTCGGGCAGACGCTCGCGTTCGTGCGCGCGCGAACGGGCGGTGGTGCGGACACCGTGCGCGCCACCGTGCTGCGGACCGATCCAGCCCAGCTTCGCCTGTCTGACGGACGGGTGCTGTTTTCCTCGCCCGGCGAGCCGTTGTTTCCGTCGGACCTCGTGTCCAGCGTGCCCGAGGCGACCGTGACTCTCGAGGCCACGCGGGCGCGGCCGCGCACCGACCTCGCGTATGTGATCGATGGCGCGGCGCGCTGGCAGGCGGGATATCAGGTGATCCAGCAAGGGGTCAGGTGTCAGGTGTCGGGGACCGCCACGATCGTCTCCACGACGCTGCACGCGGACAGCGCCGACGTCCAGCTCGTGGCGGGGTCGATCAACCGCGCGCGGCCGGCTGCGCCGCCACGCCCCGCGTTCCTCCAGCGTGGCGCGGTGCAGCTGCAAGAGATGGTGGTGACCGGGGGTGCGGCTGTCGAAGAGACCGTGGGCGAGACGCACGTGTATCAGCTTCCGGGGAGGCCGTCGCTCAGCCCGGGCGTGGCGGTCACCGTGGCGCTGTTCCCCGGCACGAGCGTGGCCTACACGCAGGAATTTGTGGTCCCGGGCGCGCTGCCCTGGCGCGGCTACTTCGCGCAGTCGCCCGCCGAGCCGGACCGAGTCCCGGTGCAGGTGTGGTATACGCTCAAGCGCCCGCGTGGCACCCCGTTCGGCGAGCGGCCGCTCCCGGGGGGGACTGTGCAGCTGTTCCAGGCCGACTCCGGCGGGCGGCTGCAGCTGGTGGGAGAGGCGCGCAGCGATCATACCGCGCCGGGGCGTGACCTGCGCGTGCAGTCGGGGGACGCGTTCGACGTCACCGCCGAGCGCGCGCAGACCGACTACAATCAGGAGCAGCTCGCGCCGCCCAAGCGGGGGATGACGCCGCGGCAGCGGATCACCGCCGCGTACAAGGTCACGATCGCGAACGCGAAACCCCAGTCTGTGAGCGTCGACGTGCGCGAGGCGCGCTTTGGCACCTGGCGGGTGACCGAGAGCAGCCTCCCCGCCGAAAAGCTCTCGGCCACGGAGGTGCGGTTCCGCGTGAGCGTCCCCGCCGGCGGGGAAGCGACGCTCACCTACACCGTGCAGGCGGAGTCATGACCGTCCAGCTGCTGCACTTTGCCGACCCGCATTTCGGCGGCCTCGCCAACATCGAGCAGATCGAGGCGCTCGAAGCCATGATCCCCGATCTGCGGCCCGATGCGGTGGTGATCACGGGAGACGTATCGCAGCGGGCGCGCCACGGGGAGTTCCAGCGGGCGCGCGCCCTGGTGCAGCTCGCGGCGCGGACGGCGCCGGTACACGTGATCCCGGGAAACCACGACGTCTGCTGGTGGACGCGACCCTTGATCCCGTTCGGGAAGCGGCCGCTGTACGCCAAATACGCGCGCTATTTCGGCGACGAGTTGACGCCGACGCTCGCGATTCCCGGCGCGGTGATCGCGGGCGCGCTCACGTCGCACGGCGTCGCGTGGGGCTCGCTCACCCTGCGCCCGCGCGACCTCGCAGTGAAAGGCCACCTGCCAAAGCGCGAGGTGGAGCGGGTGCGCGGCGTGTTCGCCGCGGCGCCCCCCGAGCAGGCCCGCGTGCTCGCCCTGCACCACAACGTGCTGCGCGGCGAGATCTCCGGCCGCATGGGTCTGGCGCGCTGGCGCCGGGCGCAACGCCGCATCGCGGCGTGCGGCGCCGAGGTGGTGTTGTGCGGCCACGATCACCAGGAAGACGCCGACGTGCTCGACGGCCGGATCGTCGTCTCGACGGCCGGTACGCTGTGCCGGCGCACCCGGGGCGGCCGCCCGCCCAGCTTCAACTTCGTGACGATCGAGCCGACGGCGGTGCACATCACGTTCTTTCGGTGGGATTCGGAGGGCGGGAAGTTCCGGGCGTCGGATACGGCAGCATTCGCCCGGGCCGGGCCGCAGGCACCAGCGCAACAGATTCCCGTCGCCAGTTAACTCTGATCGCTGAGGCGCATATGGGAAAATTCCAGGGCGTCGACTTCTACGACGTCGACAGCTTGCTATCCGAGGAAGAGCGCGCGGTGCGCGACACCGTGCGCTCCTGGGTCGACGAGCACGTCGTTCCGATCATCGGAGAGCACTACCTCGCCGGGAAGTTTCCCAAGGACCTGATCCCGGGAATGGCGGAGCTGGGGCTGTTCGGGGCGAACCTGCCGGAGGAATACGGGTGCGCCGGCCTCAACAATGTGGCGTACGGACTGATCATGCAGGAGCTCGAGCGTGGCGACTCAGGCGTGCGCTCGTTCGCGTCGGTGCAGGGCGCGCTCGTGATGTATCCGATCTACGCGTTCGGATCGGACGAGCAGAAGCGGCGCTGGCTGCCGCAGATGGCGGCGGGCGAGGTGATCGGCTGCTTCGGGCTCACCGAGCCCGACTACGGGTCGAACCCCGGGGGCATGATCACCGTCGCCAAGGAAACGAAGGACGGCTGGGTGCTGAACGGCGCCAAGATGTGGATCACCAACGGGTCGACGGCGCAGGCGGCGATCGTGTGGGCCAAGACCGGCAAGCTCGACGACGTCAATTCGATCCGCGGCTTCATCGTGCCCACCGACACGAAGGGGTTTTCGGCCAAGGACCAGAAGGGGAAGCTGTCCTTGCGCGCGAGCGACACGAGCGAGCTGGTCCTGCAGGATGTGTGCGTGCCGAAGGACGCGCTGCTTCCCAAATCGGGCGGCCTCAAGTCCCCGCTGATGTGCCTCACCCAGGCGCGCTACGGCATCGCCTGGGGCGCGGTGGGCGCCGCGATGGCGTGCTACGACGAGGCGGTGAGCTACGCCAAGAACCGCCTGATGTTCGGGAAGCCGATCGGCGGGTTTCAGCTGCAGCAGGCGCGGCTCGCCGAGATGCTCACCGAGATCACCAAGGCGCAGCTCCTGTGTCTGCAGCTGGGGCGGCTCAAGGACCAGGCGCGGGCGACGCCGCAGCAAGTGTCCCTCGCCAAACGTAACAACGTGAACATCGCCACCGACGTGGCGCGCGAGACGCGCCGTCTGCTCGGCGCCAACGGCATCCTGGCGGAGTATCAGGCGATGCGCCACCTCGCGAACCTCGAGTCGGTGTACACGTACGAGGGGACGCATGATGTGCATACGCTCATCCTCGGCCAGGAAATCACCGGCCTAAATGCCTTCAACTGAGTGCGGGGTGCGGAGTGCGGAGTGCGGAGTCGAAGGACGCACATCCACTCCGCATTCCGCGTTCCGCACTCCGCACCTGTTTGCTGGCGCTGTGACGCTGGTCTTGCTTCCGCTGTCGGCTGGCGCGCAGCAGCCCGATTCCACTCTCAAGGACACAGCCGCCCTCGCTCCCGTGGTCGTGACCGGCGTGCGGCTGCCGACGGTGCGCGAGCTGGCGCGCGGCCTCGCGGGACGCACCGCCACGCTCGACGTCCAGGCCCTCGACGCCCGCGGGGTACGCTCGCTCGCGGATGCCCTCGAGCAGCTCCCGGGTGTGACGACCTCGGACGAGCTCGGCGCGACGGCCCAGCTCGACGTGTCGCTGCGCGGATTCCAGGTGTCCCCCGTGATCGGGCTGCCGCAGGGCGTGACCGTCTACGTGGATGGCGTGCGCGCCAACGAGCCGGACGCCCATGAGGTCAACTTCGATCTGCTGCCGCTCGAGGACGTGGAGCGCGTGGACGTGGTGTACGGGCCGTCGGTGCTGCTGGGCCGCAATGCGCTCGGCGCCGCGGTCAATCTCGTGACCCGGCGCGGCGGAGTGCCGGCGAGCCGCGAGCTGGAGGCCTCGGCCGGCAGCTGGGGCCGCTACGAGCTCAAGGCGCACGCCGGCGCCCGGCACGGCGTCTGGGACTACTACGTGGGCGCCCGCTACGAGCACGAGACCGGCTGGCGCCAGGACACGCGCAGCCGCATCGGCACCCTGTTCGCCAAGGTCGGGCTCCTGAACGGCACCTGGGACGCCACTCTCAGCTATTCGGGCGCGGACAATCGGATCTATCAGGCGGGGAGCCTGCCGGAGAGCCTCGCCGTGGCGCGCCCCGACTCGAATTTCAGCGGGGGCGACTATTTCGCTCCCCGGTCGCACCTCGTGACCTTCAACGCGCAGCGCCTGATCGGCACGACGCAGCTCGCGATCAACGCCTTCGGTCGCTCGCTCGAGAGCGAGCAGTTCAACGTGAACTTCGTGGGCGAGGACTCGCGGCAGCGCAACACGACCCGCGCCGGCGGGGGCGCCGTGCAGCTCTCGGGCAAGGTGCGGCTCGGCAGGCGCGAGCTGCGCTGGCTCGCGGGCGCCGACGCCGACTACGAGCACGTCGCCGTGCGCATCTTCGCCGTTCCCGGCAGCGCGGCTCCCGACTCCCTCACCGAGTCGGTGCGCACCAACCAGGTGAACGCGGGCGCCTTCGCAGGCGCGAACCTGGAGGTGGTGCCGCGGCTCACGGCGACCCTGGCCGCCCGGTACGACTGGATCCGGATTCCGTTCGAAGACTTGGTCGATGCATCGCAGAGTGGCCTGAACGTCTTCCGGCGCCTCTCGCCCCGCGCCGGCCTCACCTGGGCGAGCGGCCGCGGCCATGACGTGTTCGCCTCGGCGAGCCGGGGGTTCCGCGCTCCCGCGGTCGTGGAGCTCGGCTGCGCGGATCCCCAGGCCGCGTGCCCACTCCCGTTCGCGCTCGGCCCCGACCCTGCTCTTCAGCCGGTCGTGGCCACCACGTACGAACTGGGCTGGCACTACCACGCGCCGCACGGCGGCCTCGACGCGAGCGCCGACGCATACCGCACCGCTGTGCGGGACGACATCTTCTTCATATCATCGACGGTAACCGGCGGCTACTTCCAGAACATCGGCGCCACGCGGCGCCAGGGCCTCGAGCTCGCGCTCCAGTGGATCGGCTCCACGGGGGCACGGGCCTACGCGAACTACGGCTATACCAGCGCCACGTTCGAGACGACGGCCAGACTCGCCACCACGCGGGACAGCACCGGCGAAACGGTCACGCCCGGGGACGTACTTCCCATGGTGCCCGACACCCGCATTAACGCGGGGTTCGCGGTGCCGCTCGTCGACGCGCACAGGGCGGCGTCGGGCCCGTCGCTCGTGGCGGGGCTCGACGCCCGCTACGTAGGGCGCCAGTGGCTGCGCGGCGACGAAGACAACGCCACCTCGCGCCTGTCCGACTACGCCGTCGCCGATCTGTCGCTCACGCTCGCCTGGCGCGAGCTGGAGCTGCGCTGCACCGTGGGGAACCTGTTCGACCGGCGTTACTACAGCTTCGGCACGTTCGCGGAGAATCCCACGGCGCCGGGGACGCCCGTGCAACGGTGGCTCACGCCCGGCCCACCGCGTCACGTGCAGCTGAGTCTGAGTACGGATTTCTAAGCGTTTTACGTCGCTACGACGCTAGGGCATACGAAGGTTGCCAGACGAGAAGCCGCAGGTTTGCTTTCCTCTCGCCGAATCGTGATTCACCACTTGCAACGTACAACGTGGCGTCGTGGCGTCGCCTCTTATGAGAATAGCCGTATGCATCAAGCGCGTCCCCGATTCCGAGACGCGCGTCAAGATCGCCGCCGACGGGAAATCGCTGGATGAGGCGGGTGTGAAGTTCATCCTCAATCCCTACGACGAGTTTGCCGTTGAGGAAGCGCTGCGGCTCAAGGAGAAGGCCGGGGCGGGGGAGGTCGTCGTCATCGCGCTCGGTCCTCCGGCCGCCCAGGAGACCATCCGCACGGCCCTCGCGATGGGCGCCGATCGTGGCGTGCTGCTCCAGACCGCGGGACTCCACCCCGACGGGCTGGAAACGGCCAAGGCCCTCGCCGCGGAGCTCAAGGACGGCGGCTTCGATCTGGTCCTGTTCGGGAAGATGGCGATCGACGATTACAACCATCAGGTCGGTCCCATGGTAGCCGAGCTGCTCGACCTGCCGTGCGTGACGACCGTGGCCCACCTCGAGCTCGCCAGCGGTAAGGGGACCGCCGAGCGCGAGATCGAAGGCGGCGTCGAGGTCGTGGAATTCCCGCTGCCGGCCGTGCTCACCACCGACAAGGGATTGAACGAGCCGCGCTATCCCGCGCTCAAAGGGATCATGGCGGCGAAGAAGAAGCCGCTCGAGGTGAAACCCACGGCGCCCGGCGCGGGAGCGCTGGAGGTCCTGTCGCTCGCCCTCCCCCCGGAGCGCCAGGCGGGCAAGATCGTGGGCGAGGGCTCAGCGGCGGTTCCCGAGCTGGTGCGGCTGCTGCGTGAGGAAGCGAAGGTGCTGTGAGCGACGTGCTCGCGGTGCTCGAGCAGCGCGACGGCGCCCTCCGCAAAGTCTCTCATGAGGTGGTGACCGGCGCGCGACGGCTGGCGGATGCGCTGGGCGGGGGGGCCAAGGTGGACGCCCTCGTGCTGGCGGCCGCTTCCGCGCGCGGCGCCGACCAGCTGGGCGGGTTCGGTGCGGACAGGGTGACCACGCTGACGCACCCTGGATTCGGGATGTACGCGCCGGAGGGATACGCGCGTACCGTCGCCGACCGAGTGCGCGCCGGCGCCTACGAGGCCGTCGTGTTCGCGGCGAGCGCCACCGGGAAGGACCTCGCTCCCCGTGTCGCGGCCCGGCTGGGGCGTCCGCTCGTCCAGGACGTGACCGACGTGAGCGTCGCAGGCGGCGCGGTGATCGCGATTCGGCCGGTCTACGCCGGCAAGGCGCTCCTCAAGGTCCGGGTGGCCGGCAGCCCAGCCGTGCTGTCACTCAGGCCCAACGTGTTCACACCGGTGCAGCGTCCCAAGGCGGGCACGCAGGAGACCGCCACGGTGGACGGCTCCCCCGGGCGCGTGCTAGTCAAGCAGATCAAGGCGGCGCCGGCGGGCACGCTCGACGTGGCCGAAGCGCCCATCGTGGTCTCAGGAGGTCGCGGGCTCAAGGAGCCGGCGAACTTCAAAGTACTGGAAGAGCTGGCGGCCGCGTTCGGCGGCCGGGCGGCGGTCGGCGCCTCGCGTGCGGTGGTGGACGCCGGATGGCGCCCCCACGCCGATCAGGTGGGGCAGACCGGCAAGACGGTCAGTCCGACCCTGTACGTCGCGGTCGGGATTTCGGGCGCGATCCAGCATCTCGCCGGGATGCGCACGTCCAAGGTGATCGTCGCGATCAATAAGGACAAGGACGCGCCCATCTTCAAAGTCGCGGACTACGGAATCGTGGGGGACCTGTTCGAGGTGGTGCCGAAGCTCACGGAAGAGATAAAGAAGCTCCATGGGTAAACGCGGAACGCGGAACGCGGAACGCGGAACTGACGCGCCGGCGTCGAGCGCGGAGACCACCTGGGGCTCGCAGGCCTGCATTGCTGTTCCGCGTTCCGCCTTCCGCGTTCCGCGTTCGGTATGATCCCCGCTCGCTATCAGCCGCCCCTGCCGCTGGATCGCCTCCTGTTGCCGGTCGGCGCGCCGGGCGCCGGTGACCGGATGGAACTCGATGTCGTAATCGTGGGTGCGGGGCCGGGGGGCCTCGCCTGCGCGATCGCGCTGGCCCAGCTCGCCCAGCGTAGCGGTCGCACCGACTTGAATATCGGCGTGCTCGAGAAGGCCGAGGCCCTGGGGGAGCACTCGCTCTCCGGTGCTATCGTGAACCCACGGCCCTTCCGGGAGCTCTTCCCCGATCTCGCGGATCGGGATTTCCCGTTCCGCGCGCCGGTCACCAAGGAAGCCGTGCACCTGCTCACCGCGCAGCGGGCCCTGCGCCTCCCCACCCCTCCGACCATGCACAACGCGGGCAACTACATCGCCTCGCTGTGCGAGCTGGTGCGCTGGCTGGGCGAGAAGGCCGAGGCGCTCGGCGTCAACCTGTTCACCGGCTTCCCGGCCGCAAGCCTGCTCACGGCGGGAACGCGCGTCGCGGGCGTGCGCACGGCCGCCACGGGTCTCGATCGCGAGGGCCGGCCGCTCGCGACCCATCAGCCGCCCAACGACATCGTCGCGCAGGCGACGGTGCTGGCTGAAGGCACGCGCGGGATGCTGGCTCAGGCGTATCTCGAGTGGCAACACGTCGCCGCGCAGAACCCCCAGATCTTCGCCCTCGGCGTCAAGGAAATCTGGGAGACCAAGCAGCCCCTCGACGCGATCGTCCACACGTTAGGATGGCCGCTGCCGCGGGACGCGTTCGGCGGCAGCTTCATGTACCCGCTCGAGCCCAGACTCGTCGCGCTCGGTCTCGTCGTCGGACTCGACTACCGCGATGCCAGGCTCGATGTCCACGGCCTGCTGCAGCGGATGAAGCTGCACCCGCTGTTCCGGCGCCAGCTCGAGGGGGGCGAGATGGTCGAGTGGGGCGCAAAGACCATCCCCGAGGGTGGCTACTACTCCGTCCCGGCGCGGCGCTCGGGCGACGGCGTGGCGATCCTGGGCGACTCGGTCGGCCTGGTGGACGTGCCGTCGCTCAAGGGGATTCATTACGCGATGCAGTCGGGCATGTTCGCCGCGCGCGCCATCTTCGCAGCGCTCGTCGCCGGCGACCCCTCCGCCGCGCGGCTCGCGGAATACGACCGCCTGGTCGACGAGTCGTTCATCATGAAGGATCTGTATCGCACGCGGAACATGCGGCTCGCCTTCAAGGACGGCTTCTTTGTGGGCGGCGCGAAAGCGGCCCTCATGTCCCTCACGGGGGGGCGGTTTCCCGGGCGGAAGATCACCGTCGAGCGCGATGCGGATGTGGAGCGCACGCTGACCCCGGGTGCAAGCCCGGGGATCACGCCCGACGGCCGTCTCACCTTTTCCAAGGTGGACGCGGTGTTCAAATCGGGGAACGCGACCCGCGACACGATCCCGACGCATCTCGTCATCGGGCCGGACGTTCCCGCCGCAGTGGCGGAGTTTTACAGTCACCTGTGCCCGGCCGGCGTGTACGAGGTGGCGGTAGGGGCGCAGCATGCTGCGCCCGTGCTGCGCGTGAACCCGCCGAATTGTGTCGACTGCAAGGCGACCGATGTGGTGGCCCCTCGCTGGACGCCGCGCGAAGGCGGCAGCGGGCCCAAGTACAAGCGGATGTAGCGCCCCGCGGTCGGCTGGGCGATCTTGCGTCGCCGCAGCAGGGTGAGGCCTCACGCCCCAATTTCGAGCCGCCGCCATCTGACCCAGCCTCTGTGTCGAGTGGCATCTTGTGTCTCGCCAACACGATACGCTCCACGCCATCGCCCGGCCCGTGCCCACGAGATGGCACCCGATATGCAATGCCCTGCTGCCGACGACCATGGCAAACGAAACGAAGCGTTCCACGGCCCCGCGAGGGGAACGGCCCCGGCGACGCGGCTGGGACCGGCGGCGCGATCTCGGGCGCCGCATGATTCGCGACCGGCGACGTGAGACGGCTGAGGTGCCGTTCGAGCGGCGCCATGGCGGCGACCGCCGCTCGGGCGTGCAGCGCCGTGCTGCGTCGGAGCGCCGCATCACCCCTCCCGAAGGCTTCCACCTGCTCGACCAGTAGCCCTCGTTGCGCCGCCGCCACGGCGGCGCAGCGGCTCCGGCACGGGCGTTGCCTGTCACGACACAGGCATGGCCTGGTACATCGTCGTCGTCGTGGTGATGCTCGCGACCGGGTACGACCTCTATCTCAGAGTGCGGGCCCTGCGTCGGGAGCGCGCGCAGGGTGGGACCGACGAGCTAGCGCGGCTCGAGAGTCGGCGCGCCTTCTACGAGTTGGCCGGCCGTGAGTTCGAGCGGGCGCGCCGCTACCAGCATCCCTTCACGATCGCCTACTTCGACCTCGACGACTTCCGGGAAGTGAGCCGCCTCTTCCCCCACCAGGTGGGCGACGAGATGCTGCGCCTGGTGGGTGGCGCGGCGCGCAGCTCGGTGCGTGGCAGCGACGTCGTGGCGCGGCTGGGTGGCGACCAATTCGCGCTGCTGCTCCCGGAGGCCGGTCCCGAAGCGGCCGGGGCCGCCGTCAAGAAGCTGCAGCAGACGCTGCAGGAGTTGGCGGAGGAGACCGGCCTCCCGCTCACGGTGAGCGGCGGCGTGGTGACGTGTCTGCAGCCGGCGGAGAGTCTGGAGGCAGCGATCGGCGCGGCGGACCGATTGCTGCACGGCGCCAAGGCGGCGGGACGAGACACGTTCTGGTCCGAAGTGATCGTGCCGCAGCCGATCGAAGGCTTCGAACCGACACGGCTGCGGCGGGCCTACCGCGTGCCACCGGGGTTCGACCTGCCGATGCCGCCACCGCTGGACCGCCCGCGCTAGAGTCCCGCCATCCTGATGCCGTCGATGATGAACTGCACCGCGATCGCGCACAGCACCAGTCCCATCAGCCGGGTGAGGATGCGCATCCCCGTCTGGGCGAGGCGCCGCTCGATGCCGGATGCGGCGGCGAGCGTGACGTAGGAGAGAAACGCCGTCAGTGCGATGGCCGCGTACACGGCGGCCGTTGTGAGCGGCGTCTTCGCCGCCCCGCTGAGCACCATCACGGTCGAGATCGCCCCCGGCCCCGCCAGCATGGGGATGCCGAGCGGCATGATCCCCACGTCTTCCTTCTCGATCCCCTCCGCCTTCTCCACCGGCGTCTCCCGCTGCTGACTGCGGCGGGCCTGCACCATGTCGAGCGCGTTGAGGCCGATCACCACGCCTCCGGCGATCTTGAACGCGGCGATCGTGATGCCGAAGAGACGGAAGATCAGGCTGCCGCCCAAGGCGAACGCGGTGAGGGTGACGGCGCAGGTCCATGCCCCTCGCCGGGCCATGAGCCGCCGTACCTCCGGCGAGTCCCGCGCCGTCATCGCGAGGAAGGTCGGCACGGCGGTCAGCGGATCGACGATGAACAGGACCGAGGTGAACACCAGGAACAGGTCCTGGAGCGTCTTCAGCATGCGCTTACATGGTCACCTGGACCACGCGGTCCTTGCCGGCCCGCTTGGCCTCGTACATGGCCTGGTCCGCCTTGCGCAGCAGATCGTCGCTCCCCGCCTCGGTGCCCGTGACGGCGACGACGCCGATGCTGGCGGTGACGGAGGGCGTCCCGCGGAACACGGTACGGATCCCGCCGGCGAGGCGATTGGCGACCGAGTGGGCCACGCTGCCGTCGGTCTCCGGCATCAAGACGCCGAACTCGTCCCCACCCAGCCGGCCCACGAAATCGGCCTGGCGCACCGCGCTGCGCATCGCGTCGGCGACGAGCCGCAGGACCGCGTCACCCGTGGCGTGGCCGTGCGCGTCGTTGACCTTCTTGAAGTCGTCCAGGTCGAGATAAATCAGGGCCAGCGGCCGGCCATAGCGACGGTTGCGCCCGAGCTCCTGCGCTACCTGGGACGCGAAGGCCCGCGCGTTCAGCACGGTCGTGAGCGGATCGTGCGTCGCGAGGAGCTCGAGCTGCGCCTGGGTACGCCGCAGCTGCGACAGGCCGGCGATCGCCACGCCCACGACTGCGAGGTACGCGACCTCGTTCAGGATCCGGAACTGGAGCGACGTCTCGAGCGGCATCTGGTCGATCCCGACGCCGAAGCGCAGCAACGTCGTCGCGAGCGCGAACGAAATGCCCCACCCCAGGCCGTCCTGCGAGGCAGCCAGGAGCACCGGGATGACGTACAGGATCCCGAGCCGCAGGTCTGGGGGCGTGCGCACGTTGAGCACGAACACGCCGGCGGCGAAGGTCGCCCAGGCGATCAGCCGCAGGGCGCGGCGCAGTCGGGCCCGGGGCGCCACCTAGAAGGGGGCCTCAGCCACGTGATGCGGATCGTCGAGCAGCAGGGCGGTGAGTGCCTCGCCGGCGGACACCTCGGCCCGGTCCTCGGGCACGATCAGGAGGGCGTTGGCGCGGGCCATGGACGTCAGGATGCCGGAACCTTGGGGACCCGTCAAGCGCGCGACGAGCCCGCCGCCCGCTCCCTCTGGCCGGACCACCGCCCGCAGGAAGTGCCGCAGTTTGGGACCGAGCGTGATCGGCTCTCCCACGCACACCGGCACCGTGCGCCGGAACGGGAGCCGGTGGCCCAGCAGCCGCCGGATCGCCGGGCGCACGAACAGCTCGAACGTCACCATCGTGCTGACGGGGTTGCCCGGCAGCCCGATCCACGGCGTGCGGTCGAGCAGGCCGAAGCCGAGCGGTGCGCCGGGACGCATCCGGATACGCCACAGCTTCATGTCGCAGCCCAGCTCCGCGAGCACCTCCCGGACGAAGTCGTGCTCCCCCACGCTCACGCCGGCGCTAGTCACCAGCAGATCGGCATCGCGCACCCCCATGAGGTGCTGGCGCAGGCTGTCTTTCGTGTCGCGGGCCAGTCCCAGATCCACGGGAATTCCGCCGCTGCGGCGGATCAGCGCGTGCAGCGTGTAGGAGTTGGACGTGGCGATCTTCTTGCCCGCGAGGATCTCGGCTGAGCGGTCCAGGTCGACGATCTCGTCCCCCGATCCCATGAACGCCACGCGGGGCGTGCGGTGCACCAATGGAGCGCCGTGCGCGATGGAGGCGAGCACACCGAGCTGCGCCGGCCCGAGCGGCGTGCCGGCGGGAAGCACGATCTCTCCCTTACGGATATCCTCGCCCCGGTGCCGCACGTTCTTGCCCGCATCGCGTCCCGCGACCACGGTGACGTGGTCCGGGGCGGCGTCTTCGGTGTCCTCCTGGCGCACTACCGTGTCGGCGCCGGCCGGGAGCGGAGCACCCGTGAAGATCCGGGTCGCCTGGCCCGGCGCGATCGGCCGCGCGGGGAACTGCCCGGCGGCGACGCTCTCGACCACCGCCAGCACGATCTTTTGGTCGCGGCTCGCCCCCGCGACGTCGGCGGCGCGGGTGGCATACCCGTCCATGGCCGAATTGTCCCAGGGAGGGAGGTCGATCGGACTCGCCACGTCCTCGGCGAGCACCAGGTCGAGGGCCTCGCGCAGCGGCTGGCGCACCGCCTCGAGCGGAGTGACGTGCTCGAGGATCACGCGGGCGGCTTCGGTCGGAGTCAGCATCGTCATCGCTAAGGCGGTAGGATCTTGGCCCGGTCCCACGCGACGTTGGCGAGGGTGACGAGCCATGCGGTATCCGAGAAGCGGAACACGGGGAACTCGGCGCGATACGCCGCGTTGTCCGTCACCATGGCGACCCAGTCGCTCGCCGCGTGCACGGCCGGGTCGAACAGCGGCTCGGCCCCGGCCGCCAGGCGGTACACCTCGATCTTGGGCAGCGCGGCCCGCTTGTAGCCCTCGACGAGGACGATGTCCGCTCCCTCGAGGTACCGACGGGCCAGCGCGACCGGGTCCGATTCCGCCTCGGTCTTCTCCCACAGCACACGCTGGCCCGGCCCTTCCATGAGCACGCGCTCGGCGTGGCCTTCGTGCCAGTGGCGCCAGGAGTCCTTGCCCCGCTGATCGGTGTCGGCCGGATGGGTGCCGTGCTTGATGGTCATCACGCGGAACTTGCGGCGCACCAGCTCGGCCGCGAGGGCGACCAGCAATGTGGTCTTCCCGGCGTTCTTGCGCCCGATCACCGACATCATCCGCGTCGCTGCCACACGGCCTCCGCCCGCTCCAGATCCGCCGGGGTGTTCACGTTGAAAAAGAGCACGTCCGGATCACCGAAGCCCCGGACCCGCTCGAGCGGTAGTGTACCGATCTTCACGTCGGCGTGGAAGCCGATGGCGCGGAGGTCATGGCGCGCGAGCTGGCGCTCGATCGCCGGCCCGCAGGCAGGTCCGTAGACCGCGCACAGCGGCTCCACGCCGCGGCGACCGTCGCTCTCGGGAAGAAACGCGTCGCACTCCGCCGAGCCCTCCACCAGCGCGTGCAGCAGCTCGGGCGTGACGAAGGGCATGTCCCACGCGACGCACAGCACCGGCCCCGCGCCCGAGGCGACGGCGGTGTAGATCCCGCCCAGGCTGCCGCACTCGGGGCGCACGTCGGGGACGGTGCGCAGATCGGGCCGCCAGCCCGGCCCCTCCGGGGCATTGGCGACGAGCAGCGGCGGCGCGCTCGTCACGGCGGCGACGGCGTCCACTACGCGGTCGAGGATGCGCCGGCCGCCCAGCTCGATCAGGCCCTTGGGACGCCCGCCGTAGCGGCGGGCGGCGCCGCCGGCGAGGACGGCGCCGCGCACGCGCTCAGACTCCGAGCGCCTGGTGGTCCACCATCAGGCAGCGGTCCATCACGAGCGGGATGCCCGCCGTCGCGGCCCGCTCCGGCGCGGTCTCGTCCAGGACGCCGACCTGCAGCCAGATGAGACGCGGTCGCACGCGCAGGGCCTCGTCCACGATCGGCCCGACGAACTCGCTGCGCCGGAACACGTCCACCACGTCGATGACGTGCTCGGAGGCGGCGGCGGTGAGCGTGGGATAGCTCTTCTGGCCCAGGATCGCGGCGTGCCCCGGGTTCACGGGGACGATGTGGTAGCCCGAGCCCTGCAGATATCTCGCGACGGCGTTGCTGGGACGATCCGGCTTGGGCGACAGTCCCACGACGGCGATGGTCCGGGCGTCGCGCAACAGCGTCCGCAACGCGTCAGTCGTCATGCCTCGGGCCGGTGGACATGGGGCGTGCCGCTCACCGCGCGCCCGACCAGCACGACGCCCGCCCGCCGGGCGATGGTGAGGGCGAGCGTGGACGGGACGCTCGGCGTCGCCACGTAAGCGACGCCGGCGCGCGCGGCCTTGTACGCCAGCTCGGCGGAGATCCGACCCGTGACCAGCAGCCCCCGCCCGTTGGGACGCTGGCGGGCGATCACGGCGGCCCCGATCACCTTGTCCACCGCGTTGTGACGCCCGATGTCCTCGGCGTGGAATAACAGGCGCTCACCGTCGGTGAGCGCCGCCGCGTGAATGCCGCCCGTCTCGTTGTAGCGCTCCCCGGTCGCGAACAGGTCCTTGAAGAGCGCGCGCAGCCGCTCGGGCACGGGGGGCTCGCCGCGCGCCGGCGCATGCTGCACGGAATGCGGGTCGGCCAGGAAGGTCGAGACCGCGCCACACCCGGAGGCCAGCACGCGCTTGCGGTTCTCCCCCTTCACCAGCATCACACGCTCCGGCTTCACTTCGGCCCAAAAACCCAGGTCCGTCGCGCAGGGGCGGAGCTTCACCAGGTCGTCCAGCGTCTCGATATACCCCTCGCCGTGCAGCCACCCGGTCGCCAGCTCTTCCAGCTGATCGGGCGTGCACATCCAGGTGACCGCGGGCTCGCCGTTCACCTCGAGCCACACGGGCATCTCCTCCACGGCGGCGGACTCGGCGAGCATCCGGCCGCGCCGGGAACCGGGGACTCGGGGTTCGGGGCTCGGGGGTCGGGGTGCATCCCGAGCCCCGAGCCCCGATCCCCCAGACCCTGAGGGATCACGCTTCACCGAAGTACTCCGAGTAGATATGCGGCCCCTCTTGCACCCGCACCGCGTGCAGCGTGACCCCTGCCGGCAGGCGGGGCGCGATCCGCTCCCACACGTACACGGCCAAGGCCTCGCCCGTGGCGAGCCGCCCGCCATCCGCGAATTCCGGCAGCGCCGCGTTGATGCTCTTGCCCTCGAGCCGCGTCGTGACCTCCTCCGCCAGCAGCCGATCGAGCACCTGCAGCTGCATCACACCACCCGCCCGCGCGTCGAGCGGCCCCTTCACGGTCACCCGGCACTGGTACCGGTGGCCGTGATCCTGCGCCGCACGGCCGAACTCGCGGGCGTTGCGCTCGTCGGGCCAATCCGTCCGCCGAATCCGATGCGTCGCCGTAAACTCAACGATACGCGTAAGATAGCTGATCGGCATCGCTAGTGCCGTTCCAACGTGTCGTGCACGTTGGCGACGCCGAATGCGCGGACCTCAAGGCGTTGGAACGGCACTAGAACACGCGCACCGCGCTCGCCTTGAAGGAGAACACGACGGGACTGCCGGGCGCGAGCGCCAGGTCGCGCAGCGCCTCCTCGCTGACGACGGCGACGAGCTCGACCCCCACGTCGGCGGTGACGTGGACGGCACCATCTCCGGCGCGCCGGCGGGCCAAGGCGGTCACCCGGCCCGGGAATGTGTTGCGTGCCGAGGAGGCGAGCGGCTCGCGGCTGACGAAGATGTCGGTGGGCGGCACCGCGAGGATCGCGGGACCGATCTTGTCGGTCATCGCGGCAATTTCGACGGTTCCCACGCAGGCGCGTTTCAGGTCGCCGCTCTCGGCGGTCATCAGCTCCACGCGGAACAGGTTTTCGGGCGTGACGGGGGAGAGCCGGCCGTCGGCCAGGGCGCGCACGTCGTCCGCCCAGCGGTACGCATCCTCCAGCTGGTGCGACGCAAGGCAGACCGCGAGCGGCCGCCGGGCGCGCTCCTCGGCGAGCGTGCGGTACAACATGAGAGCCGCGGCCCGATCGGCCGAGCTCGCGGGCTCGTCCAGGAGCAGCACGTCCGGCTCGACCGCGAGCGCCCGTGCCACCGCCACGCGCTGCACCTCGCCGTCCGACAACTCGTGCCGCCGGCGGCCGAGCAGCGGCATGATGGCGAGTCGCGCGGCGACGTTCTCCACCCGTCTATTCACTTCTGTGCGCCTGATTCCGCGCACCTGCAGCCCGAACGCGAGATTCTCACGGACCGTCGCCCGAAACAGGATCGGTCGCTGCTCCACCAGCGTCACGCGGCGGCGCGCGGCGCCGCCCGGGGTCACGACCGTCCCGTCGAGCAGCACCCGGCCCACGGTGGGACGCTCGAGCAGGGCGAGCAGCCGCAGCAGCGTGCTCTTGCCCGAGCCGTTCGGGCCGACCACCGCGACGGCGGCCCCGGGAGCGACGGCGAACCGCTCGAGGTCGAGCACGACGCGGCCGTCGTACTCGTGTCGCACTCCCACCAGCTCAAGCATGGCCGCGGCCCTGGAGCGTCTGCAGCGCGACGTTCACGAGCAGGGCGAGCAGCAGCAAGATGAGGCCGAGCGCGAGCGCCAGGCCGAAGTCGCCCTGGCTCGTGTACAGGGCGACCGCGGTGGTGAGGGTGCGGGTCTGGCCCCGGATGTTTCCGCCCACGGTCATGGCGGAGCCGATCTCGGCCACCACGTGGCCGAACGCGGTCGTGATCACCGCGGCGAGCGCGAAGCGCGCCTCGCGCGCCACCGTCCACGCGGTGCGCCAGCGTCCGGCGCCCAGCGTCTTGGCGGTGCGGCGGATGCGGGGATCCACCCCCTGGACCGCGGCGGCCGCCAGCGCGGCGGCGATGGGGAGGGCGAGCAGCACGTCGCCCAGCGCGATGGCCTGCCAGGTGTACAGCCATCCCACGGCGCCGAGGGGCCCTCGCCGCGAGAGCAGGCCGTACAGCAACAGCCCCAGCACGACCGTCGGGAACGCGAGGGCGGTGTTCACCACCGTGAGCGCCGCGCGCCGGCCCCAGAAGGGGCGCGTCGCGAGCACGAACCCGAGCGGGATGCCGAGTCCGCACGCCAGCACCGTCGAGATGATGCCGATCTTGAGCGTGAGCAGGGCGATGCCGTACACCTCGGCGTCACCCGAAAACAGCAGCGCGAGCGCGCGCCGGAATCCCTCCGCTAGAAAATCCATCCCACGCCGATCGTGGCCCACGGGTGTGCCGTCCACTGGTCGAGCGGCGCGGTGGCGGGCAGGACGGTGCTGTTATCGATCTTGTTCGGCACCTTGTAGGAGAGCGGGTAGTGGAGCTTCCAGAGCACGAGGCGGAAGTCGCCGCGCACGGAGATGCGCCGCGTCGGATACCAGCGCACGCCGGCGTTGGGGGCGAGCGTGATCTTGGTCCCGAACCGGTAGCCGCTGGTGTCCTGCGCCAGCGCGCTACCGATCGCCACGCCGAGCGCGCCGCCGATGAACGGGGCGAAGCGATGCCACGTCTTCCGCCCGGTGAGCACGAGCTGGAGCCCGGCGTCGGCGAGCACGACGGGGTCGTTGAACGGCCCGGGGCTTCTGCGCGACGTGGAGTCTTTCGTGTAGTCCTCGACGAAGCGCGACGTCCGGGCGTACGCCAGGCCAAGCGAGGCGCCCACCGCGCCGAACGGCACTTCGTAGCGCAACGCGCCGGTCAGGCCGTCCGACGGGCCCACCTCCACGCTCCCACGGCTCCCCCCTAGGTGCCCGACACTCAGGGCCCATACCGCGCCGCGGGGGATATCGTGGTACGGGGAGTGACCGGGCTCGTAGCCCACTTGGGCGGCGACCACGTCGTACGACGCTACGACGCTAAGCCATACGACAGCACCGAGAGCCAGTCGAGGGAGACTTACAACGTAGCGACGTAGCGTCATGCAACAGCCTTTCATCTGATTAGTCCGTCTCCCGGATATCCCGCCCCGTCATCTCCGGGGGCGGCTCGATGCCGAGCATGTGGAGCAGCGTCGGGCCCACATCGCACAGGGCACCACCGTGCCGCAGCGGACCCCTGATGTCGTCGCCCACGATCAGGAACGGAACGGGATTCGTCGTGTGCGCCGTGTGCGGGCCCCCTGTGGTGGGATCGATCATCAGCTCGCAGTTGCCGTGGTCGGCGGTCACGAGCAGCGTGGCCCCGCGACGCTCGGCGCTCTGGACGACCCGCTCGAGGCAGCGATCTACCGTCTCCACCGCCGCCACCGCCGCGCGTAGTACCCCGGAATGGCCCACCATGTCTCCGTTCGCGTAGTTGCAGAGAATGAAGTCGTGCTGCCCCGCCTCGATCGCCTTGCACAGCACGTCGGTCACGCCGGGCGCGCTCATTTCGGGCATCAGGTCGTAGGTCGCGACCTTCTGGGAGGGAACGAGCAGCCGCTCCTCTCCCGGGAACGGCGTCTCGAGCCCGCCGTTGAAGAAGTAAGTGACGTGGGCGTACTTCTCGGTCTCCGCGGTGCGAAACATCGTCTTGCCGCGCTCCGACAACACCTGCGCCACGATTTGCGACAACACCATCGGCCCGAAGGCCATGGGAAACGGGAAGGTCTCGTCGTACTGCGTCATCGTCACGAGATCGACCTTGGGCCGCACGCCGGTGTCGAACCCGTCGAAGTCGTCCACCGCCAGCGCGCGCACCATCTGGCGCATGCGGTCGGCGCGGAAGTTGAAGCAGAACACCCCGTCGCCCGACCGGATTCGGGGCGTTCCGGTGATCACGCGTGGCTTCACGAACTCGTCGGTCTCGCCCGCCTCGTATGCGGCCCGGATGGCGCTCACGGCATCCGGGGCGGGCGCTCCTACGCCGTGCACCATCGCATCGTAGGCGAGCCTGGTGCGCTCCCAGCGCTTATCGCGGTCCATGGCGTAGTAGCGACCGACGACGGTGGAGATTACCGGGGCTCGGGATTCGGGACTCGGGACTCGGGCCCCACCACCCCCGAGGCCCGAGCCCCTAGCCCCGAGTCCCTCCAGCAACTCCTCCATGAATCCGAGGGCGGAGGTCGGCCCAGTATCGCGCCCGTCGAGCCAGGCGTGGATGGCCATCGGCAGCTCGTGTCGCCTCCCGAGCTCAACGGCCGCGAGGAGATGCTGGTCCAACGCATGGACCCCGCCGGTCCCGATCAACCCGATGAGGTGCAACGTGCCGCCGCGCTGTCGTGTTCGTTCACACAGCTCGACGAGCGGGGGCAGGCGGAAGAACTCGCCGGACTGGATGGCCTGCGAGATGCGCACGATGTCCTGCGGGACCACGCGGCCGGCGCCGAGGTTCAGGTGACCCACCTCGCTGTTGCCGATCTGTCCGTCGGGAAGTCCCACGGCGAGTCCGGACGCGTTGAGGAGTGTGCGAGGCGCCTTGGCCCAGAGGCGATGCCAGACGGGCGTGTCACCGAGCTCGACGGCGTTGCCCTCGCGGCCGGGACGAAAGCCCCAGCCGTCGAGCACGATCAGGACGACCGGGGTGCGCGGCCCACGCGTCTTTGCCATATTGGAGGGGATGCAATCTAGCCGGGCCCTCCGCGCCCTTCCAGTTGTGTTCTCGCTCGCGCTCAGCCCGTCGCTCGCCGCCCAAGCGCGTTTCCGCGTCACTACCGACGGGGCCTGGTTCTTCCAGGAACCCGGGGGCAAGCGTCTCGCACGCCTGGCGCGCGGCGCGATCGTCGTGGGTGGCGAATCACAGGACACGTGGCAGGGCGTGACGCTCGAGGGCTGGATCTTCGCGACCTCGGTCGGACCGACGCCGCGCGCCGGGTACGACCTCGCCGTCACCCGCGCTCCCGAGGAGAACCTGCGGTCGGCACCGGCCGGCGCCCTGATCGGCAAGCTGCCCCAGGGGTTCCTGCTCAACAAGGTGGCCGAGGGGACGTCCGGGAACTGGGTCCACGTGCTGCGCCCGGGCTGGGTGGAGAAGTCCGCGGTGGAGAGCCTCGCACAAGTTGCGACCTCGGATACCGGCTCGGGTGGACCAACCCCGGGGCCACGCCCCGGGGTCGGTCCCCCCGATACCAACTCCAGTCCCTCCGCCCCGGTGGATCCGTCCCGGGTCGAGTCCGCGCGCCGCACCGTGCTGTATCGCGCGCCCGAGGGGGCGCCGGCGGGAACGTTGGCGCCGTCGGCGCCGCTGCGCGTGCTGGGGCGCTCGGGGGACTGGACGCGCGTCGAGCTCGAGGGCTGGGTGAAGAGCGCGGACCTGGAGATTGCGCCGCCCGGCGTCCTGATGGGGATCACGGCGGCCGAGCTCCGTACCGACCCGCAGCGCTACGCGGGACAGGTGCTGCGCTGGACGCTCCAGTACATCGCCGAGCAGCAGGCGGACGAGCTGCGTCCCGAGATCCCCAGCGGGTCGCGCTACTTCCTCGCGCGCGGGCCGCTGCCCGAGCACGGGTTCGTGTACGTGATCGTGCCCGAGGCCAAGCGCCCCCAGCTCGAGAGCCTTGCGCCGCTCGCCACCATCCAGGTCACGGCGCGCGTGCGCACCGGCCGCACCCGGTTCCTCGGCAATCCGGTGCTCGACCTCATCAGCCTCGAGACCCTGCCATGAACGACATCCTGCGCGATCGGCTGCTGCGGAAGCTCGACACCCTGCCCGACGACAAGGCGTACCAGGTGCTCGACTACGTCGAGTTCCTCGAGTCGAAGTACGCGGAGCGGCAGGCCGGCGCCCCGGCGTTCCAACGAGCCGCCGAGACGCTCGAGGACACGCTGCGCGCCGGCCGCGTTCCGGTGAACATCATCCGGGGGACGATGGACGCGGTCGGGAAAGCGGGCAAGCTGCTCGAGAAGGTGGCCGCGGCCGGCAAGGCAGCGGTGGAGGAAGCCTCGAAGAAGGTCGCCGACAAAGAGAAGGTTGAGGAAACGCCACCCGGCCAGTAACTTTCGCCATGGGAACCTTCCGTCCGGCCGTCGCCCTCACGTTCGACGACGTGCTGCTGGTGCCGCGGCACTCGAGCGTCCATCCGCGTAACGTCGACACCCGCTCCCGCTTCACCCGCAAGCTCTCCCTGCACATTCCGCTCGTCGCCGCTGCCATGGACACCGTCACCGAATCGGAGATGGCGATCGCCATGGCGCGCGAGGGCGGCATCGGCGTCATCCACAAGAACATGCCGGTCGACCGCCAGGCCGCCGAGGTGGACCGGGTGAAGCGCAGCGAGTCGGGGATGATCCTGCACCCCATCACCCTCGGCCCCGACCGCCCGCTGCGCGAAGCGGTGCACTTGATGGAGCGGTTCCGCATCTCCGGCGTGCCCATCGTGGACGACGCCGGCCGCCTGGTGGGCATCATCACCAACCGCGACCTGCAGTTCGAGCGCCAGCTCGACCGCCCGATCCGCGACGCCATGACGAAGGACCGGCTCGTGACCGCGCCGCTGGGGACCACGCTCGATGAAGCCGAGAAGACCCTCGCCAAACACCGCATCGAGAAGCTCCCGGTCGTGGACGACAAGGGCGTGCTGAAGGGGCTCATCACCATCAAGGACATCTTCAAGCGCCGCCAGTTCCCCAACGCCAACAAGGATCAGCACGGTCGCCTGTGCGTCGCCGCCGCGGTGGGGGGCGCTCCCGACGCCCTGACACGGGCCCGCGCCCTCGTCGACGCGGGGTGCGACGTGATCGTGGTGGACTCGGCGCACGGGCACTCGGAAGGCGTGCTCAAGACGGTCGAATGCCTGCGCGAGACGTTCCCCGACGCGCAGCTCGTGGGCGGCAACGTTGCGACCGAGGCGGGGGCACGGGCGTTGGTCGAGCGCGGCGTGGACGCGGTAAAGGTAGGCGTGGGTCCCGGCTCGATCTGCACCACCAGGGTCGTGACCGGCGTCGGCGTTCCCCAGATCACTGCGATCCTCGACGCGGTGCGGGGCGCGGGCGAAAACGTGCCTGTGATCGCCGACGGCGGGATCAAGTACTCGGGCGACGTGGTGAAGGCCCTGGCCGCGGGCGCCGAGAGCGTGATGATGGGCTCGATGCTCGCTGGCACCGAAGAGAGTCCAGGCGAATCGTTCCTGCTCGAGGGCCGGCGCTTCAAGGTGATCCGCGGCATGGGGAGCCTCGGGGCCATGGAAGAGGGCTCTGCCGACCGCTACTTCCAGGAGGGAGAGGTCTCGCCCTCGAAGCTCGTGCCCGAAGGGATCGAGGGCCGGGTGCCTTACAAGGGCCCCGTGGCCGACGTGATCTTCCAGATGGCCGGGGGGCTACGCAGCGGCATGGGGTACTGCGGCGTGTGCGATATCAAGGCGCTCCGCGGCGAGACAGAATTCATCCAGGTGACCACCGCGGGGCTGCGCGAGTCGCACCCGCACGACGTCGTGATCACGCGGGAAGCCCCCAACTACTCCTTGTAAGGCCCAGTCCGGCGTTGTTGCGTTGACGCAGCAACAGTGTCCGGTCTGAGCGCGCGGTCCGCGCGGCGTGCGCCTTGCGGGCGCGTGTACGTGCCATGAGCCCTTCCTGCCGTCGGGCGAATGTCGCGCTGATCGCCAGTCTCTTGGGCCGGTCGCTGCCTGGCCAAGGTCCGCCGGACAGCATCAAGCAGCAATCCGTCATCGACGCCGCGACGGCCGTGCGGGAGCGTGGCGCCCGCAGTGTCACCGACATCCTCACGAGCCGGGTCCCCGGCCTCCTCGTCGTCCCGGCCTCCGGTGTGAACGGCATGGGGGCGCGGATTCGACTGCGCGGCGTGCAAAGTCTGGTGGCCGACCGGGCGCCTCTCGTGCTGGTGGACGGCATGCGCGTGGAGGCGGCGGAGGACGCGTTCTCGCCCACGTCGACGCTGAACAATTATGTGTTGTACAGCTACCAGGGGCCGCTCCCTCCCGGCCCACTCCGGTTGGACGACTTGAACCCCGACGATATCGAGTCGATCGACGTCCTGCCGGGCGCGGCTTCCGGGGCGATCTACGGTCCCGGAGCCGAGGCCGGGGTGATCCTGATCCACACGAAGCGGGGTCGTGCCGGCCCGCCGCGCTGGGAAGGCTACGTCGAAGGGGGCGTGAGCGCGGCAACGACGCACTGGCCGGCCAACTTCGGCGGCGTCGACAGCGACAATCCCGACCCTCGGTACCAGCACGGAGCCTGCAGCCTCTGGAACGAGGCGAACGGATTCTGCCGCCAGGACTTCGTGCAACAGTTCAATCCGCTCGAGCAACGGAGCCCGTTCCGCGCGGCCCTGCGGCGGCAGTACGGGCTGAGCGTGTCGGGCGGGACCACGTGGGGCGACTATCGCGTGTCCGGGACGTTCGCAGGGGATGCCGGCCCGTACTCCTCGAGCGTCACGTCACCCGACCCCAACTACTACCGTCGCTTGAGCGGCCGCCTGAGCGGTCGCCTGCGCCCCTGGCCCACCCTCGAGCTCGCGCTGAACGCCGCCCGCTTGTCGGACGAGCTTCGCCTCCCACCGGACCTGCCTCAACAGGTTGCCGTCGGGCCGAGCGACAGCGCCGGCTTCGATTGGAGTCCGATATTTCGACTGCGGAACACGCAGACAGTTGGGCGGTGGACGACGATGATCGCGGCGCGCTGGACCCCGCTGTCGTGGATTGCATTTCACGGGCTTGCCGGGTTCGATGCGGTCGACCAGAGCGACACCGCGCTGTGGCCCTACGTGGCCAGCACGCCCTCGCTCTTGGGGTCGTTGAGCCAAGGCGCGCTGTGGTCACGGCACCGGACCCTGGAGCTGTCGGCCGCCGCGACCGGGGCCCTTTCCGCGTTGGTGTCTTCGACGACCACGTTCGGTGTGCAACAACTGCGCGACAGCCTGCGGCAGGAATGGTCCAGGCAAATCGATCAGGGAACCGGGTTCGGCGGCGGATCCGTCCCGGGCGCCAGCCAGTGGCGCTGGGGCAATTCATTCGGCTACTACATCGACGAACGGCTCGCGCTGGGCCGCAGGGTGGCCGTGAGCGCGGCGGTGCGCCACGACCACTTCAAAGAGCTGCAGCGCGGCGCAACCTACCCTAGCTTCACGGCCACCTGGGTTGCACATGCTGCGTCCGACTCCGCTCCCCTGGGTCGACTCGCATTCCGCGCGGCGTACGGGTCGGCGGGGCCGCGGCCGTTCGAGGGGCAACCCGAGGTGTTCGTGCCGATCGGCACGCCCATTCCGCACGTCGATCCCGAGCGCACCACGTCCACCGAGCTCGGTGCCGACGCGACGCTGTTCGGGGGCCGGGTGGGCGCCCAGGTGACCTACTACACGATGCGCTCTCACTCGTTTCACACGACGCTGTCCGTGCCGTCGGGCTACCCGGGAATCGACTACAACCCCGGCACGATCCGCAACCGCGGGATCGACGCCACCATCACAGGAAAGGTGTTCACCGGTCCTGTGGCCGGTTGGGACGTCACGCTCTCGCTGTGGGGGAACCAGAACCGGCTGGTCAAGATCGACCGGTCGCCAATCTTCTTCGGGCAGGAACGTGCGGTGCTCGGGTATCCCACAGCGGGGTATTGGGCGTACCCGATACGCAGCTTCGCCGACGGGAACGGGGACGGCATCATCACGCCGTCGGAAGTTGTAGTGGGACCCGAACCCGTGTGGGTGGGTACGCCGTATCCGACGCAGGGCGCGATGCTCACCTCGGAGTGGAGCTTGGGCGGCTCGTTTCGAGCGTCGCTGACGCTCGATTACCGCGCGGGCCAGCGCCTGTTCAATGAAGCCGCCTTCTACCGCTGCCGCTACGGTACCTGCCGGGCCGCCGTCGATCTCCGGACGCCGCTCGCCGAGCAAGCGAGCGCAGTCATCATCTTCCAGCCCACGACGGGCTACTTCGAAGACGCCGACTACCTCAAGCTGCGGGAGATTTCGCTGTCGTTTTCCACCCCGCCCAAGCTGGCGGCGGCGCTGCGCGCCCGCGCGGCCACGATCACTCTCGCCGGTCGCAATCTCGCGACGTGGACCGGGTACTCGGGCGGCGATCCCGAGTCCGGGAGCTACGGCACGATCGTACCCGGGTGGCCGAGGATCATCGCCGACGGCGGCGCACTGCCGGTGCCACACACGTGGACGCTACGCCTCCAGCTCGCTTATTGACTTGACAGGCCCACCGTCCCGGCCTACTCTAGCCGCCGTCTCGCCGTCCACCCGCTGTCCGCTCGAACCATCCGAGGATCCATGAACCTGCTCCGACGGAAGAGCGTCACCGAGCTGCAGCAGGAGGCCCAGACCGATCACAGCCTCAAACGGGCACTCGGTGCCCTCAACCTCACGATGCTGGGCATCGGCGCCATCATCGGCACGGGCATCTTCGTGCTCACGGGAACCGTGGCGGCGCAAAACGCGGGCCCGGCTGTCGTGTTGTCGTTCGTGCTGGCGGGAATCGCGTCGATCTTTGCGGCGCTCTGCTACTCGGAGTTCGCGTCGCTCGTGCCGATGGCCGGGAGCGCCTACACCTACGGCTACGCCACGCTGGGCGAGATCTTCGCGTGGATCATCGGGTGGGACCTGGTGCTCGAGTACGCACTCGGCGCCGTGACGGTGGCGATCGGCTGGTCGGGCTATGTCGTCAGCTTCTTGCGGGACATCGGCATCAACATGCCGTGCTCCCTGGCGGCCGCGCGCGGGCTGGTCGCCCCACAGTGCACCGAGCCCGCCGTCTTCAACCTCCCGGCGGTGATCATCATCGCGATCGTCACGGCGTTGTTGGTAATCGGCATCAAGGAGTCGGCGAACGTCAACAACGTCATCGTCTTCATCAAGGTGGCCGTCGTCCTGCTCTTCATCGTGGCGGCGGTGCGCGCCGTGAACCCGGCCAACTGGCATCCCTTCATTCCGCCCAACACGGGCGACCGGGGCGCGTTCGGCTGGACCGGCGTGATGGCGGGCGCCGGCCTGGTGTTCTTCGCGTACATCGGGTTCGATGCCGTCAGTACAGCCGCGCAGGAAGCGAAGAATCCGCAGAAGGACATGCCGATCGGCATCATCGGCTCGCTGCTGATCTGCACGGTGCTGTACATCCTCGTCTCGGGCATCGCGACGGGCGTGATGAGCTACAAGGACCTGAACGTCCCCGACCCGATCGCCGTCGCGGCGGATCACGCCGGTCTCGGTTGGATGTCATCGCTCATCAAGCTCGGCGCCATCGCCGGCCTGTCGTCCGTGATCCTGGTCATGCTGCTCGGTCAGTCCCGCGTGTTCTACTCGATGGCGCGTGACGGTCTGCTGCCGCAGTTCGTCAACAAGGTCCACCCGAAGTTCCAGACGCCGTACATCACCTCGATTGTCACGGGTATCGTCGTGGCGATCGTGGCGTCGCTGCTCACGGTTCGGGAGGCGGGGAACCTCGTCTCGATCGGGACACTGCTGGCGTTCGTGATCGTGTCCATCGGCGTGATGGTGCTGCGGGTGCGCGAGCCCAACCTGCCGCGGGCGTTCACGACCCCGGCGGTGTTCATCGTGGCCCCGCTGGGCGCGATCTCGGCCGCGTACCTGATGATCTCGCTGCCCTGGACGACCTGGCGGCGGCTCATCATTTGGTTCGTGGTCGGCATGGTGCTGTACTTCGTGTACGGCATGAGTCACTCGAAGCTCGCTTCGAGAGACGCCAAGTAAAGGCGTCACGCCCTTCGATTCCTCTCATGCGTCGACTGAGGTGGTTCGGCTTCTGGACATTGCTCGGCGTCGTGTCGAGCGCGCAGCTCCATTTCGCCAATCAGCGATTCGCCGCCCATCCTCCCTCCTGGTGGCAGGCCCTCGCCACCGGTCTGCCGCACTGGTACCTGTGGGGTCTGCTGGCGCTTGTAGTCGCGTGGCTGGGGCGCCGCTTCCAGGTCGACCGGGCCAACTTCGACCGCCACTTCTTCATCCATCTGGGGGCGAGCCTCGACCTCGCTCTCCTGCAGCTCGTGGCCGCCGTGGGCGTACAGGACCTGCTCCACGCCGCGGCGGGCGAGCCGTTCGCGTACGCGCAGCAGCTGGTGGACAACTTCACGCTGTTCTATCACTGGAACGTGCTGATCTACTGGGCGATTCTCGCGGTGGTGCACGCGCTCGACTACCACGCCGACCTCGAGCGGCAGCGCGTGCACGCGGCGGAGCTCGACGTCCGGCAGCCCACCGAGCGGCTGCTCGTCGCCGACAATGGGCGCAGCTTCTTCGTGCGGACGAGCGACGTCGACTGGATGGAGGCGGCCAGGAACTATGTCCGTCTCCACGTCGGTCACCGCACCCACCTGCTCCGCGCCACGCTCGGCGCGCTCGAGCAGCGGCTCGATCCGGAACGGTTTCGCCGCGTCAGTCGATCGGCCCTGGTCAATGTTGACCGGGTGCGCGAAGTGCAGCCATGGTTTCACGGTGACGCGGTCGTGATCCTCGACGGCGGCGCCCGGCTCCCGCTGTCGCGTCGCTACCGCACTAATCTGCTCGGTACGCCCGTCTCGTAAAGAGTCCCGGACATTTTACCACGGAGACCCCGGGCCGCCGGCCCGGGGTCAGCCGCGCTCATTGCGGCACGCGGTCCGGATGCCTCAGGTGCTGCCGAGCGACGTAAGCACACGCGGCCCGTACATGAGTCCGCGAGAGGGACTCGACGAAATACCCACGAGCCCACTGAAAGACGTTGCCTTTCATCAAATTGATCTGCCGGGACGACTCAGACTTCGCGTGGCGGATGAACGACACCACGCCTCCCTCCGGCCGGAAGCTCGCGATAACATGCACGTGGTCGGAGAGGATGGCGACTTCGTGGACGTGCACCTGCCCGTGAAATGCCGCTTCGTCGATCGCGGCTCGCACGGCGTCGACGTCAGCGCCGCGGATGAGCCGCTGGCGGAACCGCGTATGCCACGTGATATGAACGTATATGCCGAATGCTCGATGAGGCATACTCACCTCGGCTGACCCCGGGGCGATGCCCCGGGGTCAATAGAACGGTCGGTGGCTCCAAGAACGGTCGGCGGATCGGATCATCAGACGCTCAAATGGACCCTTCAGGTCAAGCACCAAGTAGAGGGGCAGAGGGGCGGGGACTAAGTCCCTCTCGTCCCGGCTGGAGTCCCGCCCATCCCACATCGCTGTATGCGTGAACCGGTTTCCCCCACTTTGCTGGATGACCCTGTTCGCCACCAAGCCGATCGCCGTCCTCCGCGCCGAGGCGGAAGCGAGCGGTGAGCACGCCCTGACGCGGGCCCTCGGGCCCATCAATCTCGTCACGCTCGGCATCGGCGCCGTCATCGGTGCGGGCATCTTCGTGATCACAGGACAGGTGGCCGCGCTGTACGCCGGTCCCGCGGTGCCCCTGTCGATGGTTCTGGTGGGCGTCGCGTGCGCGTTTGCCGGCCTGTGTTACGCCGAGATGGCGAGCGCCGTGCCCGTGGCGGGGAGCGCCTACACGTACTCGTACGCCACCATGGGCGAGCTCGCGGCCTGGATCATCGGGTGGGACTTGGTGCTCGAATACGCGGCCGGCGCCGCGACCGTGGGCGTCGGCTGGTCGGGTCACTTCGTGTCCCTGCTCGGGCTGTTCGGGCTCCACATTCCCCCGAGCCTCACGGCCCCGCCCACACAGTTGTGCACGGCCGCGCAGGTGACCGCCCACGCCACGGGATGCGCGCATCCAGGGCTGAACCTGACCGGCGCGATCATCAATCTCCCGGCGGTCTTCATCGTCGCGGTGATGTCCGCCGTGCTGGTCATCGGGATCAGGGAGTCGGCGCGGGTGAACAGCGCCATCGTGATCCTCAAGGTCGCGATCGTCCTGTTGGTCGTGCTCGTCGGCCTGCCGCACGTCACACGTGTCAACTGGACGCCGTTCATCCCCCCGAACAGCGGCGAGTGGGGCACCTACGGCTGGTCGGGCGTGCTGCGGGGCGCGGGCCTGGTGTTCTTCTCCTACATCGGGTTCGACACGGTCTCGACCGCGGCGCAGGAGACGAAGAACCCCCAGCGCGACATGCCCATCGGCATCCTCGGCTCGCTCGCGATTTGCACCCTGCTGTACATCGTGGTGTCGGCCGTGCTGGTGGGGATGGTGCCCTACGGTGAGCTCAACCTCCCGGCGCCGATGGCGTATGCGATGGAGCGGATCGGCGCGCCGTGGTGGATTCGCGTGTCGATCGACGTCGGCGCCGTCCTGGGCATCGCGTCCGTGATCCTCGTGATGCTGCTGGGGCAGTCCCGCGTCTTCTACTCGATGTCGCGCGACGGCCTGCTCGGGACCTGGGCCGGCAAGGTCCATCCCCGTTTCCGCACGCCCTACCTGTCCACGATCTACACCGGCATCGCGGTCTGCTTTGCTACAGGACTGCTGCCGCTGCAGCTGCTGGGCACCTGGGTCAACATCGGCACGCTGCTCGCGTTCGTGCTGGTGTGCGCCGGCGTGTGGATCTTGCGGTACACGCGCCCCGACCTCGAGCGGCCGTTCCGGACACCGCTGGTGCCGCTGGTCCCGATCCTCGGCATCCTCTCCTGTCTGGGTCTCATGCTGACACTGCCGCTCGACACGTGGATCCGCTTGGCGGTGTGGTTGGTGATCGGATTCGGGATCTACTTCGGGTACAGCCGAAAGCACAGCGCGCTGCGGCCCTAGACGCCCCGGGCGACGCCCGGTAGCTTGCGCCCATGACGCGGCGCTTGGCGGTGCGAATGACCTGGCTCCTCGGGGCCGTGGGGGTGGCCATCGCGGTCGCCTGCAAGGGCAGCACCGCCCCGCACCAGCCGACCCCCTGTCCCTCGTACAGCGGCGGGCTGTCGCAAGGCGACTCGCTGTACGGGTTGTACCACCTGGTGTCGTATTGTCTGGACACGCTCCCCGCTTTCACCCCGCCGGCCGAGTCGGGCCACGTCACCTTGACCCATGCAATGGGTGTGGATTCGTTCGTCGCGGTCCTCGTGCCTCAGGGTCAGGCGCCGGAAACCATCCTGGGCACGTACACGCATCCCCTCCCAGACTCGATCCACGTGACCGGCTTCGTGAGGGTCTCCGGCTTTCTCGTTTCGGTGGAACTGCCGGGCAGGTTCATGCTGCAGCAGAACACCCTCTCCGTAAGCGGGCGCCTGGTTGTGACCGGGACGAGCCCGCACACCTATCTTGTGGCATGTCGACGAATGGCGTTTCCATTCCTCCGGAGCGCAGCAGAGCCGCGCAGGACGTGGCCGCCGTGCTCGCGCCCGGACGACGCGTCGCGCTCACCACGCATGTGAACGCCGACGGTGACGGCGTGGGCAGCGAGGTCGCGCTGTGGCACCTGCTCACGGCGCGGGGGCTCACTGTCGCGATCGCGAACCCGACACCCATCCCCGACCGGTTTCACTTCCTACTGCCGAACGGCGCCGACCGCTCCGAGCGAGCGACGCGCGAGATCGAGGCCGCCGACGTGGTGGTCGTGCTCGACATCTCGGACCTGAGCCGTCTGGGCGATCTCGCGCGCGCCATCACGCAGTCCCAGGCGGTGGCGTGTATCGACCACCACGTGAGCGGCGGCTCGCTCCCCGGCGGGCCGCGCCTTGTCGCGCCCGAGGCCGCCGCCACGGCCGAGCTGGTGTTCGACTTCGCGAATGCGCTCGAGTGGCCGCTCTCGCCCGAGGCCGCGCGGGCGCTGTACGTGGGTCTGCTCACTGACACCGGGGCCTTCCGGTTCGCCAATACCACGCCCCGTGCGCTGCGGGTGGCGGGGGCGCTGCTCGAGCACGGCGTGGATCCCGAGTCGATCTATGCTTCGGTGTACGCGAGCGCCCCCGAAGGGCGCGTGCGCCTCATGACGGAAGTGCTCGAGACCCTGGTGGTGGAGCCCGAGCACGGGCTCGCGTGGGTGACGGTGCCACCGGACGCGCTGCGGCGCCACGGCGCCACCGCCGACGACCTCGACGGCATCGTGGAATACCCGCGCTCCATCGCCGGCGTGCGGCTCGCGCTGCTGTTTCGCAATCTGGCGAGCGGGAAGGTGAAGGTGAGCTTCCGCTCGCTCGGCGACGTGGACGTGGCGGAGCTGGCGGGCCGCTTCGGGGGCGGCGGGCACCGCAAGGCCGCGGGGGCCTCGCTCGATGGGACGCTCGCGGAGGTGCAGGGGCGCGTCCTCGCCGCCGCGCGCGACTACCTCGGACGATAGCTTCAGTTCGTGCCGTTCCGGCGCCTGACGCTCCGGTCCTCCGTTCTCGTCAGCCTGATCGGCACGCGGTTGCCGATTCTCCTGCTCGGTGCCATCGCCGTAACGATCGTCGGAACGATTCCCGCACCGACCGCCGAGGCGCTGTGGCGGGTGTCGTCGAACGAGCTCGTGAATCTCCAGGCCCGCTGGGACACCGACTTCTATCACCAGATTGCGACCGTCGGCTACCGCTGGGATCCGTCGGTGTTTCTGCATCAGAATGTGGTCTTCTTCCCGTTGTATCCGCTGTTGATGCGCTGGGGCGGAGCGCTGCTGGGGGGCCATCCGCTGCTTGCCGGAACCGTCATTTCGCTCGCGGCCTTCGCCGGCGCGATCGCCCTGCTGTATCGGATGGCGGTCCTCGAGCTGGGTGAGGAGAAGGCGTGGCCGGCGATCCTGCTCGTGTCGACGTACCCATTCGCGCTGTTCTATTCCGTCGTCTATACCGAGTCCTTGTTCCTGTTTCTCACGGTCGCCGCGTTCTACGCCATGCGACGGCGTTACCTGCTGCTCGCGGCGCTGGCCGGCTGCGCGGCGGGGCTCACGCGTCCCAACGGGTTCTGGCTGGCGCTCCCATTGCTGTGGCTGGCCACGACCACGTCGTCAGACGCCTCAAACGAGAGGCGCCGTGTCGCGGCGGTGATCGCCGCGCTGGCTCCGCTCGCGGGCGTCGCGATCTTCTCGGCGTATCTCTCCGTGCGCTTCGGCGACGCCCTGGCGTGGATGCACGGCCAGGCCGCGTGGGGAATGCCGTTGTTGGGCCGCGGTCCTGCGCCCGATCCGGTTCGCACAGCCGAGGACCTCAGGCTGAAGGTGAGCGAAGTGATGGTCTACGCTGGCGACATAGCGGCGTTTTTCTGGGCAGCCGCGTCGATCGTGCCGGTCGTCCGACGCCTCGGCGTCGCGTACGGATTGTGGATCGCCATCAACATCTTCCCGCCGGTGGCGGCCCACCTCTTCATCTCGCTCGGACGGTTTACATCGGTCCTGTTCCCTCTATTCTTTTGGCTTGCGTTGGTCGTGCCACGACGGCGCGTGGCGTGGTTGGCCGGCGCGTTCGCGGCAGGTCAGGCGCTGCTGGCAGTGGGCTTCTTTTTGTGGCGACCCGTCGTGTAGCGCGCCGCCGCCTTGTCCACCTCTTTCCTCGTCCGGTGCTCCATGAAGCGCGTTCTCCTGGTGTTGGCCCTGGTCCTCGTCGTGCTCGCGGCGGTCACGCTCGAGCGCACCGTCACGTTCCGCTCGCGCCAGCCCCAGGTGGCCCCGGTGGCCGTCGAGCCGCTCGACACGGCCGCCCTGGCGCGCCGGCTCGCCGGCGCGTTGCGCTTCAAGACGATCTCGTTCCAGGACTCGAGTCAGTTCGACGCGCGCGAGTTCGCGGGCTTGCACCGCTACCTGCGGGATTCCTTCCCGAAAGTGCACGCCGCCCTCAAGCTCACGAAAGTGAACGGCTACGGCCTGCTGTACGAGTGGACCGGCTCCGACCCGGGACTCGCGCCGGTGGTCCTGCTCGCCCACCAGGATGTCGTTCCAATCGAGCCCGGGACGGAAGGCCGCTGGACCGAGCCGCCGTTCGAGGGACGGATTGCGGGGGGGTACGTGTGGGGGCGCGGCGCGCTCGACGACAAGGGCAGCCTCGTGGGGTTGCTCGAAGCGGTCGAGCATCTCGTCGCCGCGGGCGCTAAGCCCCGCCGCACGCTGTACCTCGCCTTCGGGTACGACGAGGAGGTGGGCGGTCGCCGCGGCGCCGCCCGTATCGCGGAGCTCCTGGCCACGCGCAACGTGCACCCGGAATTCGTGCTGGACGAAGGAGGTGGGCTCGCTACGGGGTTCATCCCCGGTATCGCAGCCCCAGTGGCGCTCGTCGGCATCTCCGAGAAGGGGTACGTGACGGTCGAGCTCACGGCACAGGCAGAAGGCGGGCACTCCTCCATGCCGCCGACGGAGACGGCGGTTGGCATGCTCGCCGCTGCGCTCACGCGGCTCGAGCACCACCAAATGCCACGCGCCATCCGCGGCCCGACGGCCGCGATGTTCGACTATATCGGCCCGGAGATGCCGTTCGGCCCCCGCCTCGTCATGGCCAACCGCTGGCTGCTTGGCGGCATCCTCGCCGCGCAGTTCGGCGCCACGGCGTACGGGAACGCAATGCTCCGTACGACCACGGCGCCCACAGTGCTCCAGGCGGGGGTGAAGGAGAACGTGCTGCCGTCGTCGGCGCGCGCCCTCGTGAATTTCCGCATCCTCCCGGGGGACAGCGTGGGGGGCGTCCTCGAGCATGTGCAGAGGGTCGTCGACAATCCGCGCGTCGGCGTGCGAGCGCTCGCGGAGACCGTGAGCAACCCATCGGAGGTCGCGAGCGCGGATGCCGCGCCGTTTCAGGAGCTGGCACGCACGGTCCGAGAAGTCGTTCCTGAGACGGTGGTGACGCCGTGGCTCGTGGTGGGGGCGACCGATTCGCGCCACTACGCCCGGCTCACCCACAACGTACTCCGGTTCGCGGGAGCCGCCATTGGGAAAGACGATCTACGCCGGGTGCACGGGACGGATGAGCGAGTTGGGGTGCTGGCGTACGCGAATGCTGTGCGGATCTACATCCAGCTGGTGAAGAACGCCCTGCTATAGGCTCGAGGTCAGCCCGCACCGCTCGCCAGCAGGCTCGTAAGCGTGGAGTGCGCTGCCCGCCACGCAGGCAAGAGGGCGCCGCCGAGCGTCGCGCCCACCAGGAGGGGGACAAAGCGCACGGCCGCAGCCGGGTCCCATGGGGGGAGCCCCGCGGCGACTGACGCCAGGGTGCCCCAGACGAGGAGACCCGCCCACAAGCCGATTGCCACCCCGACCAGCGCGACGCCCCCCGCGCGCGCCAGCACGAACCGGAGAATGTGCGTTCGCCGCGCACCCACGGCGCGGTGCACGCCGAGCTCCAGCAGGAGCGACGTGACCCACAGCTGCATCACAACGAAGGTCCCGACCGTCGCCAGCACGAGGATCACCCATCCCTCGATACCGAGCATGCGCCCGAACCAGACCAGGGGTGCGGCTTGCTTGACCAGGAACGTGCGAAAATCGATTCGCACTACGCTCACATCGGTTGTGCCGAGCGCGTCCCGCAAGTCGTGCGACACGGCGATGGCTCGCCCGGCGTCACGGGGCGCCCGCACCAGAAGGTCCACGGTGGGCGCTGGATGCTGCAACACGCTCAGGTACACCGCGTCCCACGGTTGCAGCCCCGCGCCGAATCCGACCGGCCGTTGATCGTCGACGACACCGACCACCCGGTACCAGTCGCGTCGCTCGCCACCCACCAGGATTTGCCGCCCGACTGCCTCTCCGTGCTGGAAGTGATGCATGGCGAGCGAGCGACTCACTACGGCGACTCGCGGTGCCCTCCATCCGTCGCCAGTGGTGATTCCACGGCCTGCAGACACAACCAGGCCCATCGTGCGGAACGTGTCGGCGCTAACGAGATAGTGCGTCGCCATCACCGGCTGCAGCGGCAGCGAGATTCCTCCCTGCGTGCAATTCCCGCAATCCGTCGTCACAAGGTCCACGATTCCGGATCCCAGGAGGGCTCCGGGGCTCATGAGGCTCACCGAATCGAAGGTACGGCGGTCCGTCAGGCGCTGGAGCAGCGCCGTGTATTGCGCCGCCCGCCTCGCCGGCGGGGACGGTGCCGCGGTGATCTGATACAACTCCCCAACATCGGACGTGGGTCCGCCCGACGTGACCAGTCGACCGGCCTCTCGGTCGAGCAGTGCCGCGGCGGTCAGCACGGTCAGGCTCAATCCGAGCTGGATGGCCGGGACGCCCAGGTGGAGCGGTTTCCCGGTAGCGCCGGGGAGCGGCGACGTGCGGGAGGGGAGGGCGAGCGGTGCGAGAGCGCCGAGCACGACGCCGGAGAAGGTCGCGACGATGGTCAGCAGGTTCGTTGCCTGCGACGTCGGGCCGATCGTCTCGGGCCAAGCGGCAATTACGGCGCGTAGAGCGAACGCTCCTAGGACTGCGCCGACGACCAGGGCGATACACGCGATCATTGCCCCCTCGACGAGTGCGGCGCCCAGTACTGCGCGCCGTGACGCGCCAACTGCCCGATGCAGTTTCACATCCTGGCTTCGCCCCGCAGCGCGGGCGGCCGAGAGGGAGACGATCGTCAGGGCGGCCACGGCCAGAACACCGGTGGCGACGCCGAGCAGCAAGCGGAAGAGGATCTCGAGTGCCGCTCGGTCCGTGGCCCCGGGGCCCCACGCGAGGCTGCTCCAGCTCATCCCTAGAGTGCCCCCGCGCCAGGGTGCGACGCGGAGGCTAGTGGAGACGTCGACCCCGGGCGGGGGTACCAGCGATGTGACGGGGAGCAGGGCTGCGAGGCCGACGGCCGCCGTTGCGGAAATGAGGAGGGCCGATCCCCGGTAAGTACGCAGGGCCCACAGGGCGGGAGCGACGACGCGGCGCAGCATCACGCTGGAACCCTGCCACGGCGTCCCCGGAGCGTCAACCCCAGCGCACGGGGCTCCTCAGCCGTAGTCTCTCAATGACACCGACGACCTGGACTCCATCGGGAGGAGCTATGAGACTGCATGCATTGCTACTGAGCGCCCTATTGGCGCTCGCCGCCACCGCCGCTGCTCAGGCCCAGACTCCGATGCGCGGCGGGGCCCGCCGCATGGAGCTGCTCTTCAAGGACATCACACTCACGCCGGCGCAGCAGGCGAAAGTCGACTCGATCCAGGCGCGCTACAGAAGCGAGCGGCCGTCCTTCACGCCGGGCGCGCCGCCGGACTCCGCGACACGCGAGAAGATCCGCGCCCTGTTCCAGCGCGAGCGGGACGACCTCCGCACGGTCCTGACGCCGGACCAGCAGAAGACGTTCGATCGCAATGTCGAGGAGATGCGCCAGCGGCGCCCCGGTGGGGCCTGACGTCTCAGTCGAACAAGCGCTGCCGGCGGTCGATCTCGCGCACGACCCTGATGGCGAGCACGGTCGCCACGATGCCTACGGCGCCGACGGCGATCCCGACGTGGGTGGCGTCGCTCAGCTGCTCGACGGTGCGGGCGTCGCGGGCCAGACGCGTGAACACGGGCTCCAGCACGGCCCAGGCCACCGACATTCCCCACCAGCCGCGCAGCAACACGGGGGCGGGCAGGTCGTCGTACCCGTCGCGGTCGTTGCGCGAGTCGCTGCGCAGCCAGAGGTCCTTCATGACCTGGTAGGCGCGCACCACGTTGACGAACGGAATGAACCAGTATCCCACGGCCCAGGTGGGGCTGAAGCGCACCCGCTTCGACCCGACGAACACGAGATTCGTGTAGGCGCGGTACAGCCACACGAGCCACAGCACCGCCGTGCACGCGAAGGCCACCAGGTTGAGCGCGTCGATCGTGCGGGATCGCGCGTCGGCCCGCTGCTCGGCGTCGGTCCGCCAGCGCGCGTCGCTGGCGGCGACGTCGGCGGGCAACGGTTGCGCGTCGGCGACCGCGGGAGCGATGAGCGCGCGCTCCGACAGGCGAGACGCCATCGAGCCGGCTTCGAGCACGAGGCAGGCGAGCAACAGATAGGTCGTCCACTGCGCCACCGAGACGCGGCGAACGGGATGCCGATCGTCCGACATGGAGTGCGCGGTTTGGCCGGTGCAAAATCCTGCAATCCCTGTGCCCGTTACAGGTCGTTGCACGCCCGCCGCATATCCGTCTACCTTTCTCTAGTGCCAGCGTCCGATACTCTCCAGGCGCGCGTCGAGCGCGCCTTATCACAGCTGAAAAACCCGCGCCGCGGCGGCGACGTGCTGGCGGCCGGCATGGTCAAGGACCTCGCCGTGGACGACCGCGGCACGGTCAGCTTCACCTTCCTGCTCGGCCGCGACGATCCCGGCTCGCTCGCCCGCGAGGTCCGCAAGGTGGTGCAGGGTGTGCCGGGAGTGACGGCGGTGCGGGTGAACGTGACCGATGCGAGCGCCGCGGCGGGCACCACCGCGGCCGGCGCACCGCGCACCGGCCCTGCCAGCGTCCCTCCCCCCTCGACTCCCGTCGAGCTGCCGCACCTCGGCAAAGTTCTGGCGATCTCGTCCGGTAAGGGCGGCGTTGGCAAGTCGACCGTGTCCGCCAACGTCGCGGTCGCGTTGGCGCGCGCGGGGCACCGGGTGGGCCTCATGGACGCCGACATCTACGGGCCCAACATCCCGCGCATGATGGGCGTCGATCGCAAGCCGGAGGTGCGGGGCGGCAGGATTCAGCCGCTCGAGGCCCACGGCGTGAAGCTGATGTCGCTGGGGCTGATCGTCGAGCGCGATGCGCCCGCCATCTGGCGCGGGCCGATCATCATGAAGGTGATCCAGCAATTCCTGCGCGACGTGGACTGGGGAGAGCTCGACTACTTCCTGGTGGACCTGCCGCCGGGCACCGGCGACGCGCAGCTGTCGCTCGCGCAGACGGTGCACATCCGCGGCGCGGTCATCGTCACCACGCCGCAGGAGGTGGCCGTGGGCGACAGCCTGCGTGGCGCGAAGATGTTCGAGCGCGTCGGGGTTCCCGTGTTGGGCGTGGTCGAGAACATGAGCTTCTACGTGTGCCCGCACTGCGGCGAGCGGACCGCCATCTTCCTCGCGGGCGGCGGCACCCGGCTCGCGGACGAGCTGGGCGTGCCGCTGCTGGGCGAGGTGCCACTTCAGGCGCAGCTGGCGGATTTGGCCGACACCGGACGGCCGATCGTCGCCGCCCAGCCCGATTCGCCGGCGGCGCGGGCGCTCGACGCGATCGCGCGCCGCATCGCCGACGCGCTCGCCGCCGTGCCGCGCTGACGTGCGGCTCTTGCTCGCCGCGCTGTCGCTGCTGCAGAGTCCCCACCGCGTCGATCGTCCCGAGCTGCGCGCCGGCCTGGACACGCTGTACGGCGGCGGCTTTCCCACCGCCGCCGGCTATTTCGCCGAGCTCGCGCGCCAGGACAGCGCAGACCCGGCGCCCCTGATCTTCGAGGCGAGCGCATACATCTGGTGGGCGGCGGCGCTCGAAAACGACGACTACGAGGCGGCGCGCATCGATTCGCTGCTCGATCGCGCGATCGCCCGGGCCGCCGCCGCGCCGCGGGGATCGGCGCGCGACTTCTGGCTCGCCACCGCGCTCGGGTACCGCGCCCGCCAGCGCGAGCTGCACGGGCACTCCTGGGGAGCCGCCAAGGACGCCAAAGCCATGCGCGACGCCTATGCGCGCGTCCTCGCCGCCGACTCGAGCTGCGCCGACTGCTACCTCGGCCTCGGCGTCTATCAGTACGGTCTGGGCCGAGCCGGCGCTCTCGCCCGTCTCGTGGCGAAGTTGGTGGGCTTGGGCAGCGGCAATGCGGAGCAGGGGATCCGCTATATGCGCCGCGCCGCGGTGGACGGCGACCTGGCCCGGGTGGAGGCCGGGTGGGTGCTGGCCGCCGCCCTGGTGCGCGAGGCGGCACGCGCCGCGTCCACCAGGGCGACCCTGCGGCGCGCCGCCCGCGACGAAGTGACCCAGCTCGCCGAGCGCTACCCGGGCAATCCGGTCTTTCAGCGCTTCCTCCGGGAGGTCCCCCCGGCTGCCCCGTGACCTGACATGTGACCCAAGCGGTGTTGCGGTGCCGCCACTCTACCCTCCGAAGCCCGGCGTCCTTACGATGCACGTGAGGTTCGCTACTGGTTAGGGGATCCTAGAATGGCCGACGTGCGGTGGGCCCGTCTCGAGACCGACATGAACTGTCGTCTGCGTCGTGGCGCGTGGTATCGCGTCGCGGGCTTGACGTCTGCGGAAGCGACGCTCGACGTGAATCGGGAGCAGGTGCCGATCCCGCGCGCGTCGGTCAAGATCGTCACGAGCCCTCCCCACTACTGGACCGTCGTCCCGCGCCCGCGCGCCGCGCGCAGCTTGCCGGCGCTGTGGGGCGACAAGTACGCCGTGTGCCCCGGCTGCCGCAACCGCGCCCAGCTCAAGGGAGCGCCGCACAGCATGCGCTGTCCGCGCTGCGAGCGGACGTTCCGCGTTGCATGGGAAGAGTGGTTCGTCGGCGCGGGCTGAGTCGGACGCCTTAACGCCGCTTCGCACTACTCCGTCGTCCACCATGCTAACGTTGTACGGGCGTGCCCCGCAGTCCGGAGACACGGGATGACTCGGACTATCCAGTCCCAATCGCTCAGACGTCTGGGGCTCCTCGTCGCCATTGGCGCCGCGTACTTCGTGGCGGGCCGGCTCGGGCTGCGGTTGGCGGTCGTCAACCCCAGTGCCACCGCCGTCTGGCCGCCGACGGGGATCGCGCTCGCCGCCCTGCTGCTCGCCGGGTACGACGTCTGGCCGGCGATCATGGTCGGCGCGTTCCTGGTGAACCAGCACGGCCGTCAGCGCCACGGCGGGCGTGCTCGCGATCTCGCTCGCCGGACTGGCGGGCTGGAGCGACTTCGGCTCGATCTGGCTCACCTGGTGGCTCGGCGACGCCGTGGGCGATCTGGTGGTCGCGCCCGCCGTGCTGTTCTGGGCGCTGCACCCCCGCGTGCACTGGACGCGACGCCAGACGCTCGAGGCCGCGGCGCTGCTGCTGGGCGTCGTCGTCGTCGGGACCGCGGTGTTCGACGGTCTGTTCCCGTGGCGGGACCGGCACTATCCGCTCGAATTCCTCAGCGTGCCGCTGTTGCTCTGGGCCGCGTTCCGGTTCGAGCCGCGCGAGGCGGCGACGGCGGTGCTCGTCCTCGCCGGCGTCGCCATCGCGGGCACGCTCTCCGGATTCGGGCCGTTCGCGCGGCCGACGTACGACGAGTCGCTGCTGCTGGTGCAGGCGTTCACCGGCGTGACGGCCATCATGACCCTGGTGCTCGCCGCTGCCGTCGCCGAGCGGCGGGAGGCGCAAGAACGGCTGCGCCGACTGGCGGTGAGCGATCCCCTCACGGGCCTGTCGAACTACCGGCAGCTGGTCCAGGCGCTCGAGACGGAGATCAAGCGTTCGTCGCGCACCGATCGGCCGTTCGCCGTCGTGCTCATGGATCTCGACGGCCTCAAGACGATCAACGACCGTTTCGGTCACCTGGTGGGGAGCCTGGCCCTGCGGCGCGTGGCGGAGACGTTGCTCGGCTCCTGCCGCGGCATCGACACCGCGGCCCGGTTCGGCGGCGACGAGTTCGCCTTGGTGCTGCCGGAGACGGGCGACGCCGCGGCCTGGCACGTGGCACGCCGCATCGCCGATCGAGTGTCGCGCGACGGAGAGCAACCGGTGATCTCGGTGAGCGTCGGCGTGGCCGTCCATCCGCGCGATGGGGCGTCGCTCGAAGGCCTGCTCAATGCCGCGGACCGCTCGTTGTACGACACGAAGTCGCGCCGGCGACAGCGGGCGCACGCTTCCTAAGGCTTTCCTTCTTCTCTTCTTAGCGCGTCGCCCTGTGTCGCCCGGTCGACACTGGCGCGCTCTTGACGACCCCCCTCACGGCGGATATATGGAGCTGCACAAACTGCCCGTGCGGGGAGGCGCATATGGATCGAGGGTTGTCGGAGTGGACCGACATGGTAAAGGGCCCGCGGTGGGGCCGGGTCCGAGACGGGGTGCGTTCCCGCCTGCGGCGCGGTGCGTGGTATCCCGTGCTGAGCGCGGGGTCACATTCCGTCGTCCTCGATGTGCGCGGCATGTCCGTCAGCGTGCACCATGCCTACCTCGACCTCACCTTCGCCCGCCCCACGCGCTGGAGCATCGTGGCGCGCCCTCCGGATGCCGGGCTGATGCCCGAGAGCTGGGGCGCGTGGTACGCCGTGTGCCCGGGGTGCGCCGCGCGTGAGCCCGTCAGACAGGTCACCGGCACCATGGCGTGCACGCGGTGCGATCAGGGGTTTCACATCGACTGGAGCGCAAGCGCCAAGCCGCTGGACGAGCGGACCCGTCCCACGCCGGCGCACCCGCACGCCGCCTGAGCAGGGCGGCGCCACCCCCTCGTCGTTGACCCTCGGCGCCACGCTCCGGTAGCTTGCGGCGCCATGACCAGCGTCACCCGCGCGCCCGGATCGCTCACGGTCGGGCCGCTGCGCCCTGTCATTCTGCAGCTCGCCGCTCCCGCCGTGGCGATGATGGCATGCCATTTCTGCTTCAACCTGATCGACTCGATCTGGGTAGGCCGGCTGATCGGCCCGGCCGCGCTCGCGGCCGTCTCGACCGCGGGATTCTACGTCTGGGTGCTGCTGTCGCTCGGCGAGATGGTGGAGGTGGGGCTGATCGCGGTCGCCGCGCGGCGGCACGGGGAGGGCCGCCCGGACCTCGCCGCGCGCGCCGCCGGGGCGGCGGTGCTGTACGCCCTCGGCGCGGGCACGGTGGCGTCGCTGCTCGGGTTCGCGCTGACCGGCGACTTGTTCCGCCTGATGACGGTCCCGCGCGAGGTGGCGGCGCTCGGGTCCCACTACCTCGACACGTGGCTACTCGGCGGTCCGCTGGTGTTCGGGTTCTTCGCGATCGAGGCGACGTTCCGGGCGGCCGGCGACACGCGTACGCCCTTCGTACTGCTCGCGGCGTCGGTGCTGCTCTCGATCGGGCTCGACCCGCTGCTCATCGCCGGCGTGGGACCCTTTCCCCGGCTCGGCGTGGAGGGGGCGGCCGTCGCGTCCGTGATGGTGCGGGGCGGGGGGTTCCTGATCGGTGTCGGCATCGCGCTCAAGCGCGGGCTCATCCGGCTCGACGCCCCCGACTGGCGCGCCGTGCCGACGCTACTGCGGGTTGGCGCGCCGCTCTCGCTCGCGGGCGTGCTCCTCTCCGTGGTGTACATGTGGCTCACGCGGTACACCGCCCGCTTCGGCACGGCGGCGCTCGCGGCACTCGGGGTGGGCCATAAGGTCGAAGGGATCGGGTTCCTGGCCATTTCGGGATTCGCACTCTCCGCGGCCGCGCTGGTCGGGCAGAATCTGGGCGCGAACCAGGAAGCGCGCGCGCGCCAGGCGGTGCGTATGACCGTAGGGTATTGTCTCACGGTCACCGTGGCGACGGCAGCCGCGTTCCTCGCCATCCCGCGCTCGCTGGTGGCGCTGTTCACGTCCGATCCCGCGGTAATCGCCGACGGGAGCCTCTACCTGCGCGTGATCGCGTTCGCGCAGATCGGGCAAACGTTCGAGATCATACTGGAGGGTGCGCTCGCGGGCGCGGGCTACACGCTGTGGCCGCAGATCACGAGCACCGCGCTCACGCTGCTGCGCGTGCCGCTCGCCGCGTGGTGGTCGGGGACGATCGGCTTGCTGGGCATCTGGCTCGCGCTCTCGGTCACGGCCGTGGCGCGCGGCATCGCGATGACGCTGTTCTGGATCGGCGGCGCATGGCGCAGGATGGTCGTGTGACAACGCGGAAGTCGGAACGCGGAACGCGGAACAGTAGGGCGGAGCTCGGTACGCGTGTTCCGCGTTCCGCGTTTCGCGTTCCGCGTTCAGTCTAGTATGGCCACCCTCATCACCCTGCTCACGGACTTCGGGACCGCCGACAGCTACGTCGGCGAGGTGAAGGGTGTGCTGTTGTCGCAGGTGCACGGCGTGGTGCTCGCCGACATCACCCACCAGGTCCCCCCCGGCGACGTGCGTGCTGCCCAGTACATCCTTTCCCGAGTATGGCAGCGGTTTCCCCAGGGGACCGTGCACCTGGCCGTCGTGGACCCGGGAGTGGGGACCGACCGGCGCGCGCTCGCGGCCCAGACGGCGGGGCACTTCTTCGTCGCGCCCGACAACGGCCTGCTCTCGTTTCTCTCCGCGGAGGCGCATTTCGTTTCGCTGCCGGTGCCCGCGGCTGCGGCGCCCACCTTCCACGCCCGCGACCTGTTTGCGCCCGCGGCCGGACAGCTCGCGCTGGGCGCCTCGCTGTCACACCTCGGCCACCCGATCTCAGATCCGTACCGCGCCCCGCTCCCGGCCCCTCATCATGATGGCGCAGCCTGCGTGGGCGAGGTGCTCTACGTGGATCGCTTCGGTACGCTGATCTCGAACATCCCGGGCGACGCGGTGGAGCCCGGGGTGCGGATCCGGGTCGCCGGTACGGAGATCGGCACGCTGGCGCGCACCTTCGGCGAGGTGAAGCGCGGCGTGCTCGTCGCGCTCGTCGGCAGTGGCGGAACGGTGGAGATCGCGGTGCGTGACGGCAGCGCCGCGCGGCTGCTAGGAGTCGGTGTGGGAGCGGAAGTGCGGGCCTGACGGCGTCGGAATCCGCACCTTGGCCATCACGCGCTCCACGAACCCGAACTCGGGGGCGAAGCGGGTGAGCTGGGCCAGCTCGCGGAACAGCTTGCGCTCGCGCCCGGCGACCGCGCGACACTCGTCGCACCGCGCCAGGTGCGCGTCGCGCGCGGCGGGCAGTAGCCCTTGAGCCCAGAGCTCGATTTCGTCCGGGGTCAGGTGCTGGGAATCAGGAGTCGGGGTCATCTTGGGCCAGCCTTACGGGGTTGCGAGCGCACCGGTTTCACTCCTTCCGATCGGCCAGGTAGCCCCGCAATTCGTTGCGGGCCCTATGGATATACGTTTTCACCGTGCCCAGGGGCAGCTCGAGGATCCGGGCGATTTCCTCGTAGGAGTGGCCCTCCACGTGGCGCAACAGGATGCACGAGCGGTACTCCGGCCGCAGCCGCGCGATCGCCCGCTCGATCGCGCCCCCCAGCTCGCGCGCCTCGAGCTCCTGCAGCGGGGTCTCGCCCTTGTCGCCGAGCTGCGGCGTGGTCGCGCGCATCGCCTCGGGAGTGGTAGCGTGGGGCGAGCCGTCGAGCGAGAGCGTGTCCAGCTCGCGTTTCCGGAGCTGATCGATCGCCGCGTTGTTCGCGATCTTGAAGATCCAGGACGAAAAGCGGAACTGCGGGTTGTACGAGCCGAGCCCGTTCAGGACCTTGATGAACGTCTCCTGGGCCAGGTCCTCGGCGAGCCCGCGGTCGCGCACCATGCGGTAGAGCAGTGAGAACACCGGCCGCTCGTAGCGACGCACCAGCTCGCGGAACGCCGCTTCGTGGCCGCGCTTGGCCCACTCGACGACGTCCTGGTCGCTGGCGCCCGTCAGGTGGCCCGGCCTATCTTTCGCGCCTATGGCGCCCCCTGCATTCGAGGTGGCCGTGAGTCGTATGCCCGACGCGAAACGATCGTACGTGCGCGACATGTTCACCGCGATCGCCCCGCGCTACGACTTCCTCAATCATCTCCTGAGTCTCAACGTGGATCGCTCCTGGCGCCGCGCCGCGGTGCGGCGGCTCGCCTGGGAGCGGACCCCCGACGGCACCTACCTCGACCTCTGCGCCGGCACGCTCGATCTGGCGGCGACGCTCGCCCGCGAGCCGGCGTTCGCGGGGCGGGTGGTCGGCGCGGACTTCGTGGTCCCCATGCTCGCCCGGGGCAAGGGGAAAACCGCCCGCGCCCGTCCGGTCGCCGCCGACGCCCTGACGCTGCCCTTCGCCGACGGCCGGTTCGACGGCGCGATGTGCGCGTTCGGCGTCCGGAACCTGGCGGATTTGGACGCCGGTCTGCGGGAGGCGTACCGTGTGCTCCGGCCGGGCGCGCGTTTCGTGGTGCTCGAGTTCACCACGCCGCGGTTCGCGCCGCTGCGCGCGTTGTATCTGTTCTACTTCCGGCGCGTGCTCCCCGCGATCGGCCGGGCGGTGTCGAAACATAGGGACGCCTATACCTACCTGCCAGAGTCCGTGCTCGCGTTCCCGGACGCCGACGCGCTCGCGCGCCGGCTCTCCACCGCCGGATTCGGCGCCGTCGGCTACGAGCTCCTGACCGGCGGGGTCTGCGCCGTCCATCATGGCACTCGATAACCTGCGCGCCCTGGTCGAGGCGATCGAGGCGCGGGGGGAGCTCGCGCGCGTCGCTCACCCGGTCTCGGTAAATAAAGAGATCACGGAAATCGCCGACCGCTGCATGAAGTCCCCGGGAGGGGGGCCGGCACTGTTGTTCACGCGGCCGACGCTCGCCGGCGGCGCCGCGTCGCGCCATCCGGTGGCGGTCAACCTGTTCGGGTCGGCCCGGCGCATGGCGCTCGCATTGGGCGTCGATTGTCTCGACGAGATCGGCGAGCGCATCGCGGCGCTCTTGAACCTCAAGGTCCCCGACACCCTCCTCGGCAAGCTCGCCATGCTGCCACAGCTCGCCGAGGTGGCCAAGTTCCCGCCCAAGACGGGCGGCGGCCGCCCGCCGTGCCAGGAAGTGGTGATCCGCGAGCGCGACGTGGACCTGGCGCAATTCCCCGTGCCGGTGTGCTGGCCGGAGGACGGCGGTCCCTACATCACGCTGGGGGGTGTGATCACCCGGGATCCGGGGTCCGGGGTCCGGAACGTGGGGATGTATCGAGTGCAGGTCCTCGGGAAGAACGAGCTGGCGATGCACTGGCAGCGCCACAAGGTGGGCGCGGCCCATTGGCGCGCCATGGCCGAGCGCGGCGAGCGAATGCCCGTCGCGGTCGCCCTGGGAGGCGATCCCGCGTCGATCTATGCCGCCTCGGCGCCGCTGCCCCCCACCATCGACGAGTTCCTGTTCGCCGGGTTCCTGCGCCGGGAGCCGGTGCGCCTCGCCAAGGCGGTCACCTGCGACCTCGAAGTGCCGGCGGAGGCGGAGATCGTGCTCGAGGGGTACATCGATCCGCGCGAGGAGCTCGTCCTCGAGGGCCCGTTTGGGGACCACACCGGCTTCTACTCACTCGCCGACCATTACCCCAAGGTGCACGTCACCGCCGTCACGCTGCGGGCGGAGCCGATCTGGCCGCACACGATCGTGGGCCGGCCGCCGATGGAGGACTACTGGCTGGGGCACGCGACCGAGCGGATCTTCCTGCCGCTCCTCAAGCTCACGATCCCCGAGATCGTCGACCTGCACATGCCCGCCGCCGGGATCTTCCACAATCTCGTGTTCGTGAGCATCGACAAGCAGTACCCAGGGCAGGCGTACAAGGTGATGAACGGCCTGTGGGGCCAGGGTCTGATGTCCCTGGCCAAGGTGATCGTCGTGCTCGACAAGGACGTGAACGTGCAGGATGCGCAGGAGGCGTGGTGGGTGGCGTTGAACCACATCGACCCCGAGCGCGACGTGCGCTTCACCATGGGGCCGATCGATGTGCTGGATCACTCGAGCCGGGGCTTCACCTTCGGCTCCAAGATGGGGATCGACGCCACGCGCAAGTGGAAGGAAGAGGGCTTCACGCGCGACTGGCCCAACCGGATCGTGATGGACGCGGCGACGCGAGAGAGAGTCGATGCCATGTGGAAGGAGCTGGGAATTGACCTGGGCGGCAACGGGCGGTAGAAGGCGGCAAAGGACGGCATGACGGCGCGCGAGGGGCAGACGTTTGCCGGCGAGAGTTTGCTCGTACGCTACGTCAACTTCGTCAAGCTGCCGCACACGGTGTTTGCCCTGCCGTTCGCTCTCCTGGGAGTGGTGGCCGCGTCGTATGCATCTCAGGTGACATGGCGCATCCTCGGGCTGGTCGTCCTGGCGTTCACGTCCGCGCGGTTCGTGGCGCTCGGGTTCAACCGCATCGCGGACCGGGAGCTCGATGCGAAGAACCCGCGCACCCGTGGGCGCGAGCTGCCCTCGGGCCGTCTCACGCTGCGGCAGGCCTGGAGCGCGGTCGCCCTCGCGGCGGCGCTGTTTCTCTGGACCGCGTGGGCGCTGAACCCGCTGTGCTTCGCGCTCGCGTCCCCCGCGCTCGTGTTCATCGCGGCCTACAGCTACGCCAAGCGGTTCACCCACTGGTCCCACCTCTGGCTCGGCCTGGCGGACGGGATCGCCACGCCCGCGGGGTATCTCGCGGTCACGGGGCGGTGGAGCGAGCCGTGGTGGCTGCTGCCCGCGGGCGCGCTGGCGGTGACGTTCTGGGTGGGCGGGTTCGACGTGTTCTACGCGCTCCAGGACGAGACGTTCGACCGCGCCGAGCGGCTCGCCTCGCTGGTGGTGCGGTTCGGCCAGGCGCGCGCCATCCTGCTCGCCAAGCTGCTGCACGGCCTCGCGCTCGCGGCGCTGGTCCTGTTCGGGCTCGGCGCCCACCTCGGCGTCGCCTACTTCGGCGGCGTCGCGCTCGGCGCCGCCCTGATCGCCTGGGAGCACCAGCTCGTCAAGCCGGGTGACCTGTCGCGGCTCAATGCGGCGTTTTTCAGCGCCAACGGGCTGGTCAGCATTGTCGTGTTTCTGGGGGCCCTCGTGGATCGGGTGTTGTGAAACGCGGAACGCGGAAGTCGGAACGCGGAACAGGCGGGCCAGCGCCGGTCGCGCCTGTTCCGCCTTCCGCGTTTCGCGTTCCGCGTTCTCCGCCGCCCCCCCGGCCGCCGGCGCACCCCAAGCGCTCCCCCACCCCGAACCGTCGCGGGCGGTGACGACCAAGCTGCCGGTGATCCTCGCCATCACCGGCGCCTCCGGCGCGCCCTACGGCGTGCGGCTGCTCGAGCTGCTGGCGGTACACCAAGTTCCCACGTGGCTCCTCGTGTCCGCCCATGGCTGGCGGCTGCTCGCCGAGGAGTGCGGCATCACGGATGACCGCGGCTTGAAGAAAGCGACGGGCGGCGATTGGACCAGCATACGGGTGTTCGACGACAAGGACCGGGGTGCGGAGCCCGCGTCGGGCTCGGCCAAGACCGCCGGGATGGTGATCTGTCCCTGCTCCATGGGGACCGTCGCGGCGATTGCTCATGGCACTAGTCGCTCGCTCATCGAGCGCGCGGCCGACGTGTCACTCAAGGAGCGGCGGACGCTCGTGCTCGTGCCGCGCGAGACGCCGCTCTCATTGGTGCACCTCCGCAACTTGACGCTCGCGACCGAGGCTGGGGCGGTCGTGATGCCCGCCGCGCCAGGGTTCTACCACAAGCCGCAGCAGGTGCGTGATCTGGTGGACTTCGTGGTGCAACGGGTGGTCGACCACCTGGGTCTCGACATCGCGCTCGTCAAGCGCTGGGAAGGCAACACATAGTTGCACGACGCTACGACGCCACATCGTAACAGGGTGCAGTGAGAGTCGGGGTCATCTCGGACACACACGGGATGCTGCGGCCCGAGGTGTTCGACCTGTTCGAGCACGTCGATCACATCTTGCACGCCGGTGACGTTGGGAGTCCCCAGATCCTGATCGAGCTCGAGGCGCTGGCGCCGCTGACCGCGGTGTACGGGAACACGGACGGTCCCGAGCTGCGGGCGCGGCTGCCCCGGGTGGCCGAGGTCGAGCTCGACGGGTTCGCGATCGTAGTGACGCACGGTGACCAGCTGGGGCATCCCACGCCGGACGCGCTGCACGCGGCGTTTCCCAGGGCCGAGATCATCGTGTACGGTCACACGCACAAGCCGCTGCTCGAGCTGGTGGATCGGACGGTCACGGTGATGAACCCCGGCGGGGCGGGACGGCCGCGGTTCGGCATCCCGCCCAGCGTGGGCGTTATGGAGCTCGAGGCGGGGATCCCGCCGCGGGGGCGGATCGTTGGCCTACGGCTGTGACATGTTGTTGCGTTCGCGCAACAGTCAAACGGCCGGGCTGAGTACGCTTTGGTTCGGCTCGTTTGTTGCGGCTCCCCCAACGACCTCCCAAGCGCGGCCACGGTGAAGAGCGTCACCCCCTTGGCTATCGGCACGCTCCTCCTCCAAGCCTGTCGGGGAGAAACCGGCGTTGGACCGCCTCGGGTGGCCGTGGTCGAGGTCAGTCCCGCCACCACCACGCTCATCGCCCTGGGTCAGACCCGCCAGCTCTCGGCCGTGCCGAAGGACGCTGCGGGCAACCCGCTGAGCGGATTCACCATCACTTGGACCTCCTCCAAGCAATCGGTCGCGAGGGTCGACGAGACGGGACTGGTCACCGCGGTAGGCAACGGCGACGTCGAGATCACCGCCGCTGCCGCGAGCGTGCGAGGCAAGGCGCAGGTCGTCGTGCGGCAGGAGCTCGCCCGACTCCTGTTCGTGGGCCAGCCCAGCGACGCCCTCGCGGGCGAGGCCATCACGCCGGCGGTCGCCGTTGAGCTGCAGGACCCCGGTGGCCACCGGGTTACTGACGCGGCGGTGCCGGTGACGCTGACGCTCGGGGCCAACCCGGGAGGTGCCACACTGAGGGGTAGCGTTGCCGTGACGAGTGTCCATGGTGTCGCCACCTTCAGCGACGTGTGGCTCGACAAGGTGGCCAGTGGTTACACCCTCAGCGCTGCCGCGGCGCCGCTCACGGCGGCCAACAGCGCCGCGTTCGCCGTGGCCCCCGGGCCCGTACAGCTCGCGTTTCTCACGCAGCCCGGCACGGTCGAGGGGCAGGTGGCGTTCGATCCGGTGATCCAAGTCAGGGCGCGGGAAGACCGGTTCGGAAACGCGGTGACTGATGCCCCAGTGACGCTCGCACTGGCCGTGAGTCCCTCCGGAGAAACCCTGGGCGGGACGACGAGGGTGACGGCTGTAAACGGAGTGGCCACGTTCGGCGGCCTGAGCCTGGCGCAACCCGGTGATGGGTTCGTGCTGGAGGCATCGAGCGGTGCGGCGACGCCCGCGCGGAGCGCTGAGTTCAGCGTGCGACTCACCTTCGTGCAGGTGAGCGCGGGAGCCGAATACACCTGCGGTGTGACCGTCGTGGCATTCGCCTACTGCTGGGGTGGCAACGTGGCCGGCAACCTGGGTGACGGCACGACCGCTCAGCGCGTCACGCCTGCGCCGGTTTGGGGGGGCCTGCTTTTCGTGGGCGTGAGCCCCGCTTCTCAGGACACCTGCGGTGTGACCACGGACAGCACCGCCTATTGTTGGGGCGCGAACGTCGAGGGCGAGCTTGGTCTGGGGACGCTCGAGCAGCGATTTGCCCCAACCGCCGTGGTGGGCGGATACACGTTCGTCCACGTGAGCGTAGGTGGTTTGCACAGCTGCGGTGTCACCGCGGACCATGTCGCGTACTGCTGGGGCACCAATCAGCAGGGGCAGCTCGGCGACGGCACGACCACCGCGCGATTCACGCCGACCCGCGTTGCGGGCGCCTTAGGCTTCGCGCAAGTGAGTGCGGGCACGTACCACACGTGCGGCGTTACGACGGACGGCGCGACGTACTGCTGGGGGTCGAACGCCAACGGCGAGCTCGGGGATGGCACCCTCGCTGATCGGCTCACGCCCACGCGCGTCCAAGGCACCCTGACGCTCGTCCAAGTGAACGCAGGAGACGGCTACAGTTGCGGCCTCACGGCGGGCAACGAGGCGTATTGTTGGGGCTTCAATGGCGCCGGCCAGCTGGGCGACGGCACCACGCAACAGCGGCTCGAGCCCACTCCCGTGGCGGGAGGCTTGAGATTCGCTCAAGTCAGCGCTTGGTATGCGCACGCGTGCGGCGTCACCACGGGCGGAGCCGCGTACTGTTGGGGCTACAACGGCTACGGTCGGCTCGGCGACGGCACCACGGACGCGCACCTGCAACCGGCGGCGGTGAGCGGGAACCTCACGTTCGTTGCGGTGAGTAGCGGGTTCGCGCACACGTGCGGCGTCACGACCGCCCGATCGCTCTATTGCTGGGGTTGGAACGACCGCGGGCAGCTCGGCGACGGAACGACGGGGCAGCGCCTGCTCCCCACTCGAGTCGTGCAGTGAGAGCGAGAGCCGGCCTCTCCCTCCTCATGCTGGTCTGGGCCGCCTGCCGCGAGTCGACGGCGCCGGCCGGCAACCAGCTCGCGTTTATCAGCGAGCCGACCGACGCCGTGGCGGGCGCTGCCATCGCGCCGGCGATCCGAGTCGAGATCCGGGACCCCATCGGGTACCGCGTGCCCGGTGCTGAGCCGGCTGTGACCCTGAGCCTGAGCGCGAATCCCGACGGCGCGGTGCTGGCGGGCACGACGACGCGCACTGCGGTGAGCGGCGTCGCCACCTTCAGCGACCTGCGGCTCGACAAGGCGGGCGCGGGCTACACCCTCTCAGCCACGGCGACGTCCCTGGCCCCCGCGACGAGCGTTCCGTTCGCCGTCTCCCCGGGTGCAGCCGCACGACTCGGGTTTCTCTCGCAGCCCGAGACGGCCGAGGGTCAGGTGGCGTTCCGGCCGGCGGTGCAAGTGGCGATCGAGGACGCGTTCGGCAACGTCGTCACCGACGCCGCCGCCCAAGTGACGGTTGCGTTATTCGCGAATCCCGTCGGCGCGGCGCTCAGCGGGATCAGCACGGTCGCGGCCGCGAACGGCGTCGCCAAGTTCGACGCCTTGAGCGTGGCCCTACCGGGGGACGGGTTCGTGCTGCGAGCCTCGAGCGCCGGGCTGACTCCCGCGCCGAGCGCCCCGTTCAGGGTGCGCCTGACGTTCGTGCTGGAGAGCGCGGGTGGCCTCCACACGTGCGCCGTCACGATCGCCGGGTTTGCCTACTGCTGGGGAAACAATGTGCTCGGCCAGCTGGGCGATGGCACGACCACCCAGCGCGAGACGCCCGGGCCTGTCACCGGCGCGCTGAGGTTCACGCAGGTGAGCGCCGGGTGGGAGCACACCTGTGGGGTCACGATCGAGGGCGTCGCCTATTGCTGGGGCCTCGACGAATTCGGTCAACTGGGCGACGGCTCGGTCGCCCAGCGACAGGAGCCTACGCCGGTGGCGGGGGGTCTGAGCTTTGCGCAGGTGAGCGCTGGCCACGACCACAGCTGTGGGGTCACCACGGGCAACACGGCCTATTGCTGGGGCCGCAACGACCTGGGACAGCTGGGCGACAGCACGACCAGTCAACGCACGACGCCCACTGCTGTGGCCGGAGGTTTGACCTTCCGGCAGCTAAGCGCGACGATCCACACGTGCGGTGTCACGACCGGCAATCTCGTCTACTGCTGGGGACGAGATGTCGAGGGTCAGCTGGGCGATGGCACGCCGACCTACCACCGGGACTCGCCGACGCCGGTCGCCGGCAACCTGACCTTCGCGCTGATCAGTACGGGCGACTTCCACACCTGCGGGCTCACCGCCGGGAGGGAAGCATACTGCTGGGGCGAGGGCTGGACCGCGACTCCCGCGCCGATCTCGGGCGCGCTGAGCTTCGCGCAGCTTGACGCCGGAAGCCGACATAGCTGCGGGGTCACCACCGGGAACCTGGCCTACTGCTGGGGCGACAACATCTACGGCCAACTCGGCGACGGCACAACCGACGCTCGGGCGACGCCGACGTCGGTGAGCGGCGGACTCACCTTTGCGGTGGTGACGGCCGGCAATGTGCACACCTGCGGGATCACCACCGGCAAGGTCGCGTATTGCTGGGGCTACAACAGTTACGGTGGGCTAGGCGACGGAACCACCCAGCACAGGTTCGCTCCGGTGCGAGTGGTGCAGTGAGCTCGGACGGAACGGCGCTGACAAACGATCTGGACGACCATTCCGGTAGCGGCCGTCGCAACGC
>WNGN01000499.1_pt1 | contig 63441 bp, 63 predicted proteins | sample 5400561 | NCBI WGS metagenome assembly WNGN01 (sample SAMN13153379, study PRJNA577476) | soil metagenome | isolation source: 115 cm soil or saprolite under Garry oak tree replicate 2 | place: USA:California | collected 2016-06-15 | reverse complement strand
ATCCAGATCTGCTCTCCTTCGAGCAACAGCTGCTCGCCCTCGCAGCCATCGCTCTTGCCGTGGTCGATGGCCACTGACAGTGTCTCGTTTTTGATGTAGTCGGCGTGCTTTTCGATCGCGCGCAGCACCAGCCCGTCCGCCTCGAAGCAGGTGACGATGCGGTCCTCCACGTTGAGGCCCGTCTTCTTGCGCCGGTCCTGGATCAGGCGCACGATCTCGCGCGCCAGGCCCTCGAGCTTCAGCTCTTCGGTGATCTCCGTGTCGAGCCGGACCTCCGGTGCGCCGAACGTGATCTTCTTCACGTTCAACTCTTCACGAACTATCGCGGCGACGTCCTCCGGCAGTGGATCGCCGGGGAGTGCTATCGACGCGAGCGGCTGCCGAACCTTGATGCGAACCGCGTCGCGCGCGGCGAGCCCTGCCTCCACGGCCTGCCTCGCCCGCGACATGTTCGCCTCCACCTCCGGGTCGTGCCAGGGCAGCGCTTGCGGGAAGTCGCTCAGGTGGACGGAGGTTCCCTGCGACAGGTTGCGGAACATCGAGTCGGACATGAACGGCACGAAAGGCGCCATCAGGCGGCTGGTCGTCGACAGCGTCTCGTGCAGCGTCTGGTACGCAGCCAGCTTATCGCGGTCCGACTGCGACTTCCAGAAACGTCGCCGTGACCGCCGGACATACCAGTTGGACAGGTCGTCGACGAACCGATGGATCTTTCGCGCCGGCTCGTTGGCGTCGTAATGATCCAGCCCCGTGGTCACTGCGTCCACCAGGCCAGCCAGCCGCGAGAGGAGCCATCGGTCGAGCACGTGCCGCTCTCCAACAGGAACTTGCGGCTGAGAGGGATCGAAGTCATCCAGTCGCGCGTAGGTGACGAAGAACGAATAGCAGTTCCAGAGCGGGATGAAGAATTGCTGCACGACCTCGCGCAGCACCGCGTCGCTGGTGCGGTAGTTCTCGCCCACCTGCGTTGACGTGTAGAAATACCAACGCACCGCATCGGACCCGAACGTGTCGAAGAGGTAGTTGGGATCGAGCACGTTGCCACGCGACTTAGAGGCCTTCTTGCCCTTCGGGTCGACGACGAGGCCCAGGCAGATCACGTTGCGGTACGCGTTCTGCTTGAACAGCAGCGTCGAGATGGCGAGCAGCGAGTAGAACCAGCCGCGCGTTTGGTCCACCGCCTCGGAGATGAAGTCGGCGGGGAATGTCTCCTTGAACTCCTCGGCGCCGTTGCGGGGATGGCCGCGCTGCGCGAACGGCATCGAGCCGGAGTCGAACCAGGTGTCCAGCACGTCCGGTATGCGGCGCATGACGCCGCCGCATTTCTTGCATGGAATCGTCACAGCGTCGATGTACGGCCGGTGCAGGTCGGCGTCGTCCTCCAGTCCGATCTCCGCCGCAGAGCTGATGCAACGCTGCTCGTCGCAGGTCTCGCACACCCAGAACGGAAGCGGGGTTCCCCAGTATCGAGAACGCGAAAACTGCCAATCGACGTTGTTGCGAAGCCAGTCCCCCATCCGTCCTTCTTTGATATGCGCGGGAACCCAGTTGGTGGCGGCGTTGTTGGCGATGAGCTCGTCCTTGTACTTCGTGGTCCGGATGTACCACGCATCGAGCGCGTAGTAGATCAGCGCCGTTCCACACCGCCAGCAGAACGGATATGTGTGAAGGATCGTCTCGGCTTTGTAGAGCAGACCTCGCGACTTGAGGTCGTCGATGATCAGCGGGTCGGCCTCCTTGACGTGGAGACCGGCGAACTTCTCGACGTACGGCAAGAACTTCCCGTCCAGTCCCACGGTGTGTGCGAACGGGATGCCCTTCTCCTGGCAGAGCTTGAGGTCGTCGACGCCGTACAGGGCCGATGTATGCACCACGCCCGTGCCTTCTTCCGTGGAGACGAAATCCGCATCGACTATGTAGTGAGCCCTCCCCTGCTCGGGGATGGAGTAGGGAAAGAGAGGCTCGTAGTCCAGACCCACGAGTTCGCTGCCTTTCATCGTCTGGACCACTGCGTACTGGCCGTCAAGCACAGACAGGCGCGCCTCGGCCAGGATCAAGTGCTCGTCGCCTTGTTTGACCTTGACGTACGTGATGTCCTTGTCGACGGCCAGCGCTACGTTGCCGGGCAGCGTCCAGGGCGTGGTCGTCCAGGCGAGGACCGAGGTGTTGCGGTCGTTCTTCAACCGGAACCGGACGAAGACGCTCGGGTCGGGAACGTTGTCCTGATAGCCCAATGCCAACTCGTGGCTCGACAGTGGCGTGGAGCATCGGGGGCAGTACGGCGCGACGCGAAAGCCTTTGTAGATGAGGTCCTGGTTCCACATCTCGCTGAGCGCCCACCAAACCGACTGGATGTAATCGGACGTCAGCGTCCAGTAGGCGTTGTCGTAGTCGAGCCAAAAGGCCATTCGCTCGCTGAAAGCGACCCAGTCGGCGACGTACTCGTAGACGCTCTCGCGGCACAGTTGGTTGAAGCGCTCGATACCGATCTTGGTCTCGATGTCGGACTTGCCGGAGATGCCCAGCTTCTTCTCGATCTCGATCTCGACCGGCAGCCCGTGTGTATCCCAGCCGGCCTTGCGCTCGACGTAGAACCCCTTCATCGTCTTGTAGCGCGGGAAGAGGTCCTTGAAGGCGCGCGCGAGGATGTGGTGCGTGGCCGGCCTGCCGTTGGCGGTGGGCGGCCCTTCGTAGAAGACAAAGCGCGGGCGCCCGGCACGGAGCTCGAGCGACTTTCGGAAGGTGTCTTCCGACTTCCATTTCGCGAGCACCTGCTTCTCGAGGTCCGGGAAGCTGACCTTCTGGTCTACCTTGTCGAACATCTCACTCCCAGAGAAATATGGATCGATCTCTGGGACGAGCCTCGCGCAGCGGGCCCGCGGTACCACCCAGATTTCCGAGGCTGCCACCTCGGACGCTCATCGGGTTCCGGCTCGGGAGTGATCTCGGCTCCGTCATCGGCCGCCAGGCTCTCAGCTCGTTGCCTGGCTCTCTGTCGACCGCTCAAACGGGCCTAACTGTCTCCGTCAACGCCGAGCGAGCACTGATTTTACAGGTCTATTCGATAGTGGATCTAAGACCGCTTGATGTCCGGTTACCATCCCGAGCGTGGCGGCCATGAACGAGGCTGATGGGCTGATCGACCAGGGCCACGGGATGCTGTACGGGTCCGAGCGCACCCGCGTGCACTCGGAGGCTGTTCGCGTGGCCGACATTCATCAGGACGTGGAGGCCGGCTTCCGGGCAAGGCAAGCCTTGATCCAGAGCCGAACATGGGCGGTGACCCCAACCTTGCGCTGGTCGCGTTCGCCTGGTGCCTCGGGCAACACGATGCCAACCCCGACCGTTTCACCCTGGAGATGGGCGGCCACTTCACCAACCTGCTCTGGATGTACAAATGGATCGTCGAGCGGGCCAGCGAGCATCCTGCGATCAGCCGCTCCAAGCTGGCTGAGCTCTTCGCCGACATGTCGCGGCGCTACACGGAACGCGGGTACAGCCAGCGGCCCGTTCGCAAGCTCGAGCTCTGGTCTGCCATGAACATGCTCGACCATGACCAGATCCCAGGCGCGATCGCCGAGTGGTTGCGGCAGCGAACGGACTCGCTCAGCGACTGCACGGCATGTGACGTCGACTGCGAAGCTGCCGCCCACCTCGCTATGCGCGACCTGGCGCTCGCCAGGCAGGCTGCGGCGCCTCTGTTCGAGGGACGTATGACGTGCGCCGAGGTGCCCACACTCACTTACGGAAGGTTCCTGCTTCCGCTGAGCCAGGCCGGACAGGACGCCGAGGCGGAACGTCTCGCGCACCTCTTGCCGCGCCGCATCGGCACCAATCGCGACTTCGTGGAGCCGGCGGGTCGAGCCTCACGCCTCGCCCGCGAGATGGGAAAGGGAGCCGAGCCCCTGGGCACGCTGCTGCCGAGCGAGCCGGTGACCTCTTTCGAGGATGCTGAGCCACGCCTGTATCGAGAGACGTGCAACCTCGCCGACGCCTTCGACAAGAGGAACGGCCATGACAGGTTCGGCGACGCTGTCCGCGAGCACCTGGCAGGTACCCGCAAGTGGTGGTGGCCGCTGTGAGCCGGCGCGATCCGTTCAAGGTCGACCTCAGGGGCATCGTCGACGTCCTCTCCAACCATCTGTACTCGTCGGCGACCGTTTTCGTTCGCGAGCTGCTGCAGAACGGGGTCGACGCGATCACCGCTCGCCGCGCGCTCGAGCAATCGCATACGGGCGAGATCTCCATAGGGCTGATTGGCGAGGGCGCCGGAGCCACGCTCAGCTTCGAAGACGACGGCATCGGCCTCGACGAGGCGGACGTGCACGTGTTTCTCAGCACGATCGGCCAGAGCTCGAAGCGCGACTCGCCGACCGACTTCCTCGGACAGTTCGGGATCGGCATCCTCTCGTGCTTTGTGGTCGCCGACGAAGTCACGCTGGTGACTCGGAAGAGCGGATCGTCGAAGTCATTTCGGTGGATCGGCCACAGCGACGGCACCTATGAGCTCTCGTCGCTCGAGGCCACGGCACCCATCGGCACGGCCGTTTATCTACGGCCTAAGGCCGACAGCGAGCCCCTCTTCAACGCCGACAAGATTCTCGACACCGCGCGCCATTACGGCGAGCTCCTTCCGATCAAGATCACTTTCACCCACGAGGGACGACGCGACGAATTCGGCGGTGAGCCGCTGCCATGGCAGGACATCGATCTGGCGAGCGACGCGGGACTGTCGCAAATCCTGGGCTATGGCGAATCCCTGTTTGGAAACCGGATGATGGCGGCGATTCCAATCATGTCGACTGGCGCGGACGCAACCGGAATCGCGTTTCTCCTGTCCGAACCCAGGTCCGTCCACGTGCCGCAGAACCACCGCGCGTACCTGCGCCGCATGTTGGTCTCCGACAGCATCTCCGGCCTCACGCCCGACTGGGCGTACTTCGTCCGGTGCGTCGTCAACGTCAACGACCTGCGTCCGACCGCTGGACGCGAAAGCTTTTACGAGGACGACAAGCTCGAGACCTTCCGGGACGAGCTTGGCCAGATCGTCCGCGTTGGGCTGGAGGCGACAGGCCGGCGCGATCCGGACTTCATAGTGCAATTCATCCGTATCCATTACATGGCGCTCAAGGCGCTGGCGACCCAGGACCCCGAGTTCTATGAGCTGTTCGTGAGGTGGCTGCCGTTCGAAGGCACCCGGGGGATGACCCCTCTCGGCGACTACCTCGAGTCCGGCCGGGAGCTGCATTACGTACCCGACCACGACGCGTATCGGCAGCTCGCGGGGGTGGCCCGAGCCATCGGCATCGAGCTCATCGACGGAGGATTCAGCTACGACTCGCAGCGGCTGTCTATGGCAGGTCAGCTGATCGGGCGCGACATCCCACCGCTCGACGACAACTTTCTCATCGAGCGCCTCGCCGATCCCACCGCGCAGGAATCCGAGATGACCGGGGACTTCGTCGCCGACGCGCAGCGCGTGCTCGGCGCTTTCCGCGCGCAGCCGATCCTCAAGGGTTTCGAACCCGTGAATGTTCCGGCCCTGCTGTCTCAATCGGAAAACGTCGCCTATGGAAGGCAGCTCAGGGCAAGCCGTGAGGTCGCGCTACCGCTTTTCGTCGACGTTCTAGACGCGGTAAGTCCTGTTGAGACGGAGTCAGTTCCACTCCTCGTCTTCAACGTGCGCAATGAGCTGGTGCGGACGATGTGCGGCCATTTAGGCCGGAAAAAAGACCTGGCGATCCAGCTCCTCTACCTGCATGCCTTGATGCTCGCGCATCAACCACTGTCGGGTTCGGAGCTGGAGCTGCTCCAGAATGCGACCCTGGAGCTTCTCATGCAAGGCCTCGGCCCTCCGAGCCGTGATTAGCCCCCGATATTGCGAAGCGCTGCGATAACGAAGTACGCGACCAGCGTGACCAGCAGAGGCGACAGGTCGATGCCTGACACCGGCGGCACCCAGCGCCGCACCGGCGCCAGCACCGGCTCCGTGATCTGATACGCGAGCCGTGACACGGGGTTCGAAGCCCCCGGGCTGACCCAGGAAAAGATCACGCGCACGATCAACACGATGATGAACGCGTACAGCAGGTAGATCAAAAACGTGGCGATGAAGAACAACATTCGCTACGCAACGATACCGTGAGCCGGCCGAGGGCCGAAGAGCACCTGGCCGAGGCGCAGCATGGTGCTCCCGGCTGCGATCGCCGCCTCGAAATCGCCGCTCATTCCCATCGAGAGCACCGGCAAGGCTTTGCCCAGGCCCTGCTCGGCCTCGTCCCGCAGCTCGCGAAGCTGCAGGAACGACGCTGTCGGATCGCCATGTGAGGGTCCCATCGCCATCAGGCCTTTGAGGTCGAGCAATCCGGCGGTGGCGGTGATCACATCGAGCGCGTGATCTGGATCAGCCCCCGACTTCTGCGGCTCGCGTGACACGTTGACCTCGACCAGCACCTGCTGCGATGGCGCAATCTTCGCGATCGCCTCCGCCAGTCGCGCGGAGTCGACCGACTGGATGAGCGCGAACCGGCCCGCTGCTTGCCGAACCTTGTTGGTCTGCAGATGGCCGATGAGGTGCCACACCGCATCGGGAAGGTCGCCCATCTTGCCAAGCGCCTCCTGGACCCGGTTCTCGCCCAACGTGTGCAGGCCTGCGGCCAGGGCTTCGCGGCAGGCGGAGATGTCAAAGCCCTTGGTCACGGCGACGATCAACACCGAATCCGGGTCTCGGCCGGCGCGAGCAATGCGCTCAAGCACCGCCGCCAGGTTTTCAGCGACGGTCACAGCGTTGCATTGGCGGCCGCGTTTATCCCGGCCGCAACTCCGCGTTGCTGGAATACTCCCCGCGTCGCTTCGAGTGGCAACTAACTTGATCCGATCCCGGGGAAAGTGAGCAGCCCCTCGGCGCAGCCGACGGGCGATGAGCGAAAACCGCCGAGGTTTTCGCTCATTTGATTGCGACGATGGCGGCGAAACGGGTGCCGTCGGGCGCGCGGCGGTGCGACGGCAGGTAGTCCGACTCCTTCGTGCAGACGCCGATCACGTCGACCGCCTCCACTCCCTCAGCCTCGAGCTGCACGCGATTGGCCGCGGCGAGGTCCAGCAAGAACCGGCCATCCGCGCTTGGGCGCACGAACGCTGCATCGAACTGGCCGGCGACCTCCTCACCGACCTCGTAGCACGCCCCGCAGATTCCTGGCCCGATGCCGGCCTTGACGTGGGCGGGGTCCGATCCGTACTCGTCATGCATCGCTTTCAGCGCCGCCGGCCCGACGCGCGCCGCCGTGCCGCGCCACCCGGCGTGCGCGAGTGCGACGCATCGATGCTCAGCGTCCCACAGGACGATCGGGTAGCAATCCGCGAACGTCGCGAACAGCGCCACGCCGCGGCGATCCGTGACCAGTCCGTCGACGCCGCGCACAACGTCCTTGTGCTCGTCGACGCGGGCCACGGTGGCGCCGTGAACCGCGCCGGCGACCGTGAGCGGCTCGGCGTCGATGCCAAGTACGCGCGCGAACTGACGCCGCGACGCCATGACCGCGTCGGGGTCGGGCGCCTGTGTCAATCCCATCGTGCCGAGCGAGATGGTCGAGAAGCCATGCACGAGCCCGGTCTCCCTTTCGAGGGCTGGAATCTTCAGCACCTGAGGTGTGCTCACTGAGGTGAGCTTACGAGCCGCATGACGCATGTTCGGCGCCAGAAATTCGGAATCCGATGCGCGGAGCCGAACGTTTGGCGCCAAAAGCGCGGAATGGCGGTTGGTGGTGCTATCCGGGGCGGCGCGAGCTGAGGACCTGTTCGATCTCGCGCTTGACCTGCTGTAGGTCCATGAACTCGCGGTAGACCGACGCGAACCGGATGTATGCCACCTCATCCAGGTCGCGCAGGCGATCCATCACCATCTCGCCGATCTCCCCGCTCGGGATCTCGACGCGGCCGGAGCGCCGGAGCTCGGCCTCGATGTCGTCGACGATCGCGCGTAAACGCTCGGGCGAGATGTCGCGCTTCTCGGTCGCCTTCTTCAGGCCGGTGAAGAGCTTCTGGGGGTCGAAGTCCTCGCGGCGCCCGTCCTTCTTGGTGACGTAGAAAGGCACCGCCTCGATGCGCTCATACGTGGTGAAGCGCTGCCCGCATTGCAGGCATTCACGCCGGCGGCGGATCGCCTCCCCGACCTCGGAGTCGCGGGAGTCGACCACCTTCAGGTCGTGGTGACCGCAATACGGGCAGCGCATGGGTTAAGGAGTATTCCTACAAACGGTTGCGGAGAAACGCGGGGATGTTGATGTCGCCCAGGTCCTCGGCCCCGAACTCAGGCCGCTCGTAGGGCGTCGCCGCCCGGCGCACCTCCTGCTTGGCCTCCTGCTGCGTCTTGCCGCCGAAGCCGGTGGCGATCACGGTGATCTTGATCTCGCCCTGCATGGTGTCGTCGCGGACCACGCCGAAGATGATGTTGGCGCCGGGATCGGCCGCGGCGCGCACGATCTCGGCCGCCTTCTGGACCTCCTGAAGGGTGATGTCCTTGCCGGCGGTGATGTTGAACAGGATGCCCTTGGCGCCGTCGATAGAGGTCTCCAACAGCGGGCTGGAGACCGCCTGCTTGGCGGCGTCCTCAGCGCGTGAGTCCCCGGCGCCGTGGCCGATGCCCATGAGCGCCTCGCCCGCGTTCTCCATGATCGCCTTGACGTCGGCGAAGTCGAGGTTGATGACGCCCGGCTGGGTGACGAGGTCGGAGATGCCCTGGACGCCCTGGCGAAGCACGTCGTCCGCCATCCGGAATGCCTCCTCCAGCGTCGTCTTGGAGCTCGCCACCTGCGCCAGCCGGTCGTTGGGGATGACGATTAGCGCGTCGACCTGGCTGCGAAGGGCCTTGATGCCCTCCTCAGCGGTGTCGTTGCGGATGCGGCCTTCGAACGCGAACGGCCGGGTCACCACACCAATGGTCAGCGCTCCCGCCTCTTTGGCCAGCTCGGCGACGATGGCGGCCGAACCGGTGCCGGTGCCGCCGCCCATGCCGGCGGTGATGAAGACCATGTCCGACTCCTGGACCACGGCCGAGAGCTCGGTGCGGCTCTCGTCGGCGGCGTCGCGGCCGCGCGTCCAGTCGCCGCCCGCGCCCAGGCCCCGGGTGACCTTGTTCCCCATCTGCACCTTGACGTCGGCCTGGCAGCGCTCCAGGGCTTGCTTGTCGGTGTTGACGGCGATGAACTGCACCTTGAGCGCTTTCGAGATCATGCGATTGACGGCGTTGCCGCCACCGCCACCACAGCCGACGACCTTGATTCGCGCTCGCCCTTCATGCAATTCGCTCTCTTTCATGACGTCCTCCTGGTGATGTGCTTTAGCTATGGCGAGCTCCAGCTGGTTCCGGGTCTGTTCTCTAGAAAAAATCTCGCAGCCACCTCACTGTTTTCTGATAGGTCGAACCGAACCCGACCTGCTGCCGGCCGTTGTTGTAGGACGGCGCGTGGGCTTTCAGGCCCCACTTCACGAGTCCGATGGAGACCGCGTAGGACGGGCCCTGCGCGCGGTCGGCAAGGCCTGACACCGCGGCCGCCTGGCCGAGGCGCACCGATGTGTTGAACACGAGCTGTGCCGCATCCGTGGTGCCCATCAGGCGCGAACCGCCGCCGGTGACGACGACCCCTGCGGGCAGCAGGCCGTCGAAGCCGCTCTTACGAACCTCCTCGCGCGCCATCTGGAAGATCTCCTTCATGCGCGGGCCGATGATCTCAGCGAGAAAGCGCCGCGGCAGCGCGTTGATGCGATCGCCGCCCACCTGGCGGACCTCGACCTTCTCCCCGTGGTCGATCACCTCAGGCAGCGTGTGTCCGTAGTTGAGCTTCAAGCCCTCTGCTTCGTCGAGCGTGGTGCGGAGCCCGATGGCGATGTCGCTGGTGACGTGGTTGCCGCCCACGGGCAGCACTGCCAGGTGTCGCGCTGCGCCGTCGTTGTAGACCACGACCGACGTCGTGCCGGCGCCGATGTCGACGAGACAGACGCCGAGGTCGAGCTCCTGGACCGTGAGCACGCCTTCGCCGGCGGCCAATCCCGCGCAGACCACGTCTTCGATGTCGAAGCCCGCGCCGTGCACGCACTTGATGACGTTCTGGATCGCGGTCTGCGCGCCCGTGATGATGTTCGTCTCCACCTCGAGGCGGTGGCCCATCATGCCGATGGCGTCCCGCACGCCTTCCTGGCCGTCGACCGTGTACGCGCGCGGGATGACATGGATGACCTGGCGGTCGGAGGCGACGCTCACGGCTCGCGAGGCCTCGACCACGCGCTGCACGTCGTCGTCGCCGATCTCACGGTCGCCACCCGCCACGGCGACCACGCCCATCGAGTTCTGCGACCACAGGTGGGTTCCGCCCAGGGAGACGACGACCGTCTCGATGCGCTGCCCGGCCATTCGCTCGGCCGCGACGGCGGCGGCTTGAATCGACGCGATCGTCTTGTCGAGGTTGACCACCACGCCCTTGCGCAGGCCGTCGGACGGGCTCACGCCCACGCCGATGATGCTCACGGGCCCGTTGGACTCGTCAGACTCGGCGATGACAACCGCGACCCGGCTGGTGCCTAGGTCTAGACCGACGGCACGTTTCCGCCTTGACAAAACGGTGCTGGAACGCCTCCTGGAACGTAGAGATATACGGGCGGGTTGCCCGAGATTATAAGGGCAACCGGGCAGCGTGCGGGCCAGATTTTGTGGGTCAGGGGACCGGCGGGGCTAGCTCTAGTGCCTGGACTTGATAGCCAGGCTTACAAATAATGCCTCCTTATCGCCCCTAGGTTGTTGAAGATCCGCACCCCGAACGCGACGATCGCGGCGATCGACAGGTCGACCCCCAGCTTGTCGCCGAAGTACGTCAGCCCCGCCGCCAGAGTCATGTTGGTGAGCAGCCCGCTGAAGAACACGCGCGGCTCGAAGGTGCCGGAGAGGTAGGCCTTGAATGCCCCGAATATCGAGTCGAGCGCCGCCAGCAGCGCCACTGCCGTATACCGCGCGTATGTGATCGGAATCGTGAGCGGTGACATCAAGCCCAGCGCGACGCCCAGCAGCGCGAAGAGGATCGCGACGACGATTATTTGCACGCAGGAACCGGTGAGGGTGAGGGCTGCGTCGGGCCGGGCGATGGCGTAGGGGTGGCCGGAGCGCGCGACTTGTAACCGGCGGCCGGCTCCGCGGGATTCATGACGTTGACGTATGCGAGGTCGACCGAGTTGTAGTCGACGTTGCCGTGGCCGGCGATGGCCTTCAGTGCGACGAGCTTTTCACGCAGGCTCGCGAACTCTTCTGGCGTCAGCACGCGGCCAAAATAAACCTTCCAGCCGCGTTTGGAAACGAGCGTCAGCTCGCCGCACGAATCGAAGATGAACCCCGCCACCTCCTGGCCGATGAGGCCGGGCAATCCGCGCTGGATGTTGACGAGTGCGATCAGCAGCGTCGGGTCGATCGCCTGCGAGCCGACCCTCGGGTCAGGGCCTGCCGGCCCCTGTATGTCCACGAGGGCGCCCGGCGATGCGGCCGCGCCCAGCACATTTGCCTGGCTCGAGAGAAGGAAGTAATGCTTGCTCGATCCGGCGTGATAAGACGCGATCGGCTGCCACTCGCTGACGTGCACCACGATGGTGCCGTCGAGCTGCGGGTCGACCGTGGCCGTGCGCACCCACACCTGGTCGAGGAGCCGCCGACGATCCGATTCGCCGTCGACTGCGAGGATCGATCGCCTGCTTTCGAGGCCCAATGCGGACGCGACCTGCGCGGCGGTCAGGTGCTGCGCGCCAGAGATGTCGACGGACTTGATCGAGAGGGGGGGCCCAAACCAGAGCCAACCGAGCAGTGCGCACTCCGCGACCGCCACCGCTGCCGCGATCACGCGCCGCAGCGGGTGGACGTCGGGCTCCTTGAGCGCGCGCTCCGAGCGAGTCCAGAGCTGGCCTTTGAGCGGCGCGGCTTCCTCGGGGCTTCGACGCCGTCCGACGCGTGGCAGCAGCGACCTTCGCCGGCGAAACCTCACTCTGCTTTCAGCCTCTCTCCCCCACCCTCCCCCCTGCGGGGGGAGGGACCATCGGGGCCGACATGGTGTTGGTGGCGGGCGACGGCGTGGTCCACGAGCCGCTGGCACAGATCGCCGAACTCGATGCCGGCGGCGCGCGCGGCGTCGGGCAGGAGCGAGAGCTCGGTCAGGCCGGGCACGGTGTTGACCTCGAGAAGCCACGACGTGCCGGCCGCATCCACGATGATGTCGACGCGCCCCATCCCCGAACAGCCGAGGACGGTGAATGCCCGGGCGGCCGCTTCCGACGCCTCAGTGCGCGCAGCCTCCGGGATTCGTGCCGGGATGATGTGGTGCGACTTGCCCGCCGTGTATTTCGCGTCGTAGTCGTAGACCGGGTTGTCGCTGACGATCTCGAGCGTCGGCAGGACCTGGAGGTCGGGCGTGGCGAGCACGCCGACAGTGATCTCGTTTCCCGCCGCGAAGCGCTGTGCCAGGACGCGCCGGTCGTAGCGCGCGGCCAGCGCCAGCCCGCTGGAGACCTGGTCGACATCGCGGGCGATCGTGAGGCCGATGGTCGAGCCTTCGCGCACGGGCTTGACAACGAGCGGTAACCCGAATCGCGCGACCACCCGCTCGACGACGTCAGCGCTCAGGCCGTGCTTGACCTCGAGCTCCTCGAACTCCGGTACGTGCAGCCCTGCTCCGGTCATGACGGCTCCGGCTCTCGCCTTGTCCATGCACAGCGCTGACGCGAGCACGCCCGACCCGGTGTACGGCAGCGCGAGCAGCTCGAGCATCCCCTGGACCGTGCCGTCCTCTCCGAGCCGGCCGTGAAGCGCGTTGAAGACGCAGTCGAAGCCGCCATCGCGCAAGACGTCCCACGTGCTCATGTCGAGGTCGACGCCCGTGACGTCATGGCCGCGAAGCCGCAGGGCGCCCTCGACGTGTGCACCGGACCGCAACGAGACGTCGCGCTCCGCCGACCGGCCTCCACGAAGGACGGCGATCTTCAATCCCATTTCCCGACGAGCTCGACCTCGCGCTCGAGCTCGACGCCGAAGCGGCGCATGACCTCAGCGCGCGCCCGTTCGATGAGTGCCGCGACATCGGCAGCTTTCGCGCCGCCCTCGTTCACGATGAAGTTTCCGTGCAGCTGCGAGATGACCGCCGCGCCCTCGCGAGCACCCTTCAGGCCCGCGGCCTGGATCAGCCTACCGGCCGAATCGCCTGGCGGGTTCTTGAAGACGCTGCCGCAGTTTTTGGTCTTGATCGGCTGCGTCTGGTTGCGCTCGTTGGTGAGCTTGGTCATGAGGCGCTTGGCCTCTTCACCATCGCCGCGCTCGAGCTTGATGGTGGCGTCGATGACGAGCGAGCCGTGCAGCGGGCCGTCCCGTAACGCCGACGTGCGGTAGCCGAAGGCCAGGTCGTCGGGGCGCCACGTGCGCCGGTCGGCGCCGGGCTGGAATCCGCGAGCCTCAACCAGTACCTCGCGCAGCTCTTTGCCCCAGCAGCCGGCGTTTTGATAAACCGCGCCCCCGACTGTGCCGGGCACGCCGATGCCGAACTCGAAACCGCGCAAGTCGGCGTCGGCGGCGACTCGCGCGAGCCTCATCATCTTCAAGCCCGCACCGGCTCGAATTCGTGTTCCGTCGATCTCGTAGTCGCGGTTGACCACGCGCATGACCAGGCCCTCAATCCCTGCGTCGGCGATGAGCAGGTTCGTGCCCGCGCCCAGCAGCATGTAAGGGATCCCGCGCAGGCGGCAGCCTTCCAGGGCAAGCTCGATGGACTGCGGGCTGCCGGTCTCGATGAAGAACTCGGCGGGGCCGCCGATGCCAAACGATGTCCGCGACGCGAGCGGCTCGCCCTCGCGCAGCCCGGGCACCCCGCGCAGCCACGCGACGTTAGAACCTTTGCGCCAGCTCATCGCCCAACTTTCTAATGTCGCCCGCACCCATCAGCAGAACGACGTCGCCCGGACCGACCAGGCTTTCGAGGTCTTCGCGCGCCCGCTTGAACGATCCGACGTACGTGCCGTTCGGGATCATGTCTGCGAGGTCGCGAGCCTGGATCCCCGTGGGGTTGTCCTCGCCCGCGCTGTAGACGTCGACGACGAGCACCCGGTCGGCGCTCGTGAACGACCGCGAGAAGTCCTGCAGCAGCGCGGCCAGCCGCGAGTACCGATGGGGTTGAAAGACGACGATGAGTCGGCGGTGCCTCAGCTCGCGCGCGGCCTGCAGCGTGGCCCGCACCTTGGTCGGGTGGTGCGCGTAGTCGTCATAGACGGGGGCGCCCTGGAAGATGCCGAGGTACTCGAGCCGCCGGTGTGCGCCAGGAAAACGCTCCAGCGCGCCCGCCACGTCGGCGAAGCTCACGCCGAGCTCGAGCGCCATCGCCGCGGCGCCGGTTGCGTTCTGCACGTTGTGCCGGCCGGGCTGGCGGAGGTTGACCCGGCCCAGCTCACGGCCGGCGTGGTGGATCGCAAACGGGCGCCCGTCGCCGCAGCGGTAGTCGGCGCTCTCGCTGAAGCCATACGTCACGCGCCTTGCCGGGGTCTCGAGCGACCGCGCGCGATCGTCGTCTGCGCACAGCACCGCCACGCCGTCCGCGGGCAGGCCGGCCGCAAACTGGGCGAACACCTCGTGCACCGCCTCGACGTCCTTGAAGTGATCGGGATGGTCGAACTCGATGTTGGTGACGATCGCGTGCTTGGGGTGATGGAGCACGAGGCTGCCGTCGGACTCGTCGACCTCCGCAACCAGCCAGCGCGACCGGCCCGCGCGTGCGCTGGACCCATCGCCGACGAGGACGGTGGGATCGAAGGCCGCCTCGGTCAGGATATGGCCGGTCATGTGGGTGACCGTGGTCTTGCCGGCGCTTCCGGCCACCGCGATCGAATCGGACTCCGCGATCAGCTCGGCCAGCATCTCCGCGCGAGACAGCACCTTCACACCCATCGCCCGCGCCGCGTCCAGCTCCGGTGACGACTTGATCGCGCCGCTGTAGACGAGCAGGTCCTGGAAAAGGACGTGCTCGGGATCGTGGCCGATGTAGATGCGCACGCCGGCATCCTCCAGCTCGGCTGTCGTGTCAGATTCGCGCACGTCGCATCCACTCACCTCGTCGCCACGCGCCAGAAAGACGCGAGCCAGGGCTGATACGCCGGCGCCGCCGACGCCCATCAGGTGGACCTTCATCGACCCGCCACTTCGTGCAGGACGGCAAGGACGCGCTTGGCGGCGTCGCGCCGGCCCAAAACGGACGCCGCCCTTGCCATCGCGCGCAGCCTCTCTGGGGTCAGCGAATCGAGCGTCGCCACGAGGGTCTCCGGGTTGAGCTCGCCGTCCGCAATGCGCACCGCCGCACCGGCATCGACCATCGCCTTCGCGTTCTCCTCCTGGTGGCCGCCTCCGAAGGTGCCCGGGACGAGCACCATCGGCAGGCCGACCACGCTGCTCTCAGCGATCGTGCCCACCCCGGCTCTGCTCACGACAAGGTCGGCCTCGCCCATCAGCGCCGGCATGTCGTCGGCGAATGCGAGCCCGCGATAGCCGGGCCGCGCGTGCAGCGCGACGCCCTCTGCTCCCTGCCGGCCGGCAATGTGCACCACCTCTTCCAAACGTTGGAGGAGCTGGTCGAGCGCACCCCACACCGCCTCGTTGATATGGCGCGCGCCCTGGCTGCCGCCGGTGATGAGCAGCCGGCGTGGCGGCACGTTCGGAGTGCGCGGCGCGAAACCGTTACGAAGTGGCACGCCGGTGAGCTCCACGCGCCTGGCGCTCAAGCGCGCCTCGGTGCCCGGAAGCGTCGTGCAGACCACGGCGGCCCCACCCGCGAAGAAACGCGTCGCCAGGCCCGGCCGCACGTCCTTCTCATGCAGCACATACGGGATCTTCCGCATGCGCGCGGCGGCCACCGCCGGGGCCATCACGTAGCCGCCCATGCCCAGGACCACGTCTGGCCGAAAGCGGTCGACGATCGCGAGCCCGGAGCGCAGCGCCATGGGGACGATTGCCGGCAGGGCAAGGTTCTTCCACGGCGCGTCGCGGTCGAGGCCGCGCACGTTGACCGTGGCGAGATCGAAGCCGGCGTCGGGCACGAGCCTCTCCTCGGGCCCGCCCTTGCGCCCGACCAGCAGGAGAGCTCCATCCGGCTCCTCAGCGCGAAACGCGTGCGCGACGGCGAGCGCCGGATACAGGTGCCCACCGGTCCCGCCGCCAGCTATCAACAGCCTCATCTTTCCTCTTCCTATGCCCAAATCCAGTCCCGGACCCAAAACGCGCGACGCTGAGCAGCACGCCCGACGCCGCCAGCGTGGTCGCCACCGCGGTGCCGCCGTAGCTGAAGAATGGAAGCGGCACGCCCGCGATCGGCAGCGTGTTGGTGACCGTCGCCATGTTCATCAAAGCCTCGAACGCGACCCAGGTCGTGATTCCCGCCGCCAGGCACACGCCGAAGCGGTCCGGTGCGCGCAGCGACGCCAGGTATCCGCGCACGGCGAAGAACAGAAACCCCAGCATCACCAGGCTGGTGCCGATGAGGCCAGTCTCCTCGCCGACGATGGCGAAGATGAAGTCGGTGTGCGCCTCGGGCAGCCAGCCGTACTTCTCGACGGAGTGACCGATGCCGACCCCGAACAGCCCGCCCGACCCCAGGCCGTAGATCGCCTGCGTGGACTGGAAGCCGGCCCCGAGCGGATCGGCGAAGGGATTCTTGAAGTTGGTCAGCCGCGCAAAGCGATATGGCTCCAGCAGCGTGACCGCGATGAACGCCAGGCCGAGGCCGCCGACCAACAGCACCATGTGCCGGAATCGCCCACCACCCGCCCAGTACGCGCTCAGAAATATCCCCACGATCACGATCGAGGTGCCGAGGTCGCGCTCGAGCATGAGCAGGACGAGCACACCGGCAAGCATCGCGGCAAACGGCGCCAGGCCCTTGCGGATGTCGCCGAGGTGGCCGGCATTGCGGTCCACCCAATGGGCCACATAGAAAACAAACGCGAGCTTGCCGAGCTCTGAAGGCTGGAAAGTTCCCAGCGGGCCGGCGTCGAACCAACGTCGCGCACCGTTGACCGTGACGCCGAGGTGCGGGACGAGGACCAGCAGCATGAGAAGCGCTGCCGCGACCGCGCCGGCAGGCGCGAGCGGGCGCAGCTTTCGATAGTCGATGCGGCCGAGCAGAAAGAGCCCCGCGAACCCTATCGCCATCCACGCCGCCTGCCGCTCCGCGTAGTAGAAGGCCGACTGGTGCTGCGTGTACGAGAAGGCGACGCTGGCGCTGGTGACCATGACCAGGCCCGCGCCGCAAAGCAGCACGGTAGTGAACATGAGCAGCCTGTCCGGTTGGCGGCCCGCGCGCGCATTGGCGCTCAACCTTCGAATCTCCTGCGGACCAGGGCCTTGAACTGGTTGCCGCGATCCTCGAAGTCCTTGAACATGTCGAAGCTCTTGTAGGCCGGGCTCAGCAGGACGACGCCGCCCGGCCGGGCGAGGCCCGCGGCCAGCTCGACTGCGTCCGCCAGGCTGTTCGCGTGTACGACCTTCGGGTGACCCGCGAGCTCTCCCGCAAGCAGGTCGGCCGACGCGCCCATCAGCACCACCGCGTCGACATTGCGCCGGACGTCGGCGACCCACGCGCCCAGCTCGAAACCACTCCCGTAGCCCCCGGCGATGAGAACCACGGGCGTGTCCGGGAACGCGCTCAGCGCAACCAGGCCGGCGTCGGGATTGGTGGCCTTGGAGTCGTTGTACCAGCGCACCCCACCCCACTCACCGACGAGCTCGAGCCGGTGCTCGACGCCTTTGAATGCCGCGATCGCTCGATTGATGGTCTCATCGGCGAGGCCGGCGATCCTGCCCACGGCCGCGGCGGCCAGGGCATTGTCGAGGTTGTGCCTGCCAGGCAGCGGCATCGGCGGCACTGGACGGTGCTCGTCGAACCACACCACCCGGCCGGGAGTCCGCGACGCCAGCCCGCGCACAACCTTGTCGCGGCCGTTGAGGACCGCGAAATCGTCCGCGCCCGCGAACTCGATGGCCCGTGCCTTGATGTCGACGTAGCGGTCGAAAGTGCCGTGCCGGTCGAGGTGGTCGGGCGTGATGTTCAGGATCACTCCGACATGCAGGCGCGGCCTCTCGGCGGATTCGAGCTGAAAGCTGGACAGCTCCAGCACGACCCAGTGGCGCGGGGTCACCTCGTCGAGGCGGTCGAGGACGGTGTCGCCGATGTTGCCGCCCACCAGGACCGGCCGGTCACCCGCCGCGAGCACTGCGCCCGCGAGCGCGGTCGTCGTGGTCTTGCCATTGGTCCCGGTGATGCCGACAACGGTTCCCGGGCACAGGCTGAGGAACAGGTCGATCTCGCTCGACACCTTTATTGCCGCGCGCCTCGCGTCGTTGAGGAGCGGCGCATCCCATGGCACGCCTGGGCTGGCATACACGATGTCGGCTCCGGCGAGCACGGAGCCGTCGTAGCCGCCGACCCGGAGGTCGACCCCCGCCGGCAGCTGCGCCAGCGCATCACGGAGCTCGGCCTCACCTTTCTTGTCGACGATTCGAACGTCAACCCCGGTCCGGACCAGATAGTCGGCCAGCGCGACGCCGCTGCGCGCGAGACCCACCACGACGGCGGTCACGAGATCAGCCGCGCCACCCCGGCAGCAGCCAGCGCTGAGACGAGCCCCGCGCCCCAAAAGGAGAGCGCGATGCGGTTCTCAGACCAACCCTCGTGGTGGAACGTGTAGTGAATCGGGGTCATCTTGAAAACACGACGTCCGCCGCTGGCCTTGAAGTAAGCCACCTGAATGATGACAGACAGCGTCTCCAATACGAACACGAGCGCAAGCAGCGGCAGCAGCACCAGGAATCCCTGCTGAATGACCATTGCCGCCAGTGCGTAGCCGACGCCGAGTGAGCCGGTGTCGCCCATGAACACGCGCGCGGGATACCTGTTGTAGACAAGGAACGCGACCAGCGCGCCTGCCAGCGTCATCGCGACCGCCTTCTCGCCCGCGAGCGCGCCAGGAAGAAGCAGCGCGATCGCCGCGAACGCGATGGCCGACAGCCCTCCCGCCAGCCCATCGATGCCGTCGGTGATGTTGACGGCGTTCGCCGTGGCGACGATCGCGACCACGGCTAGCGGATACAGCAGCCATGGCGTCGACGGCAGCAGGTGTTGATGAATGCCACCCTGCGACAGCGCCACGGCGGCTACCGGGATGGCAAGGAGGAGCTGGATCGGAAGCTTCAGCCGCGCGGGAATCCCACGCGAGCCAACCCGCACTTTGCTCTGGTCGTCGGCGAAGCCGATCAGCCCGCCGGCGACGAGTCCGGCCACTGCCGGCCACGCGCCTACGTGCCCATTGATCGCCGCGACGATCCCGCCCAGGATGCCGAGCCCCGCGAAGAGAATCCCTCCGCCTGTCGGTGTGCCCGCCTTTTTCTGGTGGCTCTCGGGCAGCTCCGCCTGGATCACCTGACCCGACCTCATACGCCGCAGGGTGTCGATGGCGATCGGATAGAGGATGAGCGCGATCAGGAACGAGGCCGCGAATGTGAGTACGTCGAGGATCACTTGGTAAGCGCTTTGACGACCTCGTCGAGGCCCGCGCTGTGTGACGCCTTGATGAGCACCCGGTCCCCGCGCCTGGCGTTGTTCTGGACCCACGTCACGGCGGACTCGCGGTCGGGTAGGAGGTGCGCTCCCGCGGCATCCGCGAGCACCCGACCCCACTCGCTGTCGAGGACGGCGACCGAGTCGAACACCTCCGCCGCGCGACGGCCGACGCGCCGGTGGGACTCGTCGGCCAGAGAACCCAGCTCGCCCATCGCCCCGAGCACCGCGATCAGCCGGCCCGCTCTAGGTCGCTCGGCCAGGGTTTCAAATGCGGCCAGCATCGATTCCGGGCTCGCGTTGTATGCGTCGTCGATGATCGTCACGCCCTTCGAGGTCTCTTGCTCCTGCAGACGATGTGCAACCGCGACGTCGGCCAGCGCGAGAGCCCCCTCCTCGACCGGTACGCCGGCAAACTCTCCCGCCGCCAGCGCCGCCAGCGCGTTGCGCGCCTGGTGGCGTCCCTCCAGGGCCAGTCGCACCAGGATGCCGCGCACGGTGAACTGGCAGCCACCCTCGTCGCCCGCGGAATAGCCCTCGCCCCGCATGTCTGCGGTCCCGAAACCGAAGCTCCGCACGGGGGCGACCGACATCCCCGACAGGACCTTGAAGAAAGGGTCGTCGGCGTTGAGGACGGCCAGGCCTTTGGTCGGAAGGGCGGCGACCAGCTCGCCTTTGCCTCGGGCAAGGTGCTCCTGCGAGGCGAAGAACTCCATGTGCACGACGCCGATGTTGGTGATGATCCCGACCGACGGTCGCGCCAGCTCGGCTAGCCTGCCGATGTCACCCGCACGCTGCATCCCCATCTCGACGACGAGCGCTGTGTGCTCCGGCTCGAGCTGCAGCATGGTCAACGGCACGCCGGTCTCGGTGTTGAGGTTGCCGGATGTGCGCAGCACCATGTATTTGCGTTCGAGGATCGCGGCCACCATCTCCTTGGTAGATGTCTTCCCGTTGCTGCCTGTGACGCCGACCACCAGCGGATTCACGCGATTGCGCACGTGCTTGGCGACCGCGAAGAGAGCGTCCCAGGTGTTTCGCACGATGATCTCGACCACGCCGTGGGCGATCTCGGTGCGCCGCTCCACGACAAGCGCCGCGGCGCCGCGGCCGAGGGCGTCGGGGATGAAGCGATGGCCGTCCATCCGACCGCCTCGCAGCGCGAAGAAGACGCCACCCGACACCACCTCGCGCGAATCCGTGTGATACGTCGCGAACGTGTTGCCGACCTGGGTGCCGCCGATCTCGCCACCTCCGGTCGCCTCGAGGAGCTCGAGGAGAGTCAGCCGCATCTATCAAGTGTGAAACGAGATGGATGTGTCACAGGTTCCTGAACTCGTTCTAGTGGAGCTGTAGCCCGAATTATTCGGGCGTCCCCAGCGCGATGCTTGCACCGACCTGTGTTGCATCCGAGTTTTTTTCCACCTGTGAAATCGAAGATTTCACAGGTATCTAGCTCGAGGAGAGTCAGACGCATCTAATAAGTGTGAAACGAGATGGGTGTGCGACTGGTTCCCGAACTCGTCCTGGTGGAGTGGAAGCCCGAATTATTCGGGATCCGCCCCGCGACGATGGGGCGGGGACCCCAGCAGGTAGATGCTTGCGTCTCCAACCGTTGCAACCGAGTGTCTCACCTGTGAAATCGAAGATTTCAGAGGTTCTTATCCCGGTGTTATGCGCCAGTCGACGACGATCGACTGCGCGATCTTCTGCCAGATCGGGCCGGCGGTGATGTAGCCGTCGTTCAGGGTCCAGTCGTTCTCGCTGCCCGGCGCGTGTGGCTTACGTACGACGACCAGCATCGTGAACTTCGGGTGGTTGGCGGGCAGGAACCCGACGAATGACGCCCAGACATCCTGCGTGTACTGGCCGTTGACCGGAATCTGCGATGTTCCGGTCTTGGCGGTCTGGTTGAGCGCGAAGCCCTTGACGCGCGAGGTGTAGCCGGAACCGTGCTGCACGACCGCCTCCATCATCGCCGTCATCGCCTGGGCCGTCGCGGGTGTGATGACCTGCCTTTGCGGGGCCAGGAGGAGGGGGTTGATGCTTGTCCCGACCCGCTCGACCACATGGGGTGGCGCATATTTCCCGCCGTTCGCGACGACGTTTACCGCTGACAGCATCTGCACCATGTTCACGCCGATGCCCTGGCCGAACGAGGTGGTCGCGTACTGGCTGTCGCTCATCTTGTCCTGCGACGGCAGGGGAACGTACGTCTCGCCCGCGACGTCGATTCCGCTCGGCTGCGTGAGGCCGAAGCCCTTGAGGTAGCTGTAGAACGCGGCGTGTCCCTCGGCCTGCATTCCCTTGATCGCACCTACGTTGAGCGACTTCTCGAGCACGATCGTGTAGCTGATGTTCCCGTGGTTGCGCCGGTCCCAGTCGTATATCCGGTAGCCGCCAACGTTGACGTAACCGGGGTCATTGATGATCGTGTCGGGTGTGATCGTGCCCTGGTTGATCGCGCCAGACAGGGTGACCACCTTCATCACGGAGCCTGGCTCGTACATGTAGCTGGAGACGTTGTCCTGGAACAGAGCAGGGTCGGTGTGATTGAAATTGTTGGCGTCGTAGCTCGGGTAATCCGCCCAGGCCACGATTCCACCCGTCGTCGGGTCCATGATCAGCACGCTTCCGCTCTCGGCCTTGGCGTACTTGATGCCGTCCGCCAGCGCCTGCTCCGCCTGGTACTGGACGTTGGCGTCGAGTGACAACACCAGGTCGGACCCGTTGACCGGGTCCTGGTGCGTGTGCGTGCCGAGCACGATCTCCCGGTTGGCCAGGTCGCGGTAGCTAGAGATGTAGCCGGGCGTGCCGGCCAGCTGCTTCTGGTAGTACTGCTCGAGCCCACGCTGGCCCTGCCCGTCGTAGGTGACGAATCCGAGCAGGTTCGCCGCCAGGCTCGAGCCCGATGCGATTCCCGGCAGATACGAGCGCTGCGTCTCCTCTTCGAGCCCGACCCCGGGAAGCTTCAGCGCCCGCAACTGGTCGGATTTGGCCTTGGCGAAACGGCGCAGAACGTAGGCGAACTTCGATCCCGACCCGAGCGTCTGCAGGGTCTTCGCTTTGTCGACGCCGAGCACGCTGGACAGGCCGCTGGCGACCCGCTCGCGGTCGGCCGGCGCCACCTGGTCAGGTGAGACGAATGCCGAATAAACCGTCGTGTTGACGACCAGCTGGGTCATGTTGCGGTCGAAGACCGCGCCCCGGACCGCCGGCAGCTCGACCACCTCGTGGTATTGCGCCTGGGCTTGCGCCGAGAGCTGCACGTGGCGAAACACCTGCCAGTAGGCGAGGCGCCCCCAGACGGCGCCCGCGAGCAGCGCCGCGATCGTCAGCAGCGTGAGGATGCGCAGGCGCGCACCCATGACGTGCTCGACTCGCGGGGCCCTTTTGCGAAGAGCCCCTGAGCTCAATTAGTGGCTGGCCGCCAGCACGTCGCGCGTGCCGCCAATCTTGTTGAAGATCGCCGCCGCGTAGCGCGCCCACAAGGGGGTACCGTCGGTGCCCGATTCGCCGGCGGGCCTGAGCAGGTCGATCGCGATCTGCTGCGCGGGGACGTAGGCGACGGGCGACACGCGCTGCATACCGCTCTGTGCGGCCTGCTGCTGGACCTGAGCGGGCGCGTGCAGCGTCACCTCCTGGTAGCGCAGCTGGTCTTGCTCGGCAATGAGCTGGCGCTGCTGGTCCTGGAGGCGCGTGATGTCGTACGACGACTGGGTGACCTGCGCGGCGAGCGCGAGGTAGAAGAGGATGCCGATCAGCGCCACCCCAAAGGCGAGGTAGGCATGCGCATAGGTGTTGAGCTGCAGGCGATCCGACGCCACCGCGCTCGCCACCTGCACGAATCCGCGCGTGCGCCGACGCCGGCGTGCCGGGGCGTGCTGGGGGGCCGCGGCGCCGAGGCGGCGCCGGGTGAGTATTCGGGTCGATGTCAAGACGTGTGCCTCATTTGTTGCTGGGTTTCCTCGTGGGGTGTTGTTGCACCCCCACCGGCCCTTCGGGCCACCTCCCCGCGGAGCGGGGAGGGATCTTTTTGAGTTGTGCCTGGCGCCCGGCGGGGTGACCGGACGCCAGGTCTTGGGTGGAAGGGGATGGGGTCAGATCTTTTCCGCCACCCTCAACCGCGCCGACCGGGCGCGGGGGTTGGCCGTCACCTCCGCCTCTGAGGGGCGCACAGGACGGCGGGTGACGATACGGAGGGTTGCCCGGTGGCCGCAGGTGCAGACTGGCTGCTGGGGTGGGCAGATGCAGTCTTTTGACTCGACGTTGAAGAATGACTTCACCAAGCGGTCTTCCAATGAATGGAAGCTGATCGTCGCCATACGACCACCGGGTTTGAGAATCCCAAGAGCTGCTCTAAGTCCTGCCTCGATCTCGCCGAGCTCGTCGTTGACGGCGATGCGGATGCCCTGAAACGTTCGCGTTGCAACGTTGATGTCGCGAGGCCATGCCCCTCGGGGGATGGCCGCTTCGACGGCGGCGGCCAAATCAAGGGTCGTGCGCAGCGGGCGGCGCGCCACGATGAACTGTGCGATCCGGCGCGCCCAACGCTCCTCGCCGTACTCACGCAGGATCCGCTCGAGCTCTCTTTCGTCGAACCCGTTCACGATCCGCGCCGCGTCGAGTGTGGCAGTGGTGTCCATCCGCATGTCCAGGGCACCCTCGCCGCGGAAGCTGAATCCGCGTTCGGGGGCGTCGAGCTGGACGCTCGAGAGACCGAAGTCGAAAAGGATCACATCCGCCGGCACAAAGCCGGCCCTTCGCGCGAGGGCGTCCAGGTCGCCGAAACGACCATGAACGACGACCGCCGCCGGCCCGTAAGCGGCCAGCGCCGATCGCGCGGACTCGACGGCGGCGGGATCGCGGTCGATCCCGAGCAGCCGGCCGCCTGGCTCGATCCTTTCCAGGATCTGGCGGGCGTGGCCCGCCTGCCCCACGGTGCTGTCGATCGCGACCGCACCCGGCTGGGGCTTGAGCAGCTCTATTACCTCTTGTGAAAGTGCAGGTTGGTGCCGGCTCAGCGTCCCGAGATCACCCTGTCAGCGAACTCTGTAAAGCGCCCTTGCGCGTCGGCGTTGTAGCTGTCCCATCGGCCCTCGGGCCAGATTTCCACTCGCGATCCCATGCCGATCACCATCGCCGTCGACGGTGACTCGATTCCCGTCAGCCGGCGCTGCTCCATCCCGAGCGTGATCCGGCCCTGGCCGTCCGGCTCGAACGCCTCCGACATCGAATAGAGCGTCCGCGCCAGCGCTCGCTGGTCGGGACCCGGCAGGGGGCTGCGAAGCTCCTGCGCCAGCGCGTCCCACAGGTCCGGCGGATAGATCGCCAGCGCGCTGTCCTGGCTCACCGAGACGTAGCTCCCCTCCGGCAGCTGCTTGCGAAATGCCGCTGGGATGGCGAGCCTTCCTTTGTCGTCCACGCGGACCCGATGTGCCCCGGTGAACACTCATTGGGCCTCCCAGAACTTGAGCGAAGCGCGCTTCTGGCGCGCACAAAGACCACAGCCGCAGCCATGGAGCTCCATCGGGAGGGGGTTGCCCAGCTTGTCGAATCGATGGTTCAAAGGCGCGTAAGCACGGAGCCAAAGGTCCCTAGCGAGCTGCGGCGGGTTGAGGAACGTCTCCATCCGGTTCACCCGGAGCGGACGGCTCATCTCGGCCATTCAGCGAGGCCTCGTGCTCGTGGGCCTCGCCGGCCCCATCGCGGCTGCGGGGAGAAGTAGCGTAGAGGAGGTGTATGGCGTGCCGTACTTGGACGTAGGGTGCGACGTATGTTTCCACGATGCTTGGTTCACCACTTCTCCCCACTGATCACCGCGATTCGCCGCAAACCTTAACAACGCCGCTTGGCACTGTCAATACCTTTACCACAAGATGTAGAGCGACCAAACACAGGCCTTGTGGGCCTAGCCCAGCATCTTGTGGTTTCGAAATTCAAAGCCCCTAAATGCTGTAGCCGAAGGTGATAGTGACGAACATTAGTTTGGGGCCGAAGCAAAGTGGGGAGTTTGATGGCGAAGGCCGGTCCTTGCGGTTCTAGCCGCTCCTCTTGAGGAGCCCGAGGCGCTTGGCGCGGTTCTCCGCCCACGCGAAGATGAGGATGCTCACAGGGATCAGCACGGCACCCATGCCCAGCAGGATGCCGATCGTCAGCAGCTGCTCCCTCATTCCGACGCCGTCGAGAAGGCTCTGGCGGATACCGGCCAGGGCGTAGGTCAGCGGTGACGCCGCGCCGGCGATCTGCATCACCGCCGGCAGCACCGACAGCGGGTAATAAACGCCGGAGACAAGAAGCAGAAAACCCTGCACGGCAATCGACATCTGCTCGCCCTTCTGCGGCGAAAGCAGCGGCAGGACCGCCGTGAGGATGCTGAGGCCGATCAGAGGCGCCGTCGACGCGGCAAGAACAGCCAGGGCGGCCGGGATGTCCGCATGCGAGAAATCCAGGCCGAACATCATCGACGCGATGATCAAGACCACGAACGTGCGAGCCAGCCCATAGCCGATGGCGAACAAGCAGATGCCGAAGAGATGCGTGATCCGCCGCACGGGCGCCATGAACGTGTACTCGATGGTGCCCTCCCAGCGCTCCCAGCTGATCGCGAACGCCGCCTCCATGAAGACAAGGGAGAGGTAACCCCACAACAGCGCGCCGACCAACAGGTAGAGCTGTGCGCGGTGGAGGTCGAACGAACCGCCGCCGACGCCGAGAGTTCCGAGCCCGGACGCGAGAAAGCCGATCGACAGCACGCTGACCAGGCTGTAGAAGAGCCACACGACCTCCCAGACCCAGTAGCGCTTGACGACGTGCAGCTGCCGCTCGGCGAAGCCAAACAGCGCGTTGAGCTCAGTGTGTCGAGCCTCGATCACCTCTCCTCGACCTCCTCCCCATCGAGCTCGAAGCGCTTGCCCGAAAGGATCATGAAGACGTCTTCCAGCGTGGCCGGCTTGCCGTCAACGGCGTAGCGCCGGCACAACTCGTCAGGGGATCCGTCGGCGAGCACGCGACCCGCGTCCATCATCAGGACGCGGTCGCACAGGGCGGCGGCCTCGTCCATGTCATGCGTGCAAAGCAGCACGGTGACCTCTCGCTCCGCCCTCAGCATCTGGAGCAGCGACTGCACCTCCTTCTTCGAACGCGGGTCGAGGCCGGTGGTCGGCTCGTCCATCAGCAGCAGCGAGGGTGCGGTGAGGAAGCTCCTCGCGATGGCCACCTTCTGCTGCTGTCCGCGCGAGAGCTGCTTCATCGGCTGGTCGAGGGTGTCGAGGGGCAGCCCAAGCTTGTCGAGGATCTCGACGACCCTTTCGCGCGTGCCACCCAAGCCGCCGCCGTAGAGACGCGCGGCATAGAGCATGTTCTCCCAGGGGCTGAGCTCCTTGAAGAAGGCGGCCTCGACCGACACGCGGTTCACGTGCTTGCGCACCGACAGCGGCTCCGCCACCACGTCCCACCCGAAGACTGTGGCCCGACCTGCGTCCGGGGTCAGCAACGTGCCTAGGATCCGGATCAGCGTCGATTTCCCGCTGCCGTTGGGCCCGAGGATCCCGGTGATGCCACCTGCTTGGATGACGAGGTCGAGCTCGTGGAGCGCCACCTTGTCCTTCCACTCGCGGCGCCACCAGGGCGCGCCTGATTCGCGCTCCAGGCGCCTGAAAGCCTTGCTTATGCCTTGCAGCTCGACGGCTGCTGAAGTCATTGCCTGTCTACTCCTGTTCAAGTTCAAACGACAAAAAGAAAGGACCGTGGCGGTGCCCAACTACCGCACGGTCCTTGGAGTGGTCTAGAGGGTGGTTACAGGTTCGGACTCAATGTGCGGTCAGAAGGCAGACTTCGCCCTCGCCGGCGAAGAGCTCCTTCGTGATGCCGCCCATTGACACAACTCCTGACAAGACATGGACACACCCGGGTGGGTGTGGAGATCGGGCTTAGAGTAACCGCGCTCCGGCGCGAAGTCAAGATCAGCCGGCCGCCTCGAGCTGGTCGACCACGAACGCGGAGACGAACGCCTCCTCGCGCCACGATTCGTATCTGCCGGATGGGCCCGAATGCCCTGAGCCGAGGTCGGTCTTGAGGAGGATCGGGCGGGCCGAGAGTGTCGCTGAGCCCGGCGGTTACGAGCGTCGCCGGGTATGCGGCGCGGTGCACGTTGTCATATGGCGAATAGCTCTTCATGTACTCGTAGAACTCGGGGTCGTTGGGGTCGCCCCACTCCTCATACTCGTTGACCGTCAGCGGGATCGACTCGTCGAGCATGGTCGTCAGCACGTCGACGAACGGGACCTGCGCAACCGCGCATCCGAACAGGTCCGGCCTGGAGTTCAACACCGCTCCGATGAGCAGGCCGCCCGCGCTTCGGCCTCGAATGGAAAGCTTCCGCGGGTTCGTGTAGCCCTGCTTGATCAGCTCGAGGGCGCATGCGATGAAGTCGTCGAAGGTGTTCGTCTTGCACAGGAACTTGCCGTCCTCGTACCACTCCCGCCCCATCTCGCCTCCGCCCCGGACGTGGGCGATCGCAAACACGAAGCCGCGGTCGAGAAGGCTGATGCGGGCGGCGTCGAACATGGGATCGCTCGGGATCTCATAGGCGCCATAGCCGTACAGCATCGTGGGGTTTGTGCCGCTCCTAAGCAGCCCCCGGCGGTAGACGATCGACAGCGGCACCAGCACCCCGTCGGGAGCGGTCGCCCACAGCCTGTCGGCGACGTAGTCCGCGCGGTTGTAGCCGCCGGGGACCGGCTGCTCCTTCACGAGCGTCCGCTCGCGGGTGTTCATGTCGTAGTCAAAGGTCGACCAGGGCGCATTGAGCGAGGTGTAGAAGAACCGCATCACCGTGCTCTCATAAACAGGGTTGGAGCCGGCGAAGGCGGTGTACGCGGGATCGGGCTGGTCGACGATGTGAATCTCGCCGCTCCGGGAATCGAGAACCTCGAGCCGCTGCAGCCCATCCGAACGCTGGCCTAGGACGACGTGGTGGGCATGCACGTCGATGGCGTTGATACGTACGCCGGCGCGCTCCGGCACCAGCTCCCGCCACCTCTCACGGCCGGGACTGTCAAGCGGAGCGGCCATGAGGCGGAAGTTGCGCGCGCCATCGTTGGTGAGGATGAGGAAGAGATCCTCCTGGTGGTCGGCGGAGTACTCGATCCCGTGCCGGCGGGCCTCGATCAGCATGGGTTCGCCTTCAGGCTGTTCGGTCGGCAGGTAGCGGCTCTCGCTGGTCACCTGGCTCGAGGAGGTGAAGATGATGTACCTCTCGCTCTTGGTCATCTCGACGCTGAGCTCGAAGCGCTCGTCGTCCTCCAGGTCGCGCCCGCTTGTCAGGTCGCGATAACGGAGCTGGTGCAGCTCGTTGCCGGTGACGTCGACGGCGTAGGCGAGGATGTTCTCGTCCGGGCTGCGTTCGACGAACCCAAGATCGAAATAGTCGTGGCCGCGCGCGAGCTCGTTGACGTCCAGCTCGACCTCTTCGGGCGCCTCCATCGATCCCATGCGCCGGCAGTGGATCTCGTAATCCAGGCCCTCGACCGTCCGCACGTAGTGCCACCACCCCTTGAAGAAGGTGGTCGGCGAAACATCCGTTTGCTGGATGCGGGCGACAATCTCCTGGTAGAGCCTTTCCTGGAGCCCCGCCGTCGGGGCCACGGCGGCATCCGTGTGCTCGTTCTCGGCCTCCAGGTAGGCAACAACCTCCGGGTTGGCTCTCTGGCGTAGCCAGAAATAGGGGTCGATCCGGGTGTCCCCGTGCTTGGTGAGCACGGTCGGATGCTGGGCTGGGACGGGGGGCCTCGGGGACGGGACCGGCTCTTCCATGGGGGATACATCCTGCCAGGTTGGGGCGGCTTCCAAACTACCCTCCGAGACCGATTTTGAGGTCCATGTCGATCACCAATGGAACCACTCTGGGGGCCCCTCTACCGGTCAAAATCAGTGTGTAAAACGTCCTATTTCCGGCCGCTGGAGCCCAGGCTGGATCTAGGGCTGCTTCGCGAGCTTGAAGGCCTTACGGACCAGGCTCCGGACGGCCGGCTTCTGGGCGTCGGCCGGGGAGCGGAGTGCGACGAAGCGGGAGTCCTTTCCGGTGCCCTGGAGGAGGCCGCTGCCGTCGTCGAGCTCGCGGCCACGGTAGAAGAAAAGGGCCGAGTGCTCGGTGAAGGTGCCTACTCCGACCACATTGGCGCCGTCGACGGCGTAGCGCGCGATCTTGTACATCGCGCTTTTCGACCGCGGCGGCCGGCTGTGGTACGTGATCTCCTCCGCCCTCGGAGCGGCCTCCTTGACCGTCCGGATCGCAGCCTTCACCGTTGGCCGCACAGCCGCCGGCGCGTTCTTCAGGTGTTCGGAGAGAGGGACGTCACTCGTTCTGGGCATCGGACTGATTATCCCTCGCCCACTTCACCCGCTAGATTTCAACCGTGAAAGCAACTCAGTGGAATCAGAAGACCATCGACGAGTTCCGTGTCAAGAAGGGCCTTGGAGTCGGCATGTGGGGCGACCACGTGCTGCTGATGACCGCGAAGGGCAGAAAGAGCGGCGACGATATCACGACGCCGCTCGTATATGGCCGCGACGGCGACGACTACGTCATCGTGGCGTCGAAAGGCGGGGCTCCGATGCATCCAACGTGGTTGGGGAACATCAAGGCGGATCCGGAGGTCGAGGTCGAGGTGGCGAACGCCGGCGGGACCGAGAAGTTCAAGGCGCGCGCCCGGGTCATCGACAGCGGCCGTGAGCGGGACCGTCTCTTCAAAGAGATGACCAAGATCTGGCCCGCGTTCGCCGACTACCAGACGCGGACGGAGCGCGTGATCCCGGTAGCCGTCCTCAAACGTCAGCGCTGACGGGGCGGTGCCTGAGTATGTCGACCTTCCCATTTATCACGAGGAGCTGGCCTCAGCCCTAGGGTTCGGCCCGTCCGACCTCGACGCCAACCGCGCGGGCACGCTGTCGGCATCCCAACGATCCGCCCTCCTGGGCAGCGAGGCCAGGCGGATGGTCGCGAGCGGGGTGAGCCTCCTGATCGCTCTTGGATTCGTCGCGGCCGCAATTGCGATCGGCGTCACAACTGGCCTGTCGGTGCGCATCCTGGTGTTTGCCGCGGTGGCTCTATTCGTGGCCGGCCTGCTTGCCTTCAGCTCCATCAAGCTGTGGCGGGACATCAGCGCGGGAGACGTCTTGAGCGTGCAAGGTTTCGTGAACCCCGGCATGAAGATAAAGCCGGTCGGCCGATACACCGTCCCCGACTTTTATTGGGACGTCGGCGATCAGCGATTTCACATACCTGGCAACGCCTACGGCGTCCTCACACCCGCGCCGCACCGCCTCTATTTCTTGCCGCTCACCCGGCGAATCGTGTCCGCCGAACCGATCAGCGGCTGATGTCAGACGTCCAAGCGCCAGGCCGGTACTAGACTCGGCACCATGGCCCACAGCCCAGAACATCCGGCACCTGCCGATGACCTCACGGCCGCCACGCAGAAACCACTGTCCGTTGCGATTCCAGGAGGTCTCGCAACGGTTGTCGCCGCCTTCGCCGGCGCGGCCATCTTAGGAGGCATCTGGTTGCGCTATCGCCGGTCCAAGCGGAAGCCGCGCCGCGGTAACGATCTAGCCGGACTTTCCTAGCTCGGGCCGCGGCGGTTCGACAGGCTGCGCCGAAATTCACGCCGGCGACTGGCGCTCCTCCGCTCGGTCGTGGAATAGGGATGCGTCGTTATCCGGCGCTCGGCGCCGCGTCGATCGGCGCCGGCTCGCCTGCCGGCGCTCCTTCTCTCGTCCATGGGCGCACTTCCTTTCGCCTGCATTTCCGCCCTCCTTGCTATCAAGCTCGCGGCGGCCTCGCCAGGCGATGCGGTGGGCCATATTTTGCGAGGAGACAGAGCGGGTCCGTCTCCTCGCTACTTTGAGAACGCCCTGAAAGTCAAAACGACCGTATAAATTCCGGTAAACACTCATATGGTGATGACAACCTTCCCTCGAGCGTGTCCCGCTTCGAGGTATCCGATCGCGGCAGGGGTCTCACTCAGGGGATAGGTCCTGTCGATCACCGGGGTCACTTTCCCGGCCTCGAGAAGCCCTTTTAGAAGCATCAGATCCTCTTTGCCGAGGTTCGCCAAGAAGAAAGGAACCACCTTCCGGCTCGCACCTACTGAGGTGAGGCCTACCGCAGCCGTGTGGGCCAAAGGTCCGAGCAGTCGATTGGTGCTCGGCCCACCGACCACAACGAACGTTGCCTTCGGGGCCAGCACGCGCTTGCACTCTGACCACGACCGACTACCCGCGATGTCGAGCATCAGGTCGTAGCGCTGGTCGCTCTGCGCGAAATTCTCTTTGGTGTAGTCGATGACCGTGTCCGCTCCTATCGAGCGCACCATCTCAACGTTCTTCGTGCTGCAGACGCCGGTCACCTCTGCTCCAAACGACTTGGCGATCTGGACGGCAAACGTACCCACTCCACCGGACGCCCCGTTGATCAAGACCTTCTGCCCTGGTTGGATGTGCCCGTGGTCACGAAGACCCTGCAGCGCGGTGACCGCGGCTACAGGGACGGCCGCCGCCTGCTCAAACGTGAGCCCGGCCGGTTTGAGCACCATGGCTCGATCCTCGGGAACACACATGTATTCCGCGAAGGCTCGGCTTCTCCCGCCGAACACCTCGTCACCGGGCTTGAACCCAGTCACGTTTGCGCCGACGGACTCAACCGTCCCGGCGAAGTCAACGCCCATCACCTCGCTCTTCTTTGGTTTGCGCAAGCCCATCCCCATGCGCATCAGGTAAGGCTGACCTCTCACGGTGTGCCAGTCGAGTGGGTTGACGGAGGCTGCGTGAACTCGAAGGAGCACATCGCCGTCACCCATCGCCGGCCGCTCGATATCGACCAGCTCGAGCGTTTCGGGCGCGCCATACACGTTCTGGACGATTGCCTTCATGGAGCTCTCATTGCTTGATCGTGAGGACGACGTTCCCCGTCTTTTGCTGCGTTTCGACGTACTTCGTCGCCTCGATGACGTCCTCCAACCGGTAGCGTCGATCGATTACCGGCCGGTACTCCCCCGCCTCGATGAGCCCCTTGAGGAACTGGACGTCTTGTTTCGGCTGTCGAGGCGGTATCTGGAACACCACCTTCTTGCCTCGGAACCGCGGAGTCCACAACGCCAGGAAGAGATTCTCGAACCCGTCGGTAGGCAGGTAGAGGCCGCCAGGCTCCAGCGAGTCGAGACAGTGCCTGAACGAGACCTTGCCGACAGCGTCGAAGATGATGTCGTACGTTTGGCCGTTCTTGGTGAAGTCTTCGCGCGTGTAGTCGATCACTCTGTCCGCTCCGAGGGATCTCACGAGCTCGACGTTCTTCGTGCTGCACACCGCGGTCACGTCTGCGCCGAAGTGCCTGGCCAGCTGCACTCCCGCGGTGCCGATGGCCCCAGACGCACCGTAGACAAGGATCCTCCGCCCTTTCCGAAGATCTGCCAGCTTCAGGCACATCAGGGCGTTGAGCGCTCCGTCGGTAATCGGCGCAGCTTCCTCGAACGTCATGCCGGCCGGCAGGCGCGATATTCGAGCGCTTTCGCGTACGCACATGAACTCAGCGTGGGCTCCGAACCTGAGCCCGCTGTTGCCGAAGACATGGTCGCCGACCGCGAACTCTTTGACGGCTGCGCCGACGGCTTCGACCTCCCCGGCATACTCGCTCCCGAGGATCCGCCGGCGCGGCCGGCGGACACCCGAGACCAGGCGGCTGAGCAGCGAGATGGCCAGCCCGCTCCCTCGATTGGCTTCACGGGTGTGGACGTCCGACCGGTTGACCGTGGTGGCGTGGACCTTGACGAGGACCTCGTCCTCGTTCGGGATGGGCTGGGCCACCTCTTCGATCCGAAGAACCTCCGGCGGCCCGTACTTGTCATACACGACCGCTTTCATTTGCCCTTTCCGCCGTTGATGGTGAGGACTACGTTCCCGGTCTTCTGCCTCGTCTCCACGTACTTGGTGGCCTCGATCACATCCTCCAGCGGGTAGCAGCGGTCGATGACCGCGCGATATTTCCCGGCCTCGATGAGGCCCTTGAGGAAGAGGACATCCTCCTTCGTATAGCGGGGTGGTATCGGGAAGATCACTCGCTTTTCTCCAAGCAGCGAGGTCAGCGGCGCCAGGATGATGTTCTGCAGCCCGTCGGTCGCGTTGTAAATGCCGCCCGGCTTGAGCGAGCCCCTGCACCGGCTGAACGAGAGCTTGCCGGCAAAGTCGCAGATCGCGTCGTACCTCTCGCCGTTCTTCGTGAAGTCTTCCTTCGTGTAGTCGATGACCCTGTCGGCCCCGAGTGATCTCACCAGGTCGAGGTTCTTGGTGCTGCACACCGCGGTCACGTCGGCGCCGAAGTACCTGGCCAGCTGCACTCCCGCGGTGCCGATCGATCCAGACGCGCCGTAGACGAGGACCCTCTTCCCCTTCCCGACACCGGCCGGTCTCAGGCCCATCAGCGCGAGAATCGCCCCGTCGCAGACCGCCGCGGCCTGCTCGAAGCTCATGCCCGCCGGCTTGAGCGCCAAGGGGTCGCTCTCACGCAGGCTGACGAACTCCGCGTTCGTCCCGAACCTGAATGCAGGCGTGCTGCCAAAGACATGGTCGCCGACCGCGAACTCGCTGACGGATGCGCCGACGGCTGCCACCTCTCCCGCCAGCTCGGTACCGAGGATCCGCTGCTTCGGTCGGCGTAAACCAGTGAGGAAGCGGGCGAAGAACGGGTCTGCTGCACGAAGACCACAGTCCGTGCGGGTCACCGTCGTGGCGTGGACCTTGACGAGCACCTCATCATCCTTGGGAACAGGTCTCGGTACGTCTTCCAGGCGCAACACCTCCGGCGGGCCGTAGCGGTCGTGGACTACAGCTCTCATGAATGTCCCTTCCTTCTTGCGTTCGGCTGCGAACGCCGGATCGGGCTGCCGTGCCTCCACATCCGCCCCGCTCGATACAGCTCCGCGGGCTTACCGCCGGCCGTGCCAGGCCGTGCTCGGCGCCCGGTGGGGATCACCCAGCCTGACTCGGTGACCACGCTGCGCCGGAAGTTGGCGCCGTCGAGGCGGACGCCCCAGACGGCTTCGTACACAGCTCTGAGCTCGGCGACTGTGAACTTCGGTCCGACGAACGCGGTGGCGATGCCGGTTAGGTCGAGGTCGACACCTACCCGCTCAACCGCATCACGCACGATCGTCGAGTGGTCGAACGCCAGCTCGACCCTCCGGTTCAGCACGTCGGTGACGGGAATCAGGGCGGCCGACGCCGCATCGGTGCCGGCTTCGATTCCACCCACCTCAGGCAGGACCGTGAAGTAGGCGACCGTCACGACGTTCATTCGAGGGTCGCGGCCAGGATCCCCGTAGGCCCCGAACTGGGTGAGCAGGCTCGCGCCATTGACGCCGGTCTCCTCAGCCAGCTCACGTTTGGCCGCCTCGTCGAGAGTCTCGCCAGGACGCTTGAAACCACCCGGGATCGCCCACATCCCCTCGAACGGCGGCACGCCCCGGCGCACGAGCAGCACATGGAGCCGGCCGTCGGACATCGTCAAAACAACCACGTCTACAGTCACAGCGAACGCGGGGAACTGTGATGGGTCGTAGCCGGACACCACGCCCGAATTACCGGTTTTGGTCGTCACGACTCTTATCCTAGCAGCAAGTTATGGTCTTGTCGACCAGAACAGTGGGAAAGGGGTGACTGGCGAAGCGAGACATTTGATCGGACAATGCATGGGCCAATGCTTACGCACAACTCATCTGGCAACTACCGCTTCCTGGCTGCCGAGGGCCGGCCATTCTCAGGCGGCGCGATCGCCGACGAAGGCTACGACCTTGCTCACGCCAGGTTCGATCGCCCACTTCCTTTGGAAGTAGGGCTCCAGGCCGCCGCAAGACACGTCGCCGCGATCGGACGGACGGTGCATGCCATCGCTGGTTTCGAGCTCCGGATCCCACAGCCGCTGACGAACGAGGGCTTCGCGACCTTCAACCAGCGATACGTCACCAGCTTGAGGCGCCTCGGTATCGGGGTTGACGGCCTTCTACCGGCGGGGCGGACCAACGTGGCACCCGTGGCGGGCGCTGTCTCGGAGCCGAGCCTTTATGCGGTCTCCTATACGATCCCCGGACACCGAAATCGCCCGGCGTTCGTGCTTTCAGGCGCGCCCGAAGACGAAGCAGGCGATACCGCCGCAATGCTCGATTCGATCATGCGGGTGCTGTCGAATCGGTTGGGTGAAATCGGAGCCGGGTGGGACGATGCCACAGCGATCCAGCTGTATGGGGTCGATGACTTTCAGGATCACGTGGTCGACAGAGTCCTGAGCAAGACCGGCGGAGCGACCGTCCATGGAATTCATTGGTTCCCGTCCCTCCCGCCGATACAGGGCTTGAAACTCGAGATCGACGTTCGATCCGCAGGAATGGAACTCGTTGTACCGAGGGTTTAGCCCGCCTGCCTGATCACGCCGATATGCCGGAACCAGCTCGCGAGAAGTGGTTCAAGAGCGGCAACCTGCTCGACCGTGCCTTCGCCATCGGAATCATCCTCAAGGGCCTCGATGGGGTCCTCGAGGTGGTGGGTGGCGTCGTCTTGCTCATCATCAGCCCAACGACTATCGACAATCTGAGCAGAGCTCTGACTCAACACGAGCTCTCACAGGATCCCCATGACTTCCTTGCCACGCATCTGCTGCATGCCACCGGAAGCCTTACAGGATCGTCGTTGGAGTTCGGTGCGGCTTACCTGGTGTTGCATGGCGTAGTCAAGATCGTCCTGGTGGCAGCGCTCCTCAGAGACCAGATCTGGGCCTACCCGTGGATGATCGTTTTTCTGATCGTGTTCATCGTCTACCAGGTCTACCGGATGACATTCGCATTCTCCATCGGGCTCCTGGGCCTGACGATCTTCGACCTCATTGTGGTCTGGCTCACCTATACGGAATATGGAAAGCAGCGGGCGGCCCGGGCGGAGCACGGCTCGGTCCGGACGCAGGCGCCGTAGCCCTGCAAACGACGAACTGTCCGTTGAATCGGGCCGCCAGCTGCATTTCGGGTGGTTGCCCATTCACCCGAGAGATCGGCGATCCGTGGTAACGAGGCGCCGGTCAGCCGGCGGGCTCGGCCTCTGGACGGGGGATGTACTTGCCCGGATCGCTGTCGAAGGATTCCTTGCAGCCCGCCGAGCAGAAGTAGTAGGTCTCGCCCTTCTGAAACGAGCGATATTCCGCACGGTCGGTGTCGACCTTCATTCCGCAGACCGGATCGACCGCTGATCCGTGTCTCTCCATTTCTCCTCCTGGCATCGCTGCCGTAACGTGTGAATGCGGCTGGCTGGCGTGTTCGAGCTGCGCCACCTGAGCCGCGTACCGGTCCGGATACTTTTCGAAGGTCGAGCGGCAGGCGGCTGAGCAGAAGTAGTAAGTGGTGCCCATGAGCTCCACCTTCTCTTTTGCCGTGGCCGGATCGACGCTCATTCCGCAAACCGGGTCTCGGACAACGTCCGCACCAGCGTCCGATCGGCGGGCATGAGCGCGTAGCATCTCGATGCCGCCGGTCGTCACGAACCGCCATGCCACGACCGCCATCACGACCAGAAAGGCGATGTCGAGGAAGGTCGTGTAGTTCCAGGTCGGCTGGGTTTCGAAGACCGCGACGTGGTGATTGGTGGGAGCCAGACCGAGAAGCTGGAAGGCGCCACCGACCAGGAACCCGGCCAGCGCCATCGCGACGTACGAGACGACGAACAAATACACCGCTGTCCGGCCGCCGTAGTACTTCCGATAGATGTTCAGGATCGGCAGGATGATCAGGTCGGCGAAGATGAAGCTGACCACGCCGCCGAAGCTGATTCCGCCGTTCCAGAGCACGACCGCCAAAGGCACGTTCCCGACCGAGCAAACGAAGCTGAGCATCGAGATGACGGGGCCGATGAGCGGTCCCCAGAACTCGTTGAGGGTCGGGTGGTTGGTCAGGAAGAACGCCTGCCACCAGCTGTTGGGCACCCAGGCTGCGAGCGCGCCGGCGATCAAAAAGCCCAGTCCCAGGTCCATATAGAGAGCGTTCAAGTCCATGTAGAACGCGTGCGAGATGGCAGTGAACGCGCGCCGCGAGAAGAGCCTGGAAAGAAAGGGCCCCTCAGTGATGGACACATCCATCTCGCCGTGCGCCTCGTGGGTCGAGCCGAAGACTCCGCGCTCAGCCTGACGCTTGGCGTCATCGACCATCCGCTGACGCAAGGTCACCTTGAAGAGGATCCACAGGATTATCGCCATCAGGAGACCGCCCGCGAACTCGGCGGCGACGAACTGCCAACCCAGAAGGACGAGGAGGACAAGGCCGAGCTCGAAAACCAGGTTGGTCGATGCGAACTCGAAGATGATCGCGTTGACGAAGGTGGCCCCTCGCCGGAAGAGTGCCCTGGCCACCGCAACCGCCGCGTACGAGCATGACGAGCTCGCCGCGCCGAGGCCGCACGCCAGCACGAAGCCCTTCAAGTCCGGCCTGCCCAGAGCACTCGTGACGGCCCGCTTCGAAACGACTGTCTGGATCATGGCCGAGATCAGGAACCCGAGGGCGAGAGGCCAGAGGACCTCCCAGAGCATGAAGAACGAGATCTGCAGGGCATGCAGGATCGCGTTGACGACGAACAATCCGGCCTAGCTCCTCACCAACCGCTCGACAGCGTCGTTGAGCTCCCGGACCTTTTCGCTTCCGCCGCCAGACCGGATCGCTTCCGTTACGCAATGCTCCGTATGGTCGGCGAGCAGCTGGAGCGCGACACTCTCGAGCGCCGCCCTGGTCGCGTTGACCTGGGTGAGGACGTCGATGCAGTAGCGATCCTCCCCCACCATCTTCTGGATCCCGCGCACCTGGCCCTCGATGCGCCTGAGTCTCGTCTCGATCTTTTGCTTGTCTTTCGTATAACCGGGCATGCGCCCAATTATACCCCCCGTGGGTATAGTAGAGGCGTGGATCACCCCCGCGACACCGCGATGCGCTCTTCAAATGAGCTGATGGGACACGGCGGCCACGCCGAGATGTCGATGGAGGGCATGGTCCAGGACATGCGCAACCGGTTTCTCGTCGCGGCCGTGCTGTCGGTGCCCATCGTCCTCTGGTCGTCGATCGGCCGGCAGGTCCTGCATTTCGGTGTTCCGGCTCCGTTCGGCCTGCGCGACGACGTCTTCCAGCTGATCCTGAGCCTGCCGGTAATCGGGTATTCCGGCTGGTTCTTTTTCGACGGCGCCGTGCGTGCCCTTCGGGCGCGGACACTGGACATGAACGTCTTGGTCTCGGTCGCCATCGCGGCCGGCTGGACCTACTCGGTCGTCGTCACCATCCGCGGGGGCGGAGATGTCTTCTACGAAGCATCGACGGTCCTGGCTGCCTTTGTGCTGCTCGGCCACTGGCTCGAGGTGCGGGCGCGGGGTGGTGCCAATGATGCCGTTCGCGCTCTGTTGAATCTCGCGCCGCCGCAAGCGCTCGTCATCAGAAATGGTGAGCAGGTCGAGGTGCCGACCTCCGAGGTGCGGGTCGGCGATCGGCTTTTGATCAAGCCCGGCGCCAAGGTTCCAGTAGACGCCGTCGTCGAGGTTGGGACCAGCGAGGTGGACGAGTCGGTCGTGACCGGCGAGAGCCTTCCGGTTTCAAAGGCGCCAGGTGGCGCATTGATCGGTGGTTCGATCAACAAGAACGGAACGCTTCGGGCCCGAGCGACGAGGGTGGGCTCGGAAACGGCTTTGGCCCAGATCGTGAAGCTCGTTCAGGAAGCCCAGAGCTCAAAGGCCCCCGGACAGCAGCTTGCGGATCGAGCCGCCTTCTGGCTGGTGTTGGTGGCGCTGATCGGCGGCACGCTGACGTTGATCGTCTGGCTGCTCGCTGGCCGCACTTTCAGCCAGGCCATCCTCTTCGCCATCACCGTTGTCGTCATCACCTGCCCCGATGCTCTTGGGCTCGCCACGCCGACGGCGATCATGGTCGGCACAGGGCTCGGAGCCAGGCGCGGGATCCTGTTCAAGAACGCGGCTGCAATCGAGGCATCCGCTCGAGTCCAGGTCGTGGTGATGGACAAGACCGGGACGCTGACGAAGGGCGAGCCCGAAGTCACCGGAATTCACGCCGACGGAATGTCTGAGGAAGACGTCCTGGCGTTGGCCGCGGCTGTGGAGCGAGACTCCGAGCACCCACTGGCCCAGGCCATAGTTCGCCGCGCGGAGCTGGCCGGCGTGGCCCGGCTCTCAGCGACTGGCTTTGAGAATGTGCCCGGGTATGGCGCGCTGGCCACGGTCGATGGCCATCGCGTAGCTGTGGGGAACGCGAGGCTGATGGGACGCGAAAACATCAGCCTGGGCGAGCTGGCAGACAAGCGCGACGCGATGGCAGGAGAAGGACGAACCGTCGTCGTCGCTGCGATCGACGGGCGCGCCGCGGCTTTGGTCGGCATCAGCGACGCTCCCCGGCCGACCGCGAAGGCCGCCGTCGAGGCCCTTCAGCAGCAGGGAGTCGATGTCGTGATGCTGACTGGTGACAACCCCGCCACCGCCGAACGCATCGCCCGCGAGCTCGGCATCCGCGAGGTGATGGCGGAGGTCCTCCCCGCCGACAAGGCGGGCAAGATCGCTGAGCTGCAGCGAGCGGGCACGAAGGTGGCGATGGTCGGCGACGGCGTCAACGACGCCCCCGCGCTGGCCCAGGCCGACCTTGGCATTGCGATCGGCGCCGGCACCGATGTGGCCATCGAAACCGCCGACGTGGTGCTCATGCGCTCTGATCCTTTCGACGTCGCCACCGCCATCACGATCGGGCGGGCAACGCTTCGCAAGATGCGGCAGAACCTGGCTTGGGCCGTGGGCTACAACGCGATCGCCATCCCCATTGCGGCCGGCATTTTTGAACCACAGTTCGGTCTCGTTCTTCGACCCGAGATAGCGGCTCTTTCCATGTCGGGATCGAGCCTGCTGGTGGCGGTCAACGCGCTGCTGCTGAGGCGTCTGAAGCTGCCGGCGTCGTAGCCGGCCGCATCGCCTTGTTGGTGACGCTAACGGTCGGGTCTAATACGGCGACAGCAGCCCGCGCAATTTGATGGCGGTGCAGATACCGGACTAGCTGACTCGGCTCCCGCGCATGGTTTGGGCCGCGACAGCGATGAGACCGAAGGCGATCACGCCGAGGCTGTAGACAACCGTCGTGGTGTGCAGACCAACCGAGGTGGCGGCAAAGCCCGCGGCCAGGGCCGGGAGGCTGAAGGCCAGGTAGGCGATGACGAGGGCGAACGCGAAGAGCTCGCTGCGTTCGCCGGGTGCAGCTAGGCGGGCCAGTGTGCCGAACGATGCGAGGGCGGACGCGCCGAAACCAACACCGGCGACGACGGTCCCGACGCCGGCCAGCGCCACGATGTGGGCTTCAACGCCGGCGAGAGTCAGCGCAGTCCCGGCCGAGAGCAGGATGGCGCTGATTCCCAGGACTCGGCTGATCGCCCAGGCCCTCAGCAAGAAGGCGGTGAGGGCGCCCGCGCCGCACAGCAGGGTGACTACGAGCCCGCCGATGAGGTGGTTGCTCAGGCCGAATATGCCTGCCGCGACCGAAGGCCCAAGCGATAGGTACAACCCGCCAAGCGCCCAGCTGGCCACGAGGATCGGGACGAGGGCAAACACGTCGGGGCGAAGACGGGCAGGAATGCCGAGGGTGGGGATCAGCGAGGCGATGGCGCCTGGGCGCTGTGCCGAGGTTTCGGGCATGCGGGCGACGACCACACCCGCGATGAGCGCTCCGGCCAGCAGCAAGGCGAAGACGAGGTGCGTCGGGGCGGGTGCGAGCTGGACGAGGGCGCCGCAGCCAAGCGATCCCACCGCCAGGCCGCTGATGGGCGCGACCCCGTTGACGAGGCCCGCGCGGCCAGGTGAGTGAGGCGGGTTCAGGTCGACCAGCGTGGCTCCGAGCGTGGAGAACGCAGCGCCGGTGGCGATGCCCTGCGCAACGCGAGCGACGAGAAGCACCGTGACATCGCCTGCGATGAAGAACAGGACGAACGCGACACCTTCCAGCGCGATCGCCGCGGCCAACACGGGTCGGCGACCGACATGATCTGAAAGACCACCGAGAACCAGGAGCGCGCCGATCAGACCGAAGACATAAACCGCGAAGATGACGGTGAGCGTCGTGGTGGAGAAACCCCACTCCCTCTGGTAGACGACGTACAGCGGCGTCGGGGCGCTCGCCGCTGCGGCGAAGAGCCCCAGGATGGCCGCGGTCGCTCCGAACGCGATCGGGAGCGAAAGGCGGCCGGTTGGGCCTACCGGCCCACTCTCCGGTTCCACAGTCGCGCTGACGTCGACGGTCATAGGGTTTCTTCTCCCCTGGCTTACGATTCGGGACAGCGGTCCCTCAACAGAACGGTCGGTATAGTATCATGGATATCGGCCGGTAGACAGACCGGTCGATAAAATCACCACTATGGCTCTGAAAAGCGCGGCGCGCACCACCACCGTTCCGAATGCCACCCAGCGACCATCGGCCCGAGATCGCTTGCTTGCCGCCGCCGATGAGCTCTTCTACGCACAAGGGGTTCATGTCGCTGGTGTCGCCCGCATTGTCGAGAAGGCCGGCGTCACCAAAGCATCGCTGTACAACACGTTCGGCAGCAAGGACGAGCTCGTACGTGCCTATCTCGAGAACCACTTCCGCAGACGGCAGGCACGCATCGCGGCAATTCTGGCTGCCAACCCAACGCCAAGGGAGCGCATCCTCGCCGTGTTCGCCGAGGTTGAAGGACTGTTGGCCAGGTCGGCGTTTCGTGGATGCCGGTTCATCAGCGCCGCCGCGGAGTCGCAGCCCGGCGAACCGGGAGAGGTCGTCGCCGAGAAGTATCGCGCCTGGCTCTGGTCCCTTTTCACCGATCTTGCCAAGGAAGCCGGCGCACGCGACGCCAAGCAGGTTGGTAGACAGCTGTTCCTGCTTTATGACGGCGCGGTGGACCAGGATCGGGATGCCGCGGCCAAAGCCGTGCGGTCCGCGGTCATCGCGTTGCTTGACACCGCGATACCTCCTAAGGCCAGCCGCCGGCGGGTACAGAGCCAGAGCCGTTAGGCCGAGCCGTCTGAGCCGGGTACGATCCAACGCTCATGGCCAGGTCGTGTCCGCAGCAGTCGCGCGGCGCTACCTCGTGCTGAGGCACCTGCTCGCCCCTCCCCGCTCCCTGCCCGCCGAACCTGCGGCGTGCGCGCGGTTGGTGCGGGCCGCTCTCGCACGCCAGTGACCGCTCGCCCCTACTGCTACCCTGCCGACGATGTCGCTCGACTAGGTCGCGGTTGATGAAACGCTGGTGGCTCGCTGACGGCTGAGCACGTCCGCCAGGTGAGTGAGCTCGATTTTGGGAAAGCGGCGCCGCAGGTCGGAGGCGTCGAAGGTCATGTCGATCGTGTCGAAAACCACCCCAGCTCCAATCATGCCGGCAAGGTCAGGCTTGAAGGGTCTCATGACCAACGACAGCAGTCGCATCATCGGTACGGGAATGTGTTTCACCACAGCCTTCCTGCCCGCAGCTCGCTCGATCTGACCAACCAGCTGATTGAACGTCAGGTTCTCGGGGCCTCCGACGGCAAGAATCGTCCGGCTGAGGTCCGGATCGAACAGCGCGACCTCGATTAAACGAGCAACGTCCTTGGCGGAGTTGAAGTTGATCGGATTGTCGCCACGGCCGAACACCGTGGCCTTGCCGTCCTTGATGATCGGCCCACCGACAATCTCGGCCCAAAGCTCCATGAAGGGGTTCGGACGCACGATGACCCAGTCGAGCCGGCTGGCTCGCAGCGCTTCCTCAGCGCGGTACTTCATGCGCGCAAGCTCCATCGAGTGGTCGGCCGAGGCGCCGTACATCGAGACGAGGACGAAGCGGCGTACGCCGGCAGCTTCCGCGGCCTTGATCAGGTTCAGGTTGCCCTCGTAGTCAACGGCCCTGGGACCAGGAGCGCCCGGTCCAAAACCTGTGATCGCCGAAACCACAGCCTCGACGCCCTCCAGAGCCGTCCCCAACATTTGAGGGTTCCGCGCGTCGCCCTGAGCAAATTGCGGAGTCTCACCCAAGCGCTGCCGCGCGCGGTCCGGATCGCGTGTGAAGACCCGGACTGGGAGGCCCTGGGCGCCCAGGTATGGAACCAGCTCGATCCCGAGGTTGCCGGTTCCGCCCGCGACCAGGATCATTGCCGCACCAGCTGATCGCGGACCGCATCGTCGACTGTGGCATCACTCTCATCCACCGGCTCGAGATAAAAGCGGGCCCAGCGAATGGCTTCGTCGTTCACACCGAAGACGATGACGCCCCTCATCCAGTGGGACCTCCCGTCTCGACGCGTGCCTCGCATCTCCCACTCGGTCCAGATGGTGTCGGCCTTGGCGGCGCTTCGAATCACCTCGGCGTGGATGTCCGGGACAAACGCGAAGATCTGCTCCCAATTCCGGCGCACCTGAGCCCGCCCGCGAAAGCCACGGGCAGGATGTGCCGGCGTCTCGTTCAGGTAGTCCTCGGAAAAACAAGCGGCCATGGCCTCGAGGTCGTGCTGGTTCGTCGCGCGGACCAACCGATCGATCGTCGCCAGAGATCCTTTCATGCCCTTTCCACCCATTCCCTATTTCGTTCCAGTAGACTGGAACCAATGGGGAGTATGAGCCGCAAGTCCCGGGCTGTCAAGAGCAAACGCTCGTATGACACAAGCCGGCGCCGAGAGCAGGCGCGCAGGAACCACGATCGAATCGTCGAGGTGGCCCAGCGGCGCTTTCTGCGCGATGGCTACGGACCGACCACCATCTCGGCGATCTCGCAGGACGCGGGCGTATCGGTTGACACCATCTACAAATCGTTTGGCGGCAAACCTGGACTGATCCGTGCGATGAGCGCGCGCGCACTCGAGGGCGTCGGGCCCGTACCCGCCGAGCAGCGGTCGGACGCGCTGCAATCACGCGAGGCAGATCCGCGAAAGCTCATCTCGCGCTGGGGCGTGTTCGTCACTGAGATTGCGCCGCTTGCCGCTCCGATCGCGCTCCTGATGCGCGACGCCGCCGGCAGTCACCCCGAGCTCAGGCCGGTTGTCGACGACGTGCACGCGGACCGCCTCCGCCGCATGACCGACAACGCGCGACGCTTTGCCGCCGCCGGTCATCTTCGCCCAGGCCTCACCGTGGCCGACGCTGCCAACGTGATGTGGACATATACCGCTCCCGAGCTATACGAACTTTTGGTTCTGCGCCGGGGCATGCCCCTCAAGACGTTTGGCCGATTCGTCGCCGACGCCATGATCGCCGCGCTGCTGTAGCGCAGTGAGGGAGGAATATCAGATCCCTGGCGTCGAGTTGATGTCGTTGTGGCCGAGACCCCAAAGCCGTCAATCTATGATCTGGAGCTACCGCGCCTCGGCGGCAAGCTTGAAAGCCTGTCCGCCTACTCGGGCAAGGTCATGCTGGCGGTCAACGTCGCATCGCGTTGCGGTTTCACGCCGCAATACGCCGGGTTGCAAGCGCTCCAGGACCGGTACGACGATCGAGGCTTCATTGTGGCCGGCTTTCCGTGTAACCAGTTCTTTCACCAGGAGCCGGGGACAGCCGAGCAGATTCAGGAGTTTTGCACCCTCAACTACGGAGTCACCTTTCCCCTCTTCTCGAAGCTGGACGTCAAAGGACCAAGCCAGCATCCCTTGTATGCCATTCTCAGCGGGGCCGCCGACGACTCTGGCAAGGCGGGCAACGTCAGCTGGAATTTCGAGAAGTTCCTCGTCGGGCGCGATGGACTCGTGGTGCGTCGTTTCCGCTCGAAGGTCGTTCCCGAAGATCCCAGGATTCTCGAAGCCATAGAGTCGATCCTGTAGCCCGGAACGCCGTCCGCCGTCAAAAACGGTGCAGGATCGGAATCCTGGGCGCCAGGACGTAATTGAGCTGGATCAGGATGATCAGAGCGATGCTGACCCAGGTCGGGAAGATCACGCACAGGGCGGTTGCGGCCGCGTACAGCGATTGGGCGATCAAGATGCGCCCGCGCATCAGGTGCGCCATTTCGGCCCTACCCTCCTCCCTGAAGAGCTTTGCGCGGAGGCCGTACAGGAGAGCCGCGAACAGTGTCGCGCCGAGCAGCACGATGTTCAGCCAGTATTCGATCAGCGCGGGCTTCAGCCAGTAAAAGCGAGCCAGCAACAGGGTCGAGAAAGGCACCATGGTCACCGCGAACAGAAACACAAGGTGGATCCACACATAATTGCGATTGCTGCGCGACAGCTGACCGAGCTGCGTGCCCTGTCCCAACCAGAAGATTCCAAGTGTCATGAAGCTCGTTGTGTAGACGAGCACGCTCGGACCGAGATTTTGCAACGCCTGCCAGAGCTGGCCCTCGGTGGTGCTCGACCCGTTCAAGACCGGCACCACGAGACCGAGGACGAGCAACGTCATGCCGACCGCGAAGATGCCGTCGGAGATGCCCGACAGCCGGTCCGGGCTGGTGCCGGAAAGGTCGGACAAACGACGTCGGCCACCGGGCTGCGGGCTCATGGCGGAAGGATGCCAGAGGTGCGTTGTTGACGTTGGCACGGCTGCTCTGCGATCTAGACGACCGAACTAGTCCAAGACGTCCGGAGTATTCAGTGCGTTCGATTGCATTCTTCGGCCTTCAAGGCCGCCGACGGACAGTCGCTCCAGGATCGGTCTTGCGTCCACTGCTTTGGAGCTGTGCAAACCGGTTGGCCGGACAGTGGCCGGCCGACTTCCAAAGCCAGTGAGAATCGTTTCGAGGACGGGCAGCGCGTGGAGCACCTGCTTCGACCTGATCAGCAGGTCCCACAGTGGCTCGAACTTTTTCCAACCTCCCGCATACGCCAGGTGTCGCAGTCTTGGCCTAAGCCCGGGCTTGGAGGACGCTCCCCGCCAGATAGATCCCCACCGATAGAACTCCCGGTACGCCCGCCAGTAGCCAGCCTCCAACTCTTGCGCCGTAAGTCTTTGGGGCTTGAAGACCACATGACGTGTGTCAAACAAATCCCAGTCGTGGTGTAGGACCCGGTTGTCCGCGTCCATCCGTCGGTACAGGGCGGTGTCCGGGTACGGAGTCAGAATGTGGTACGTCGCGGTTTCGATGCCATTCTCGACCGCCCATTCCACGGTGCGTTCGAAAACGTCGGGCCCGTCGTGGTCCATGCCGAAAACAAAGCTGCCGTTGACCATCACGCCGAGATCGTGGAGTCGGCGGATCGCCTCGGCGTAGTCGCGACCGATGTTCTGATACTTCCGTTGATCCTGGAGGTTTGCTGAGTTGACCGTCTCAAAGCCGACGAACAGGCTGCGCAGGCCTGACCGCACCGCCTTCTCCAAGACGACCGGCTGCTCGAGCACCGATTTGACTGTCCCCGCTGCCTGCCAGAGTCGCCCCATTCCGGCCATCCCGTCGAACAACGCCGCGGCAAAGTTGGGATTCCCAAAGAGGTGATCGTCGAGAAAGTAGAGATGCCTCCCCGGTAGTCGATCGATCTCAGCGAGTGCCCGATCGACCTCCATCGTGTAGAACTGCTTGCCTCCCTGGAAGAAGGCCACCTTGTAGCAGAAGTCGCATACATGTGGGCACCCGCGAGAGACGACGATTGAATTCGGCACCAGGTACAGGTGCCGCTTGATCAGGTCGCGGCGGATGGGCGGGAGAGCCGCCAGAGTTCTGTCGCGGGACTCGTAACGGGGCAGCGGCACTCCTTGTCGCAGGTCACCTAGGAATTGGGGCCAGGTGTCCTCGCCGGGGCCCAAGAAGATGTGATCGGCGTGCGCGGCGGCTTCATCGGGAAGTGACGTGACGTGCAGCCCGCCGAGCGCTACCCGAGCCCCACGCCGCCGGTAGTGATCGGCGATTTCGTAAGCACGCCTGGCCGATGTGATGTAGACCTGGATCACCACGAGATCGGGCACATCGTCCAGCCGAAGGCTTTCGACGTGCTCGTCACAGATCGTGACGTCATCTTCGCCGCCAAGGTAAGCGGCCAGGGTTGCAAGGCCCAGCGGAGGGAAGAGCGAGTACTTGATCGGCCGAAAGAACGGGCTCGTAGCCTCAGTCAGGGCAGGAAGGATCATCTTGACTCTCAACGAGTCAAGCCCTCCGCGCTAGGCATGCATCCTCAACGGAAATCCACGGTTCTGGGTTACAGCTCCCTCCTGGAGGCATGCGGAAAGCCGGTCTGCACCGGGATTGGCCGCCCGCCGACGCCGCGATCGGGATCAGTCCGGGTATTCGTCCTTCCGCCAGGTGCGCGGTTCGGCGGGTTGGGCTTTCGGCGTTCGCTCGAGCAGAAAGTTGTAGTACGGCGCGACGAACGGGTCGGGCGCCGACACCGTGTAGGTGTGGTAGACGCTGCCGTTCTCGCGCGCGAAGGCGATCCAGCTCGGGTTCTCGCGCAGACCGTCCTTCAGCTCTGCCCCGATCTGGCGTGACCACTCCTCGAGCCAGTCGGGCGGGCTGTCGATCATCTCCTTGACCTCGGGAATCTGCTGCGCCTGCTCCTCGGTCAGCGCAAGGCCGAAGTCGAACGCGAAGTCGCTGTTGTAGGTGGAGACGTAGGGGAACTGCCACCCCATGCGCTGCTTGTAGGCCAAGAGCCGCTCGACCGGCGCCCGCGAGAAACAGAGCAGCGTCACGTCGTGGTGGCGCAGGTGTACGAGCGAGCCGTCGAGCCCGTCGCCCAAGCTGGTGCAGCCGGGGCAGGCGCCGATCGTGTAGTCGGGGCCGAACATGATGTTGTAAGCGAGCAGCTGTGAGCGCCCGTCGAAGAGCTCGGCCAGGGTCTTCTTGCCGTTCTCGGTGTCGAACTCATACTCCTTCTCGACCCGAACCCAGGGCAGATCGCGACGCGTTCTCGTGATCTCCTCGTTTCGCTTCGCCTGCTCGGCCTCGAGCTTCGCGAGCTTGTCCCTGGCCACCTGCCATTCCTCGCGGGTTCCAATCCTGTGTTCGGGCATCTCATATCCCTCCAAATAAAGGCTGCGGTCTCGAGTCTCGGCCGAACTATCCAGGACCCTGTCCCACCCGTCGTCGGCCCTTTCCTAACGGTAGGCTGTCAGCTGCGGTCCACGGTGCCGAGCGAGCGGCACCTCGACGGTACGGAGCAATCACACACGGACCGGAAGATTGGGATGGCCATGTCTGTCGAACAATTCTTCGAGAGTTACGCCCAGGTTCTGAACCGCTCCGTTGGCGAGCCCGAAATCCTTGACGCAGTCCGAGCGCATCTCGCCGACTCATTCGTCGTCGCGACTCCGGACGGCCTGCGGTGCGGCCAGGACGGTGAGTTCACCGAAACCCTGCGACAGATGCTCGAACAGTGCGGATTCAGATTGGGCGTCAAATGGCCGGCGGGTCCGCGAGCTGCACGACGAGTACGTGGCAGGTCGCCTCGTCGGGGCTGGATCGAACTTTACATCTCTATACACAGTTCTGGGTAGCGGGCCATCAGTCTGCGTTTTAGCTGCGAAAGGAGGCCTGATACATATGGTCCTCAACCTCGATTTCGACACAATTCTGGTCTGGGTCCTCGTCGGTTTGGTGGCCGGATTCTTCGCCAGCCACTTGGCACTGGGCCATGGCTTGGGAATTGTGGGTGATGTGATGGCAGGCGTTGCGGGTGCACTGGTGGGCGGTTTTCTGGCCGGCGTCTTCCACTGGAGCATCACGATCGTCGGGCATCCGATTCTCAGCGCGATGCTGATCGCGTTCATCGGTGCCGTGATCGTTCTCATGGTTCTTAGGCTCTTCAACGCAAGCGGCACTAGGCGACACGCTTCCTGGAGCTGAGCGGGAGCTCCAGATCGTCGGCGGCATAACGCGGCGCCTGGTCTCCAGGCGCCCGTCGCCGTTGACCTTGCAGGTTATCCGCGAAAAAGCAGTGACCCCAACGAACCCGTCCGGCTTGCGCCTTTCGAGTCCACCGGGGCCGCGAAGATCATCGCACCTACCGTTCGCCTGTCAAGGGAGGAATTGTCGCTAGGCGACGATTTGTAGCCGCAAGCGTCAATTGCAACCAGGTTTTCGCCCGCGCTGTTGATCCGGTACTGCACGCGATCCACTCGATCGAGTGTCGAAGGTGCCGTCCAGGGGCAACATTCGACGGAAAGATCAGGGGCCGGCCGCCACGCTCCGGCGGTGGAACATGCCCGACACGATGAGTCCGAGCAGGGCTCCTCCTACCGGCAGAAGCAGCCCGAGCACGTTCGCAGGATCGAGGATTGCGCCCTGCTGGAGCAGGAGCCCGAGGCCGAGGCCTGCGAGCAGGCCCACGACCATGCCGACCACGCGGGCGGAGCCGCTCGGGAACTGACGCGAGCTCGCCACCAGCCCGATGAGGCCGAGCAGCAGAGCGATCAACCCCAGGATCCCGGCCCAGGTCCGCAGCGGGGCGACGTCATCGACGATGATCAGGATCGATCCGTCGCAGGTGGTGCTCGTCCCCGCCACCGACAGCACTCGTGTGTATCGGTCGTAATCTCCGATCAGGTACGGGCCTGCCGCTCCGCTTAGGCTGTTGCCCTGCCGATCCAGGAGCGGCAGGCCGATACCGAACATGAGCACCTTGAGCTGCGCGGACTTCTGCGCGGTCGGCGCGTTGCCCAACCCGTTGAGCACGTCTGCATCCTTTACATGCCAGACAGTTGCCCTTGTCAGGTCGATCGCTCCCGATCTGGAGGCAGTGGCCGTCGCCGTGCAGCCGCCGCTCACATTCGCATCAGCCGATGCCGGCAGGACCAAGAGACCGATCGACACCAGCAGTGGGATGCATGACCTACGAACCAGCGCGGGTGTTTTCATCGCCGGCTAGGAGTCGGTGGGCGAGCCGCCCGGCGCCGCTCCCACACAAGCATTGCGCCCAGCACCAGCAGCGCGAATAGAACGAGAACCAGGATCGCGATTGGCATCGCCTCCAGTCAAATCTTATGTTGAATAGCGTGGATGACACAAGTTCGCAAGAGAGGCTGGCTTTCCTTGTTCACATAGCATTTCGTTGCCGGTTTTTCCCGATGACAATCCAGCTTCTTTCTGATCAGGAGTGCGGAGGACGTGCACGAATTCCTCGACTACCGACCGTCATCGGTCTTTACGCGTGGCGGCTCGGTAGGGCCTCATGACCGCGGGAATGATCCGGTAGTCCGACTGGAACACCAGATTGTGCAGATCACTGGTCGCGATGGCGCGCAGGATCGGAAGCTGATCGGTGGCGTCCCGAACACTGAATACGTTCAAGGGCCAATCGCCAACGGTTGCTCCGCGCAGGTGCGGATGGTGGAACCCGGCGCCGAAATACGCGTGAAGCATGATCGGAGGCACTAGCACATTGCGCTGCTCAGGCCAGCTCAGCTCCCACGCTGCACTCATCCCACCATCTGCTGAGCGCTGAACACCCGTCTCGCTGACCGTTCCCGAATCGAGGAGCAGGTACGTGTTCACTTCGCTGAGCGCTTGACGTGCGACAGGGGCCAACAGATCGACCTCGTCTTCGAAACGCGCTTCTTTGTCGTGGCGACTTGCCGCGCCGCCGTGCACGCCATCCCTGAGATCGCTGAAGTGACGGATGAGGCTGGTCAGATGCGCGGGGATGGATGAATCGCTCATCACGCACTCCGAGTCGCCACCAGCGAGCGACCCGACACCGACGTCTGCAGGAGCCGGTTGATGTCACTCGGGGAGATGATTCCAACCAACCGGCCGCCATCGACAACCAGGGTGCGGCCTTCGCTGCAACCATCGGACACAGCGAGCAGGTTGCTGATCGGGTCCGCCGGGCCGGCCGTGGGCACCTTGTCGAGCGGACAGATGATCTGCTTGATCAGCGTGGTCGGACGAACACCCGGCGCGACGTTCTTCAGAGCTGTCAGGGTCAGGAGTCCACTGAGCCGGCCGGCCGCGTCGTGGGTTGGAAAAGTCGAGTGCCTTGAAGCCAGGATGTATCCATGCAGCGCATCCTCGACGCTGATGTCGTCGGGAGCTTGTGCAGGGTTCGGCGTCATGACCTGGGCGACGGTCATCCCGGCGAGCGCCTGGCGGATCAGGCCGCCGACCTCTTCAGAGCGGGCGGCGCTGAGTAGGAACCAGCCCAGGAAGACCGACCAGACTCCGCCGATCAGGCTGCCCGCAAACACGAAGGTGGCCAGCCCATATGCAATCAAGAGGTAGGCGAAGCCCATACCGATGCGGGCGGCGATTCGGGTGGCTCGCAGCCGATCGCCAGTGCGAAGCCAGATGAGCGATTGCAGCAACCGGCCTCCATCCAGGGGGAAGGCCGGGACCAGGTTGAAGACTCCAAGTGAGATGTTGATGTAGCCCAGCCACGACAGCGTTACCGCCACCAGGCTTGGGTGTGCGCCTCCGCCAATCGCCACGGCAACCAGATAGAACACAACGCCCAGCACCAGGCTCGTAAGGGGGCCGACAAAGGTGATCAGGGCTTGCGAACCGGGTGAGTTGGTTTCGCTGCTGAAGCGCGAAACGCCGCCAAACAGCCAGAGCGTGATCCCCTCGACTTTGACGCCGCGTCGCACGGCAACTACGGAATGCGCGAGCTCGTGAGCCAGCAAGGAGGCCAGGAACACGAAGGCCGACACCACGCCGGCAGTCCAGTAAGCGCTGGAAGTCTCGCCGGGCGCGGCCGACGGCAGGATTCCGGTGGCGAGACTCCACGCGATCAGGGCAGCCACGACCAGGAGGCTCCAGTTGAACCCAACGTGTATGCCGAAGATGCGGCCGAGGCTGATGTTCTCGTTCATGTTGCGTCTCAGGATGAGCCAAGCGCGGGTTGGGTGCATCTGTCGCTTGACTGGTTCGGATGTCCAGTCGTTTGACAGAAGATGCGGTGCCGGCCCGCGCACCAGGCTGGGCTGGTCGCAAGTCACCTCTTACACAAGGAGCGTTGGGCATGATCTCGTCGCGCACGCAAAAGAAGGATTCGGGTGACAGTGCGGTCGATGCGGTATCTCGGACCACCGCCGAGCAGGTCGCCAAGGCAAACGCGACCGGTCGGACTCCGGTCGTTTTCGTTCACGGCCTATGGCTGCTCCCGAGCAGCTGGGATCGTTGGGCCGCCCTCTTCGAGCAGGCCGGCTACCCGCCAGTTTCTCCAGGATGGCCCGATGACCCCGAGACCGTCGACGAGGCCAAGGCGCACCCTGAGGTGTTCGCCCGCAAGTCGGTCGGACAGATCGCCGACCACTACGCCGAGGTAATCGGCCGGCTCAACAAGAAGCCCGCGGTGATCGGGCACTCATTTGGAGGACTGGTCACCCAGATCCTCGCCGGACGCGGCCTCAACTCGGTCACGGTAGCCATCGATCCCGCACCGTTCCGCGGCGTGCTGCCGCTGCCGATTTCCGCGCTGAAGGCGGCTTCACCAGTGCTTGGCAACCCGGCCAACCGCAACCGCGCCGTCCCCCTCACCTTCGAACAGTTCCGCTACGGCTTCGCCAACGTAGTGACCGAGGACGAGGCCAAGAAGCTGTACGAAACGTTCGCGGTCCCGGGTTCAGGCGAGACTGTTTTTCAGGCCGCTGCCGAGAACCTCAACCCTTGGACCGAGGCCAAAGTCGACACCAAGAACCCCGACCGCGGACCACTCCTGATCATCGAAGGCGCCGAGGACCACACCGTCCCCCGCGCGGTTGCCGAAGCTGCCTTCAAGAAGCAGAAGCGCAACCAGGGCGTTACCGAGATAGTCGAGCTTCCCAATCGTGGTCACTCGCTCGTCATCGACAACGGCTGGCGCGAGGTGGCCGACACGGCCCTCGCATTCGTCAAGCGACACACGAAGTAGTTCCCACGCCGGCACCCGGGTCTCCGGGTGCCGCATCCCGGCAGTGGCTGCGCGACATAGACTTGCAGCCGGGTGGTCCAGGGGAACTCCGCGACTCGCCTGTACGGGCGCGAGCGCGAGATCGCGCTCGTCGAGGATCTGATCAATCGCGCCGGATCGAAGGGAAGCGCGATCGTGGTGCGCGGCGAGGCCGGCATAGGTAAATCGTCGCTGCTGGCAGAGGTCGCGGCGCGGGCCCGTGAGCATGGAATGTTGGTGTTGACCACGGCAGGCGCGCAGTCAGAAACGCATCTGCCATTTGCCGCACTCCACCAGCTGCTTCGCCCCGTCCTGGGTGGATTGCCACAGCTGGAACCTTCGCAGCGCGCCGCGCTGCGTGCTGCATTTGGACTGGCCGAACCGGTGGCCCCCAACGCGTTCATGATCGGCCTCGCAGTGCTGGAGCTCATCGCAGAAGCAGCCACGCGGTCGCCAGTTTTGGTCGTCGCCGATGAGGCCCAGTGGCTCGATCCTTCGTCCTGCGAGACGCTCGCCTTCGTCGCGCGGCGAGTCGAGGCCGAGCCGATCGTCATTGCGTTCGGGGTCAGGGACGGGCTCGACAACCACATCGATGGAACAGGAATCCCCCAGCTCCACCTCAACGGCCTTGACGCTTCGTCTTCGACGGCGCTGCTCGACGCAAATACTCCAGGACTCTCACCTCACGTCCGGGCCCTGGTGCTCGATTATGCGGAAGGTAACCCTCTGGCTTTGCTCGAGCTGCCGACCGCACTTGACAGAGACGTCACACATGTGGCGACGCCGCTTCACCTGAGCCAGCGTCTCGAGCGTGCTTTCGGCGCGCAAGTATCCGACCTTGGCGCGCCAGTCAGCACGCTGTTGCTTCTCGCGGCCATTGACCCCGCAGGAATTCTGGTCGAGTTCCTGCGAGCAGGTCAGTCGATCGCACAAACAGCCCTCTCCATTGACTCGTTTGCCCCGGCCCAGAGACTGCGGCTTGTCACGATCGAGGACGAGCGGGTTCGTTTTCGGCATCCATTGCTCCGTTCGGCTGTCTATCAAGCGGCCAGCGAGGGCGAGCGAAGGCAAGCTCATGCCGCGCTTGGGGACGTTCTGGACAACGACCCGGATCGGCGCGCGTGGCACAGGGCAGCAGCCGCCGTGGGTCCAGACGAAAGTCGTGCTCAGGATCTCATCACCGCAGCAGCAAACGCGGAAAGGCGAGGGGCGCTTGACGTGGCAGTGGCGGCGTTGGATCGGGCGGCAGCGCTGTCGGTAGATCCGCGTAGGCGAGCCACGCGGTTGGTGGAAGCGGCCGAGATCGCACTTGGAGCCGATAGGGGCCAGGAAATCGCTGCAAGGCTTCTCGCCTCTGTCAACCTCGCAGATCTCGACCCAGCGCGCCGGGCGCTGTTTGCGTGGCTCCAGGACGCTTATGGGCCTTCATGGTCCGGCTCCGAGCAGATTCGTTCATTTGTGCACGCCGCTGACGAGGCCAGATCGTCGGGAGATTCACTCCTCGCGCTGAGGCTGTTCTCGCAGGTCGCACTCCGCATCTGGTGGGGTAATCTCGACCGCCAAACTCGAGAGCTCGTGGTGGGCGCTCTGGACCGACTAAAGGTCGAGCCCGACGACCCACATATGCTCATGTCTCTCGCGATGGCAGCACCTGTCGAGCGCGGGGCGATTCTGCTGGAGCCGGTCAGGCGTCTGACGGCTGCGCCCGTGACGGACGCTATGACTGCTGTTGTACTCGGGCAGGCGGCGCAAGCCCTCGGGATCTTCGATGTCAGCCATCGAATGTTCTCCTCAGCCATACCAATTCTGCGCCGGCAGGTGCGGCCTCTCTTGCTGGCCCAGGCACTTGCCGAGCAAGCCTGGGCCGCGGTACACCTCGGGAATATTGCCTCCGGTTTGCCCGTCGCCCATGAGGCGGTTGACCTTGCCACTGAAATTGGGCTGCACCGTTGGGCACCGGCGGCACGCCTTGCTGAGGCAACTCTCACGGCCTTGCGCGGCGACTTCGACCGCGCCGAGTCGCAGGCCGCGGAAGCCGAAAGCGTGCTGCTGCCCATGGGCGCCAGACCGTTGCTCGCCATGGTCGAGCTTGCCCGCGGACGCAGTGCACTCCTTCGTGGTGATCACTCAGTCGCCTATGAGCACCTGAAGCGCATCTCCAATCCCAAAGACATCGCGTATCACACGTATGTCCGGTTTTGGGTGGCGGCGGATCTTGTCGAAGCTGCAATTCAAAGTCCGACGCAGAAGCCGAGGGGTTGTTCCAGGCCGCGATCACTGACGACACCAGCCTCCCCCTCATGGTGGCGCGCAGTCAGCTGTCGTACGGTCTGTGGCTACGGCGGCAACGGCGCATCGCCGAGTCACGCGGGCCGCTGCGCGACGCGCGTGATGCATTCCAGGCGATGGGCGCCACCCCGTTGGTCGAGCGCGCAAGCCGGGAGCTGCGCGCCTCTGGCGAGAGCAGCCCTAAACGTTTGCCGCGAGCTTCCGATCGGCTGACTCCCCAGGAGCTTCAGATCGCCCAGATGGCCGCCGCCGGGATGTCCAACCGCGAGATCGGGCAGAGCCTCTTTCTGTCGCACCGAACCGTCGGTTTTCACCTTTATCGGCTCTTCCCCAAGCTCGGCATCACCTCGCGCAATCAACTGCGCGGGGCGCTCGACGTCGAGGAGCTGACCGCTTAGCTCAGACGTCGATCACGCGGCCGGGCTTGGGGCCATCGGCTTCGTCACGTGCGCCGCCGATCGGAGCCCAAACCCTCTGACGATCAGCGTCACACCGAAGATGACAAGCCAGAAACCGAGAAAGATCGTGAGGAAGAAGAGAGACGAGACCGGGAAAATCACCACCACCACGCCGGCGACGATGCTGAGGATGCCTGTGATCCCGATCCAGGGCCGCCACCGGACCTCCGAATGTCCGATTGCGAGGAACAGCTCGATGATCCCGAGCGCAATCCAGTAGATGCCGATCACGGTCGCCAGCACCAAAAGCGTCAGACCCACGTGAGCAAACAAATAGATCGCAACTACGAAAGAGAAGACAGACAGAAGGGCGAAGAGGGCTCTGAGCCATCCGCTCTCGTTCGGAACGGCAAACGCGAAGACAAATTGGTAGACCGCACCCACGAGGAGCTGAACCGCAAAGATGATCGCGATGACCACCAGGGTGGAGCTCGGCCACAAGAGCGCCACGACGCCGGCCAGCGCGGTGGCTACGCCGTAGGCCACGATTTCGCCACCCCGAGTCGTATCCACCTTTTTCTCCTTGGTTGCAACTTGATGCAGGAACCTGACCCATTGTTCCCAGCGAGCGACGCAATCGCTTCAGTCAGATGACTGGTTTTCAACCAGCTAGAGATGGCAAACGCCCCAAAACCGCAAGGTCGGCTGTCGGCAGTCGCGGGTCGAGACGATACTGATCACCGTTCTGCAGCCGGTACTGGGCGCGACGAGTCCGGGCGGCTGCGACGAGCTCGGCCGTACGACGATCCCACCAGGCTTACGGGATCGCGCTAGACGCCACGGGTCATCCCCCCGAGCCTTTCGCACGCTGGAGCTCGGCGATCTGCGCGCGTGCTGCATCGACAAGCTCCGCATTGGTGTTGGCATGCCCAGCAAGGCCCCACCCGCCCTCAATTGCTTCGGTGAGGAGCACCCACGTCCTCGCCGTAAGCGAGGGGTCGCCTGCGGCGGCCGCGACCAGGTCGGTGAACTGACGGACCACGGCAAGCTGCTTGTCGCGGTTGAGCGCCCCTGTGTTGGTGAGCACCTGCACCCTGACGTAGTTCCCGTCTCCCTCGACGTTCGAGAGCGCGCCATCCGGTAGGTCGTGGATGAATGCCGCGGTGTTCTTGCGGAACATCGGGATGTCCGGAACCTGTTCGATCTTCATCAACGTGGAGGCCAGGTCGCGCGCTAGGGCCTTTGGATTTGCAAATGTGCCGCCCGTGGCATAGACGTCGATCATCGGCATTGGTTCTTCTCCTATTCCTACTTGGCGGCCGCCGTCACTTTCGCAGCTGCCTCGATCAACCGCACAACGTCGGCCGGATGGGACACCATCGCCAGGTGGCTGGAGCGTACCTCGATCGTGTTCGCTCCCATGCGCTTGGCGAACATGCGCTCAGCATCGGGCGGGATCGCCTCGTCGTTCGTGGCGACGAGATACCACGAGGGATGCGACTTCCACGCGGGCACCTCCATCACGTCCTCAAAGGTGCTCATCGACAGCCCTTGCTGAACCGCGGACATGACCTTCGCGCGGCTCCTCTCGACGTCGGATGCGAAGTGGGTTACGAAGTCGTCCTCGGGCAGCCAGGCGAAAGCCTGCTCATCGACGATCAAATGGGCCAGCGCCGGTGTCGGAGGGCCTCCACTGAGCAGTCCGCCAAGCGACTCGCCCTTGTCGAGGCCGAATGCCGCGATGTATACGAGCGCCACAACATTCGGCGCATCGGTGCCGAGCGCGGTCATGATCTGCCCGCCGTAGGAGTGGCCGGCGACGATCGTGGGACCCGTCTGACGCCGGAGAACCTGGCGCAGGCGGGCGACGTCGGCAGCAAGCGAAGTCTCGGGAAACTGCGGAGCGGTAACCGTGAATCCTGCAGCCTGCAACGAGCCGATCACGTCGCTCCAGCTCGAACCGTCCGCCCAGGCGCCATGCACCAATACAACGTTGGGTTTGTCACTCATACAGAAGATCGTCCGCGCGGGGCCGGCCGCTTCGCATGAGTCAACCGACTCGTTCTCAATCGCCCACGCGGTCCGCAAACGCCTCGCGCAACTGGGCGCGCGCGGTGATCTCCAGCTTGGGAAATATTCGATAGAGGTGGCCACCGATGGTTCGGGGTGACAGGAAGAGGCGTTCCGCGATCTGACGGTTCGACAAACCTTCGGCGGCGAGCTGAGCGATCTGGAGCTCCTGCGCGGTCAGTCTATCGCGGAGATCGGGCGCACGCCGCCCAACCCTCTCTCCGGTTGCGCGCAGCTCCTGTCGCGCTCGCCGGCTCCAGACGGCGGCGCCCACCGCATCAAAGAGCGCCACGCTCTCCCTCAGCGGCGACCGTGATTCGGCGCTGCGTCGCCGTCGTCGCAACCAGCGACCGAACGAGAACAGCGTCCTGGCTCGAAGGAACGGATAGCCTGCCAAGTCCTGGGCGAGCGCCGCGGTGAACAAAGGCTCTGCCTGGTCGTCCGCGGCCAGGAGCGGCCTCGCGCACGCCAGGTTGAGGCGGAGAATCGGTGGCTCTGAATGCATGGAGACTGCTTCGAGGTCCGCGATCACGTCGGTGAGCCGGCTGTTCTGTCCGCTGCCGGCGGCGGCTTCGACGAGGTCCAGCAAAGCCGGCCAGCGCATGAAGCGGTGGAACGCCGAGTCGGTCTCGTCGAAAACGGGCCACAGGTGTTGGAACGCGTCCTCGTGCCGCCCATCGCCGATGGCTGCGGCACCCCGGGCAAGGTGCGCGGTCGCGAGCAGTGGTCCACCTTTCATTGCAAGCAGCGCCCGCTCTGGTTCAGCAAGAAGTGGTTCGATGTCCGGCTCGGTTCCGCGCAACGCCGTCGCCAGAGCACCGACCAGCTCTCCGGTGAGCCCGTACTGAGTCTGCGTCGTGTCGCGCGCAAGGCCGGCTGCCTCGTAGGCCGCCGCGGCGGCCGCCGGCCACTCGCCGGCGTGAACCGCCGCCCATGCATAGTGCACCAGAGCCTGCGTCAGAGGGACTAACCGCACCTGCTCACGGAGGCCGTCGATCGCGGATGCCAGAAACCGCACTGCTGTCGCGAAATCCCCGGACTTCTCGGCGGCGATCCCCACATACATGGCTGCGATCGGGTCGGTCATCTCATGCAGTCGCATCCGCGAGATTCGTTTCAGGATCGTCGGCCCTGTCTCTTCAGGATGGGCAAGACCGACGACCGCCAGCACCCGAGGGTCATCGTCCGCCATCCCCATGGCGAGGGCGGCTTCGACGAGATACGCCCGGGTCCTGGTCTTCGTGCGCGTCCACCAGCACCGATGTGCGATCGGCACCAACGAGCGCAACGCCATGTCAGCGTCGCCGCCGTCGCGCAGCTGTTCGGCGATTGTGACGAACGTCCTGGCGGCCCCGGACTCGAACCAAACGCTGCCGCTGAGGATTTGATGGAACCACGCAACCCGCGCTACATCGCGGGCGCTGAGATCGAACGACGTCGCCTCATCGACAAGCCGGCGAGCGCTTGCGACGAGACCGAGCTCGTAGGCGATCTCCGCCGCGGCCACGAGACGCGCTCCCTTGCTTTGCGAGTCTGCCGTCAAGGCGGCCGAGCGCTCGAAGGCCGCGCCCGCAACAGTGATCGCGCCTCGCGCTGCGGCCACGCGAGCGTGCTGTTCGAGCGCGGAGGCGATGTTCGCATCGGGTCCCTTGGCACCCATGGCGCGGTGCCAGAGCTGACGCTCCGGATCGGCGACCACCTCGGCGAGAGCTCTGTACATCTCGAGAACTTGCAGGGCGGAGGCCGCCTGACGGACAGCGGAGCGGATCAGAGGGTGCCGGAAGCGCAGCCCGCCGTCGGCGATCTCAACCAGGTCCCGCTCAACCGCGGGCTGGAGGGATTCAAGGCCGCATCCGCTGGATCGCGCGATCTCGTCCAGCGACGCTCGGCTGTCGAGCGCCGCCGCGAGGAGGGTGGCCCGAGTGTCCGGGCCAAGGTCGCGCAGCCTACTTGCGAAGGCGCGCTCGAGCCGAGCCGTCAACGTGGCGGGCCCAGGCGAAAGCTGCTCGCCCGATCGCCCCGTGCTTCGCGCCAGCTCAACGAGCGCCAGGGGGTTTCCGGACGATTCTGCGAGAACCCTCGCGCGCAAGACCGGATGGAGCTCCGGCGCCGTGCGATCCAGCAAGCGTGCGGCCGCCGATGCGCTCAAGCGCTCGAGATCGATCGTCGTTAGGCGAGCATCGTCGAGCGATGTCGACTGCCCGCTCCTGATCGCCGCCACGAGTGCAACGTGCTCGGCTTCCAGCCGGCGGCCAATGAAAGCAATGACGCTGAGGGTGGAACGGTCCAGCCACTGCGCGTCGTCGACGATCAGAACCAGCGGTACGGAGTCAGCTGCTTCGCAGATGAGCTGGAACGCCGCGACCCCAACGCGGAACGAGTCAGGCTTGAGGTCGATGCCCAGGCCGAGTGCCGCTTCGAGGGTTTGCCGCTGTGACTCTGGCAACTGCGCCAGCGCGCCGATGACCGGGCGAAGGAGTTGATGCAGGCCCGCAAAAGCGAACTCGGCTTCTGATTCAACTCCGCCCGTGACCAGCGCTCGAGCACCCTGTGCGGTCGCTCGCCGGCGAACTCGTTGGAGCAAAACCGACTTTCCAATGCCGGCCTCGCCCCGGATCACGACCGCTCCCCCACCCTCGCGAAGACGATCGACCAGCGCGTCCAGGACGGCGGACTCCTGCTCGCGCTCGATCAGCTCGGGGCCGGCGTCGACCAGGGGCGCCCCGCTCATCGGGCGAGTATGGGCGTAACAGGCTGATCAGTTCAGTTGGGAACCGGGCGAGGGCGACTTTCGGATTTCTAACGAGGTGTTTCGATGCCCCAGGTCACGATTCGCTGAGGCCTGATCCGTCTCACTCCTCCTTGAGCAGCCGTTCGGTGAGAACGATCTGGACGACTTCCTGCACCGTCTCCGGGCGGGCCCAGTCGCGCTGGAGCTCAACCGCGAGCGCCACCCAGCCGGTGGGCTTTGCACCCGCCTGAACGACACGCTCCAGACCCGCGCGATGGGCCTCGACGGATGTGCCGCCGATCGCGTCGACCACCGGATAGACCTCGTAGCCCTCGCGCATGGCGTCGAGGGCGGGAAACGCCATGCAGATCTCGGTCCAGAGGGCGCAGATGATGAGCTTCCGCCGGCCGGTCGCGCGAACCGCATTGAGGAAGTCAGGGTCTTCCCATGCGTTGGTCGTAGTTCGGTCGATGGGTGGGTTGTCCGCCAGCAGCTCCGCCAGCGGCGGGAGGGTCGGCTTGCCGCGGCCCGTCCTGACGTTGATCGTCGAGTGCACGATCGGAAGGCCAAACACCTTCGCGACCTTCACTGTCGAGACGGCGTTCTTGAGCACCAGGTCTCGATCCATCGACCGGACTCCCGCCAGCTGGCTCGGCTGGTAGTCGATCACGAGCAGGGCCGAGTTTTTCGGCGTGAGCAGATGATCGCCAAACTGATCGCGAATCACAGCCTTCGGTGCAACAACCTCGGGAAACACTTCGGCCGTCGTCTTTGTTGTGCTCATATCCGTCAAGTTAGGAAGGCCGGCCATCGCCCCGCTTCTGGCGGGCGACTGCTTTTGCCAGCCCGAAGCCGGCACCACGACTTATCTGCCGAGCCGAAATGACTTAGATGCCCGGGGTGTTTTCTAAACGTGGGCCAGGGGCAAAATCAGCCCGGGATGGGCGCTTCCAGGCTGGTCGGTCGGGATGCTGAGATGGCTCTGCTCGGCAAGGCTCTCGCCGAGGCGGCGGAGCACGGCGACGCGCTGCTCGTCACCGGAGCAGCCGGCATCGGCAAGTCGTCCCTCCTGGACGCCGCCACCACCGACGCGCGCAGCCGCGGCTACAACGTGCTCGCGGTTACAGGCCTTGAAAGCGAGGCTGACCTTCCATACGCGGGGCTGCACCAGCTTCTGCAGCCCGTTCTGCCATCGGCCGGCGCGCTTCCCGGTCCCCAGAAAAACGCGTTGCTCACTGCATTGGGAATGCGCGCGGGGGCGCCGCCCGAAGTGTTTCTTGTCGGCCTGGCAACGCTAAGCCTCCTCGACGAGATCGCCGACGAAAGGCCTCTGGTCGTGGTTGCGGACGACTTTCAATGGCTGGACTATGCGACCTCCGCCGTCCTGAGCTTTGTCGCTCGCCGACTCGAGTCGACCCACATCCTCCTTGTCATCGGCCTGCGAGAGACCTTCCAGACCGCGCTTCGGTCCCCGCAGCTGCCGGAGATTCATGTCGAACCACTGAGCGACACGGCGTCGGCGGATCTGCTGGTGTCCGTAGCTCCAGACCTGGACATTCAGACCCGCCGCCTGATTCTGGACGAGGCGTTGGGCAACCCACTGGCGCTGATCGAGCTTCCACGTGCCTTGAGGCTGCAAGGCACCGACGGGCGCGAGGGCGCACTGAGAAGCATTCCGTTGACCGATCGGCTGGAGCGGACCTTTTCCGCACAAGCCGGGCAGCTTCCGAGGCTCACGCAAGCCGCGCTCTTGTGCATCGCGCTTGACAAGGACCCCACCGTGGGCGACGTGCTTGGTGCAACGGGCAGGCAGATGGGTGAAGAGGTCACCATCGACGTTCTGCAACCGGCAGTCGACGCAGGCTTGATATCGGTCGCGGGCTCGACGGTTCGCTATCGCCACCCGCTGATGCGCTCAGCGTTGGATCAGGCGGCGACAGCGGGACAGCGACGGAGCGCCCACCTCGCTTTTGCCGAGGTCATCGGGGACCCGGACCGCAGGGCCTGGCACCGCGCCAAGGCGGTGCTCGGTGAAGACGAGGGCGCCGCGGCCGACCTCGAGATCGCCGCCGGCCGGGCACAAGATCGTGGTGCGCCTGCGACAGCGCTCGGCGGTTTGGAGCTTGCCGCCTCTCTGACACCTCACGGTCCGGACAGGGCCAGGCGTCTGCTGGCGGCAGCCGAGCTGGCATTTCAGCTCGGGGATCCGCCAGCCGTGGGTCGGCTCCTGGATTCGGTCGCCAGGCTGGAGCTTTCACCTCATGATGTCGCGCGAATGACGTGGCTGCGCGAAATCTTCCACGACGGCGCGCCAGGCGACCTCAACGCCGTCGCAAGGTTGGTAGGTGTCGCACGCGAAGCCGCCGCTGGAGGAGACCGAAATCTTTCGCTGAACCTACTGCAAGGCGCCGCACTTCGCTGCTGGTGGGCCGACCCCGGTGCCGCAGCTAAGAATCTGGTCATCGAAGCGGTTGAGCAAATCGCCGGCGATGAGCTGGATCC